>ERZ773264.118-NODE-118-length-111189-cov-4.271204_pt1 | contig 111189 bp, 140 predicted proteins | sample MGYA00511910_ERZ773264 | MGnify/ENA primary metagenome ERZ773264 (study PRJEB29015, sample SAMEA2737739) | human gut metagenome | biome: human gut; feature: human-associated habitat; material: faeces | place: China | collected 2012 ...
TTTATCGAAGAACATCCAATCGCAGCACTCTTTCTGGACATGGGACTTGGTAAGACGATTACAACACTGACTGCAATCCACAATTTGATGTTTGATCTATTTACGGTCAGAAAAGTTTTGATTATTGCACCGTTGCGAGTTGCACGGGATACATGGTCTGCTGAAATTGAAAAATGGGAGCACTTGAAACCGCTGCGATACAGCGTAGCGGTCGGCACAGAGGAAGAACGCCTTGCTGCCCTGAAAGCCCCTGCCGACCTCTACATCATCAACCGGGAAAATGTGGACTGGCTCGTCAACAACACGAAGTTCGATTATGACATGGTGGTGATTGATGAACTCTCCAGTTTCAAGAGCCACCAGAGCAAACGTTTCAAGGCACTGATGAAAGTTCGACCAAACGTGAAAAGAATCGTAGGTTTGACAGGCACTCCTGCCAGTAATGGTTTTATGGATTTATGGGCGGAATTTCGTCTGCTGGATATGGGGCAGCGGCTCGGTAGATTCATCGGGCAGTATCGGAATGCCTACTTCAAGCCAGACAAGCAGAACGGATGTATCGTGTATTCCTACAAACCCCTGCCCGATGCCGAAGAACGGATCTACGAAAAAATATCGGACATCACTGTTTCGATGAAAGCCCTCGACCACCTGCACATGCCGGAATTACTTTCCAACGAATATCCCGAGCAGCTGCCGCTAAAATAAAAGCCCTCTCCATTGTGCGTATGGAAAGGGTATTTGTTATATAAGCCCACCTGAGACTCAGTGGGGCGATTATGCTGTATATCCTGAGAGATATCGACTTCGGTATAGTAGTATATGCCTGTCGAGTCCCATATTTTTATTCCCCATAGGGTTTCTGACATTTTTATTCACCGTCCTTTATTTAAGTTGTTCTTCATATAGCCTATGACGCATTTCAGTCTGGAATTTGTTGAATTTTTCCTCATTCCAGTCAGGGTCTTGTTTTACTTCTGATGATAATAAGGTTAAATAGTTTTTATAAACATTATTTGTAGATTTACCATCATAATTATGACTATACGCTGGAATACTATTGGTCATATATTTTTTTACATTCTCTATATCAATATTATCAGATTCATAGTAATCGAGTACGACATTCATTTGAGAACCTCTATTTGAACCAGTTGTCTCATTAAGTAATCTTTGTGAGTAAGATAGATTATGATAGTCATATAAAGAAGATGTCGTCCCGTTATAAAAAACATACCACCTGCAGTGACCGTCATCTTTTATCATTAAGCCATGGCTTCCACGCTCATCCTTTTCGTCCCTCGTTGTGTACCATTCACTAAGTGACCTCTTATTTATTGTCGCCGCTATCTCATCAGCCGTTGGTATGTTTTGATATTCTTCATATCCGATATCTGTCTCATAGGGATTATACACGCCGCCCTCCACAGAAAAAGTCATATATCTATTGTCATAAAAATACACACTACCTGTACTAATTTGTATTCCACTCTCGTTTTTCGTTATTCCAATTAACTGTAATTCTTGTTCATTAAGCGGTTGCTTTGACAATATAGTCGTATATGAATATGCAACAATGGTATCATCGTCATACAGAGATGTTTCATCATCTTTGTGTGGATATCCCCCATATGTCAAATAATATCTTACTAATTTTCCTGAACAAGCAATCCATCTGTTTTCTTTATTTTGTTCACCCATAATACCATGAACAATGTATATGCCCCCGCTATATCCATTACTACATCTTTGTCTCACTAAAAGTTTGTTGTCTGAAAGTCTATACGTATAATTTATTGTTTCTAATGAGCCATAAGACTTATTTGCATCAATCGTCCACTTATCGTTATACCCAGAAGTGTCAGAGCCGTCATATAATTTATGATATCCGTCACTACAATCTATAAGTTCTGCTCTTTGAATTAAGCCCTTAAGGTTGATTTTATAATATATTGTTTTATCCCCATCAACGGTTATTGTAAAAGGCGTCATGAGTTCACACCCAGCAGCGGAAACAATTTGTTTTATAATATAAGCCCCCTTTTTCAGCATCAGCATCGGGGCAGTTGTATTATAATCGTTTGATGAAGTATAACCAAAAACAGTAGGTGTGCCATCATAATTATTCCATTTAGAGTTGTCACCTAATATCATATAATCGTAATAAACATTTTCGTCATCAATACTAAATTTATCATTACTGTAGCTATATGTTCCAACTTTTTGCTTCTTGTAATAATATTTTTTTGTTTCAGTATCATATCTATCAAACACTTTTATATATACTTCCCCTGAATGGAGCACATACAAACTTATATTATAATCTTGATATGTTTCAAGAAGAGTATCAATAGTTTCTTCATTAGGGATATTTTTAATAACACGCCGATACCAACCATAAGACATATGTGGTACTTTAGTAACACGATATGTTTCAATGACATATCCATCAATCTCCTCTGTTTCAGCTATTTCAGAAAAAGACATAGCATCACGCCATAATGAACAATCTGCAATGTTTCCATTAGTATCGTAGGCAACGAAAAATGAACTCTCTGTATTAACGTTTCCTCCAATAGAACCATATTTTGCATGAGCCCAATCTGATGTTTCTTCACGATATTTAGTCCATAATTGTTCTATAGTCATATTCGTCAATATCTTTTCATCAACTGTGTCAAAATAATCCACCATCATATGAAATGTGATATTGTAATATTCATCATTCTTCTTCGCTGGCACATAAAACAAACTCGGCTCCATGTACGCCCTCGACCATCTTGTCAAAGTCTCTTTAACATCCATCAAAATCCCTCCAAGCTCATTACAGTGCCGTCAGGAAACGTGATCGCCGTGACTTCTTCCGATGAACCGCCCTTGTCTTTGACAGTCAGAGTAAATACCCTTGTCTCTTCCGTCTTGTCGGAAAGCAGCCAAGTCTCGGTTACGGTGCATTTCTCGGAGTCATACACAGCTTTCGATGGGTGGTCAAACTCATAGTCGGTTATAACCTCTGCATACTTATTCCTGTAGTCATGATTCGGCAGATACAGCCTTACCCTCTGACCCACAGTCGTAATATTGCTTTTCTTTGCATCTATCATATAAGCGGCGCCCTCGGTCTGGATTTCCCACTGAACCGTGCCGTCGTTTTTGGTTTGCTGATCTGAAACAAAACCGATGAGGGTTTTGTCGTAGCCTGCCTTTTTGAGTGAATCAGCAGACAAAGAATTAGGTTTTTGTATAATGTTTGTGCCTAACGCACTAATTCGATTGCTCAAATCCTTCTTCATAAATACATTCCTTTCTTATCATAAGTGCCTACTTGACCTCATGCAGTCTCGCAGACAGAAATAGGGGAGCCCATAAAGAGCTCCCTTTGTAAAATTAACGTTTACCCTTTTGCTTGTTGTAAGCCAGATTGATTGACTTGTTCAAAGCGTCGGTATATTCGATAAAACGTTCGTCCAGCTTGTTTTCAATAGCGGATATTGTCTTTTTATCAGCACTGCCTTCAATATTAATCGTACAATTAAACGCAGGCTGAGTGTTGACTTGAACCACATCTGCAGGCTCGATAAGCTGATTTGTCTTAATGTTCGAGTTAACAGGAATGTTTGCACTTCCCGTAAACGCCTGAATTGCCTGAGCAACAATTTTAGCTTCTCCGCCGGTTGCCTCGGTTATAGGAACGATGCCCTTTTTGCGAACCCTTTGCTGCCTCATGTAGTCTGCAAAAGAGCCGGTAAATGTTCCGCTTTCAAGCGCCTTTTGATAGTCAGACTTATGCTTATCATGTTCAGCCTTTGTGGTCGCATTGACTTTATGACCCAGACCCTCAACAGGTTCACCGTTGATTGTAACGGGTTTCTTTGTAAGCTTACCCGTCTTGAGGTCAGCAACGAGGTTATATCCTCCGACAGTATTGCCATTAGCTTTATTGTCGTCGCTCTTACTATCGGCATTTTGCTTTTCGGCATTGTCGTTAGACTTTTTCATCTCTTCCGTGAGAGCTTCGGTGGCTTGGGTGTTCGTTTTTATTGCCTCGCCATCATAAGCCGCACCTTGGAGTTGATTGATATCATAGCCCCGCAACAGAAGCTGAGTAAGTATCTCTGCACCCTTTTTGTAGAGTTCAGCGCTGTCCTCGTGAGCCTTCTGAGCAGCAGCGTCCGCTTCGTCAACGGTTGTATAGTCGCCGCCCATGAAGATATCCATATTCTCAAGCTTGATACCCTTAGCCAACTGGCTTATGAGATAATTATACAGGTCGTCCTCATAGGTTTCGCTGTTAAGATCAACTACGGATTTTCCATCGGGCTTAAAGGGAGATACATTAAACGCTCCATCGGGGTGCTGGTCAGCCTTTTGCCAGAGGCTTTCGGAAATAGCCCAGATGTCCTCGCTTATTATTTTGCCTTGCTTTTCTTGACTGACAAGATATTGCTCGAACAAGTCAGCGAGATCGCTGTATGTCAATGTCGAGCCGTAAATAGTACCGTAATTACCCTCGGTATCATGTACAACAGATGTCCTGTGGTTAATATCTACATTGCCCTCGTGTTCCTTTTCGCCATAGTTGGAAGGAACCTTTTGAAGCTCTGCATAGAACGCATTCCACTCAGCAATGAGTTTTGTCACCTCGTCACTTTGAGGTGCAGTGGTATTGCTCGATTTAGTGGTCCCTGTAGCTGTAGAATTACTGCTGTTCAGGTCAAGCCCAATGTTCTTGGCAGCCTCTTCCGTAGTACGGTTGTTCTCTTCCGCCAATTCATCGACCATTCTTTGAGCATCGGAAGTGGTAAGCGTGTCGTCGGGAACATCTACGCCGGCAGCGGAAGCCTGAGACTGACTGAAAGTCATCTTCTTGTTCAAAGCTTCGAGCGCTGTTGTACCATCGGCGCTGGACAAAAGCTGGGCTATAAAGTCAGGATCAAGATTGTATTGCTGTGCTAAGAGCGCCGTCAGAACCCTTGTCAGATTGTTGATGGGCGTCTCGATTTGCTTGATTTGTTTTTCACGTTCCTCGATCTCGGTCTGGATAGACTCGTCACGGGCTTCTTTTTCTTTTTCAAGGGCGTCGATCTGCTTTTCAATAGCATCTGTTACGGAGTTCTGCTTTGCGTCCTCGTATTCCTTTTTAGCCTGTTCATACTCTTCACTGTCTGCCTGAGCTTCCCAGCCGTGGTTGGTCAGTACGATATACTTTTTAACACTTGCTTTTTGCATCGCAAGATACTTGTCTTGTATGTCGTTTGCCTTTTCACGTTCCTTGTTCTGCTCTTCGAGCTTCTCTTTTTCCTTGTTCAGAGCCTTGATGCGCTTGTCCATCATCTTGTCGTATTCATCTTGGACATCGTTCAGTGCATCGATCTCGTCCTGATAAGGCTGAGTCTGCAGCTCGGACATTGCGTCTAAGCCGTCTATCTGTTTCTGAATTTCACTCTTATAGGCTTCAAGGATGTCTTTTTGTGTCTGCAAATCTTCCTTTGCAAATTCTTTCTTGTCCTTGTAATACTTTTCCCAGAGCTTAGTGTATTCGTCAATATAGTCGTCAGATGAGATAAGTCCGGCTTCAAGCTGATTGTCGAGCTGCTCTTTTTCGTACTCAAATGCCGATGTTACGTAACTCTTCTGTTGTTCAAGCGCATCTTGAAGTGCGCCGGTCAACTGTTTAGAATTGCCAAGCAGGGCTTCCGAGAGATAGGGAGCCATAGCTGCTAAATCAGTAGCATTCCATATGCCCGTTTCTATGCCCTTTTGAATTGATTGAGCAACTGCATCAGGAAGCTCTTGACCTTCAAATACTTCTTTGATATCATCAATGATGCTTGAATCGATTATTTTACCAAAATCAATAGAGCTTTGAATTCTGGAAGTAATGTCACTGAATGCGTCTCCTGCGAGCTTTTCAATTTCACGAAGATTAGCTTCATACTGTTTCTTACCATCTTCTGTATTGCCAATCTTTGTACCCGGAGCGTAATACTGTTCATTGAGAGCAGCAAATTGCTTCTGATATTCAAGGACACTTATTTGCAAGTCTTCACGAGCATTATCAATGATAAGTTTTGCGTCATCAAAATTTTTCTGAAGCTGAGTGAGCTTAGCATTATATATCTCTTCTTCGCCACTGTCGATCAGATCTTGAGCTTCTGAATCATTAGCTGCTGCCGTATTCTTCAAAGTGGTAACAGCCGTTGCAAAACTTTGGTCATATGTTTCTTGATTTATTTCACCCGTAGCTAATTGATGTTTGAGATTCTTTACCGTCTTATTGAACTTGTTAACGGCATCAGAAGATTTGAACGATTCAATAATGGATTTTAGAATCTCATCTAAGAATGTCAATTCTTCCTTGCTATCTTCTATAGCATCTCCTGTAGCATTTATTCCACTTTCCAATTTGCCCATTCGCATTGCGGCTTCTTCGAGTTGTTTTGTCGTATATTTTCCACTTGCTTGCATATCGGAAAGAATCTGAGCAGAATTTTTTCCTTCACTATTTAATCCGCCAAGCTTTTCTTTAAGGGTTTTAAGTTTTGACTCGAATGCTTCTTGAGCAACTGAAAGCTTATCAGTAGTGTTTTTCAGTGCTTTATACGCATCATCCAGTCCGCTGGTTTTCTTTATCATTTCAGATAGAGTAGTGTTATCCAGATTATTTAATACTATTTTTCCGTTATTAACACTGAGATAATTCTGCCAATCAGGAACTTGCTGCATAAAATCAAGAGCAGTAATTAGATCAAGTTCACCATATGCAGCCATTTGATTACGCATTTCAAGTATTTTACTTGTTATAGTTTCAAATTTATCTGCCGCACTATTAAGTATAGACACCCAGTCCCGAGTAGAATCTTCCAGTTGTTCGAGCAAGAATTGATATTGTGCTGTTTCGGCATTTATATCTTTGATTTTATTTTTTCTGTCGTCAATCTTAGCGTTGATTTGCTTATTCTGTTCGATGATCTTTTCATATTTATCAATATTCTCGGTAGCTTGCTTAATGCCGACTTCATCGTTTAAAGAAGTATATTTATTAAGCTTGCTTTTCCAGGATGCCAGCATTTCCTCGGGATCGTCAGTTGTATATAAATTATTTTGAAGCTCAGCTATTTCTTTTTTGATCTCTGTTTCTTCTTTTTTATTTGTCTTTATTTCATCTGAAATATCTTTTCTTTCGGAAGAAACAAACTTTTCTCTTGCTTCAGCCATTTTATCATAAGCTATAACATATCCATTGGCTGTTTTTTCAACTGAACTTAAAAGATCGGGAGCAAATGAGAGTATTTCATTTACTTCGCTGCTATCCATTGTTTCGCCGGTCATCATTTTTGACATAGCCGTATCGAATTTATCAACTTTATCTCTCGTAGTATCCATTTGTTCTACAAGTACAGAGAACGATTTGGTTACAGCGTCAGTGTCGCCGGCTGTTGTAGATTCAATAATGCCGAGATCTGCAAATGTCGAAATGATACCATCTATTGTAGTACCGAATGTCTCTTGTGCAACAGTCAAAAAGTCAGTAAGGCCATTTTCAGCATTGCTTAGGTAAGCTTTTGCTTCTACGTCTGTTTTACCGTTAAGTGCTTTAGATATAGTTCCCCATTTTCCATTATTACTAATGCCGGTTGTGATTGCATCACGCAGTTTTCGTTCAGATATGTCTTGATCAAATACACTAAACATTTCGTTGAAATAATCGGCAACATTCTGATGATTTGCAGCTTCTTCGATGTCTAATATTCCATCTTTTAATTTACTTAGGCTTTCAATTTCCTTATTGATTTCATCAATATCACCGGAAACAACAGCTTCATTGTAATCATCGATGGCTTGCTGAATTTTGAGATAATAATTGTAGGCATCATCATTTGCGATAATTCGCTCTTTTGCACTACTCTCATAACCTTCTTTGCTTGATTTATAATCTTCAGATTCTGCTAAATCTCGCCTGCGTTCTGAAAGTTTATTTCTCCACTTGGCAGCTTCTTTATCGTTGGCCTCGAAATTATCGTTGATGTATTGAATCAATGAATCATAAATTTCAATCATTTCTTCATATGTAACATCATCAAATGTTGTAGTTCGAGTTATTAGATCACGCTGTCCTCCAAGTCTTTTAGCTTCTTGAAGTAGTCCTTTTTTTACATCTGAATTTCCAGGTAACGCCTCAGTAAAACCTGCAAGAGAAAATTTTGACATTGCACCCTCTGATAGAAGTGCATTCCAGCCGGTTTTATTTGTTTGCGTAAGATATTTCTCAGCAGCTTCTTCTCCTGCGTACCCTCCGTTATTTAATGTTTCCTGAGCTTTAAGCTTTTGGATTTCTCTAAGCTTAGCAATTTCTTCGTCACGCTTACCATTGACCAGATCAATTCCTGCAGCTTCTTCTCCGTAAGTGTTATATAAATCATTCTGAATTTCCAGAAGATCTTTTTTCTTATCATAAGCTTCAGAATCGGTTAAAGTCCCAGACTCTATAGCATCTTTAAGTTCTTTTATTTTATCTATATTATCATTGATAGAATCATTCTCAGTATTAAAAGCATCAGCAAGTTCGTTTGCCTTTTTAATTGCGTCTTTCTCAGAATTTATCCACGCAGCAAGCGCAGAAATTCCCGCCTGAACAATCAAACTGATTCCAAACGACAGAGCAATATTTGCAGCTGTCATAGCCGCTGCCTCTACTGTTTTGGCGGCAGCGGTAGCACGAGCCTGATGTTCGTAGATTTTACCGGACTTGGCACCGAGTGTTTGCTTTTGTGCAAAATCTGCTATGCCGGTATTTACGGTTCGTATAGAATTATCGAACTCACGATATGCTTTCTGGGCACTCTCAATGGCTTTTTCATTATCTTCTACGGCCTTCTTAGCCTGTTCGTAAGCATTGTCATCGAGAGACGGCTTAAACAGTCCCAAATTATTTTTTGATTCTTCCAAAACTGCCTGTGCATCATCTATTTTACCCTTAAGCTCAATATAGCGGTCAAATATCTTTTGAATATTGGTATTGTTCTGAGCGTAATCAACATAGGTAGAGCCAATATATTTTTGATATCCTTCTTCGGAAACTGCCCTGTTGCCGGCAACGCATGTTGCAAGATAAGCGTTTACGGAATCAGTTGCTTCGTTTGTGCCTTCGGCAATGCTCTTCCAGTATTTATATGCGTCAGAAGAAAAGGTTTTTATATCTTCTTTAGCTTGGTCAAGTCTGGATTTTATCTCTTTTTCATCAAGAACAATATTAAACAAATTACCCTTATTTTCCCATCGCTCTTTTATTTGCTTAATAACCGAAGCAGGTTGGAATATATTCAATCTGTTATCATAGTAAAATAATTGTGAGAAATTATTTTATTTAAAGTGTTGACAAAAGGCCTCTTCGGTGTTATGATTTATAATGGGAGGGGATAATATGGAAATGTTTAAAGCCGAATATCAAATATGTCCAAGATGTTTAAAATATCACCCTTGGAGTGCTAATAAAAATTGTATTTATTGTCGTTATGAACATTTGATCACCTATACATTCGAAGCACCTCGTGATGATAGCTGGTCGAGCAAAAAAGATGCAGACGGTCATGCTAATTCCGACACTCTCTACGGAAACCCTGAGTTCTCCGAAAAGCTCTACAAGCGCCGCCTGAGAGACGAACACGCCATCGAAATGCGCCATTTAGAATTGCAGCGCAACCAAATCGCCGAGCAGAAAAAGGGTACGTCTGTTCCCAAGTGTCCTACCTGCGGTTCCACAAATGTTAAGCCAATCTCAACAGGGGAGAAAGCCAAGGGTTTCTTCTTAGCGGGGATTTTCAGTAGCAACTTTGGAAAGAGCTATCAATGCGGGAATTGTGGGTATAAATGGTGATTATATATGGTCAAAAAACATAAGTCAAGACGGCAATCAAAAAAGCTCCGTATATATCTCCGCATACTGTTAGGGTGGGGGAAATTTATAAAGGTTCTATACATTTTTCTTGTTATAACCGATATTGGAAGATATCATCACTACCTAACGGGGATATGGTTAATATCCGATGTACAAATTGCAACAAAGAAAGAACGGTTTTTTTATCAGCAATATCAAATGATTTCGAACTTTATTCAACTCCCGACGTAAAAAGTAACGGCAGTATCGCTACGCATACTTTAAATTCACATTGCTTAATCGGCTTATATTCCACACGTTCCTGCTCAAATAATTCCCATAAAATTAAGGATGTTATTGCAAAGATTCCCATCAAGGTCAATGGGAGACCTCAAATCGCTAATGTCGATGCGTGGTATTGTGAAACTTGCAATGTGTATTATATCCTACATTCAACATATGACAGTATCAGCGGTATTCCTATCTGCGACGTTAAAGATTTCAGAACAGGGAAGATTATAAGCTGTGCAAGAGATTATGAGAATGTCATTGCTTCGGATTACGAAACTATGCTTCACAAGCTTGGATATAACGTCAGTCAAAAAGAGGGATTATCTTCTCAGGAACGTCATGATATACTCGCTCAGATTGTTCGGAAACGGCAAATATCCAAAAATGAAATAATTTCTTTGCTACAATATTATATTCGTAGAAATGAAAATAACGACAACATGGTTTTAGCTGTCGAGAAATGGAGTGAAGATCTTGTCTTTATAAAACAATTCAAGGTACAGAGTGGTGAATCGATAGATGTAGAATGGATAAGAATTAGGTAGTCTTGACTGAAATCTGTAGCAAGCCTTACAAGATATTCGCACAAAGCTCATATTAAACTACATTCTATCCCATTCACTTTCACTTTTCGATACAATATTACTACAGAGTATGTTTTAAGGAGTGTTGATAATGAACAATATCGCAAAACAGCTTGAAAAAATAGTCAAGGAAAAAGTCAATAAATTCAATAAACTTTCTCTTGAAAAACAATTTTCAAAAGAATTCCTTCGCAAGAATCATTTTAACGGTGATATTTACAAGTTGTTTGAAACCGCCGAAGTCGATATTCATAACATTAATAATTTGTCTAAAGAAGAGGAAAAACGTTTAGTCGATGTGTTATATCCACATTTTAAATCATGGAAGGATTTTGCTGGTGCGGCATTGCAATACTTTTTAGATCACTCTTGACGAAGTGAATCAGCGTAAAAGACATATATACCATCGATGATTTTGCTTTGCCAAATGATGTTTTTGACGAACTCTTCACACGGCAAGGTGCTTCCAGAGGTGTTGTATAAATTGATTACGGACTTTTCATCAATTTTGATTTGAATATTATACATTGCGATACTCCTTTCTGCTGGAATTATCCAGTGATACAGTTGGCAAATAATTCTGTTGTAAGAATTGTAAGTATAAGTGGTGATTTTTTACTTAAAGCCATCTTTATACGGCAAGAATACTTCTACACAAGCTTTATGTACACAGTCTCTTAATCTGTAGAATGTGTCGGCAAAATTTTCGTCGTGAATATCGGAGCCGTCTATGACATCATTTTCTACAAGTTCCATAGATTTAGGGATAATGCTTAGCAGAATAGCGTATTCTTCTGAAGTAAAATGGTAATCATATAATTTCATAAGTATATCCACTACCGCATCTATTGTTTTTATGTTAATTTTCATAAATAAACACATCCTTTCAGTTTAAAGGGAGAATAATAAGTGAAATTGGTTAATGAAGCCGTCAGAGATATTATGTTATATCTTGAACAAAATCAAGTTCATACATCAAGTGATAATATTTTTGAACATACTGTAATTTCTTATGCTGTGATTGCAAATGCTCTTACACCATCTGAATATTATTCCATTGATGAAGTAAAATATGCGGTTATTCAGTTAGTCTATGCAGGTCTAATAAACGCAGATATGCCTCCCGGTAGGAGAGGAAGAATCCTCATGTGTGACGTTTACGATATTACGCCGGACGGGCATGAGTTTATTGATAATGTAAGATCCTCAACGATATGACAAAAAGTCAAAGCTCAAGCTGAGAAAGAAGGTATCTTTTCATTGACAAATCTTGTCAAACTATACAGTAAAACAGCAGCCTTAATTGCCGCCAATACCGACATTCCTCAAATAGCTTTAGAAGATGTCTTGTTTCACAGGTAATTAGAGCCAAAAGTAATTATAAAATATTCGTTAAAGCACAATAAAGCAGAAAAAGCCGAAAATACTAAACCCAATAATGATTGAAGTGAGCGTAATTGTAAGTATTTTTCTCCAATGGATTTCTTCTGTATCATACTCCGTGATTTGTAAAGGTTTTGGAGTATCAGGGATATCAACGGCAATGCTATTACCACATATGTCCTTTAGTAGTATTTTTCTTGAATTGGACATCTGAGTTATCTCCTTTCTTGGAAAATCTCGCAAGTGATAAGATAGGTAAGCAGTTCCAGTGCAAAAACTGCGGGTATAAATGGTAAGCTCTACTCATTTAGTATCTTTTTAAGTTTTTCAAATTCTTCAGGATTTAAATCCCACATAAGGCTTCCGCTTAATTGCATCTTGGCTTTTGTGGAGTTTTTTTAAATGTTTTATAGTTATTCCAATCATACACATAAGTATGATTTGCAAGTTCATAAAGTATATGCAAAAGCATGTGAATAAGTCAGGTGATCTCATGTCGGAAGTTGATGGTCTCGATAATAAACTTACCTTTGATGAATATTTTTCATTATATCTTGATTATATTGATACTCATAAAACAACAGCCATCGATTATTATTATAGCACTCCTGACAGAATTCAGTTGGGAATGTGGGTTAAGGGTATATTAAACATTAAAATTTATCGTGGCCTTTTAGAAAATAAATATATAGATCAGCTTCGTCAATTAAAATACGAATGTATGATTAAGCCACTATATTGGGATGAATGGTTTGAGCTTGCTGTACGTTTGATACCTGAGCATAAAAATTATGAATATTCAATAATATATGAAAATATTTATCAAGTAGGAATGTGGCTTAGAAGACAAATAAAATACTTTAATAAATTAACTCCTCAGCAAAAAGAAAAATTTTCTTCTATATATCGTAGAGGAAAATTTCTAACAACTAATGAAAAACCTGAATCCATCAAAAAACCAGAACCCGTAATTATTGAAAATAAGCCCAGTAGAGCATCGGATCCACGTTTCAGAACATGGCAAGAACAATGGGTATGCTACATCGAAAGGCTTAGAGCGTCAAATGACAAATTAAGTAGTAAAGATGTCTTATGGGTTGAATATAGGTTAGCAGATTATTTTTCTGTGAAACACGTCGGAGTTATGAGAACTCTATTGTGGTATCAACCATATGAATTGTGTAGCTTATTATCAAAATTAATCATCAATGGTCAAATCGAATTTATTGATACAATGACCATCTCAGCACCAGATTTTGCGAACCTTGCAAAACGACTAATTGAAACATATGAGTCAAGCAAGACCCGTAAGGATTTTCTGCTTAATTTTTTGGATACAAAATATATTACTCGCAACGATTCTCTTGCCGAACGCTTACGTCAAGAATATTATGACGTCAGACATACCAATGTTCAGGAAAGTTCTATTTTGTCTATCTCTGACGCATATGTAAATACTGTTGATAATGATTTGTCCACTTGTCGATACGCCAAAGATTTACGTAGTGAACTTTTTTATGATTGTGATGTGTGAAATATAATAATATAAGACCTATCAATTTGTTTGATGGGTCTTGTTTTTTGATAACTCCGTACTGCTTCCAAGAGTGTCTTTACACTCGAGCACGGACGGCTTTCGCCGAGATTGGACTGTCTCTCAGACAAATACCCAACGCACGGGTAATTTGCCAACCGACTTACAGTCTCTGAACCGACCGCAGAAGGTCTCACCCTTCAATTTTTATCCTTATGGACTTAGCGGCTTGGCTGCTGATTTCACATTATTAACCCCGTTAGCTTTTGGCATAGGGGAGCCGTTCTGTTTTTTCTGAGTTTCCTCACCATGACGAATGCCTTTTCAGGCTGCGCTTTGGTAGAACGGCGTTAGTGATTTCCAGCAATTTTCCGGTTTGTGCATTTGCTCAGTTACCTGAACAAAGGGCATATTAATACCTAAAATGCCATCAGCTTTTTGACCCTTATTCTTTATTGAAAGTCCGGCACTGATAGCTGTAATTATAGTGGGAAGAGCTTTGATCTCATCGAAATATTCCGCCCAGCTGCTATCTGGGGCAATTCTTTCGAATATCTGACTAAAGGACAGAAGTGAATCGGTTGCTCTTACGATTGCGTCTCCTGTGGAGACAAAGAATTTTATAAGACCAGAATCAAAGACATCGTTGCTTAATTTCTGATATGATGCTTTGAGTTGTGCTATACGACCCTCAATAGAATCTACATATGTTGTATTTTCGTCTAATGCAGAACCCGCTGAATTTAAAGAATCCACCAGAGCCGAAGACGCAGTAGTCCAGTTATTCAGCAAAGCTGAAACCTGATTTGCTCTTGTCTTGCCTGCAATAGTTTCAAGTAAGCTTGCACGGTTAATATCACTCATATCGGCCCACTTATCGGCTATCTCGTCCATAACTTGATATGTTGATTTAAATGTGTCTTCATCAAGCATGATGTCTACACCAGCAAGTCCTTTGATTTTTTCTCGCAATTTAGAAACAGAATTACACATTCCGTCAGTATCTTCGCCTGCTGCCTCAAGAGATGAAGATGCTCCACGAAGCCTCATTGACAAAGTTTTCAAGGCATTGCCCGCACTTGCACTGTCCTGTGTAATTTCTGTTATGGCTGTAATCATCGCTGCTGATTCTTCCATTGTATTGTTTGCTGTTGCTAAAGCCGATGCCGACTCTCTTAGACCCTGTCCTACATCTGCAGAAGCAAGAGCGTATTTGTTACCTAAAGTATTAAATGTATCAACGATCTTAATGCTATCTTCGGCAGCAATATTGAACGCTTTCATTGATGATACTATGTCATCTGTTGCGGTATTGATATCCAAATCTCCTACATTTGAATACATTAAAGCATTGTTAGCCAATTCAGAAGCTTCTTTGAGGTTGTATCCCAAACGGCTAAAATCAGTAGTTGCATCAATTACCTGCTGCATAGTTGATCCAAGATTGCGAGCTTGATTAGCCGCAGAAGTCATAAATTTTTGATATGTAGATTCAGTCTCTTCACTTACACGTTTGAGATTCGTCATTCCAGTATCAAGTTCTCTGACTACAGAAACCATCTGTTTAAGATAGTTTAATGCTTGATACGTAGCTCCGCCAATCATTGCTTTGAGTCCAATCTTTGAAGCAATAAAGCTAAGCTCGTCACCTAAAGACCTTCCAGTCAAGCCCTTGCTCATAACAACAGATTTCAGAGAATTAAATTTCGCAGTAAGTTCATTCAATGATTTTGCTGATCTATCAGCATTTTGAACCGACATCATTAATTTATTAAACTCGGCAGAAAGACCGCTATCTTGATTGATCCTACTGTTTTTGTCTATAAAATCCTGAATTTTAAAGATTAAATCATCAAATTTAGAGCCGAGCTTTTCAGCGGAACCGGCAATATTATCTATACCTTTGAAATCAGAAGTTTTTTTCTTGAGCTCATCCACTTCTTTAGAAATAGATTCTATCTTATCAAGAAACTCATCGATTTTCTCATTGGAACCAGTTGTCAGATCCTTTTGTTCATTTTTTAATTTCTCAATTCGGGCAATTAAATCTGTTATGTCTTTATAATATTCATCACCTTGACCACCACGATTAACTGTGTTTTTCTTGGCGGCTTCAAGTGTATTTAAAAGCTTATCCAAATTATTGACAGATTTATTGATATTGGTAAACCTATCGGTAGTTTCATTCAAAGCCTTCATTGCATTGATGATTTCTTGAATATTTTCGACATTATAATTCAATGAACCGCTATTAATATTCTGAATTTTCTTATCAAGTGCTTCTATTAGACTGTTATAAGCTACAAGTTGATCTCCACTAAATACGTCATTAAACTTATTCTTTATTTTGTCTAAGTCCTTACTCATCTTAGAAGCGAAGTCTGTATTTGACATTGTAGCCGAATAAGTTTCTGCTGTGTTATTGCTTAACTTGAGAACGTCCTGTATTTTTTTCTCAAGAGTATTCCAACTATCAATAATAGCTTTATTTTGATTTAACCATTCTCCCAAAACATTCGCATCATCAAAATTTTCTAATGGATTTATTTCGCCCAATGTGTTAACTGTATTTTGAAGTTCTGATGAGAGATCTCTGGAAATATTGGAAAGTGCCCCGGAAACATTCTCTTTCATCTTAGATGCAGTATTATAAGCGTCCTCGATGCTCTTTTGAATCTTGTCATATTCATTTAGTTGAGATTTAGAAGGCTTAGGAACTTGTGGCTCTTCTTGTCTTTGAGCTTCTCTTACTTCTCTTTGAGCAGCCTTTGCACGAGCACTGGTAATGGCGGCCTCAACATCAGCCTGAAGTTGTTTTGTATCTAAGCTTAATCCAACGTTTTTCATTGCTTCGCCAAGATCAGTTTTCAATCCATTCTTGGCTTCTTTAGTTAGTTTAAATGATTGGATTTTAACATTTTTAATGCCCTGACCAAATGCTTTTGGATCGACTTTTAAATGCTGTATGTTCAGAGTTTCCTTAATATTGTTATTGGTTATTTCAACAGGAACCTTTTTCAACTCGTCGGCGATTTGCTTTTTTAGTCCTTCAACATTAGGTGTAAAAGAAATAGGAATAGGATTATTTTCTCCGAGCGCAGCAACAATTTGCTCACGAATAGAGGCAACCTGATTTTCATCCAGAACATTATAACTTTCTGCCAAAGTGCTGTTAGTTGTGTCTTCAGAAGGTTTATTTTCAACAGGAGTATTGCCAATACTGATTTTAAATGGCTTTTCAACCTTTGTCTTTAGATCATCTACAGCATTACTGATTGAAGTTACAGCTTTAACTTCAGACACCGACGCTACAGCCATTTCTTCAGCTTCAGCTTTGATCGCTTCGGTTTTTTCATTGATGTGTTGAGTTAAATTTGTTACAGCCTTATCAATTTCGTCAAAGTTTTGAACCTCTGAAGCAAGGATATCAGATGACGGAGATTCGACTTCTAATCGATTGTTATTAGCGGCTTGCCTTTCTAAAGCTTTACGTTTCTGCTCTTCTCTGGATTTTTCGGCAACTGATATATCTCCGGGGACAGGTACTTCTTTTGGCTTGGCTGCATCGGAAGCTTCTTTTTCAACTTCGGCTCTTTTACGAGCTGCTTCAGCTATAGCATCCTGCTCCTGCTTCTGTTTCTTCAAAGATTCGGAATATTTTGCCTGAATATTAAATATATCTTCTTCGTAGTTTTTATATTTAGAAATATCATTCAGGTCTAAATAAGCATCCTTTATCTTCCCACGAACAGCCTCTCCACGGTTTGCAAAATCAGACGAATAAAAGTCTTGATCTTTAAATTTGTCATACTTTTCCATAATAGCATCAACACTATTAGACATCGACTTTAAGTTTTGCTTTAAAACATTGAGTTGCTGTCCAGACGTTACTTTCTGCGAAATCATTCTCTGGAACTTCTGATTATATTCATCAATTACTGCCTCATATTTCTTTGCATCTTCCTTGGCCTGCGCCATTTGGGTTTTCTTTTCAATATTCGTGCCGATTCCAGACTGCAATTTATTCATCAATGCGTCAAGTTTTGTACTATCCTGAATTGATATGTCTCCATTCTTACTCTTTAAAGCAAAAGCAGAAAGTTCGTTAGCTTTACCCTCGTAGTTCTCTACGGTAGCAATAATATCCTTAACACAGGACTGCATGTCTTGCAGCCTTTTTATTCTTGCATCGAAATCGGTTTTATCTATTTTTTGAGATGTAAGCTCATTAAAAGTTTGTACTGCTTCAGATAATTTTTTATATGCTTCCGTTTCCTTATAGAGTTCTTGAGTGTTAGCAGTTGATTCCTGTGGATTATCGTCAGTAATGTCATTTTGAGACTTATCGTTCCCAACCTTTAAGTCTTTAAGCGATCCTGCCAAATTAAACTTTTTATTTGACATCTTCCCTTTATATGAGTTCTTTTCAAATTCAGCAATTTTTTTATCTATTTTTGCATCGAATTGATTTTCAAGTTGCTTAAACTGTTCGGCCAATTCCTCTGCAGTGGTGCCAAGATTTTTTAGACTGCCATCTTCATTGAAGTTCCCTGACATTTTTTCAATCTGTCCGCTAAGTCTTTTTAACCCACTCATACCTTCGGGGATATCTTTCAGAATTTCCTCTGCCTTATTCATTCTTTCCTGAAGTGCTTTAACGGCTTCTCCAAGTTCCTTAATAGCTTCAGGGCTGCCAGCCTTAACAACTTGTTCTCCTTCGCCTACTTGTACAGAAGTAGCTTTAAGTTGTTCAAGCTCGTCTTTGGCACTTTGTGCCTCCGCTTTTACTTTTTCAAGAGCAGAGGTAAGATTATCATAATCTTCTTGGTTTATTACAAAGCCATCGGAGCCAACTATTGAATCGAATTCTAATTTATCATTTAAGTCACTTATTTTTTGATTGAGTTCATCAATCTTCTGCTTGGCAGATTCAAGAGCCTGTTCAGTAGTTAGAAGTTTATTTTTGATATCATCAGGCTGATCGGCAGTTGTGCGATACTCTTTTATTTTGGCGGTCAGTTCCGTAATCTGCTGCTTATACTTTTCAACTTCGGCGGTAATATCGGCATAATTTTTCTTAAGTTTTTCAGCTTCTTCAGATGATAGCATTTCATCACTATTTGGGGCGTCACCGGTACCACTTGTCAAGCTATCGTTGCCGCCAGTTAAAGCTCCTGAAATAGAACCAATACCTGATGTGTCAACCCCCATCTTTTTCAACCCAGCAATAATAATTTCTCTTTGTTCATTCAGCTTATTGATATCTTTCGTATTAAATATTGCTTCAACGAATCCCGGAGCTAAAGAATTATAACTATTTATTTTTGCTATCAGCATATCAATGTCAGACAAGCGTTCCTTTAAAGTTGAAATTTTATTTTCAGCTTTAGCGCTACTATCAATAATTGCCTGCATATTTACTTCATTTAACGTATCAATGTCATATGATAATGCTTGTGCATGCGCCGCATATTCTTCGCTATAATCATCAGTCTTACCCGGTTCGTTCATATCTCTTGAAAGAGATAGAGTATCTTTAACAGTTTTCAGATACTTTTTATACATCTCCATATCGTCAATTTTCTCGACCTTTGAAGATTCTTCACCCAAACTTTTTAACGCTGTTCGGAGAGCTTCTATTTGCGCAACGGTATCATATATTTCGTTTTCATCTGTGTTATGATTAAAATTATTATAAAGATCGATTAACTCTTTAAGTTCATCTTTTAACTTCTGCGTTTCATTTGTTATTTCAGAAATATTTGAACCACTGGTCATAGCCTTAATGTCAGAGTCGGTATAACTCTTACCAAAAGTGTTTGCATCAGTATTGTTGTTTAAGAAACTTATGAATTCTTTAGTTATTTGTTCTTTCATATCCTTAACATAAGCAACGTCCTTTGCTTTTTGCTGCAAAATCGCTTTAACATCAATATTGTTAGCATTAAGCTGCTCAGAGATCTTTTTATTGTTCAGCAACTGTTCGATTTCTTTAGGGAAACGGCCGTTAAGAGCGATTGTGTCGCTTCCATTTTTTGCCGCAGAAAATGCTTTCGTTTTAAAGTATTTGTTTATATATGCTTCAAGCTTATCTTGTGAAAAATTCTTAGCAAGCTGTTTCATGTCGTATTCCAGTTGATCCTGCAAATTCTTTTTCTGCTCCGCAAAGAATTTATCACCCAACTGAGTTTTCAAAATTTTGCTCAAAGAATCATTAGCAGACTTATCAATTTCCTTAGCGAATTTATCTATTGACTTGTCGATACCTTTTATATCAAATAATTCCTTACCATCGAATTTAATAGACTTTAACTCGATCTGATCTATCTCTGCGCCGGTCTCTTTAATTTTTTGGTTTAGCGCAGTTATATCTTCAATAACATATTTTAAACCTGCCATAGCAAAAACCTGTTTGGTTTTGCTTTCTGCATTTTCAACAAGTTGAATTAAATCATTATATCTTTGTTGAGCAAGTTTCGCATCATTAGCCAACTGCTCTCCTATTTTAAGGTTATCATTCTTTTGACTTATTTTCTCAAGAGTCCTTTCAAGAGATTCTAATCCATCTTCGGCACTCTTAGAATTTATGCCGACATCTAACATAAGCATATTTCCTGCCATGTATTATTACTCCTTTCAACACAGGGCAGTCATCTGCCCTTAATTATTAATTTCGTTACATACAATTGAAAGCTCATTCTCGTTGTCGCAACTAATTTGTACTTCAACTTCATCTCCACTCTGTAAATTCAGCGAAAGTAATCCCAGAATGCTTTTGGCGTTTATCATTCTGTCGTTCTTGTAAATCCATATATTGTAAGGTTTGCTTGTAACTCCATGAACAAAGTTTGCTGCTTTTCTTCCTGTTATGTCGTTATGTAAAGTCATTTTAGTTTTTATCATATTCAAATCTGCTCACCGCCCTTTAATCAAAAAGATCTGCAAGCGCAGCGGTTTCACTACGTTCTGTTTTCTGCAGCTGAATATATCCAAAAAGCCTGTTGCCCTTCAAAACATCTATAGCCTTTGTAATTCCGTTATTGGTTTCAAAAATCTTCTTATCAACCTGCTTGATATCTCCATCAAAATAAAGTGTAGAACCTTCGCCGACACGTCCTATAATAAGCTGAACGTGCTGGGCCGTGAGGTTTTCGGCTTCCGATACAATAATGGCAGAATTTTTGAAGTCCCTACCTCTTATAAAACCTAAAGGCACAATTTCAAGTTTCCCTTGCATCATAAGAATATTCAAACCGTCTTTACCACCAAGCGCATCAGCAACAGGAAGAGCAAAATTACAAATTTTCTCCAATTCTGTACCGGGGAGATATCCTATTTCAGGGACATCTTTGACCGAGACGTTATTCCTCAAGTAAATAATCTTGTCAAATTTATTTTGTTTTAATGCCTGCAGAGCATGACAAACAGTTAAGTATGTTTTACCGCTACCCATCCTTCCAGTAACTAATTTAATTGTTGTATTTTTATCTTGAAGCATATCAAAGGCAAGTTCTTGTTCTATGTTGATCGGTTTAATTTTTGAAAACCAATCATTATTGATGGCTTTATATGTAACAGCAATATTCTTCATACCGTCCCATTTAATTTTATCAACCAAAACTCCATCATGAGAATACAATAAATAATATTCGTTAACCATTAAGCCTAAAGAATTTTCTGCCATATTCTCGTAAAAATTTGCCATTTCGACATCGTTTGCAAAAGTATATTCTGTATAACCTTTGTAATCCATAAAACACACACCTTATTTATTCTTTTTATATTCTTCCAATAAGCGTTTAGCAATCATCTCTTGAAATTCATCTTTATAATTCTGTTTCAGATCGTGCATAGCCCGATTGATAAAAGCCTTTTTTTCAAAACGATTATTTTCACGATACATTGCCCATTGCTTTTCATCCATTTTTTCTTTGTTTCTATGGTCTGTAAGAGCAGGGTGGATAAGAATATTACCATCAACTACTAATCTGGTAAAGGACAATTCATCGGTTTGTCCTGAATAAGGATCCTTCCAGCCCATCAAAGTTTCAAGCGGTTTATCGTTATAAACACTAAAGGCGCCAGTATTTTTGAATTCTGGCGCCAAGTATTTATCACTACTTACAATGTATTTTTCATCAGACATTCTGCGAGCTATATGCTTTGCAGTCTTTTTCTGTGCTTTTTTAGCAGCAGCATTTGTAACCTCTTCAGCGTTTTTTCCCGGTTTTATATCTTTCAACGTTTCAGCATGTTTTTTATAAACTTCTTTTACAGCAGGTTCAATATCTTCTTTCAAAGCTTTTTTTACTGCTGTTTTCATTATTTTTTGCAAATCAATTTGTTTGCTCATTTTCTTTTACTCCTATTTCTTCGCCCCATTTTGAAAGTAGCTCTACAGTTTCAGGATTATCAAGCTTTTCAAAAATTTCTTCAATAAGCTTATTTAGCTTAGTGTTGTGCGCTTCGGCTTGTACTTCTTTTTGACGTTTTGTTTCGATAGTATTTTCCATTGTTTCGTATATGGAAGTTACCTGAATATTCTGAAAGAGTTCTTCTCTTAAAGTAAAATCAAGGGTTTTAGAATACTTCTGATCAAGACTCATTTCGGGCTTTACCCAATTAGTAAAATGCTCCATCAGAACATACCAAATAGCAAAATCCTTCATATATGGCAAGTATTCTCCATTGGGAAAGCACAGATCTGTTACTTCATCTATGCAAATTTTCATTTCTGCGAATGTTATTCTTTCTTTTATCATAATTATTTTCCTTTCTTTCTATAACATAAACACAATCCATCATGAATTTCATCTTGAGTTCTGCCTTCTTTTGCTTTCTGCAGCAGACTACAATTTCGTGTATATCTTACACACCCGACGCAACGGTTTTCAAAATTCTTTAACGCTGAGGCATTATCAAAAATACCTATATAGTCCACCGGATATATTTCAAGCTCAATTCTTGGATTGGTTTTATCATAATAAACCGCCTGTACTCGTTCACATACAACGTTGTCGTCAATCCAGACACAGCCACTTTCAGTGATGGCATCAAGTATTACTTTCATGTAATTGTTGCTATCCCGATCTGTTCTGTCGAAATAAAACACACAGTCCACATAATAATGCTGATATGGGTTTTCGGACATTTTATATCCTTGTTTCCGAGCTTGATCTTTTACATACAAAGTAAAATTCGTCTTGTATTTTTTAGCCTCCGCCGTAACATAGCTTGCAGCCATTGGTCTGCCGCTTTTCATAATTGCTCTATATCCGAGATAATGATTGACCGAAGGAGGTATCGGCGAAATCAGTTTTAATTTTTTCATTAGTTCACCTCTGAAAAAAATAGGAGATAAACTTTGACATTTACCTCCTAATTTATGTTAATGATTATATTTCTTATTTGATTTATTGCGAGCGGAATCAATATCCTCATTAACTTTATCAATGATATCACCAAGAGGCATATCAGGATTTTCTTCAAAATAATCTTTCAGCTCAACTTCTTTGGTATAATTTTCAACTTCTTTTATTGGCTTATTCCAAACGGCTTCTATTTCAGGGATAGTCATATCTGTTCTTTCGGGGAACTTCTCTTCACGAGACTTACTACGATTAAAAAGAACGAGCTGAACATACTCTTCATAACATTCTCTTGAACAACAGTACGCTCTCCAGCTTTCAGTTCGTAAACAAGCCAAACAAGCATAAAAATGCTTTCTGCCACCATCTTCTCCATGAGTACAGTTAGGATTGCGGCATATGGTATTAGGTTTTCTTATCTCACTCATATAATCACCTCAATAATTTCCTTGTACTCGGGCTCAGAGCCACTAAGCACAAGTACAAAGAAAGAGGGCTTAAAGCCCTCTCCTTTGATTATAGATTTAAAATCAAACAATTGCGTCCTGATATACGATGAACTCAAAGAGCTCCGCAGCAGAATTCTGACATGTATCAACAAGAGTATTGATAGTAAACTCTTCAACAGTCTGATCTCCACCCATTGTAATAGAGAACTCACCGGAGAACTGACCTCTGGGAATTACAAACTGACACTTATACTCGTTGTCGCAAACATCGGTACCAATGCAATCAACATAAACTCTAAGAGTCTTGCCGAAAATATCGGACTTATTTACAACCTTAGAACCATCTGCAAGATAATCGTAGAAAGCAACGATCTTAAGGTCCCCGGACTTGGCAATATCTGTAGGAAGAGTGATTACCTGAGTAGTAGGATCATATGTAAATTCGTCAGCAGAAGCAACAGCGCCCTGAGTAAACTTCTTGCCAAGTGCGCCATTGGAAGTGAGGATACAGAGAGAAGAAATCTCTGCGCCAGTCTCGCCAACAGCCTTGAATGTAGTCTTTACGTTCTTAGCTCCCTTAGCTACATCAAGAATATCAGGCTTTCTTACTTTTACACCGCCCTCGGGAGTTTCAACCTCAGAGCCAGTCTGTGCAGCCATAAGATCGCCACAGATAAGTGCAGAAGTACCGGTTACAGTAGTTGCCTTATTCTTCTTGATCTGCTTAAGCAGTCTGTCACCCTTACCTGTGATATCCTGAGTATCCTCTGAGTTTTCAATAGTTGCTTCCTGAAGCTCATCAAGATAAAGCTCGCAAACACCAGTAGTTCTGTTGTAAGCATGAATGGTTTCAAGGGAAGTGATAGTAAATCCATTGATTGTAACAGCCATGTTTTTTCCTCCTTATAAAAAAATAAGACGGTCGTTTGCCGTCTTTTACTCATAATCAAGCCAATTAAGTTTATCTCCTAAGCCCTTAGCATTAACGGTTCCGGCATATATTCCGGAGTTTAAATTATCGACTTGATATTTTTTAACGATTTGTTTTAAGCTACACATGAAGTTATATATCGTAAGATTCTCAACTGTATCAAAATCGTATTTAAAGTTGGAATTGTTAACCAACGCAATTACCTGCTTGTCCAGTCGAGAATGATATTTTTGCTTCTTTCGTCTTTTAGCTTTTACCTTTTGACGTTCTATGATATATTCTTTAGCAGTTGTGTCTCCAGGCTTGCGATGTCTCTTTTCAATCGAATACACGGTACAAAAGATCGTTGAAAGTTGCATATACATCAACTCGTCAATCGTGATATCATGCTCCTCATCGTACAGTATAGGTAAATCATTTATTGTACTCAAACTAACTTTGAAATCAGCAAGATTTATATTTTCAAACATTAAAGAAGATTTTTCATCTAAAACCTTTTTAGGCATTCCGCCAAAAAGTATCAAAAAAGTTTGAAAATCAGTTATTTTTGTAAAATCCATTCCCGCCTCATCCAATTCAAGCATGATATCTGAAGAGGTCGAAGTAAATAAGCTAACTAAAGAATAAAAATTTGCTTCATCTTCATCTGTTCCGTAAAGCTTAGGTGAGTCGCCTTTGATTTCCCTCAGCGTAGGAATATGTACTGTAATATTATCGTTAACTTTAAACTTAGTTTTGTTTAACAGACTTATATCACTCATATTTTACACCTGCTGTTATTTAAGTCATCAGCAACAAATTTCATTATTCTGCAGCGATGTTTTACACTTATGGCTTGAGCAGTATTACTGATAAGTCTCAGTTCTTTTTTGCCTATACCTTCATATCCATTGAAAAGCTTATCTATGTAAGCGGCAATAAGATCGTTTCTTACGCCACCCGACACATCATCTGTCGGCATAAGCCTTTCATGTGATACTATATAAAATGTAATAGTTAACTGTTTGAATAGGTAGTTTCTGTCGCTATAAACTTCCGGAACATCGACTTCAAATGCAATAAATGTTATCTCTTCTTCCGGAGCGTTCGGATATCTGATAAAGTTGAAAATATTTTTTCCTATCAAGTCTTCAGGTTCTTCGATTTCATCATTATTGATAAGTTCAACAATCTCGGGACAGTTAATCAGCATTGAGCCTATTTGCTGTTTATATTTGATTATTTCAAATGAATTAGCCATACAGGCTCACCACCTTTATAAAAAGTTGAGCTGATATCGTTCCTGTCTCATCAGAGACTTCCAAAAGAACTTGGTCGCCTATCATAGCCAGAACATTGTCAGCTTTTATTTTCATTTTGTTGTCCGCAATTATTGTTTTGAAGTTACCATCATATTCAGGCTTCACGGTGGTCAATTTCCATTGCGGTTCAGTGACGATTTCGTTACCTTTTGAGTCAAAGAATTTTACAGAAAAAGTTTTATAGCTTCCACCAACTTTTATGATTGGCTCTCCTGTATAGGAAATAACACAGGATCCCTGTTTTACAGTTTGTTCCCCTAATTTATTAGGGTCAAAATAATCTGCAATCATAAGTTCTAAATTATCATCATCACTCAGCTGCGTCTGAGAGAATGTTAGCGTCAAAACCTTATCTTTTCCATTAAATTCCTTTCCTGAAATATCACCTGCAGTCCAGTTACCACTAAGAACATTTCTGCCGGTCAAAATATAAGCATTGGGCTTATCATTGATAATATCAATTAAAAAGCGTTTGTCTCTTCTTAATTTAATCGTTTCTTCATCGCAGGGAAATTTTACAACAAACACCTGTTCGATAGACATCATAACCTTAGATTCAACTGTACCAGATGCGAACTGGCTGATATCTTCTGAATATCCATATCGCCCGATTATCTCTCCTTTTTCATTCTGCCATTTTAAATAGATATTACATCTATACATTTCGCCGCTTTGATATATTTCATCTTCGACATCTGTGTCAGTAATGAGAAAATGAGAGTTATTCCATTCGACAATGCTTCCGGCATAAATATGCTCTCCGGGCATAGCATTTATTTTTTTGTGATACTTTTCAGTAGAAGAAGTAATAACAACATTCTGCTGTTCTCCATCGATAAGAACATTCTTATACCCGGGAGACCTTGGGATTCTTTTATTCATTGAACGTTGAGTTTCAAAAATTGCTCGGTCTCTGCGAGTATCACCTTTTACAGTGAGACTTTGATTATACAATGACCAATTCATTCTTTCACCTCAAAATACTTTCTTTTCAATGCCCCCACGATCCGAATACATCTGAAAATTTCTCGCTTGCAAATTGAGACATCTTCACAGTCTTTTATGTATTCCAATGAATTGATGATACTAAGATATTGTCCATCATTACGAATAAATAAGATTATATCTTGTCCGCCAGTCATTTCTGAAAGCAAGCTCTCAATATAAACTGACACGGTAGGAGAATATTCTTCTTTCAAAGGGAGAATTTTATACAGACGATTGATAAGAATATTAAAATAGTTCTCGCATAGTTCATCAGGAATTGGATTATATTTTGTAGTTATCATGATTTATTCAACTCCGCAATATCGCCATGAGAAAAAGTATAATTATTGATAGCAACTCTCGACTCCTTTTTACTCATTTCATATACATATCGCATTTGTTCAATAAGCTTAGCAGGGGAGTATTCGGTAAAATCCTTAGTGTTCAAACGACTTTCAAGCAGTTCATCCGAATACATTTGAGGTTTTAGCCATTCAGTAATCATACATTCAGCAATAATATCTATCATGTCATCATCCAGTTCTGTCTGAAATTCTTTAACTTCATCGTCTCTGTCAGCGAGATTGGCATATGTCTTTACGGTTTTTGCCACTTTACGACATACAGATATCATATATAAATATAATATATCTTCTCTGTCTTCTTCGAGTAACATTAAAAGGTCATAGGCCTTTACCTTGAAAACAAATGCCTCATAAATTTTTGAATAAGGGGTAGCCATAGCCCACCTCCTTATCTTTCATAAAGCTCACACTTTAAAGCTTTTTCCAAAGCTGCAATAGTATTGATGTTGGAAAGACGACCATCTTTAATCATCTCCATAGCTTTAATACCAACGCAATTCTTAATAACAGGACTCATTGTTTTAATCTTGGTTATAAGTTCTTCTTGATCCATATTGAAAAGGTTTTCAATCTCGTCCGCAGTAATAGTATTTTCATAGAAACGATCCATCTGCAAATCACGCAGAACAGCCATGTCAACTTCAATCCAATTTTCAGTAAAGAAACGTCTATCAGTATTCTTCATAGAATATAGTTCTGCCATTTCCATTGGAATTTCCTCACCAAACTCATGCCATTCCTCGGAATAACCTACAAGTCTTTTACTTACATAAATAAGCTTGCCTCCGGTTAGATTTTTAACCATAACCTGAGCGTCAAGGGGAATTTTTCTGCGAGGAACATAAGTGGTAGAAACAGTTTCGGGCACTGTTTCAGCAGTACCCGAACCCTGTGTTTTCTCAATATCGGCAGTTTTAGCTTTTGAATATGCCATATATTCTTCTCCTTTAAATTCTCAATAGTAATTAAGACATTGTGTAAACAGCAAACTTCTTATCAGGAATAATAACCTGAATACCTGCATTGTTTACAAACAGATAGTCCTCGGAGAAATCAGCATTCATACCGTAAGTAGGAGGAACAATAAGTGCCTCGCCTTCATTTACGTACTTAATAGGCTTAGTGTTAATACCTATGATATAAAGCTGATTGTCAGGAAGCAGGAAAGAATCAGTATTTGTCTTATGGATCTGGTTGATTCTTACCATAGGAATACCATTGAAGTTGCCATAGTAACCCATGTTATACATATCTTCCTTAGCGGTCTCAGAAACAGTAGCAGTAGTAACCTTTCTGAGAGCTGCACGAGTACCCATAATTACAGGTGTCTGTCCATTATTTACTTCAACATGCTCGCAAAGCTCAAGAAGAGCTGCTTCAGAATAAGAACCAGATGCGGGAATGTAAGTAGAACCGGAATTGTTAACAAGACCTGTCCATGCAGTAAAAATATCATCGTACTGCTTCTTAACAAGAGATCTGCCAACCCTATCAATTATATTGTTGAGATCAGCTCTTCCAGACAGCATTCTGTCAAGTTCCTCGTAAACCTTTACGCCGTAAGTCTTCATATTGACAGAAATACGACTACCGCCGCCAAGTCTCTGACGTCTGAGACCCTGAGTACCACGAGCTACCTCGTCAACATAGAAAAGGGAGTCATCAGGAATATAAAACTCATTAGTATCGCCAAGAGCAAGGTTCTTGTATTCAACCATATTCATGAAGAACTCATTACCCTGAAGACCATCAATTACTGTCTTAACAATAGTCTCTTCGATGATAGCAAAGAGCTCGCCGCACTTGCCGTCACGGATATCTCTTCTATCAAGATATTTCTTACCATTATTTGCAGCAACGATAGCGTTATAAACAACCTCGTGAGATTCATCAAGGGAATACTGACCGGCAGGGGCGCCGTTATATGTATCAACTGCAAGCTTTACAATATCATTTACTGTAGCCATTAAAAATCACTCCTCTCAAATTAAAGTGCAAGATCAACGTAATAGAAAGTATGTGCACCAAGGGTGTACACATCTGTAATCTTACCGATAATAGTACCAGTGCTTGCATCATTTGCGATTACAGGCTTTGTGGTAGTACCAACCTTAAGATACTTACCCTTAGCGGGTGTGCCGGAGAAGCCTTCAGCGGTCATTGAAAAACCATCTCCGCTGTGGAAACGATAGCCACGTATAACCTTGCCAGCCTCGTTAACATACTCTTCAAGACCATGATGTCTGGTCTCATCATAAATTATTTCGGGATTCGCAACGAGTACAAGCTTGGTAATGGGAGTGGAAGCGGTAGGAGCTGTTGCCTTTCTAACTTCTCTCTCATTGTCGATAAAATCGCCAATCTCAACAATTCCGCCGTTTTCAATCTCGGCAGGGTTCTCAGAAACAAAATACTTGAGAGATACAAGAAGAGTGCTATCTTCTGTACCGCTCATACGATCGAGATTTACAATTGTATATGCCATATTATTCATCCTTTCTAATATTACTTTGTGCCGTACAAATCAAACAAGTCGCCATAAGGACTGGAAGGTACGGAATCTTTTTCTACGATAGGTATTCTAACTACTCCATCATCTTTAGGTTTTGCTGAAAATGTAAAGCTTGCTTTCGCATCAGCAAAAATACACTTACATTCCCTTTCAAGGTCTTCCTTGGAATACTCATTAAGCTTGTCCTTAAGGGCTGCAAACTCAGCAGAATCTTTCAGATTCTCAGACCACTTGTCAATGATCTCCTGTTTTTCTGCAAGAGCAAACTCAGCTTCAATCTTTGCCTTGTAATCTCTGAGTGAAGTCACCTCTGCCTGCATGGACTCATAATTTGCTCTCATTGTATCAAGAGCTGCCTTCTCATCGGAAGTCAGTTTTTCAACGAATACTTCATAGGGATCGCCCTCGAAAGTAATGTTTTCGCCATTCTTTGTGTACTTCTGTCTGTACAGAGAGTTGCCAGACCAAGAAGCATAATCGAAGTATGTATCATATACGGCGTCTATATAGTACCAATCATTATTCTCTGTCTCGATAGGTTCAAGAAGAGCATAGAGAGCACAACGAACGTCGTCATGAGAGAGCTCAAAAGTCTTTACAAATTTATCATTTGCGGGAGCTCCGCTTTCAACTGAAGCAGGAATTTCGGGTGCAGCAGGCTCTCCTTCAAAATTTTCCGCAGGAGCAGCAGGCTGCTCTTCGGGTGTAGCGTTTGTTACAATATTCTCATCCATTTGTTTTTTACCTCCTTCTTCAGTATTTTTCTTATTAAAAGCGACAAGAGTTTCATTCAGCTCTTGCATGATAATAAGCATTTTTTCGTTGATATTATCTTTTTCTGCGAATGTGTCTGTAGTACCCATTGCATTTTTCATGCCTGTACCAAGCTCATTGTTAAGAAAAGTAATACCGGTGTATTTATAGTCGGTTATGTTATAGATTTTCTTGGCAGCATTAAAAGTAAATTCATTAACACTTATTTCCATAGAAAGCTTGATATTTTTATCACGTTCGATAATATCCTCAGCGTAATTTGAATATCCTCGCCATACATATCCATCTACAAATACATAGTTTTTGCCGTCATATTCAGCTACCTCATAATTGTTCGTCTCAGGAATAACGCCAATGGGAACTTCTTTGTAAATCATACGATATTCTCCCTCATTGACCTTATCCTTTTCAATAGACATATCATGAGAGCCAAACTGGGGCTGGCCATTCTCGTCAAATTCAACGTTTGCAAGAATAGGAATGTTTTTTAGTGTATCTTTCGCAGAGTTCATATCATCAACGTTGAAATTTGAACCATTAGGATTCACTCCATCATGACATACTCTGAGTCTCATCTTAATGAATCGGTCAGTGTCAAAACTTTCATCAAGGTCATATGTTACTGCGAGAGAAACATTATTTAATTCGCTTAATGCCAAATTTTTCACCGCCCTTCTCAAAGAAATATTTTGTCTGTAAAAACGTAAGCACCATTTTCGAGATTTTCTTTACAAAACTTCCTGATTGATGGCTCGTTTTTAAATATGAAAAAACCGCTACCCATATTAGGTAACGGCTCATATCCAGATTTAATCAAAGCGTCAGCAACACTCTCACTTTGTGTAATAATAAATTTCATACTGTCACCTCGATGCGTTACTGTCATGTTCTCTTGTGTTTTCGTTTGAGTCGGAGATTTCTTCTCCATTTTCTTCGGCAGTCGGGCGACCTGCTTCATCCCCAGAAGCTAAAGTATATGAAGAGCTTAGAGGTATCATTTTTTCGTGCATTTTCAAGAAATCATTTTCCATAAATAGCATAGCATTCATTGCAGGTTGATCGATGCCTACTGAGGCTGCAATAGCAGACTTAACAGGCACTCCGTATTGAGCATCCTTAAGAAGTAAATCATGAAACTGTTGTCTGTGGTATTCACTTATATCCAAAATGGTTATCTGGAATTTCTGTGTGCCACTAAGATTTTTAAGTAACCTGTTTACATTACGTTCGATCTGACGATTGACGGCGAATGCCAAACATTCGTCTGCTGTTATTGAAATATTCAGCGATGCCGCAGTTTGTTTATCACTGCCAAAAAGCAATGAAGAAACTCCAACATCGTTATAGAAATTTCGGATAGCTTCATAGGTTTTATCCGGATCTTCTGCTCCGGACTTCTCGAAATCAAATACTTGTACATCCATAGGGGTTTCAAAAACGCCAATATTATCAGGTGTAATGTTTGTCAGCTGAGCATAAAATTGATCTGCAAGCGTTTTGTCAATAAGAAGATTTCCGGCTTCATCAGTAGGAAGCTTCAATCCAAGAGCCTTGTAATTTCTCAGGATGGAGGCGCCCTTCTGAAGATCTTTATAATCTTCAATATCATAAATGCCCACTAAACAGCCGGCAAGAGGAATAAGAGGGTAAGTAACATCTTCAGAAATTTTTAAGCAAAACTGTTTCTTTTCATCGAGAAGCTGCCAGCGCTGAGAGGAATCTTTCTTATAAATTTCGTATTTATCAATAAATTCCTGTCCATACGATTCAAGTTCATCTTCTTTTCCACGGAAATAACTGAAATCAAAAGCTACAATATAACAGCCATCGACTATTGAGGCTATCTTAACATAATCAGCAGGAAGCTTTCTTATGTAAAACGAGTCTTTTGTCTGATAAATGTATCCTGCAAAGATATCCTCTCTCCAAGCGATAGTTAATGCTTTTCTCATTTCATGACGCAGATTAAATATCGACATGAAATCTGTAGCCTTTTTATATGAGGCTTTAAAAGCCTTATCATTTATTTCCTTAGTGGCGTCAAACTTAAACGGATACATTATATAATTAAGCGGACACATATGAGCAAAATAATTGACTACTCTACGATACTGTGACGAAACTTCATATAAGTATATCGAAGCATTGCGCAGCTGCTTGGCATTAGTTTCAGGATTTTTAAGATACTTAATGATGTTTTCTTTTGTATATTTGGTATAAATAACGGAAGTGTGAGTATTGCTTGCTAAGTTTAAAATTTGCACGTCGGTCAACTTAGAAAATCGCAAATCTCTCATAGCATTCTTCCATTGTTCATTGTAATTTACTTGTTCTGCCATTTTATATCACCTTCCTATCGACATACATTTAGGTCTTCTGCATTGAAGCCTAAATGCACTCTGGAAAAGTTTAGACTTACTCAATTTACGTTCAAGCTCATTTGCAATCTGATTTGCATAAGATAGCGAGCTATATCTATCTTTTCGATTTGTTCCGGTCTCTTTGATCTTTATTTCTGCTCCAACAGTCGTATATTCAAGATTAACTAATTCATTGATTAGCAACGATGTCTGGATATAGGGCATTTTAATGGTGAGTTTATCTTCGGCACTCAAATTATAAAATGCCTTATTGCTTTCATATTCATCATTAAATTCCTCTTCATCAAGAAGAAGTCTCATTTTGCCACGACGAATACAGTCTCTTAGAGCATATGCACATTGAGAGTTCCATTTCGTGTTAGCTTTTACACTATATATAACTTTTGCAGGATTGGTGCTTGATCCTTTATAGTGCTCAGCCATTTCGGCATCGTTAATACAAGTGAAAGCAGGATAAAATTCTCCGGTTACATCATCAGTCATATCCTTAACAAGATTATCAAATACTCCAACACCAACACCTTGAGTATCTATAACTATGTAATCACAATCCATTTGCTCAAAAATTCGTCGGATAGTCAGAGCTTGATCTTCTGTATGCCCGCCTTCCTTATTTTCAGAATAAAGAACATTTCTGATATATTGACCGTCCTTAGTAGGAAGCAGCTGCGTAACAAAAATTGATGTTGCGTCATTTTTATTGCGTTTCGAACTCATTACGGCAATATCGGCAGAAAGCAATCTGAGTTCTCCCGGTGTTTTTTCGGGATACTTAATGATTTTGTTTGAGATCTGAGTATATATCTCTTTGGGATATATTGCTTCTTTGATTCTTCTGGCTTTCATTAAGTCGTCAAACCTGAAAAATGAATCTTCACTTTCGCCCCACCATAAGCAACCGGACTCCATGCTGAATGAAATTTCATTAAAAGTCGGGCTCATCATTTCTTCCAAGACTTGCTCTGGATTCAAAAGTCCTTCTTTGATAGACATCTGATAAGGAAGGCCACATATAAATGTTTTCTTTTTCTGATTCATCAGATCGACAACATAGCTCTGCGCTTCTTTATATGCCCAATGCGACTTAAGCCACACTGAAGACATGTAAATTTCTTTATTACGTTCCTTGGGATAATTAGCATATTCTTTCTTCTTGAAGAAACCAGGCATACGCTCAGAACGCATAAAAGGTCTGAGAACGGTTTCAATAACTTCTTTCTTGCACAGACGGAACTCATCCACAAGAAGTATGTGACATCTGCCGCCACGAGCTGTATCGGTCGTAGTGGTTACGAAAATCATAGAACCATTTTTAAATTCAATCTGAGCATCAACACTATTGAGCGTTATTTGTTTTATCTCCAATCTAAGATTCGGAGAATTCGGCATAAGCTCTGACGTTATCTTCTTCAGAACTTCCTTGGCCTGCTTAAGTGTTTTTGATGCTACGCATATTTTGGTGCCGGGATACAGGATACATCTGACAACACAGAAAATAGCTGTTAAGTATGTTTTTCCGAGGCCTCTTGCGGCCAAAAACATACTGTTCGTGCAGTAATTCATCATCACAAGAATAATCTCTTGGAATAATTTTAGCTCTATTCCCAGATAATCCTTTACAAATCTGTTAGGATTTTCTCTGTAGAATGCTGCACGCTTTGCTATCGTAGTCATCATCTTTTCAGACTTGTCCTGTATTCCTGTATTATACTGTCTATATTTACTCAAGGCTCATCACCGGACCCAAAAATATCTTCATATGTGATCTGATTGATATCTTCTTCTTCAAGTTCGGGACGATTAACAGTATATTTTCTTATTTCGTCTTCATAGAGTTGACTCCAGTTATTTTTAAATCCGAACATCTTAGATAGATGCCCAAAGAAAAAGACGCTGATATAACGTCTGATTCCATCAATATCTTTCCATTTTTCTTCAGGTTCGGGTATAGGTTCTTCATCTTCCCAACGTTTTATCAAGACACCAAATGAAGCAGTGTCACTCATTGTATTCTCACTGCTTTGTTTAGGCTGAATACCCGCAGAATTCATAAGATCATTCATAGCCTTACATAAACTATCGACCTTATCTCCCTTTTGAATACCTCTCATAATCTGAAGCTCAAGCAAACATATTTTCTGAATAATTGCTTCCATAGCCTTCGCCTGTACAGGATAGGATAGAATCCATTCAGAATATCGGCTATCCAAATATTCGTAATCTTCAGGTTTAAATCCGGAACCCCAGAAAGACACCGTATCTGGATCTATTTCTTTTGAAGAATACATATCTTCATATGTAGTTATTTTATCTTCCTCTGCCTTTTCTTCTAATATGGTAGTGTCATATGTTTTATTTGCATACTTTGCAGTATGAGTTTTGCCGACATAGTATGTCATTCGTTTCAAAGGCTTGGAAGCACTCTTCATCAAATTAACGATCTCTTTATTATAGTATATATCAAACTTCATGCACACCCTGCGAACCGCTTCTTCTTCGCTGCCAAGCTCTTCGAAATATTCCTCATATAACGAATCTAAGCAATCTTTACATATAGGAAGCCTACATCTATGTCCCACATGAAGCTTGCTGAAGCTGATCATAAATTCTCTGTCATCGTCCATTACTTGTTTACCACATTTTTCACAGCGGTACATGAACGGAACATTCTCGTTACCGGCAGCAATTTGTTTAAGCATCTCAACCCGAGTATCTACAGCTTTTTTCTTTTGTTGCTGGGGGACTTTGCGTCCTAAATTTTGCTTCGGCATAAATTCCTCCTTTTTATGAAGGAACTAATATCATTTACTATTTCTTTTAATCATTCTGTCACGCTCTGCAATGCGTTCCTTCATTTCTTTCTCTAAAGCCTTTTCCTCGGCTTTAAGTCTTTCCTTTTCTCTCATTTTATCAAGTTCCTTTTTCTTATATGGTAGTTTTTCTGCTTGGCACCAACGTCTGATGCCATTATCAGTCAAACCATACATATGAGAAATCTGAGTAATATTGTATTCCAATAATAATCTCTTAAGTTCCCTTCTGCTTGGACGATCTGTTTTACGCTGCGCTAAAGAGCTACATTCAGAGCAACAGAACTTAGCATCAGCTCTTTTGGGTTTAAACATTTGTCCACAGTAAGCACAGGGAATTTCGGGACGATAAAAATAACTCGTGTAAACGTTAGGTTCGTCGGTCTCAACCAAAGTGCCTCCCTGATGATATCTCGTATGAGCTTCTCGGGAGACAAACACGATTATGTTATCTTCGCTGTTATTTAATCGATTCTGATCCTTGTGGTGAACCACTTCGCCCGGCTTCAAAGGTCTGCCAAGGATTTTCCTTGCCACAACTCTGTGTTCGGGAACAAAGCCACGTTTATCAGCTTCAGGATCAGATGGTAAATAAATTGTGCGGTATCCTGAATATGACATTCATAAATCTTCCTTTCATTCTGATATACTATTATATATATTATTTTGCCACAAGGGCGAAGGCTTGTTCGGAGCACAAAGCCTCTGAAAGCTCATTGGGGATGCGATCGGGATTCGAACCCGAGCCGACGCCGTGAAAGGGCACCATCTTAACCACTTGACTATCGCACCAAAATAGTGCGCCCCTATTGGGGCAGCACCATCGTTAATCTTCTTCTTCGTCTTTGTCATATATTCCAGGGTTCATATCCCTCTTAAAACTCTGAGTGATACGAAACTTGACCCATCTTGTTTCGGGAAATATATACTCAACCTTGTTACCATTTTCGTCGAGCATTACTCCGTTTCCGTCAAGACGAAACATTTTTCTGGGCGGCTTGATATAGGGTTCAAACCAACCGAGCTTAATGAAGTAAAGACCTCTGCCTTCAAGCAGAGTCTCCTTCATTATATTGACAAAGGCATCATAAGCAATTCTACAGTTAGCCTGAGTGAAGCCGGTATCATAAGACATCTTTTTTATAAATTCTGTCTTGGTGATCATTTCGGGTTGATTTTTCTTAGAAGACGACATGATATCGCCCCCTATTACTTAAACGACTTCTTGAAAGTAGAACTGAACTTGAACTTGGGAACAGTATGAGCAGGGGAAACAAACTTTTCCTTAGTGCGAGGATTCTGTCTTTCGCAAGCCTCTACATCAATAGTAGAGAAGGTGCCAAAGCCATAAAGCTTTACGGTGTCCTTCTTGTCCAGGGCTGAGATTATTGTGTCAACAACCGCATTAAGTGCGGTCTCGGCATCATTCTTTGTCATGTTAGCGTTTGCTGCGATAGCAGCGATAAATTCCTTCTTAGTCATAGTTTTTACTCCTTTTATTCTTTAATATTTGTATATAAAACATCTGTAAGTCCATATTCCTTATCAAAAATAAAAGACTTACATTGTCTTTTTGAGCGATATCCTTGTTCAGTAGTCCATGCTGATGGCGCACTGATAGTGGGTAATCTTTGAATTCTCATATGATTGTTTTCATCAAGAACCATTTCACTATGTAGATGCTGTAAAAATACTTCAGTATTAGTTACACCGCTCCATACTTTTCTGCACTCATCGGGGATAAGGGCAGGAAGCTTTTTAATATCAGCGTCATGTGCAAACACAAAAAGTGTTTTACCAAAAACACGATACTTACGAGGAGCAGGGGATATATCTACCGTTACTCTTTTGTCATCCTTATACCAGGCATAGCAATATTGTGCAAGAGAATATCCAACAGTCTTGTCATGATTAGCATTCACCAAGACAACATCTACAGGTGCGATATTTGCAAGCATATCAATAGCTATAATAGTCATATCAAACAGCTTCTGCATCATATCAAAATAGCCACAGGCATTATCTTGCGGCGTTCCCTTAGTGGTTGTTCCGGCGAGATTATCAAAATTACTTTGATCTCCACCTATAGTAAATATAATCCTGCTAAGCTTGATATGTTTCACACGAGACATCACATCTTTAATGACATAGTAAAATAGATTTTCAGCAATCTCGCAGTTATATTCGCTTCCGGTCTCAAGCATACTGGATCTGAGAGCAAAGTGAAGGTCAGATATGGGTAAAATAAGCAGATTATCACCCGTTCCGTAATCTGATGATACTACGGGAATGGTAATATTACTGTATCTTCTATCTAAATCATCGAACCACTGCTTCATGTCAGAGTCCATTAGTTCGGGGACTTTGGGCTTTACAGTTATCTTGCTTGAATATAGTGTCTTGTCTCCACTGTTCCATTTGCTGTTTTTAGCAGATGAAACATCAAAGAAACGTGGATCATAATTATGTAAGCGCAAAAGATAATCAACGTCACGAAGTTTACTTTCATCCTCAATATAGAATGTACGTTCGCTTGTTTCCGATCTGTCTGCGTTTATCGTAACGGTTTCCTTGGTGGATATAGTCGCAGCATTGGTTTTAGGCTTGATTTCCCAGCCACCGTTGATAAACTCATAGAAGAACTTTGCACCTTTACGGGCACAGTCTCTGGTTTCGTTTATACCATATCTGGCTCTCATATCGGCAACATCCTGCCATTCAATATCCTCGTTGTGCTGCTTCTCACAGAGAATATTGTAAAGATCTATATAATATTGATTATCCATATTATACGACCTCATCAATGTCACAGTCTTTGCCGATGATTGAATCTACAATGCCAAGCGTTTTGGCTTCATCTGCAAAATAATAATTTTCAATTCTCTCTGTCTTTTTCAGGTCTTTTATGGAAAGCTTTGTTCTTGACACAACAAACTGCATCAAGCGCTCTTTATATTTTTGACCAAATCTCCAATAGTCATCAACCTTAGAAGGACTGCCATAATCTCCGTCTCTTCCTTCATGATTTAAAAAGAATGCGTTTTCAGAAGCATATCTTTTGTGGCACGAAATATAGATATAGAATCCCATGGACAGTGCATATGATGTGCAAACACCAATTACAGGTGTCTTTGAATTTTTGATGCAGTCACAGATTCCCATACCGTCCCACGTAGAACCTCCGGTAGATGATATGTATATGATGATTGGAGTTCTCTCTGTAACGGGTACGTCAATATCAAGTGCATTATATCTCATGATATGATATGAAATATTGGCTCTGGTCTCAGGGGTGATTTCTCCATTGATAAAAAGTTTCCTGTCCTCAATGTCCGACATAACAAACATTTCTTCGAGTCCATAATTGAAATTATTTGATGATGCACATTCAAGAACATTCATTTCACCACATTCGCAGCTCTTCTCTTCAGAAATTACCGCTTCAATATTGTCAGTCTGTTTATTCTCTGTCATGCTTTAGCCCTCATGTATATTGCGATACTCTCTGATGAGTCCGAGATATCTGTTGCTTTCAGGACAATAATATGTCTTGCCGCTCATTCTACTTCCCTTTGCTCCATGTTTACGCTTCGAACAGATGGTAATATAAGGGTCACGCACATGCTTGCAGATAAATAAATATTCGTCTTTACTGATTTGTATCATTTTGTTCATCCTTTTACTCGTATTTTAGGAAAAGTCTCGGTACCACCGAAGGCATAAATTCCTACTATATAAACAACAATCAAAAACGAAAGAAAAACACGCTCAAATAACGTATTATAGCCATTCGAGCGTGTTCAATTTACTATTACAAATCAACTTGAATATCAAGCTTTATCTTGCAATTTGCGCATTCTTGTCTGTTCAATATTTACTTTCACACTACAGTTCTTACAGTATTTTGTGCGGGCATTCCCTTTACACTTTGTCAAGCGCCCACACTCTGCACATCTGATATACTTATGCTTGCCTAAGTAATTCATGTATTCATGTCCAAGCTCCCTGAAATCAGATATTCTTATCGCCATATACGATTCTTCCTGAATATATAGAACCTGAATGTTTGTATTAGTAACTTTCATGCTGAACCCAATCAATCCGGCTCGATATAAACTATTCAGCATTGCTGCTTGTTTTTTGATAGTAGCTGGTACAGCAGCGATTTTGAATATTTCATCATGAGAACGACAAACCCAACCATTGTTGTTTATATTTCTTTTATCTCCGAATTTCGCAAGACACAACAACGTAAACGCAAGTCTTTCGAGAGGTGGAGATTTTAGATTTTTTATAGTTTCCATTTCCGCCCTCGTAATAACGACATCGTTTATTTCTGTAAGAGGATATTTATCTGCTTTTTTCACTTTGTTCTGTAAAGTAGCTTCCCATAATTTAGGATCATACTTAGGATAATTATTTTGCATAAACTCATTCAGCTTATTATATATTTTTTTCCCCGTGAGCTTTTCAACATTATAATAGTATCTTGCAAGCAGTAATAGGGTCTCAGAAGGCTTCTCTCCAACGTTCCCCGTCTCAATGATTCTTTCTGCTTCTGCACGTTCATTAAGTATTATCATTCTTCGTCTCCACCTTTGCTTTCCCAACGCTGAAATTTTCTCCACAATAAATAATCTCACCGTCTTTATCTTTATATACATATGAGATTTCATTATTATTTTTAGCAAGAAGATTATGAATAATCGTATCTACACATATTTCCCATGCAAACTGCTTAGAATGTGAGGACTTGTAGCACATATCAAGGATAATATCACACAATTCGCATTCATTAGGGCAAATAGCTTGACATTCCCTCTTGAACTCATCCCTCATCACTAAAAATTGAATAGATGTTTCTTCCTTATCTAATCTTTGCTGTTTCGATCTAATTTGAAAATCGACTGTTCTTTTTAAGTATTCGTCATACAGTTGTTTGATTTTTGTATAATCGTATTTGCTATATTCTACGCCGCTTTTCATTATACTATAATCGAAATCAGACGATGACTTTACAGATGATATATATCCATCAAATTCCTGTTCTATTTTATGACAAATTTTATTCATCGTTGAACTATTATCACTTACGGGCAGTAACAAATAATACCAATGAAGAAAGTCGTTTTGCTCTTCTGTCTTCTCGGGCAGAGCTTCTAACTCCGCAATATCCATCTGATAAAGCATTCTACATTTTTGATTCGTGCTTTTTATATATTGATTGTATTCGGTCATCTGGTCCGGATATATATAATTCGTGAAATACGGCTTTTTATTTGCACAGATAGAAGAGTTGAATTTCTTTTTCAATGTTTCTTCAGGTGTGCTATTATCTTTGACTTTGTTTTTGGACATGTTATGCCAATAATCAGGCATAGGTTTGGAGATTATGCCTTTTGTACGATCTATACAATTCTGCTGGTACAACTGGCCACACATTATCCTATATTCCAGAGTCTTGTACTCTTCACTATCCTTTTTGAATAAAGGCAAGAGATCATACATAGCTGTTATGTGATTAGTTGTCGTACCTATTTCATCACCAAAGCTGTTTTGATTAGCTTCTACGAGCAATTCTTCGGTTATGATCTTTTTTTCTGCTTTTCTCTGAGCACACATTATTGCAGGTAAATCTCTTGTATTCTCAAGAAGAACTTTATTATCTGTTGTTATCAATGCGTCTCCCGACATACCCTCGGTTTCCCGATATTTATTAGGGGACTTGACTATATCTTCAGTATTTCTACTGCTCTGCGCTTCCACATTACGAATTTCACGCCCTGTGTACTCTACTCGGTTACTCTCGGCTTTCCCGATACCCTTTCGATAGTCGATAGATTTAAGTGATTGATTTGAAATGTGTGTTATTAACAATGCTTCCAAGTCTTTTTATTGACAATATTTCCAATGGTACTCCACTTTGAATTATACATTTTCGAAATTTCTTGTATTGTAACACCACTTGCATACAATTGTCGCATCTCAATTACTTGTTGTTCTGTAAATATTGCTCTTCCGTTTTTACTACCTTTTCGAGCGTTCGAACCCTTTTCAAATGGAATTTTAGTGACATTATCTTCGTGAGATATCCATTGTAAATTTTCCACTCGATTATCTGTCCTAATATCATTTTTATGATCTACTTCCGGTAGGTTTAATGGATTGTCTATGAATGCTTCAGCTATTATTCTTGAAACTCTTTTAGTTGTCCGATTTTTATTTATACCAACAGTTACTTCATAATATCCATCACGATTAAGCCTTTGATGTAGTTCTTTGTGATATTGTCCTCTTCCATTATTATGTGTGCTGTATATTTTCCCTTCGGTATCAACTATATATTCTATACCACAAAGTTCAATGACTTTTTCCATAATACTTCTCCTTTCTTTAAGAATCAATCACTTAAACACGGGATTAGCATAGTTTTACTTTAGCCTTCCCCGTTAGCAGCTTTCGCCACACCCTGCATTTACAGGTTCACAGAGTTTTACTTTGACAGATTAAAATGACAAACTATCAAAGTCACACCCATTCAGTGCATGACAGAACGAGTCGTGAGCATTCAACACGTTTACAACGTGCATATATTTATACCATCGACGTATTTCAGGATTGTCAGCTATCTTCATTCTTCTTATATTATTTGCCGCCGACATAGGTGCTCTAAAGCACACAATTTCTTTCACTCCGAGATCAGCCCAATACTCCGAATAGATTTCCCCGGCTTTTAACAATCCCAGCTTACTCTCATCTGTTTCAATACCGAATGTTTTTTGACATAAAGCAACAGGATCTCCCGAAATTGTCGCATAATTGCCATGTATTTTAAGTACGCCGATCTTAGCTTCATCTATTTTTTTCTTAAGCATATAATTAAGCCTGTTTATTACATAGTTGTCCTTAAGCATTCGAGGATCTATCATTATTGCCTTAGCGAAATCATTTTCGACAGAATTGATATTATCTGCAGTTAAGCCCATGCCTTTGAGAAATAAAATCGTCTTATTCACATCTCCGCTGATAACATCTTTAATTTCTGATACAGTAGGGGAGATAAGCTCTTCAATCTGCTTATCATTCAACTCGTAGCTTTGAATAAATTGGTAATTAAGATTTCTTTCGTTTTCAAGCTTCTCAGGCAAAGCCTTAGTTACCGCAAATCTGTAATGATTAGCTGTGCTTTTTTCTATGTAATCATCTATACTCTTATATGAATCCCAAAGTTTAAGCATCGATGGGGTTGTTATCATTTCGACATCATCAAGATTATGTTCATTTCCCCATACATCTTTGATTATCTTGTTTCCACCATATTCTTCGCAAAAACTATGAAAATCAAAAGTAAACATCATTCCTTTGAAAAAGGCATTTCTTGTACAGAACCCAGATACAAGATAATGCTCTCCCATTTCGGAGCTCCATTTTTCAGCTAAAGCAGGACAAATAAGTCCGTATCCATCATTAGTATTTAACTCCACTTCCTGCTCCGCAACAGTCATTACCGGCTCATTACTGTTACCATCATCAAGATTTATTACCCTTTCACGAAAATGAGTAAAAACATCATCTACCACAAGAATATCTTTAGGCATCGAAACCGGAGTAGACGTACTGCATGAAAGTGATTTATAAGCCTCGAATTTTGCAGGAACCAGTTTGATACTAAGGTCTCTGTCGTTATCAAGTCTACGGGCAAGCTCTTTATGTATTATTTTCCCTTGATTAGATATCTCACTTGCATATATTATCGTAGATTTCTTTACACCATTGGTCGTTCCTATCAATCTCTTATAAGACAATCCGTTAATCTTAAATCCTGTATTTAACTTTTTAAAATCTGACATCCTATCCATTATGACCGCAACATAATCAGGTTTAAATTGAAGCCGATCCAACTCAGAATATAGTGCTTTTATGCGGCGTTTATTTGCCAGTGATTTGGGCATTTTTTGTATGCTTCGTATCTCACGCCGAATGGTTTTGATTTTTTCTTCTGTTGCCTGAACATCGAGTCCGTTAATTTCATCGATGAAGCGCATAACTTCACGATCTCCCAGAGCAATTATTTCGTCATTACGTCTGGCGTCTTCCAGAGACAAAGTTAAGCTCTTACGAGGGGCAGATAATATCCTGCCACTACGTAGCTTAAAAATGTACTTCTGATATGTCTTTTGTTTTGACAGAGAAATAACCTCCTTTTACCTTTTCCCTATACGAGCATATTTTTCACAATAATATGCCCGAAGGTCTTCTGAACGAGTCCTTGCCAATATATTCTTCCTTTTGGCAGAATATTTCTGATACTTACCACAAGCAGAATGACAATTATAACAGCGCTCGAACAGTCTTTACATGGTGATGTTTCCAAGATGTTTATCTCCTTTCTAATATGTTCAGCAAGCCTTAATAAAGATCCCATCTATCCGGACAATCAAAATCATCTACAAACTGAATAGGATCCGGCGTAGGTTCTATATAATCCTTTTTTTGCGTGAAGACTATTTTCAGTATTTTTACACGATTATAATCATGTCCTGCAAAGAAGATATTCGGATTGGCAAAGAACCTCATGTCGGCTTTATCATCTTCATAATTATAAAAATATCCTAAGAAACTTTGATTATAACCGTTCCAATCAAACTTAATGTCTCGATATTCTCTCATGAAACGAGCCGCATTAGTTCTGTCATATCCTACCAATTCACAAAAATCTCCAACGCTCATAGGGATTATTGCATCTTCGTCTGTTTCTTCAGGGTTATAACAAATTACATTCCATTCACGATTTATGTAGGGAATAAGCTGAAATATATACCCAAGATATACGTGCTTGTTCTGGGGGACGGACAAATATAATTTCCTCAAATTATTTATGTAAACACGAACGTATCTCTGCTTCTTGTCAGACGAATCTATCGAAAGCTCTCCTCTGTAAAAATGGTCGGTATTAAGTCTGTAAAGCTTTTTCTCTTTGATCAAATATCCTGCTGATACTACTTCAGCTAAAAATCTTTTAAATGTTGCCGGCTTTAACACCATTAAATTTTGCATCTTTTCTCGGGTTATATATTTTCCATTTGATTTCAGGAACTTCCCATCATATTCTAAAAACGTTGAAAGATATACCAATCTGATTGCCGTTTGAGGAGACAAGTCCGTCATAGACTTATGAATATTAAATAAGTACATGACAAACTGCTCTTTTTTTGTCAGATATTTAAAACATTCTACCTGCTCATTGTTTTCAGCATATTGTTTTCTGACTTCTTTCTGTTCTTTGGTGATCAATGTTGCATCATCAAATATTTCTCCTGTGTTTGCATCTATATACGATCCTATAAAAATCCCTCCTCAATAATCATGGACAGATTCACCTCGTCAAATTTGAGCCTTTTTTGCCCGATTTCTCGTCAAATTTGAGCCTTTTTAAAATTGCGTTTTTGTTAGGCAGGAACAGGCAAAAAAGCACTTTTTTGAGGTGAAATTACATTGTTCTTTATACCTTACTTCATACGGTCAGCTACCACATCGGGATCACTTCCTCTCTTGTCGTTGGGGGAAAAAGAATCTTTAAGAGTCGGGACGTGGAAACGTCACGACCAGTGGAATGAACGTAAGTTCATTACGCTGTTTCCCCACTGCAACTTGTTTTCTGTTGCAAAGTAGTTTACTCGCCACTGATTTCATCAAACAACTTGGTCAGTCTTCTTGGCTTGTAGACTCTATTCTCAAGCTGCTTGTGATCTTCAGCCAACTTATTTACGTTACAGTTGTCATACAAGCTTTTCACAGCCATTATGCTATCTTTGATCTTACGTCTCTCCTGCAGTGTATCTCTCAGCATCTTATAGGCAGCATAAGCATCAGATACATTAAACTTGCTAAATTCAATCAGATATTTTATGTCTGTTATTTCCTCATTTATTTCAGATAGTCTTCCCTGAAGCTTTGATAAACATCCGTTCTTTCTTGCTTTTAGTTCGGCCATTTCATTAAACAATGTAAGATAATCAATCTCATCGTTATCAAATGTTTCTATGATATCAGTTGTTTCATTAAGCTCATGATCAACTGTTTGCTGTTTTGCCTTACTCTGAGTCTCTTCTTGGGGCTCATTATCTTCTGTAATATCCTGTCTTACAGACCACTGAGTGCTAATATGGTAGAATCTATTAGGTAACGTTACAAGAGCCTGTCCTGCTCTCTGAGCAGTAGAATATCTTCTTGCCTTGGTAAGGTCTTCTGTTACAAACATATATCCATCAGATTTAGTGGCAATGTACTTATTGCCTGTGCCTATGTAATACATTTACTATTATCCTTTCTATACTTATATTTCATTCATCAGTTTTTCTATACACTCGCAGAAAAGCTCATATTTATCAGGACGAGCAAGAATAACTTCCTTCTTGGTTCTTGCGCCACATCTTCTCATAAGCTGGCTCCAGCTCGCTTTAGTACCCATTGTTCCATAGACAATACTATATGTACGTCTGCCGTGTGCGGCGTCAATATCCTTGAATGTCACAACACGCTGTCCTTTGTACTCCTTGATACCGATTAAAGTATCACATATTGTTATTTCGTTCATTATTGTTTAACCTCTCTGTGTCAATATATTGGACTGTTGATGCTTCACGTTCCATTTGTCGATTGCTTCTTGCTGTTCTTTAGTAATAGGATCATTAAATCTCTGCTTTGCCTGAACAATATAACCGTCTCGGATCTCTAAAGTTACCAAGCTGTCATTTGGAGTAGCAGCGTATCTCATAAACATGACATGGCAATCACCGGATATAACCCTACTAATATATGAAGCAACACAGTTATTCTGCTGTACAGCTTCATCTTTAATATCTTGAGAGCTCTTGGGATATATGAATACATACCCATCAATTTTGTCTTCAAGAGTAGTATCTATTCTTGCTACAAATTGATCTTCTTGAAACTGCTGTTTTAAACGATTATAGTTTCGACAAGCGATAGCGTGAGTAGTAAGAAAATGTCGAGGGTATTTATCAAATTTAGGACTGATTTTTGACATCATAGTTGCATAATCGAGCACTTCTCTTATGATATTTAAATTACACGCTTCGTAAGTTATCAGGTCGTCTATGTATCTAAGGAGAGCTTTAGGCTGATAATTATATCTGATAAAAGAATCAATATAAAAATCATTATTTCGATAATCATGTTGAGCAAGTATATATTCTACGATAGTTCCAAACGAAAGAGACGTAAATTGCTCCGAAGCTGCAAAATTAAATATATCTGCGTGTTTTTTATAGGATTCATATGTGTTTTGCTGTAAACAGATATTATTTTCTTTACATATCTTTTTTAATCCTTTAGGAATATCGGAAAAGGGTATTGCGTACATATTTTTACTTATATTTGTTATTCCTGCGCTGTAATATTGTTCAAGATTGGAATATAAAGGAATGCGATCTAAAATTGTTCCTATATTTGAAATATTGGATCCGCCCTTTACTTCCCATTCCATAATAGACTGTAAAAATAAACCATAATTTTTATCGGAGCAGGCATCAATTAATTCTTTTATTGAAATATTACGAAGCTGTGTTTGAAGCGAATTGACTTTTCTTCCACTCCATCCATATGTAGTCTTTGTTGCAAAATCATATTTGCAAATCTTATCGTCTTGATTAAAAATTAAGAACGAATGATCCTTATAAACCGATAATGCCACTGTTATTTCCACCTTTCTTTAATTTTCTTCTTTATACAGCTTCGGAGTTCCATCGGCGTTAACCATAACGGTTATTTCGACGCAATAAGTACAGTTACGTTCATAGTACATTACCATTGTATCCTTGTCGTACCAAATAGTGCTATTAGAATCCTCATATAATTTTACCATAGGATTTTCAATGGTGTTGTTTTGTGATTCACTGCACACTGTAGATATCCCCAGTGCTATTGCTCCTACTGCCAACATTCCCACCGCAAGCACACAGCCTGCCAATATGTAATTTAATTTCATAATATCACCTCATAAAAATTATTGCGGTCAGAACTATTTGAATTATATGCGTGCTCTGATCCTGTATTAGATTTATCTTGTGTTTATTAGCCTTCAAGTCATCAACTACTCCGTGAATAATTGCATTGACTATCCAAACACCAACAAATAATTCATTAACATCGAAACTCATTCTCATTGCAATTGGCAGCATTATCATAAATGCCCAGCTCATTGAGTGCATCATAAGAGCAACGATATAATCATATCTGTAAAGCGAAGCCGGAGCATTATCCTGCCACCATTGTTTCTGTTTCATATTTGCCAGAATACCTTGTAAATAGTAATCATCAACAATGTGCAGGAATATCATCAGCAAAAGAGTGGATGCGGTGTTCATAATATCACCTCATTCATAAATATGAATTTTTGCATCAACGCTTCGAACCGTTGCACATGAATCTATCTCTAAAACTTCTCCTGTCATAATATTGACGCAAATGTAACGCATACCATACTCACGCTTACTACTTTTGATATAATATTGATTGTCATATGAAAATATATTACCATCAGATATATTCATCAGTGTAATGTCATTCTTTGAGTTAACTGTTATCATCATCATTATTATTCTCCTATCAATATCCATAAAGGAATTTTCTTCTTGGGCTTTATTTCTATAAAGTCCACGGTGTCTAAAGTTCGAATCAGTTCAGACTTATTGCGCCTTATCTCGCTGACCGATGGATAAATGCCTAATTCTACAAGGATTTTAGGCAAATATCTTTCATCGGTATAATATGTTTTCTCGGACTCGCTACCGATCCAATCGTCGCTGTTTGCGGCAAATATTTCAGCAGGATCTACAATAGGCGTCCCGATAACAATATTTTCAACGTGTCTCATTATTATCCTCCTCGTCACTTGATGCAATTACACATGCTATAGCAGCAAGCGCACAGCTGCCTGCGAACATCCCAATTACAAAACCTATCCAGAACATTTAATCACCTCCGTTGGCGTACTGATACGGCTTATCAATATTCATCCCACGCTTCGCACCAGCATAAGTATTCGTATGCGAGATAAAATTTGAAACAATTCATATTCTCACATTCGCCATAATCGTGGTCTTCGCCGCACCATCTCTCACAGTTTCGGCACATATCGTGTAATGCCTTACAGCTGGTCTCATCGTCAAGATAAGGCTTGATGTGCTGATAGGCTTCTTATATATGACCTTCGGTTTTAGTATATTGCCTTTGACAGTTGCTCATATTTAATCATCTCCTACTATAGTAGTGTATTATTTGTTTCTTTCACATTTTCACGATCCTATACAGATTATTGTCAAGATATCTTCTCAGTAGTGTATCTTCATCGAAACCTGTTCCGTGGTAGAATTCCTCGGCAATGCCTCCGCCGATCGCACATAGTGTATCGGTATCGCAAGGCAGTGACAGTACATTTCTGATGAAGTTCTCATAACTCTCGCTTTCGAGAAAGCATCGGATTGCTACCGGCACACTGCCCTGACAAGTCACATCCCATTCGTATATGTTCCTGTAGTTATTAAGACTCAAATCTACCCCGTATTTGTATATGTAAGATGGATAATGCTTAAGTGTATAATCGTATATTGCCGATTTAGATGCTCCGCTTTTTGCCATATTGACACACATAGCCGTTACGATCGCACCCTTTATGCCCTCTGGATGATTATGTGTGCAGACTGCTGAGAGCCTTGCAAATTCTTTTATATCGTTTTCGTTTTTATAATGTTCCCCAATGTAAGAGCATCTCATTGCTGAACCATTTCCGAAGCTACCGTATGGACCCCCGTCATCGTGTCTTAGCCATCTGCCAAACATACCACCATATCCGGCGTAAGGGTATCTTTTACCCAATTCTCTGTAGCATTTTGCAAATGACTCTTCGTTAAGCACTGCCTTTTTTGCTGCCAGTGTCATAACGGTATCATCTGTGAAATAACATCTGTTTGTAAAAAGCTCACAATGCTCCCAGTCAAGATCTTGGGGTCTGTCGAACTCGTACTGAGAACCTGCAATATCTCCTAAAATTGCTCCGATTATAGCCATAAAATCATTCCTTTCTTATTACTGTAGTGTTACTATGGGACTTTACAATTCTGCCTGAAGCTTCTCGATAGTTTTGTCTATCTCATCGTCAAGTCTCCATCTGAAATGACACCAACCGTTACTGCCATCGTCTGAATACATAGGGCACTTGCCGTCTCCGCCATCTGGAAAATGAGCGCAATAGTAACAGTCGAGGTCATGCTCATTGAGATCAGCTGCCATATGATTTATAGTGGCCTGTGCTCGCTGCAAAAGGCTTATGAGATTGTCGATCTCATTATTTGTCATACAGCCACTCCTTTCCGTTAATAACTCTTGTATTTTCGTGCGCATAAATCTTACCTCATTCATCCGCCGGCTCATACGGAAACTTTTCAATATCGCCGTAAAGCATTGAATATTTTCCATTATCCCAGTCGTCGTGATAATGTCCAAAATACCAGTGCTTGAAGTCAAGCCTGTCGGCAATCTTCTGAAACCAGACTTCCATAGAGCTGTCCACGAGGGACTGGTCAATACCTCTCAGGAAAAGGTGTGTGGGTCTCGTATCATAAGGACAGGTATGAGACAGCACGTAGTCAACGCCCCATCCGGCTTTGTCGAGTATTTGCTCTATCTCAGCCTTACGCTTATCTGTAATCTGCTCTGACTCGAACCAGTTCCAGCCTTTCATCAGCCTGTAATACTTGTCCACCGAATATGCACCGCCGAGAATCAATGTCTTAGCGCCGTTAAGCTTGTAAATGCTGCCATCCTTGGCAAAAATCAGATTTGGATATTTGGGTTCGTAGTAAGCCGTATCCCCACAAAATTCCGTCTCGGTATATGTAGAGATGTTCTCAGGTCTCTCTTCGTGGTTGCCATGAACGCATAGCAGTGTGATAGGGGACTGGGCGAGCATTTCTTTTAGCCTCTGATCACGTCCATTTCGGTAATAGTTAACGCCCGCATCTCCAAGAACTATTATCAGGTCGTTACGGGTGGTGCCTTGCTGGTCACAGAATCGCATAAGCCCCGAGAAATCCCCGTGCTTATCACCCGTGATATAAATGTTGTCAAATGTGGTTACTTGAGCCATTTCTGAGCCTCCTTTAAAAGCGTTTCCCTATCGTTTGGAAGAGCGTCATCTGTTACGGAGTTTAACAACCCTGTGAGCACTTCTCCTAATTCCTTGCCCGGAACAAAACCCAAGGCAATAAGATCATCCCCATTGATTGCGAGATCCTTCAGAGAAAAGCACTGCTGTTCTTCAAGAACTTGGTTTAAAACATTTGCGAAATCATCAATTTTTCTCATTTTTTCCCTATCATAAAAAACTCTTTGACCTTCAATATCAGCCCTGCGAAGATCGATGAGACGCTTTAGTTGGATTTCTCCCACTTTATTCAGCCAGCGTTTAACAGCTGATGGTTTTGCAATAAACGAAGAATCGTGATATAGCACCAGCTGGACAACAGCATTTCGGGTATTGTTGTCATACTTCAAGCGCCTCATGATTTTATCTGTCATATCCGCCCCGACAATATTGTGTCCTACAAAATGCCTGATACCGTCAGCTTCGTCTTGGTATGAATGAGGTTTCCCGATATCATGGAATAATGCCGCTAATCGAAGGATAAGATCGTTCTGACAGGATATTACTGTATAAAACGTATGAATAAGTACGTCATATATATGATGGGGGTTATTCTGCGGAAAGTTATTCATATCCTCAAGCTCTGGAATAAACTGCTCGAATATATCCAGATATTTTATCAACATTCCGGCAAATCGATCGGATATAACGATTTTGTTGAGTTCATTGGTAATTCTTTCAGCGGATATATTTGCTAAAGACTTTCTCTGTCTGCATAACTCAGAAGATGTGTTGTTTTCAATAGCGAAATCCAGCTGTGCAGCAAATCGAATAGCTCTAAGTATTCTGAGAGCATCTTCATTGAATCTGTCTGCTGCATTTCCAACACATCTGATTATGCCATGCTTTATATCACCCATTCCGTCAAACGGGTCGATAAGACCTTCCTCGTCATTATATGCCATTGCATTGATTGTAAAATCCCGACGTCTTAGGTCTTCAGTAAGGTCGTCAATAAACGTCACGCTGTCAGGTCTGCGATTGTCAGAATACACCCCGTCGATACGAAACGAAGTGCATTCATACTGCTCGCCATCAATAACTACTGTTACCGTGCCGTGCTGCAACCCCGTCTCGATAACACGGTGATCTTTAAACACTTCAAGCATTTGCTCCGGTCTCGCAGAAGTGCATATATCCCAGTCGTGAGGAACTCTGTTCATTAGACTATCTCTGACGCAGCCACCAACGATATATGCCTTGTAACCTGCATCTTGAAGTGCATGAATGATTACATTTGCATTGGGTGGCATATCAATTTTATACTTCATTTTTTATCACTCTTTCATTGATGCTCTGAACGAAATCATTTATTGCCTTGTAGCTTGGCTTAGGTGGGAGTTCGGTGTGCTCTTTCGCATACTGATATTTCTTTTCATATTCGTCTATCATCTCATAGAACTCGGGAGTGGGCTGCTGATTTTCATCAAGGTACTTGCCGTTGCGGATGTCTATCAGCAGGTCATGATCTTTTTCACGGTATGTTATTACGCCTCGTCCCTCAAGAATGTCAATACACATGAGATACAGACGAATCAAGTGCATCATATGCTTGCCAAGCCTTCCGTTTTCGATAGCCTTGTTGTTGCGGTATCCGATGTTATTGTAAGACTTAATAATGCTCTTCATTTCATCCCACATTCCGGCGTAGTCTCTGATAGGGTAGTGGGTCAGGTTAGTATCCATGAAAATTTCGGTTTCCATATCGGGACTTACAGCCTTGTCAATATATAGCCGAAGCTGACCAGCAGGAATACCATATTTTTCTTCAAAGTTTTCGGCAACGTGAGACAGTGTGTTATAGATATACTGTTCCAGCTGTTCCTGACCAACAAGGCGGTTGGCTTTATTTTCAAGGCGGCGAAGCTGAGCGGTTGCATACCCACCGAAGCTGTATGCAGCCTTCTGGGAAAGAAACAGATTAACGTTGTCAAGAAGCTCCTTCCCGATAGGGGAGACATAGAAATAATGTTCTGGCTTGTTTCCCAGCATCTCGATGGTGTTGGGGTTACAATTAGCGAGCAGTGAGACCAACTTGTTGAACGAATATATCGTGGTGTCGGTCTCTTCATTTACAAACTGCTCGAAGTTTTCGCTGGTAAGCAGCTCTCTTGGAGTATTCAGGGCACAGCCACGAATATCCAAGTCACTGGTGGGAGTATCCGTTCCGTAAGCGTGGGAACCGCCGACTGTCAACAAGATGACATTAGAGCCAAGATGTGGATTATCCGACAGGAAGCTGTATTCAGAGCTGCGGAGCGCAGACTTGATTTCATTTATTGTCATAGTATCATTCCTCCATATAAATTTCTCGGTTGAGAATTCTGCAAGCTTCTTTTGCTTTATCTTCGGTAAAATAAGTAAGAATATGTTCAAAGCAATACCAACGAGTCCAGTTAAAACATTTATAATCATTGTCATAATAGACAAACCATTCGTCTTTATCCTCATCTTCAAGCCACACCAGTTCGTGAAGATACATTAGCTTATTCTGAATACGCAGAAACCTATGGTTATCGCTTAACCATTTTATTACATCTATTTTATTTATCATTGTTTACTGCCCCATTTCAATTGTTGCCTTTTATTGCGACCACCTTTTCCAATTCGCCCATGTCATTATCCTTTCATCATAAGTATTTCTTTGTTGAGAATTTCACAAGCCTTTTCTGCTGCTTCTCTGGTAAAACAAACGGCAAACCAATTACAAGAACACTGAAGAGTATAACTAAAACACTTATATGTATTATCATAATATATAGCCCATGTTGTTTTACCTGTATCCCAATCAGGAAAACAATCGGGACACAACAACTCGTGAAGCTGCATCAGCTTATTCTGAACACGGAGAATATTGTCTCGATACCATTCAAGATGTTTATCTGTATCTTTCATTACTCTAAATACACTATTCATATTAAGTATACCAGTATCGTAAGCCGTTTCGTCATTTGTTTCTGTAGAAACACTGCCATCAGTAGCGAGATATAGATATTCTTCGCCTATTTTTGGTGTCCATATTGTCTCTTGCGTTTCAGCAAGTTCAGCCTTGAGCTTTTCAAGCTCTGCCGACATTGCCTTGTAATTGGTTTCAAGTTCTGCAATTTTTTCTTCTGTCGTCATTATTATTTACCTCCATTTAACAGTTCTTTCAGAACATCATATTCTTCCTGCGTGAGACTATCAACTCTGTACTCGTACTTAGGACAGCATAGTCTAAGCTTACCACCATTGATATTAGGGCTTACAGCCTCAACATAGAAGTATCTTTCACCATCGGCTGCTGCTTTCGCTGCCCATTCAGACAGGTCTGGTCGCATATAAAGTTGAACTCTTCCGTCACTGTTATACGCAGGCAGTCTATTTATGCAGATTTTATGTATTTTATTTTTAATTTGTGACCTGATATCAGTTTCAATCATCTCGATCACCCCACGGACATCTTTTATTTATTTCATCGTTAGTCATAGTAGAATCAAGCTCTACACCGTTGAACTTCATTTTAACGGCCTCAGATGTTTGCTCGGCTATTTTACGGATAGTTTTAATAGCTGTCTCGAGAAACATACCTTTTGGCACTTCGTAATAAATCATTGTTATCATCACTTTCTTTTAATAATTCTATTAAAAAGATATATTCTTCTTCTGTCAAATTATCAACCGTATATTCGTATTTAGGCTCACATAATCTTTATTCTTCCCCAGCTATAGCAATCTTGAGCATATCTATTGCTTCTTGTGGAGTCATTGCCATCACCCCTTTTTCTGCTTGTTGGCTTCATACAGCTTCAACATATCATCCGTGTCGATATCTTTCAGGTAGTAATTCCATACGTCTTCATCTGTATATTCAAAACCGATAGCTTCGGCAAGAGATTTAAGCAGATAGAAATATGCAGTTTCAACCTTGTTGTAAATATTACATTCATTTTCAGCAGCCGAACCAGACCAGCCATGATACCCTATATCACCCATTAACCAGCTGAGATTATAAAGATAATGACCGTCCTCATTGCCAAGCACTTTGTGGGTGCCGTTTTTGAAGTATGTATTGCCGGTTTCTTCAGGACTCAGATCCCACCACATTATCTGCCTGAACATTTGGCGATATATGTCATAAGCGCCAAGCATATTTGTTTTATTCATTATTCATCGTCTCCTTTAAAACGAAATATTTTCAGGATTATAGAGTTGTTGAAGCCTATAAAAAACGTTTTCATTTTCTCTCAACGCTTTGAAGTAATCGCTGCGACAAACACTTAAAGTCGCTTGACAGCCATCGTAAAAGTCCACTATTCGCTTACATTCCCAACGCTTTTTATTGTGATCATATCTTATCTTAAACCAATGACCGTTTTCACTCCAAGGGCTATTAAGAGCTTCTGTCGCATATTCAATGTCCCCATCGTCTGCATTATTCGTATTGTTGCTTATTTTAATTATTTTGAATGTGTCATCTAATTCAAAATGTTCCCAATTATCATCAATATAAAGATCAATTTCAATCATTCTTGTCACTTCTTTCTCAAAATCCATTGTCATTCATCATTGCTTTGAGTTCTGAAATCTCTTTACGTAGTTGCTGGATCTCTTTTAATACTCTATTTTTGGCGTAATGATCTGGGCTAAATATCCATAAATGGTCTTCTGCGCAGTAGACTATAACTATCCAAGCTGTAACAAAAATGCCTACAAGTATAATCACAAGAAGTACAATCATTGTTTAATCCTCCTTTGTCTGGTCCACGAAAAACTCGTTTCTTGTTCCCAAGTTAAGACTTTCATAGTCAATAAAATCTGAGCAAAGTCCGCTAAGTGTTTGTCTCATTAGCTCTTCAGCTGCGAGTTCAAGAAGTTCAAAACTATGGGAATTTAAAATATAGTGTCGTATTTCTTCCGCTTTTTTGCACCGAAGTTTGCGACCAATAGTAGCTTTGTGTTGCCTGCGAAGTTCATTGTTACAAGGGTACATCTTTGGGCAATTATCAGCATATTGCTTTAGTTTTTCAATGGCGTCTTTCAAAGCCACTCCTCCTTTTCGTATCTTGTATCCAATTCTCAACACGCTTGTCGTTGTCGGGATCAATGTAATATTTATAAGCCAACTGTCTTGGAAATCCGACTGAATCTGGCTGCCAGTACAGGTATTCCCACCAAGCAGGTTCGCCGTCATCATTGAGGCAGCTCCACGATGGATACTCAAACATGTCTCTGTAAATGCCGCTGTGGCCGTCAAATACATAGATTCTGTCTTCTCCGGTCAGCTCAACCAAAACCTTGTTAATGCGAGCTCTTTTAGCCAGTCTGCAAAGCCACTTGTTAAACTCTGCAAAAGTTGTGTCAAACGTTCGGTCACGGAGCGCTCCATCGACTACGATAATATATTCGCTCTGTGTTTTAAGCCAGCCATACTTTTGGTCGTGAGTACCGTAAGAATTGATGAGCTGGTTTGAGCAGTTTTCAAATTCATCAACTGAACTACTGGAGTTATAACCCTTGGTCTGAATAAGATATGTCTCCATATCTCTTTCTGAGCCCGTGACCAATGGCAGATGATCGAGAACTGTGCGGAGAATATACTCTTTCTCCGCCTGAGTTCTGCCGATTGCATTGACCGTAATAGTACCATTGATATAAGTCCACATACTCATTTGAACTACCTTGACCTTTCTATAATCTCTGTTAATGTTCTTGGCGTGTAGTCCATATGCGGCATCATACAGCCGACATTATAGCATTCGTATGGGAAACCACGCTGTTTCATCATAGTCTTATAATCATCGAATGGGCGGGTATCACGACCGGCGTGAATATGCCCATATAGGTGGATTGTGCCGTAATCACAATTTCTCCAATGTGCGATGGGATAGTGGCAAAGTACAACGTGTTTGCCATTGTCTTTGATTTCAGCATAATCCTTGATCCATACGAAGTATTTTCTCATATCGGAGTTAATTCTGTCGTGGTTTCCTAAAATCAAGAATTTGTTGCCGTTTAATGCTCTGAGGACTTCGGGAGCTTCGCCGTTATTCCAGAACATGTCTCCCAGAATGTAAACATCGTCAGTTTGTCCAATGGCATTGTTCCAGTTACTGATGATGATTTCCTGCATTTCCTGTAAATCCTTAAATGGTCGTTCATCGAATGTAATTGCTTTCTCGTGGCCCAGATGAAGGTCGCTGATATAAAATTTACTCATCTGTCATACTCCTTTTTAAATATGTATTATCTGTCTGCTGTAAAGCTTCGAGTTTACGTATAAGCTCCCGATATGGTAGGGCTTCGTTTTCTTCGTGACAATAGTAGGAAGTGGCTGCCATACAGCCATAGATGAGAGTTTCGATTTCTGCGGACGTGAGAGTGATGGTTATTTTGTTCATGGTTAATTACTCCTTTATATATAGTATAGTTAGTGGCGCTTCTGGAATGAAATAGCGGTCGGAAAATCGATTTTTTTGAAGCCAATAGGTTCAACATAGTATGCTTTGCGATTGCCGGCAATATCAAACACAATAACATCGCTTACCGAGAGAGAACGGGCGTGATAATCATTCGGATGGTGTATATTGAGAGCCTCGTAGAGCGCTTCAAGCGTTCGACTGTTGACATCGCCCGAGATTTCTCCCTCGTAAACCGGAATATAATCAGCAGGCGAGAATTCGGTTTCATCATAAGGCATGAAACAATAGGGGATCGTTACTGGGCATTGGAATATAGTGTATATCATTGCTAACCCTTTCTAATATTGCATAGCAGGAATTTTGAGCCCCGCCATGCGGAGTGTGTGACGTTGTGTTTCGTGTTAATCGTACCCCCGGGGTTACTCGGCATCGAGCTTAAGGGCATCAAGCAGCTTTTCGAGCATCGCTTCGACACTTTCTGTTTGAGGGAGAACTCTGGTTGCCGTGCCAGCAACAACGTTTCCCATGTCTTGGTACATGACGGACAGATGATCACGAGTGTGTCCGGAATAGTGGAGCGTTGTGAGCATTGAGTCGTGGTTGAGCATTTCCTGCAGTGAAGCCATTACGTGGGGATCATCATAATGCTGAACAATTATCCAATATGCGAACGTCTTGCGAAGCGAACGAACGTTGAGACTGAAGTTGCATGAGAGCTGAGGGGCAAGCGCTTCCTTTGCTCTGACCAGAAGACGACGAAGAGAGTTAGTTTCAAGAGGCTTGTTTTCGTCAGATGAGGCTCTGAAGAGATAGTCATCGGGGTGGACTACGGCAAGACTGCTCAAATATTCAGCTATTGCTGCTTTGGCTTCGGCATTGATGATTGGGTGGTTCATCTTGTGAGTTTTAGATTCGAAAGTTGATATCTCATCAGCAACGAACCCGTCGTTGGTTACTACATCACGAACTTGCAGGCGGAGTAAGTCTTTACCTCTTATACCGATTGAAATGCCAAGGACAAAGAGCGCATAATTACGGAGGGAGTGCTCGTGAAAGTAGTTCTTGAAAAGCTGAATGTCTGAGAGCTCTCGGAATGGGTCTCCCGGTGTTGCTTTGCGCTTTCCTCGGGCCGTGTAATTAGAGGGGACAGGTTTCGGACGACGATCTATGTTGATAACATTGGCGAGAGAAACTACGGGCGAATTGGCTATTGCGTACATATTGGTCAACCCTTTCTAATGTGTTTTAATACTCTAATTATAGGCTTTTTTACTGGATTTGTCAAGCATTTTTGGATATTGCAAGGGATTTTTTGCGTTTTGTGCAATGTGACGAAGTTCTTTGAGTGTGAATTTTTTGTAGAATGTGACAAGGAATGTGGGGAGAGTTTGTGGATTGTAACGAAAGAAGTGTGAGCTGTTGGACGTAAAAAGAGGGACAAAATGAGATTTGCGGATCGGAGCTGGTTGAGTGCGATTGGGTGGGATTTTTGAGTGGAGTCGGGGCCGTGCGGAGCGGTTTGATGGGGCGATTTGTGAGGGGTGATGAGCAAAAAGTGACTACGAGGAAAAGTGAATTTTTAACCGAAAATTTCTTGTAAAATACACCCCTTTGTCCCTCTTTTTCGAGTAGAGGGACAACGTAGGCAAGCCAAAAACGGGGATTTTGCAGTTGTCTATTGACATATTGGATATTGTGAGATATATTATAGCTACAGTCAAGGGAACAACAGCAAAGAAAAATAATAAAGCTTTTGGCTGAACATTCAAATTGCACCGCCAAGCGGTGGGTAAAAATCCCCCTCTTAGGGGCGTACCTTGAAAACTGAATACGTACTGAATGACTTTACGCACGGCTTGCCAATGGGGCTTGACTGTACGCATATGTAAAGTCTATAAAACACCGATAAAATGGGCGCACGGCGCTTTTGATAGGGCTTATACACGGCTAAAAGCGGGAGAGCTGAATAAGCGTGTAGAATATTATCAATCGTTTGGCAACGTTGCATATGTCTATACATAAAGGGTGAAAATAACAAGTACACAAAAACTATGCCCAAAGTCTCTATGTCTTTGGGGTGTGACACATAGTTATACATAGAAAAATCCGCCCGTACTGGCAATACGTGGCGGAAACTCCCGACAGAAGGGAGGTGATGTTATGCAGTACCGCTATACCTCTTACGGGGTAGAAGTGTATATTGTAGCCGAGAAGCGTTGGATTCTGTTTGCTACTCTATCCGACGCTATTGACTACATAGCAGAATAACATCATAAGTATAGCACACCCCGAAACTCTTGTCAAGGGGTGTTGCTGTACATCTGTAAATTTTAGCATTGTTCGAGCGCATACCGCCAACATTTCCGCCGCTTTGCATAGGGATAACCGTGCGGACTTTGTGCGCTCTATAGAGTGCTAAACACTCAAATATAGTCCACGTGACTTTAAAATGGAGGTCTTTATGACTATTAACTCTACGTTCAACGCTATCATCAACGCACCTGTAACCTACAAGAAGAAAGGTACTGACGGCAAATTCATCTCTATTACTACGACAGCTCTCACGGATAATTTCAAGCACTGTCCAAAGTCTAAGGACTGCACAGATGAATCCGCCAAGTCTGCTCTCGACAACCTTGTCAAGGTGTATGAGTACATGGAAGTAGCGTCATTGTCACGGACTGACAACCAGCGTGACAAGGCGGTCAACAAGGCTCACGACTTTGCTCGTGAATACCTCAAGGCAGTAGGTCTCGGCAGCGGCACAGGAAATATAGCTATGCTCACGGCTATATTTGCCCCAAAACGTCAGACTACCAAGGGTACGGCTAAAGGTGGGTATACTACAAAGAGTACGTTTATTAAGTATGCTTTGTACATGACTAACCACGTACTCACCACAGGAATGTGGTGTGATGTTAAATCATCCAAGTCGTCCTCGCCTGTTAAGGCATCAACCTTTGATGACCTCGAGCAGGTATATATAGTCAATTTTGGCTTTACTCCCGAAGTAGCGAGGGAGCTTGTAGCCAAAGCAAGAGCTGCCAAGGCATCCTTTTAAATGTGAGTAGGTGATACTATGCCCAAATATCACCGTCCTCAACGACGGGCGCAGGTCGTCCTGTTGGGGTCAACGACCTAAAACAAATGGCTCCAACCCACTAACCCTCTGCGGAGATGAGCGCCGACAGGGGTAATTTTATCGCTCACAGACCTTGGTAACAGTCGAGGTCAGACAACCGACCAGCTCATGTCATTAAACCGAGCAGAAAGGAAACTACTATGGAAGCTATAGAAGCTATTTATAAGAGAAGACCATATCAGATGGAGGTAACATTCTGCAAGTTCGCCAATATTGGCGGACGCACAAGAGTTGTGCCTGAACATGGGAGTATCCTCAGGGGAATCCCAGTGTTCACTGACGACAAGGGTAGTAGTTATGTTTATATGGTAGATTCGTACTACCGTAATGATGCTGGCTTTTTTGAGGCGTTTGCTGAATACCGAAACTTCGCCGACCTCGGCGATATAATGTATCGAGAAGTGGGGAAGGAGTGGAAAACCTACGACCTCGACATAGTGGATGAGACCATCCACCATAGTCTCGAAAAATACACCTGCAAAATTTCCGATGGTACAATTTCCATCATAAGAAAGGTAGGTGAATAATCATGTCTAATCTTGTTTTAAACCTCTTTTCACTGGGCTGCAAGTCACGGAGCGACATTACGCTTCGCAGAGACGCTATGGATTCGTCCATTGCATTCATCAAGTTCGCAGGTCATACCTACGCTGCAAACTGGGACGAATTCCGAATTTTGAATTTTGAGTGCCCCCTGACACTCATCGTCTAAAGGTTATAACTGCCAAGCAATATTAGAAATTAGGTGTTTCCAATGCCCTAACACCACAGCAGCTTAGTGGGGTGCTGCTTTATCAATCACCCCACCCCATGCAGGCAACTGCAAAATACATATTGAAAGGAGTTTTCTGAATGAAAACTAAACACCATTATGCCCCTGCAGAATGGCATGTACTTTCCATTGCCATTATTGCGGCAACAATAATTCTTGTTTCCCTGATTTCTCCATGGGAGCAGGATATGACAGGAATTATCGTTTTTCCCGCCTTGTTCTGCGGGGTCATTACAAGATGTGTATATGACTGGCTGTTTATTATCAAGACAGTCATTTTCACAACTGTAAAATACGGTTGCGAACACATATTAAAAAGGACGGTGAAGTACATTGGCTGAATACTACAAGCAGGAATTGGCGATGCTAACAAAACAGCTCGCCGACCTTAATTCCGACCTCATAGCTGCAAACAGCAAATATGAGGCTGCCTTGATAAGAGATAACATCTCAACCGTTAAGGCAGAGATAGTTCTTTGCAAACGTGATCTTGCAAGAGAACTTGCGTAATCGCCTAAACATATTAGATATTTGAAAGGAAATGATATTATGAAAACAATCGAAGAAATCAAGTCTGCTCTCGCAACCGCAAACAAGGAGACCTTCAAGACAAGGGAAGTTGCCGCAATCATCGATATTCCCCTTAAAACACTTCAAAATTATATTTTCCGGCATCTCAATTTAAATCCCAAGACTATCGGTCATAGCTATGTGTGGACAAGTTCGGATATAATCCGAATTTACAAAGCTCTCAACCCCGATATGCTCAATACCGCAGATGCGGCAGCTTATCTCGGAATTAGTTGTGATTATCTGAGACGGCTTATTGCATCAAAGGCAATTATTCCTGATGTAAAAGGTGCCGGCAGACGTCCCAGCCTTTTTAATGTGGAAACTCTCAATACTTATCGTGACAGCATTCATAACACAACAGAACGCAAAATCACGTTTCCCGAACCCGTAACCGCAAATCCCGAAAATCCCGAATACACCTCTCCGATAGACTGCCTTATCGCTATGAACGAGGCAGCTGAGAAAGACACTAATTTCAAGGCGTATATGGAAATGCGCCGGTTGTTTGAAAATATGAATGAGACTACGCTTCAGCACTTCTTTGCTCCAATGCTGAAGAGGTTCAAGTACAGTTACATAACTGAAAACGTCAAGTCTGTTCAATCGCAGACTCTGACCTGCATCAATAAGGGCAAGCTCAGAGGACTTGACAAATACAAACTGAACTTTAATGCTTTCCTTCAGCTCTTAAAATTTTGTGCGGACAATAACTGCCCGACTAACTACAGAGATTTCCAGAACGGAAATGCTCAGGAAGGAGTGAACGCATAATGGCAATCGACTTTAACAAGCACATCTACGAGGGCTGGACAGTCGGTGACTTTATCGAAGAGCTCCAGCCCGAGCTCGATATGATACAGAACGGGCAGTCGTGGAAGAAGCCTATGACCACAAAACCCGAACTCCGCAAATGGGTCGGTGAAAACCAGCCTTACTACAAGAAACCCGTGTCCGAAGTAGTCAACTACTTCTGCAACAGATACGCAATCAAGTAAGTGGTTCTAATAGTCATATTTCAAACTATGAGTCCAAGCCCATCAGCCTGTCTGGTGGGCTTTTCTGATAGCTTGAACTATCAAATAAATTTTAACGCCGAAAGGCAGAAAGAGGTAATTATTATGGCAGAAGTAATTAAGAATTTTAAAGATGTCGAGGTTGGCACCGTTTTCACTCACAAATGTTCCAAGGATTCCATTGGTAATATACAGTTCATTAAAATCAAAAGACCAAATGGAAAATACGGGGCAATGGTGTATTCTGATTTTAAAGCAATAGTAAATGGTAATTTTGTACGCCTGTTAAATGGTACTTATGCCCTTCTTACTGACTGTCGTTGTTGGACTTGTGTGATATGCAGTACAGATATCAAGGATGAAAAAATCGGCTGTAATGCAGTTACCCAACTTCGATGCAGATGTATTTGAAGAAATCACAGGAATAAATGTTAACTAATCCAATATTCGGAATATGAGTATGAGTCCGTAAACAAAGCGTTTGCGGACTTTTCTGATACTCTGAGTATCAAAATTTTAAAAGGAGGTACTTATTATGAGTACAAGATATGAAGTTAATCAGAAGGTCGTAATCGCCAGTGAGGAAATCCTCAGAAAAGCACCGGGTATTACATGTCCAATGCTTAGACTTGCAGGTCATATTGTAACAATTTCCGCTGTTAATGGCGAAGTTTTGCCCTATAGTCTCAAAGAAGACTTGGAGGTATGGTATTGGTCAGACGATATGATCGACCACGAAGCAACAGCACGACTGATGGAAAACGCAGAACCGGAACCCGAAGAGCCCAACGAGTTCTCTGTCGATTACTACACCAACAAGGTGTATGATATGTTCAACAGATTTGCTCGCAATGGCGCACTTATCGACCGTGCGAATAAGTTTACCAAAGATGGCATCCGTAAGAATGTCGAAGAGTGGCTCAGCATGAAGGCTCCGCTTTTCAGACTTCTTCGTAAACACCCTAACTGGAACGAAGAAGCCAAGGCGGTCGTCTATCATCAGACCGAGCACCGTATGCCATCATCGGCAGATTCAGAATCCGCATTTGATCACCTTATAGAATTTTGTGGATGCGGCTACATTGAATCTGGTGTATCTCCTTGGGACAATGTTTACACCTGCTTTTCTGAAATGTCTCAGATAGATTGGCAGACAATGATAAGCGAATCACATGTGTGCAATTGGAGTTGGATATCAGATTCCTGTGTTGACAGTAAAAGGCTTTTTATCACCGTATTCTCAGCACTCTTTTCTCAAGAGCCGATGAATACCATGTCCAAAGAAGTTGCCGACTGCGTAAATCGAATCTATCCCGATATCAGAGCACACGTTGGTCAAAAGACAAGCCGAATTGCAAATAAGTTGTTCTGCAAATTCGGTTTTGATAAAACCCCAAACTATAACCGTGAGTTTGCAAAGCTTGCGGATAGCATGAATCCGTTTGACGTAGAACGTATTACAGTTCTTTCTGCAAACATCATCGACTTTTTGCTGATGTCAAACGGCAACTCGTGGCGTTCCTGCCATACTATCCTCTCAGGTGGTCCCGATAATTACGGTGGCTGCTATATGGGCGGAACACTTAGCTATGCCAATGATCTCGAATCAATGATATTCTATACTGTCGATAAGGATTATCACGGCACAGATTATTGCTTTGAACCTAAAATTAATCGCCAGATTTTCTTCTGGAGTTATCCTGTGCTCGTACAGGAACGCCTTTACCCGCAGTGTAACGATGACACGGAACAGGGAAAAGCCCTTGTTAAGCAGTACAGAACTGTAGTTGAGGATATCTTTGCAACCTGTCTTGAAACTCCGAATCTTTGGGTCAAGGAGAACCGCAACAGAGCAAGTGTATATAACCGTGATGATACTTTTATGTACGATGATTGGAATAATTTCCCTAACTACATTGTACATCTGAAAAAGGAAATTGCCGTTTCCGAAAACGAGGTCGAAGAGGGCAGCGATACTGAAGACTGTGACTTTGATTACGTTATTCGTTCTGCAAAGCATATTGCCGTGGGCGGTACAAGCTATTGCATAAACTGCGGAGCTGAAAAATGTGAAGATGAATTTGAAGACAGAGATAATTCTCATAACGGTCTTCTTTGTCACAAGTGTCACCCCGATGAAGAAACAACTTGTTGTAATGAATGCGGTTGTTACAACGATCGTGATGATATGCACTGCATAGACGGCGAGTGGTATTGTGATAACTGCTGTTTCTATTGTGAATATCATCAGGAATATGAAACAGGCAATTACACATACGTCGAAAATTATGGCAACGTTTGTGAAGACGGTCTTTATATTGGTGATTTCTGTTGCTGCGATCACTGTGGGGAGTGGCATTACGCTGAACCGACTACAACTGTTTATGACAGATACGATAATGAGATTGAAGTCTGTGATGATTGTCTTAAGAAATATTACATACAGTGTGATGACTGCGGAGAATATTTCCACTGTGGAAATATATTTAACCTTGGTAGCGATTGTTTTTGCGAAGATTGCTATGACAAGCATATGGAAAATGAGGAAACAGAAGAACCCGAAAACTCTGAGGAGGTAACTGCATAATGGTAAACAGCATAACAACAACCGCAGTCAATTATCTCAGAAGCCTCGGAATATCCTGCTCCGAGCTTGGTGTTGCCAAAAACATAAACGAGTGGAGCAAAAATAAAACTCCGCTTCTTGAGTTACTTCGCAAACACCCTATGTGGCGAGAGGACGAGCTCGCAATCGTTACTACAATAACCGAGAAGCGAGAACTTGACAGCAATTACTTTAGTTTCTGCAATGAGATGCGGGCGCTGATTTTTGAAAACAGCGATGTTTCATATAATATAATTACAAAATTGAAAAAGTACATCTTCGATAATCACGGCGGAAACGTTCCCGATGAGTTCAGGCTGTTCTTTTCAATGAGTAACAATAACGACACTGCTCTCCGATTTGTAACTCAGCATTGCTTTTCGGAAACTGTTGATGGCGATATCGTGTCCATAATAAATCTGATAGCTCCCGAATTTAAATTCAAGAGCGGTCAGAAATCGACACGAATTCTGAACAAAGTCTATGAATACTTCGGTTTTACAAAACACCCGGAGTATAACCGCATCTTCGCAAAGATAAGCGACTGCATATCACCCCGAGCCTTCAAGCGAACTGCGGTTCTCTCAGTCAATCCTATGGATTACCTTACAATGAGCCATGGCAACTCATGGAGCAACTGTATGTGTTTAACTCCAAGCCGCAATTTCGATGGCTTTGAGTATAAAGGAAAGCACAAAGCAGGTTGTATGTCCTATCTGACTGACAGGGTCTCACTTCTGTTCTACACTCTTGATGATAAGGACTTCGAGTCAAGAGAATTGTGGAAGATACCGAAGATAACCCGACAAGTGATATTCTATAAGTCGCCCCACATAGTTCACGAAAGAATATACCCCAAGTCAATAGACTATTGTGAGAGCGACAGCAATCCGTATTTCATATATCGAAACCGTGTCCAGAAAATTCTTTCGGAGTGCGAAGGTGTCCCCGGCTCGTGGACGCCAAATCACACAATAATCAAAAGCAACCCCGATACATTTATGTACCCCGACTGGAAGTTTTATACGGTACTTAAATATGATAATCCCGATTTGCCGAAGCAGAGCAACACAATATCAGTCGGCGGCAGTACATATTGTATAGAATGCGGGGCGCAGAAGTACCGCTCAACATCAGATGTTAATGATATAATGTGCAGTTCGCTTTATTGTGATAACTGCGATTCGTCAATTGCAAATGATAATTGTGATGACGATGCCCCCGATGTCGATTCTTATGATGATTATGACCGCTTCTAATCAAATAATTTAATGGAGGAAAATGACTATGCCTACAACAACAACAACTACTACTACTACCACTCCCGCAACCGCAAATATTTCCGCATTTAATACTTTATCACTCAAGGTAAAGAACCACGAACCGGAAAAGCACATAAGAAACCTCAATCCCGAAACACCCGATCTCGACAACGTAAATAAGATGATCGAAAAATATAATTCTATCATCGGCAGCACAAGAGATTTCAGACCTCTTTCATCTCTGTTTGAAAAGATAATCCGACTTGAGCAGTATGCTCTCAAAGATTTTCTTTACTCGATACTCATCGGCTTCGGTTATGATGTTGTCTATGCGGACGGATACTTATTCGCAAAAGGCAATGTTCCCGTAATGATGTGTGCTCATATGGATACTGTTCATAAGGAACCCGTTCGAGACATTTATATGTCCGATAAGGGTTGTGTCTGGTCTCCACAGGGTATCGGCGGCGATGACAGATGCGGTATCTATACTGCACTTATGAGTATCAGAGATGGCATTAAGCCTTACATTCTCTTTACCGAAGACGAAGAGATAGGCTGTGTGGGAGCTGATTACTTCGCAGACGATATCCGTAATAGCATTATCAATCTCGAAGACATAAACGTCAACTTCATAATTGAAGTGGATCGCAAAGGCTCAAACGACAGCGTGTACTATGACTGCGATAATCCCGAATTTGAGAAGTTCATTGACACATACGGCTTTAAGACTGCATATGGTTCCTGCTCTGACATCTCATATGTAGCTCCCGCTCTCGGTGTTGCAGCTGTAAACTTCAGCAGCGGATATTACAATGCTCATACCACAAGCGAGTATATCGTTCTTGATGAGCTTTATAACGTTATCGAAAGAGTAAATACAATTATCAAGGACGTAGCCGAGGGTAAAACTGCCAAGTACGAATACATTGAAGCTATATACAGTTACCGAGGTTATGCCAGTAAAAGATACTACGGCTGGGACGGCGATGACGGATATGACGACTTCGATTACGGCAGATGCTGCGGCAAGGACAAGACCGGTAAAACTGTTATCAATCCTTTCCCGGATGATGAAACTGATTATGAAGAAGATGAGCCGCTCTGGGACAATATGATAAAGGCAACCCTGCTCTACAACTCTGAATATCTTATGCTTGCAGACGGTTCAATGATTGAAACAGACGGTACTGACGATTTCTATATCGGTAAAGATAATAAGATCTACAAGGTTATTGACCATAATTACAATGAAGATTATGATGAGTTCAATCCTATTGTAACTCCAATTGACGCAGTTGCCTTTACTAAGAACAATACCATCTGTAGGTATGATGAAACTGAAGCTGAGTACGTGTTCGTCGTCAATGATGAACTTGATTACTACAAAAAGTAAAGGAGTGATGCCTACGAAAACAGGGTTTGATAACGGCATCTGCACTGAGTGTGCTTATAACACAAAAGGCAGATGTTCTATCTGTAAGTCGTCTGTCAAATATATAAAAAGCTGTCCCGAGAATTACAGTTATGAGCTTATGCGGGAGATAGCCGAAGATATCTGCAAGAGGAGGAAAAGAACTCCTCATGGAGATGTACTATCAAGGGAGTGGTAATTTGAGTTTTGTAATTGCAATTATTATGCTCATTGTAAATCTTATCGAAGCCGAGTAAGGAGGAAATTATTATGGTAACAAAAGAACAGCAGCTCGCAGAAGCAATCGAAAGAATGAAAGCATTGAAGCTTCATAAAAACACAATCGCAGACTTAAAGCAGGGGACAGTCAACGTCAGCAAACAGATGGGAGCTCTTTATTGGGCGAATGAAGATGAACAGAAGATAATCGAAAAGTTTGAAGCCGAGCACAATGCACTTGTATATCACGCAATCTATACTCCCACCGAGTTCGGGCGCTGTTTTTCAATGCTGTTTGTCGGACAGTATGAAGATGAGTGGGAACTCGACAGAAAGGACATTAGAAATTACACCCCGATCGCAATGGTCATAAATCTTGACGACGAATGGTGTTCCGATATGGGAAGCATCAGAGTGACTCCGATATTCGGTGGACTGATAAGAACTGCATAATTTGAAAGGAGAAAATAACTATGGGACTTGATATGTATTTATATGAAGTAAGTAAACCTGATATAGCAGAGGGTTTTAGTTTAACGGAAGATGAGATTTATACCCGAGAAGAAGATGGACTGGTCTTATTTAACGAAGAGGAATATATTGCATTTCCATATAAAGAGTATTTAGTAAAAGGTGAAATAAAGAAATGGTATATAGAGATCGAGCAGATACTTATAGATGTTATGGGTCTTACAAGCGATATGGTTATAGCATCTAAACGTGGTGGTGTAAAATATTGTGATAATCAAACAGTTGATATGCTATACATAACCATTAAGAAAGACTATAAAGTGAAAACAGGCAATTCAACTGTTGTACAGCAAGATGATGGCTTTGCAATAAGATGTAATGTGGAATTAAAGGAAGAGGATGTTGAAACTGCTACATACAGAGCAGAGGTAATTTTCGAAAATAGTTTCACAGAAAGTGGCGGACGAAAATATAACGGTAAATACATAGTGGAGCAGTATGAGGTGGTTTATGCTGTAAATCTTGAAGAGATTTGTTATCAGCGTAAGGGATTGACAGATGCGGGGTGGGATGCACTTCCGGAAAATTGTTCTTATTGTGGAGACGAGAGGGTAATAGAGACCTTATGTAAGACAGGTGGTTTAAGTGAAGAGTTTTTGGAAAAATGGGAAAATGGCAAGACAGTATTTTGTCCTTGGTGGTAATAGGAGGCATTCAATATGGTATGCAATAATGAAATTGTTATGGTAGGTACAAAAGGTAAAACACTCTTGTGATTTATAAAGATTACGACTGCGAATCACCGAGAGAATGGGACAGTCTCGGACATCTGATTCTCTTTGGAAGAGATACAAGAGCTTACGGAGACAAGCATAACTACAAATCATTTCAGGAGCTGACAACTGCACTTTCCGGTATCAAAAGGGTTCAGTATCCTGTGTATGCCTACGTATATAGTGGAGTTACATTCTCGCTTTCGGATTTTGGTGACAGATGGGACAGCGGAATATGCGGTCTTATCTATATTACCTATGATGAGATCGAAAAAGAATACGGAAAGGTTGACGATTCTACAATCGCAACTGCGAAAACAGTTTTGCAGGGCGAAATAGAGGCACTCAATCAGTATGCGAGCGGCGAGGTGTACGGGTACACCTTGTATGAATTCGATGAGCCATTAGACAGCTGTAGCGGTTTTTACGGCAGCGACAGTATAGAAGATATTCTTGCGGAAACAGGCTTTAGCAAAGATGATATGCGGGAAGTTTATAACGACTATTACTTTTATCTTGATAAATATTTCGAGGAAACATTTATCAAAGAAGTTAAGTGGTCATTAAGATCGTAACTGCAAAAGGAGAACGAGAATGAACATAGGTCAGTCATATGAAATAATCAAAAGAATAAAAGTCCATACGAAACCGCTGGTGACGTGCGACGTTATTCTAACCGGAAAATTTGAAAAGGAAACAAAGATGTTGTTCGTTTTCGATAATTTTAAAGTTAGAAAGAATGTAATCGTATCTATAAAGGAGAAGTGATAGGTGATGAATCAGATAGGTTATGCTGTAATTATTCGCAGTGCTTATGACGGCATACTTCTTGTTCAGCTCTGCGATGATTATGATGCCGCAGTTGAAGAACTGCAGAAAGAATACTGCCTTGACTTATTGGAATATGACAACCTTCACATACACGTAGATGAAACGTGCGACGAAGGGGAGAATCTGAAAACAATAAGTCTGACCGACGGTAACATCATTACATATACAGTAGAGGAGGCTTATAGATGAAGAAGTACAGTGTAACACTTTTAGTAACTGGATATACAACGCTTCACATCGAAGCTGAAAATAAAGATGCAGCGGTGAAAGCGGCAGAGAAATCATTTTATAATAACTGTAGTCTCTATCTTGACGATGCAGAAACAGATACTTGGGAGGTGGAAGAAGAATAACTGTATATGATGACAAGGGGGACAGCATCATGCCGTCATGGAGATGACTGCGAATATTATCTGCATGACGATGAACTGATAACTGTAATAAGAATAATCGGAAAGGAGAAGAGATAAATGAAACCGAATAAACTTGAACGGTTTGTGAACGACCGAGAGCTGCATGAAAGAGCGCTTTCGCACATCGACCGCAAGGGACTCGATATGTGCGTGCTGTCCACGTTTTCGCAAGATGCAGCGTGGGCTCTTGCAGGCGACCTTATCGCTAATTGCAAAATCGAGTTCAAAGCCCCTGTAGAGATGTACATTGATAAGCTTACAGGCAACTGGTTGACATTCGCCGAAGCAGAGAAGCGAAACTTTGAAGAAGTCCGCAAGCTTGCAGTTCTCGAAACGTTTGACCGAGTTCTGTGTAATACATTCTATAAGATGTATTACGACGATTTTCACCACCTGATACATCCTAACTGCGTTTCTTACCGCAGGGGGCTGTCAGCCGGCAAGACCGTAAAAGCTCTTGTCAGCGAGATGAACCGTAAGAAATGGTACAAAGGATACAAGCTTGACCTGAGCAAGTTCTTTGATACCGTAAATCGTGAAACGCTTGACAGAACACTCGATATCATAACTCCCGATAAGGATTGTATCGATAACATAGTAATTAAACATTATCACGACGATACTATAATCGTAAACGGAAAACCCGAATACCGGTATAAGTCGCTCAGTCAGGGTAATCCTATCGCCTGCCTGCTGGCTGATCTGTGTTTGAGAGATATTGATGAAGCTGTAAGCAAGATGGATGTTATCTATTATCGCTATTCTGACGATATCATAATCCTCGGCAGGGAAGCTGACCACGCCCTTGAAGTTATAAAGCAGATGCTCGAACCAAAGGGTGTAACTCTTAATCCCAAAAAGGTCAAAGCGTTGCAGGCAGATAAAGACTGGTTCGAGTTTCTGGGCTTTAAGATACGTGGCGACTTGATAACTGTGTCTGCGAAAACTCTCAGAGGTATCGAGCAGCATATAAAATCTGAAACGATACAGTGGAGCAGAGAACACAAAAGACCGGCTACCGAAGCAGAGACCAAGCGGATATGCAGGCGGCTCCAGAAGTATCTGTTCCTTGCATATGAAGAGAACAGCAACCAGTTCGGCATGTGTCAGTATCTGTTCGGAACCGTTAACTGCAAACACGATATCGACATGATAGACAGATATTGCAAAGATTGTTTAAGAGCAGTGATAACAGGTCGCAATAAGGTTTGGGGTCTCGGTTCTACAGATAATAACCCCAATTACACGATCCAGTTTCAGAAAGGAATAAACGTTAAAGCCAACAGGGAAAGGACTGTGGCAGACGGAATAGATATGGTAAGGGCTGCTGGTTGGTACAGCCTTAATCATATGTACAAAGTCTATCATACCGACCACGAACTCTGGCTGAGCGAGATAAACAAAATAAAAGGAGGTGTTATACATGACGCTGTATGATGCGTTAATTGCAAAATCAGAATCGGGGCATAAGCTCAGGTTCGATCTGGTCAAAAAGAATATCAGGATAGATAAGCGTATCGTAATGGAAAACGGCAAACTTGTAGCTGATATGATAGGCGGCGAAGTTATCGACTCGTTGGGGTCTCCTGTGTCCGGCTATGACGATCTGGTAACTCTTTACGAGGACTTTATTCATTCGTCACCGAGCAGTGAGAACAGCCGCAAGACTTACCTGTTTAAACCTCTGTCTGCCGATGAACTGAGCATGACCGACTTTTACCGTAACGATAACCGAGATGCAATGCACGCAAAGCTTTGTGCCGCTATTATAATCGGAAGTCTTAACGGTACCCTTAAATGGGAAACGCCCGGCTGGTTCCGTAAACTGACCAATAGTTTCATAATCTATCGCAGCTATATTCAGTAACCCGAAAACCATAAACTATACATATTAAAAGGAGAAATTTATTATGACTAACAACAATACGAACAACGCTAACCTTAACAACAGTAACCTCGATATGAATGAGTTCGCAAAACTGGTGGCAAAGTCAATGCTCGATATGGCTAATATTCCAATCCCTACTGCCGACAATAATAACTCAGTTCCTGCGCACGGTAAGTATTTTGGCAAGACGATCTGCGGCGAAGTCTATAACCCCAGAACAACAAGACGTTGGATCTCCGCTCAGTTCATTAGACTTATGAGACAGGAGCGTGTCACCACAAGTATCAATCAGGTAATCGCAAATTTCTATACCTATAAGTACAGTATCCTCTATACCTGTAAGGAAGCTAAGCTTCTGGCTCACCTCAAAGATAACGACCCCGTTGCATTTGAAGAGCGCAAGCATTTCTTTGATGTGAATAGCATCGCCGATATATTTATGAACTTCGCTAAGGAGTTCCAGCCCAGTCTTCAGAGCCTTATAAATACCGCTTGGTCATACTCAGACTTCGCTGTAATTGCAGAGGCTATTGAACTGGTAGTTGCAAAGAGAGCGTTTGATATCCCCGAAGGCACAGGCATGAAGGGCGGCAGATACTTCAAGAACCACAAGCTTGCTGATGCGTTTATTCGCAGCTTCAAGAAGGCTGGTGCCTATTATACCTTAAAGAACTACATTATGTTCGACAGAAGATTTATCCTCCATTGGTTCGATGAAGTCTATACCAGAGAAAATGCTCTCAGAAAACTCAGACTTGAGATTCAGGCTCCTGACTACTATTTCTATAAGGCACTTAAGGTTTCTATGGCGGAAAACTACATCAGCCTCAGCGATCCTTTTGCGAATATGGAATAAAAAATAACTGCAAACTCTCAGTCAGCAAAGTGTACATCATCCGGATATACGATCTTCTGCGACGGTTATCACTCCTCTCAGATGATCGTAAATCACGGACTCTTGATCTAAACAGTTTCAGTAAACCGCTGCGATTGAGAGTTATACTATTATAATTGTAACGGAGGAATACATATGGTAACACGAAATGATAATGGCGAATACGTTGTCAACGGCACAGTGCTCAGTTCTTACGATGCTTTCGATGTTTATAAATTCGTCAAGAGTGAATACAACGCAGAAGATATGGCGATGACTATCGAAGAAGAGTATGGTGCTCAGACAGAGGAAGAGGTAATTGCAAATCAAGAACTCTGGCATGACATACTGGATATGTATGAGGACTGCAGAAACAACGATGAGCAGTGGCATTACGACGCCGAATATGTTGTGTCCGAATTCCGCTCTGAGCTGGACGATATAGCGGCAAATCACTAACTGCAAACCGACTTGTGAAAACAAAATTCAAGTCCGCAGCAACACGATCTTCTCATCCTGGAGATCTCCAGAGTTCGAGATCGTTTATGCTGCCTCTTATCTAAACATCTTTAGTAAGCATATGTTTCCACAAGCCGAATAATTCCTAATTCATAACACAAAAATGCAATCAATAATCCCTTCCCTCGGCGCTCGTGATGCGTCACCCATCGCTTCACGCCGCTGTCGTGATTCTTTATATCTAAATTACTTTAGCGACAATTCGGTGTTATGATTTCTTAATTCCCGGCGGCAACCTGTAAATTACGCATCTGGTCTGAAGCAAGAGTGTCAGGGATACTCCCTGAACTCTTCCTCAGACAAGATGGTATTATCTAAATCAATTTAGCGAACAACTGCTGCCCGGAATTGCCGATCTGATTTCTGTCCGTCCTAATGCAAACATGTAATCCCTCAGATGAGAGCCATCCAGCACACTGCTGGATGTTTCTCATCTCCGTGATACATATTATCTAAATGCTTTTAGCGAAAATTCGGCGGTCAGGAAATATATATTAATAATTGCAGTATCTCAAATGCAGTAGTGGATTGACAAACAGCAAGAAGCCGCTCGCATTGCGAGCAAGCTTCAGGCTGTTTCTCAAGTCACTACATCTAAAACATTTTAGTAATACGATAGGCGCTTCAATTAAATTCGGCAACCGAGATATCCAATATGCACTGCTCCTTCGAAAGATGAGTCGATGACCCTCAACCAACTTCGTTGGTTGAAGCGTCGATGACTCTTCTTTCAGAAGGTTCATATCTAAATTCCTTTAGCAATACCATGGATATTCCGGCTGCATAACCGAGTCTGGCAAACTGCATTTCGGGATCTTACACCGACGGGCACTATTCATCCCTGACAAGTGCCCGTCGATTCAGATCCCTCATATCTAAACTGTTTTAGTAAATCGCCGCCGGGCTCGGCTTTGATAACTGCAATCAGCATAATAGTTTTGTACTATAGGAGGCGATCAGCCCAGTTCCACTCCGCTTGTCAGCGGGTGTCACGGGCACCCACCTCCAATACATCTAAACCTTTGTAGAAAACATCTTGTTATGCTAATTGCAAAACAAAATAATTGTTTAATGGAGGTCATAAATAATGAAAAAGATAGTAAAATTCACATTTATTGGAAACGACAGTTACAACAGACCCGTTTACAAAAACGAAAACGGAAAGCTATTTGTTGATGTTGATCCTCGCAAAGATCATGAGCCAAAAATATGCACAAAATATCAAAACGCTTTTGATGGCGAACCTGATACACCGATAGACTGTATAACTGCATATAGCAATGCAGAAATTGAATTTATACCCAAACGCATTACATGGTAATTCAACCACTGATAAAAGCTTTTATGATTATCTGCTTATGGAATTTGGAGGTAACAATTATGGCTAACATTTGCTCTACACAGATAAGATTTTTTGGAAATGATGATGCACTTACAGATTTTTTCAACAGGATCGAGCACGCTGTTTCGGATGTAGCACACCCTGATATGAGCTACTGCGAAAGACGCAGCTTCCGCAACATCGCCAATGAATTCGGAATCGACTCCGATAAGGTATCATTAAGAGGAGGCATCGAATATGATAGGGATTGCGCAACAATATATACTGAAACTGCGTGGACACCTCGCCTTGGCATATGGAGTGCGATAATTGCAAAATACTACACCAAAGATGATGAACAGCTCATTTCATTCAGCTGGTGCGCAGAGGAGTTCGGCTGCGATATCTACTGCACAAACGACATGAATGAATTTGGCGACATGGCTTATTGTATTGACTATAATATAGGCAGCGATGCAGATTACCTCTACGGCGCCACAGAAGAAGAGGTACTCAAAGAGGTTAACAGGGTTTTCGAAAAAGCAGGACTTGAGCCTGTCAAGTCTCTTGCGGAAGCGGAAGCGGCAGTTGAAATCAACGAAGACTGGTTTATGTCAGTTCACAAGCTTGAACTGTTTGATACCTGCGATTTTGATTAAGGAGGAGTTTGTAATGGATAATTGAAAATACAGCCTCAGAAGCGGCGGTAAGCTCAGAGTGAAGATAAACAGCGACGATAAGTTTGGTAAATTGTAATTTGAAAAGGAGACTTTATTATGGATAACGAAAAGCTTAATAGTATGATAAAGGAATTCTATGACTGCTTTAACAGAGCACAGCAGCTGAGACGTGCGGTCTTGGATTACATAGAAGAGACACTCGATATTGATGCTAATGAAAACTATGAATACTTTGAGGACGACAGTGATTTCTGTTTTGGCCTTGACTTGGAGACGATCGATGCTCTGGAAAACGGAGACGAGGATCTGATCAACGAACTTCGCAACTGAAAAAGGAGATGTAGATATGAAAGCAGTAAATATTATGTGGGATACCGATGGTGATGAAAAGCTCAGAAAAACATTGCCTACCGAGATCGAAATACCCGAGGGCATGACTGATGAAGACGAGATCTCCGATTATCTGTCAAATACAACAGGCTTCTGTCATTTTGGTTTTGATCTCACAAAGCTTGTCAAGGTCGAAATGATAATCGAAGTTGACGAATCTCATGTTGACGACATACGCAGCTGGGAGCATCATATCGATTACGCAATAGATACTAACAACTATCCCGAGATCAGAAGTATCAGTGGGGTTTCGGTAACTGAAATTGAAGATAATTAAGGAGGGATACATATGCCAAACTGGTGCTCAACAAAAATAGAATTTACAGGAAACTTCGCAGACCTTACAGATCTGCACGATAAGATAGTACAGTACACATCGTCAAATGCAGAAACTTCAGGCTTTGGTGAGCCTTGGCTCGGTAATGTGCTCATCGGGTTCGGCTTCGGCGACAGAATCGATAATCCCGAAAACATTATTCGCTGCCGTGGATGGATCGATGACATCGGAAATGTAACCGACAGACAGGATAAGTCGAGTTTTGATATCTTTGCCGAAACAGCATGGAGACCAATGATCAAAATGTGGCGTGAGATAATTGCAAGGCATTATGATAATCGTATTTCCATACATTGGATAGCCGAGGAGAAGGATGGCGGGCTGTATATGACCGATGATATAGGTTGGTTCGGCACTGATTATTACCATGTTGAATGGAGTATTGGGGAAGACGAAGATTACGAAGGCGATTATTTTGACGGCCCAGATGAAGTAGCCGAGCATATCAATGGCTTAATTGCAAAATACGATTTAGGCATTGATCTTATTACCGAAAAGGATATCAATACTGCGGACGATGAAGGCAGAAATATTTATTTAAGAGGAAATAACTGGTATATCGGTGTCATTATTCTCAAAGAAGCAAACGATAATGATGTTAAATAAGAGGTGAGGCATATGAACACATGTAAACTTTGCAATGGAAATTTTGATTTCCGAAAAATGCAGATCGCTGATTTTTTGGGCAGAACAGAAATTTGCTTCGACGGAAACCTGAATAATTCTAACAGTAAAAACAGATTTAAATATTGTCCCGAGTGCGGCAGAAAACTGACCGACAACGACTTTGGAAAAGAAATATTTATGTGTGACTTCAAACTGACTGAGGGTGGCAAGCGTAAAGTTGATAATTTCATTTCTGAATGTCGGGCGTTCCGAGAAGAACTGCTCGATGCAGGCAAAGACACAGCAAACGAAACAATGATACCCGATACAGAAGATATTCTGAGTGATATTGAGTGCTGGTTTGTAGATGGAGACGAAGGATATCATAACGGCTGGGGCGTAACTGATAATTACGATTTGGATATCAGCCTTTACTATGGAGAAGATTTCATTAAAACAGAAGGAGAGTGATAACAATGACAAGAAGTCAAATGAAAAAGAAGTTTGCAGAATATTTAGACGAAAGATATTCTTTAACGCTTGATATCAATGAGTCTATGCCTGTAAGAAGTGCAAATATGATATTTTACAACGGAGCGTGTGCTGCTATTGCTCAAATCGGCAGCTGGGAACGCAAAGAAAACGGAAAGCATTATGTAGAATTGGATTAAACAAGGAGGCAGTCTATGATAAAACCGGGTACAAAATGGATAATAAGGGAACTGACAGATGTGTGGAGTCATCAGCCAAACGGAACTCTTCATAGCTATGACTATTTCGAAAACGAAAATGGACAGTGGATATATAATATCGACTTCCATTATGACGGCTGCTTCGCTCCTGTTCAGCTCAAACTTCCGAAGAGAATATCCATAACAAGAGCCGTCCAAAAAGCGAGAAAGATTTTTGAGAACACTACATACTGTGACCAGCCTGACTGGAACGATTGATAATTGGAGGAATAAAATATGGATTATATTTACCACAGATTTAGAGACGGCAAAGAAATAAATGAAAACGATTGGTACGAATTGCTAAAAATAGATGTGGAAGAAGAGAGCCGAGACCATGAGTGGGATCTTAAAACGGCAACTTATGCCGACGTATTTAACGGTAAAGATGTTAATCTAAATGGACATTTATATCAAATTAAACTGGAAGAGGTTTATGACACAGCTTGCGAATTATTAGAAGACCTGGTTGACTCCGGAGAATACGATATTATTTTAGACGCTGTTTCGTATTTGTCTGAGGATGAACTTAGAATGATTTTTTCTAAATTGAAACGTGTGACAATGAATAACGGAAAAATATCTTTTTGGGAGGAATGAATTATGAACAATAACTGGATCCGCACAGATGATAGCTCAATGCAGCATGTAAAAAATCTTGGTGATAATAGCTTTCGTATAATCGATATGATATGGGTCAATACAGGGGCAGCTGTCGAAGATGATGCAGATACTTATATCGTGGTTGACGGTATAGTTAACGTCGATGAGCTGACACTTGCAGAAATAAAGGAAACACTCAAACTATTTTCACTCGAGGATATTTACAGAGTGTATAATTACGACACCGAAGTTATCAATCAGATAATTGCAGAATGCTATTTTGAATCCGGTAAGTGCGGTTACGACAGACAAAGTAAAGTCATTTCACTGAAAGAGGCAGAACAGTATATAAATAATATAGTAAAAGGAGAATGAAGTATGTGTAAAGCGGATATAAGAATTAAGGTCAACGGCGGATATATAATTGCGCATCGCAATAACAATCGTGATTATGATGGAATAACTATTATGTTTGAAGCAGACGACGGAACGCTTGCAGATATCATAGTTGTGGAAAGCAAATCCGAGAATGATTATAAGCAGACCGATGTTTATTGCTATGAAGACGTTTCTTCCGATGAGTTTACTCATAAATTCACGATCGATCATGAAAAGATATTTTGAACAACCCTCTATGGACTGCTGAAGTGTGCATAAAACGGGGCGTTTCCGAACAGCTAAATCCCAAAATTCCAATAATTACATATTAAATAGGACGGTCAACAATAAGGAGATGTTTTCTATGGATATGAAACTGTGCAGCGAGTGCATGAATCGTTCCATCATTATGATGAAATCCAAAACAGGCAAGGAGTATCGAGAATACTTTTGCTCAGTTTCGGGTACCCGGTTGAAATTCACTAAAGAGTGCCCGATGAGTTATGATTTGCAGGAATACGAAAAGTTGATTGCAAAAGGCGAGGCTTATGATCAGCTGAGGTACAGAAAAGAAATGGAGGCAGCAATATGAATAATAAGTTCATAAAGGAAATCGCAAATTACATGATAAAAACAGGAACTGTAAAAACCACATCCGGCAATTACATATTTTACTTTGATGATCTTGCAAAAAGGTTCAGAACAAGTAAGACGGTTATATCAGCAAATGCCGAGGCTATTCTTGACGAACTGATTCAGCATGAGGAATTCTGTTTTGATGGTCAGGAATTAGAGCCGGACTGTTTTAGCCTGATGTTCTATCTCAACTATTGTCCTAATTGTGATGAATGCTAATATGGAAAGGAAGAGTAATGATGAACGAATATATAATCGTGTTTGATAGCGGAGCTCCATCATTCAGGTGTGGAATTAAGAAAACCATAACTGCAATTTCACCTGCTGATGCCATTATTAAACTCATGCAATCTGTCAAGGTGGACTGTATAATTTCAATTCATAAACTTGATAATACAAAAGAAGAGTGTTGTGTATGAAAAAGATATCTTATGCCGAACTTGTTAAAAACGAAAATCTCATTCTCTGCAATAATATCACTAATCTCGGACTTGACCTTTACTGCGGCAGTGATTATGATGAAGAAAATGATGATTATTACAATATCTATCAGTATTATCTTATCGACCAGGGCTTTGCCGATTATTTGGCAAGAGCAACCGATGAAATTGTATACTATTGCGATGAACTGGATCTTTATGTATGGGGAGTGACTCACTTTGGCACTCCTTGGAACGGCGTCTATCTTAACGTCAAAACCTTTGATGAAATGTGCGCCGACGGTACATATGATTAACTGTGATTATGCTTATATTCCCAAATAAAATCTGCAAATTGTCCATAGACCTGACGTTCTAAAGATGATTTAAGAAAAACGTTACGCCGATATAACACTGCCATTCTCTTTGCTCTTATTTCGGCTGCCGTTTTGGATATATTGCAAATCTCAGATATTTCATTTGCTGAATGAATATCACAACCCCAGAGCACACACGCAGGAGCAAGAATGTCAATCGCAAATCTTTCTGCCTCGTACTCGTCATCAGTGGGGATGATAATATGACCCAGCTCGTGAGCAATAGTGTATCGTCGTGCTTGGTATATTTCGGTGTCTCTTATAATGATATAATATCTGTTGTTCTCGATAACTGCTTTTCCTCTCTGCTCGGCGGCCAAAACATAAGGACTGTCAGTCGGCAGAACAGAATTTTCTATTACTTCGGAATTGTAATGATTGCAAATCTGAGACAGTTTGACGGGAAGCGTTTTAATATTGCAGTTGACCAAACATTGCCACGCTGCATTTCTGGCTCGTCTGTATTTTTCATACAAAAAAATCACCTCAGCAGTTATTGTTTGTAACTGCCGGGGTGATTATTAAGGAGGGGCGTTAGTAATTGTTAGTAGATTTGGAAATGTTGCGTAAACTGTAACTGCGGGCGGCAAGCATCTGAGGTTCTTCGTTCATATAGTACCCGATGACTTTGCCAAAAATTTCGATCTTGTGGTCTGTAGTTATAACCGAATATTTGGAATTGTAAGAATGAAGACCATCTTCCTGATAGACTTTAAACAGGGGACAGCCATCAACTATGACAATAACTTCATCTCCATATCGGATCTCACAATTACGGTTTACCCAAACAATGCAGCCATTGGGATATTCAGGTTCCATACTATCTCCGTCAATCGGAATTCCACAATCTGCACCGACAGGGATTTCGTCAATAGGAAACGACTCTTTTTCAAAAGAATCATCTTCCGTAAAGGGGAAAGAAACGCCTGCGCCTGCAGCGATAACCGCAATATCCATTTTGCGCATAGAGATTTTTCGTCTTTTGTTTTGAGATTCTCCAAGTCTATCGGATATTTCAGAACAGCGACCGATAAAACGCTGTTGTTCATTATCAGGCAGCGAGTGGAAGACATTTAATAATGCTTTGTCGTTCTCAGATAATGATATTTTATCAAACAATAAGTTGTCAACGGTAACGTTAAGGTATCTTGCGATTTTAACTACAATATCAAGAGTTATCTTAGAAGTCGGTTTCTTTTCCCACTGGCTGAATAAGCTCTTGTTACAGCCAATAGCAGCTGCAACGGAAGCTTTAGTCTTTCCGCTGTTTACTATTTTCTGTATTATGGTTTCACTGTATTCCATATTTCAATGTTTACCTCGTAAATTGTTGTATAGTTTCTTAATTGTATCTTTGTCGATAATAAACAAAGATGAATATAATTTGAAAAAACACTTGACTTTACGTTCAAAAGCGTATATAATCATATTATAAGTTGAATATTCTCAACTTTAGTATTATTATACCACATTTCGTGATAAAAGTCAAGTAAACTAATTATTTCTTGTCATACACATTTGCTGTCCGATTTTCCGACCAGATCGTGTGCTATAATTAGTATGGCAAAATATATAAGGAGGTCTAAAGATGCTTATAAAAGAATATTCTGTGCGAGAAGTGCAGGATATATTATCACGGAATGGGTTTACATATCTTAGAACTCACGGCAGTCACCGTATTTATTCAAACGGTAATTGCAGCGTTTCAATTCCGTCTCAGAAAAAGACAGTTAATAAAATGCTGTTTCTGAGAATTATTAAAGAAAACAATTTGATATTAAATTAAATGGAGGATTTTACAAATGGAAAACATGAATAGAATTATGGCACTTTCCCAGATGAATGATGCAGTCGATTTTGCAACGGTCGTAAGAGAAGCGGCCGACAAAGCACAGGAAGGGTTTGATAAATGGTCTGAAAAAACTCAAGAAAGCGAGAAGGGCGAGGCAATGCAGGAATATATCGATCACCTTAATTCTGCCGCCGATGCTTTTGATGAAGCATTTTCCGAGCTTAATGAAGCCTTAGAAATGGACGTGTAAGAGGGCGTATATATGGAAATAATTATACTAATTATCATTTTTGCATACCCTTTAATTTTCTTTCTTGTTAAATCGGTTGAAGACGACGATGAAAGAGAAGCTAAAGCCGCCGAACAAGCTGCTCGTGAAGACTTAATGAGGAGACTTGCAGAAGCAAGAAAGCACAATGCAGAATTGCGAAATAAGAAAGGAGAATAATAATGCTTGGATTGGTAAGTACTATTTTTACATGGCTTGGTATTGGCGGCGCTGTGGTGCATGAAAAGGTTAAAGAAACATGTGTAGATGCAAAATTAGAAGCCGCTAAAGAATCCAGAATAGCCGCAGCTGAATATACCAGAGTCGGTAGCATTGAAGAAAAGATTGCAAATATTAACAAGGCGACAGAGCTTGGGCTTATTTATGATGAAAAATTCCAAATAAGTATAACATTGACGATTCTTGAGTTTGCGGCACGTCGTGATGAAGATATCTCTTCTTCAGATATCAACGAGTTTAATGGAACCGTTTTTTTTAATGGAGATCAATTTCCATCTCCTTTACTCGATAAGGAAAACATAGATATTGTTCGTCGTTTTTTTGATTATCATGATTTTAGAATCATGGCATATGTTGCAAAAAACAGTGATGAATCAATGTATATCGAAGGGCTTACATGTAGAATCCTTAACATTCTGGGGTATTATTATGATAAAATTGTAATGGAAAAGCTTTCTCATACCTCAGAATTTAGGCTTATGGCTAAATGTATTTATGATCCCTATGATAGAAGTGGTCCCTTTTCTCCCCGCCCCGGGTATCTGGAACTGTTTGATAAATACTATATTTTTTATATAAATTATCGTCAATCTGACCTTGACAAGTTTTTGCCATTGGAAAAAGCAGACAAATTAAGGGAAGCAAAAGCCGTTGGACTATATTACGACAGCGATGTTCTGGAAAAAATTACTTACGGAATTGCAAATCGTCACCCTTATGATGCTCGAAACCTATTTACTGAGACACTCTTTGGACAGCCTCAAAAGCATTTATTTTACTCAAGGGAAGAAGAAATCATAAATCAAAACTTTAAAAACGTTTGCAAAGTATTAGAAGTCGTATTAGCTCTTGAAGATCCTATTTATTTAAAGAGATTCATGTGCAAGCTTCTGAATTGTCTTGGTTATTATTACGATGAACAATATATGCAAAACTGGCTGGATACAAAAGAGTTTTGCCATGCGGAATGTTCCAAATATAGAATGGATGAAAAAACCAATAACCCCAAGTGCCTTCGCCCTAACAGCAAAGAAATCCTGGAAAGAAATGCAGATATGCTGGCAGAAGAACTTCCACCTGACACATGGAACAGAAATTATCAGAAAGGCAGCGAGCAAGTATGAGATTAATCGATAACTTCAATCTTGAATTCAGCAAGAATATTATCACATCAACGAATATTCACAACGGATTTGCAGAAATGAAGTTGGACTGGTTCCAGCTTCCGTTTTCGGTCCGGGAAAGATTGGTAATTGATACTTTAAAAAAGGAACTCGACTATGATGACCAGTGGTATTACTTTAGCATATTTGTTCCGCTGCTTAATGGAATACCAAACTTTGGAGATACATACTATTATATAGATGAATACGCTCCCAACGAACAGATGTACGAGGAGTTTGTAAAAACAAATTTTGATTTTCCGGGCTTTGTTAAAGCTTCTGTTGAAATAATAGATGTTGTTAATCTTGCTTCGGCTTTGTTGCCAAGCAAAAATATGAAAAAGCCCGCTTGATTCTATGAAAGGAGAACTTGTCAATGAATGTTAAAACAGGAGATGTAGTCAGAATAACACTGCCAAATGCCATCGGGCATCAGCAGGGCGGAGAAAGATATGCCGTCGTTGTCTCAAATAACATTGGAAATAAAGTTTCTCCTACAGTAGAGGTTCTTCCGGGAACTACAAAAAGAGACGATAGCACACTTCCAACTCACGCCCATTTTAAAGCCGGAGAAATTCAAGGACTACCAAGAAATACGACTTTTGAAGCCGAAAGTCAATGGGTTATTAACAAGTTTCAGATAATTGAAGTTGTTGGACATCTAAGTGATAAACAGCTTGAAAGAATTGCGACAGCTATGATAATGGCGACTCCTCTTGTCTTAAAAGCTTTCGAGAGCAATGTGCACAAGACACAGCGCTTTCAGAAAATCCTGAATTTCTCTTGACATATTTGAAAACATGTGTTATAATAAGGCAAATACAAGCATATACTGCTTTATCATAATATATGGAGTGTGATAATATGAATGTGTCAAAAAGAAATGAAGCCATAGCAATATTAAAAAGACTATTTTCGACAAAGCTTAACGTATGCCAAGACATTTATTCCGCTGAGCTTGTGGATACCGGCAAAATGACATGGGGAGAACTTGGTCCTCTTATGTCTAATCCCGACTTGGAAAACGTATCAGATATTGTGCTGTGTTGGCTGTATGAAGCTGTGTCGAAACACAGCGCTGCACTGAAAATTCCTGATGTTTCACATTTTTTTACCGCCTCGGAAATCACCGAGGCCAATTCCGCCTATATCAAAAGAAGCTATTCCAAATTGCCAATAGCATTTCCGATACTGGCAAGACTTACGGACAATGATAATTATCTGACAGCGTTATCCATACAGGATATTGCGAATCTGAAATCTGTTGGCATTATACAGTGGAAAGAAGGAATGCAAAGAGAAACTGTCATTACCAAGCTTTCCGATAATGACTTTATAAGCCATATCAAATATGATGACAACCGTGCCAGAGAGATTGGCAAGTGTATGAGCGACGGAACATTCTTTCCCAATTCTCTTCGTTGGCATATCGTGGCGGACGAATCTGATTATGAGGTAAAAGATGATAGAGTTATATTGAAATCAGGGTATATTGCCGAGATCGATGGTCAGCATCGAGATAAGGGCAGCGAATATGCTCTTATGAATAATCCAAATATCATAATGACTATGCCCATTGTTCTGACAATAGGCTCTCGTGCGACTGCTCAGAGAATCATCAATCAAGACGAAGAACGTGCCCCCATCAATAAGAGTGTAGTGGCTCAATACAAATATACTATGGGAAACAATGTTTTGAAAAAGATTATTGGCAGCGGCGAGCTTGATGGTATTTACAAATTCTGTGATACTCAGCAGGGAATTCAGGTCGGTCAGGGCTTTATTCTTAAATCGGATTTTGCGGCTGCTATTGATAAGTATTATTCTGCAAGAACGGCCAAGGAACAGAGCAAAGTTGCAGAATGGCTTATTGAATTTTTTAATGAACTTGCAAATATCAATTATGATGCGTTTGTAGATTATAAAAAGAGTATCTCTGCCAAAAATTCTGTATTTCCGATCTATGTTTATTTAAGTAGTAAACTTCAGAATCGTTCAGGCTGGGAAGATGAACTTGCTGCTGTTTTCCCTAAATTGGATTTTTTAAATTTGAAAAAGAGTATAGAAATAATCAATAAAGAAATGGGGGAGAAGAATGTATAACGAGGAAAAAAAGCTGGAATTCTTGGCAAGCATGAAAGAAGGAAGCTATACGGACATGTCTTGCAATACCTATATGTATAAGTTTGAAAAATTTTCCGACACTGAAGAGCTTCTTAAAAAAGACCTATATGATTTTAATTATAACGATTTTAAGCTTTTGTTTGAGAGAAATAAAATCATTAACACCAACACCATGCTTAACAGTAAGAGTATTATAAATAAGTATATAGAATGGGCAACCAAGATGGGATACTGTTCAAGCGATACCATAAATGAGCTAAAAAGAGTTATAAGCGAAGATATAAATCCACGATGGAAAATTATGACTGAAATGTTTGCGGACGAAAATGACTTGTTGGATTGTATCAGCAGTGTTATGATGGAACAGGATTCCTCGATGATAATTTGGTATCAGGCTTTTTATGGTTTATATTGGAATGGATTATGCAATGTTGAAATCTATAATCTGAAAAAATCAGATGTGCAGGGCAATCGTATAAAAGTTGGAGACGATACTATTATAGTATCAGATCGTTTTGCTGAAATAATTAATGAGTATAAAAACATGGATAGTGTCGTAATAAACGATAGTGTTATGCCATTTGCTCAGTCTATTTATCTGATAAGAGCTAAGAATAAAAAGAATTCCCTTGGCCAGATCAACGATAATTTCCATGCTCAGCGCAGAAGAGCATGGGACAGAATGGAGGTTGATATTGATAATAAGTATTATGGTAAAGTTCTCGTCCCCACTTGGATAATGAGATCCGGTAATTTTTATCGTGTGTATCTCGACGAGCAGAAAGGAAAGGAGATCACATCAAACAATATATCGGATTATTTTAGAGTGTTTGCTATTTCAAATCAAAAGAAGATTGGTTATAGCACCTATCGTGATTATCAGAATTGGAAAAACGTTTTCTATAAATGATCCGCTGCCTGTATAGGCAGTACATAAATATTTTTTGCAACATCCACAATCGCTTGACAAGTTTAAACTCATCTGATATAATATAAATACAGTCAAGGGAGAACGGTTCAGAAATGAGCCGTTATTCCAAGAAGCCCAAAACATATTGGATATAATGAACAATCTTTTCTCAACTCTTGATGGGGCTGCTGGGTGGAATATTAATGGCGTTCTTTAATATGTAATTGCAAGTTACAAAAATGTTCATAATTATATTTCTGTCAGGTATAAATTGTAAAATCAAAATCTGAAAAATATGAGTCATTAGCTCAGTTGGTAGAGCAGTGGTCTTTTAAACCATTGGTCTGGGGTTCAAATCCCCAATGGCTCACCAAATATATATTTTCGCTATTATTTATCAATGCGAAAACATATTGGATATTTTACATTTAAAAATTAAGGAGGAGTCATCATGACCAATGAAAGAATGACAATCACAAAGGCACTTTCCGAGCTGAAGGTGCTCAGCAACAGAATCACAGCAGAGATTCGCAGTGCGACATTCTGTAACGTAAGTAAGCATACTATGCGAACCCTGAATGGTAAGAACATCTCTGACGTAAGAGCAGAAATGCAGGGCAACTACGATAAAATAGTTGCTCTTATCAACAGGAATAATGCCATTAAGAAGGCGGTAAATAAAGCAAACGCCTCCACAATCGTATCTATCGGTGGCGAACAGATGACTGTCGCCGAAGCTATTTATATGAAGCAGACGGGTATTGATTATATGAAGGCTTTGCTCAATACCATGACAACTCAATATACAAATACGCAGAGCCTGCTCCAGAATAATAATGGAGAAAAGTTAACAAGGGCTTGTGAGGCCTATATCGTTAGCCTTTATGGAACAAACAGCAGCAATAACACTATTTCCAGCGAAATGGTGGAGACTATAAATGCGGCAAGAGCGAAATATATTGATGAAAATACTTTTGATCTCATCGAAGGTATTGATACAAAAAAAGCAATCGAAGACCTGAAAAATAAAATCGACTCCTTTGAAGCTGAGGTGGACGCAGCCATTACAGTGGCAAATGCAACCACCGAAATCGAAATTAACTACTGATTAAGCTGATTATCCATTGTCAACCGAAAACACTTAACTGGTTTCAACTGAACATCAACAGTCTAAAATGATGAACAAAACAATTTGAAACTGCAAAAGCTTCCAAATGCTAAAGATATTAAGAATATCGAGTATTTACGATATTTTCGGGCAGAGTTTAAAGTCCGAATAATAGCTGAAAGTTTAAAATTCAAAGCTTAATTGTTTTAAACATCAAAGTTCAGAATTTATGGTAGCAGACATGCGTACTTGATGGCAGACTTGCTGCACTTCAAAGTTCAAATTGTAAATTGTAAATCATAAAGTTCATAGAAATCCCCGATATAGGTTAAAGCGGCGAACCCATCGGCTGTGTGTGATCCTCGGGGCTGGTTGATGGTGGGTAATTATAGATAAAATAGTATCCTATCGTTGAGAAATCTCATGTGCGGTACGTTAAGCTGCACAAATATTTCAGGTTAGTTTAAGTGGTAGAACATTAGATTTTGGCTCTAAGAATAACGGTTCGATCCCGTTACCTGAAACCATAAAATTATTTATAAATTACATGGTGAACACTACCGACCTTTCTAAATGGGAGAACAGACAATAGGAGACATCAACTCTGCGTCTAAGACAAGTGTGACAGGAATTAAGCCAGAAGAACGTTTACAGACTTAATTCTGATGCCTTGTGAGGATGGGGCTTGAAAGAATCATCAAAATGTTGAGTGCGGATTTGCTTTTTGGTGAAGTGACCGTGCAATAATCATGCGGGTGAGCGTCGTTAAAGAGAGATGGCTAATTCCTGAAACCGAGTACAAGCACCCTACACCTTAATATAATTTACTTTGGGTCAGTAAGGGTGCATATATGAGCCGTTGCTTGGGGTAAGTACCCGAGCGGCTCACCAATGATACCGATAAGCAGATGCAGACTGAAGCTTGTAGGTGAAAACTCAGTGGCCAAGGTCATCTGTGCTGCATAACAGATGATAGCAAGGGGTAAAACGTGGCGGAGACTATCTTAGTGTCACCCTTGTAACTAAAAAAATCCACATCAGCTTGCGGTATGGTAATATAACTGTCTGAGTGGTTGAGATACAGATTAACTTGTATCAATAATAAGACCGTAATACAACCAAACAAAATAATGTATGGACGGTACAGTAAACGCACTCAGCGTTATACAGTTGGAAGATAAGCGTATTGAGTGTACGCATAGGTCTGACTGTGGTATTCGTGCAGAGGTAGCTCAGTTGGTAGAGCACTCGGCTGTTAACCGAGGTGTCATAGGTTCGAGTCCTATCCTTTTGGTAGTGTGAATAGGCGTTATTGAAATAAGACCGCACGGGTGCTCCGCTGCCCGTTACATTATAATGCGGACGTACAAAGTTTCCTGATGAGATCAAGACCCTGACGAGGGGTAGATCGGGCAAGTTTAAATACAGCTTCGGCTTATTGGAGACGCCTACGGGTGCAGAAGCCAGAACTCACAAGATAACGTTAAAACAGAAATGTGAAAAGCAGGTTTTGCAGGGGTTCCTTAATACCGCTGTATAGGGGTGTGATGAGCAAGGATCCGACTCGTTGCGCAACATAAGAAATGTTGTCACGCCGTAAGACCCCGAATCGGCAGATGTCGAAGCTGGACATCGTAGTAGCCCAAGCCGCTTGGGCAGAATATAATCCGAATAATGCAGTGATGGTAGGATATATTCTAACTGGTAAATTCTTTTACCGAGAGAGCCAAGAACTATTGATCTCTCTATAATAATCCCAGAGTAGATGGCTGCGGACAGCTCGGAAAGACGAGCACATAACTCCCAGTAGTCCAGAGGCAGGAGACAAGGGACTTAAAATCCCTACAGGATGGGTTCGAATCCCATCTGGGAGACCAACATGCGGGTGTGGTGAAACTGGCAGACACGATAGACTTAGGATCTATTGCGCAAGCGTGCAGGTTCAAGTCCTGTCGCCCGCACCAGATGTTAATAATAGTTAACGGCAGTTGCTATATTATTAACGAAATATGCGAGAGTGCTGGAATAGGCAGACAGAGCAGTCCCAAAAACTGCTGCAGGAATGCGTGTGGGTTCGAAGCCCATCTCTCGTACCAAAATAGCGTAGAAATATTGGATATGGAGGTTATTGCAATGCTAAAACTTGAACGCATTACGCTTGGGCTTGAGAATTGTGATGTCATCACCATCGACGGAGATAATATCAAATTTCTTAAAATCAATAATATTAGACGAAGAATCCGGAAATGCGTCAATGGCTATGTGGATAATGTGATAATCTCAAATGACTTTGAGATTATTATCGATAAGAGGGCTAATATCTCATATAGACAATTTGGACTTGCAAGCGAAGAAATACCTGTTTTTACAAGACTGACCCATCATGACGATATTGTCGATATAGTAGTGACGTTGCTGGATGAGGGTGTTGAAAAACAATATTCAATTCTGTTTGATTGGGTCGGAGATTGTGATGAAATTAACTATGCCCAGAGTTCATCGTTCACCCATAGTGGCGATTTACATATACAAATCAAATCATAAGGAGAGATGGTTTTGAAATCCATCAAGGTAATCTTTTACAGTATTTGCCGTACAGCTGCTTAATTCTTTTGGCTGTGCGGCTAAAATTGACCCCAAAACATATTAGAAAGGATAACTGCAAATGACAAATAATTATAATGCTTCGAATTATGCCAAAGGCTCCGATGGCGCAAAGCTGAATGACGAAAATCTTAAGGAAATGAATGCTTCCGGTAAGTGTAATACTTGTAAATATTTTCAGTTCAGAGGTTACAAATGCACGAAGAAGACTGAGGAAGGCAATTTTGTTCGTTCTGCCATGATGCCAATTACATATACCGAAACAACTTCAAAGGGCAATTTTATCAACGTGTTAAAGCCCTCTTCTTGTAAGGATTATGAGAGTAAGGGTAAGCGCAAGATTGAAAAGACAGAGGAGGCGGCCGAATGAAACTTCTCGTAGTGGTTGATATGCAGAATGACTTTATAAACGGTTCACTTGGGTCTGGTGCAGCACAGGCAATCGTTCCTAATGTAGTTGAAAAAATCAAATCTGCTGATAAAAACACGGCAATTTTATTCACAAAAGATACTCATTATAACGATTATGCTGAAACTCTTGAGGGGAGAAAACTTCCTGTTCAGCACTGTCTCGCTCGTTCTTTCGGCTGGATGATAAATGATGATGTCGCTGACGCATGGTATCACTCCAATACATATGCAATATTGGAGCCTGAAGTCAGAGAAGGGAACATCGTTCTTAAGAACACATTTGGCAGCACCCATCTTATGAGCTTACTTATTCGTGAAGGTAAAATGTTCGACGAAATTGAATTTATCGGGCTGGACACCGATATCTGTGTTGTATCCAATGCCCTCATGGTGAGAGCTGCACTTCCTGATATGCCAATCGTTGTTGACGCCTCCTGTTGTGCCGGATCAACACCTGAAAAGCATAAGGCGGCACTCGAAGTTATGAAGAGCTGTCAGATTGATATCATAAACGAGAGCGAGGTATAACTATGATTTACATAAATAATGCACCTTTTGGAGATAAAAGTTTTCCTAATGGTGAAACCATTTTTGATATGGGAACTTATTATGTCAAGGATGCAGTAAATGAAATCAAGCTTGTATATGAATCGGACGCTGATATCTTTAAGCTCATTGTGGCCAAGAAGTGTCTTGATGAACAGTCAAAGGAAAACAGAGTTGATTACGGTTGGGATGAAGCAATTATAACTCTGACCATTGCATATATGCCATATTCAAGAATGGATAGGCAGATGTCTTCAATGGTGTTCAGCCTCAGATATGTTGCCGATATCATCAATTCTCTTAATTTTGATTCGGTAACAATACTTACACCTCACTCCAATGTAACTCCGGCGCTTATTAACAATGTCAGAACCATATACGATATCGGCGTTAATGAGGCATATAAATACAGTTCCCCCGATTACGTATTCTATCCCGACAACGGAGCCTGCAAGTCGTTTGGAGAACATCTCAAATACACTAATTACTTTTACGGTAACAAGAAGCGTGAGCTTTCAACCGGAAAGATTGAAAAGTATAAGCTGGTTAATGCTCCCGATATTAAGGGCAAGAACATTCTGATAATCGATGACCTCTGTGTTAAGGGCGGCACATTTATTCTTGCAGCTCAGGCTCTTAAAGCGGCAGGTGCAGCTAAGGTAGATTTGTTTGTAACTCATCTTGAAAAGGCTGTGTATGAGGGAACACTGCTCACGACAGACTGGATTGATCATATCTATACAGTTAATACACTGGAAATCCCCATTGAAAACGACAAAATAACAGAAATAAGAGGTAATTTCATATGAATGAAATAATGCCAATGCTTCTGGGCGATTTTTATAAGATGACCCATCAGGCTCAATTTAGTCCCAAGCTCACTAAGCTCGTATCCTATATGACACCAAGAATGTCCAGAGTACACGATGACAAACTCGTCTTCTTCGGACTTCAGGCGTTCATCGAGAAGTATCTTGTGGAATATTTCAATAACGAATTTTTCAATAAGCCTGTCGATGAGGTCTGCGCTGAGTATGAAAGAGTTCTCGGCAGCACTCTCGGCAAGAGTACATATGATACCGCAAAAATCAGAGCTCTTCACGAGCTGGGCTATTTGCCTGTTAAGATATCGGCACTTCCCGAGGGAACCCGTGTCCCCATGCACGTTCCTATGTTGGAAATAAGCAGTACACACCCTGACTTTGTATGGGTCGGACAGTTTCTTGAAAGTCTTATGAGCGCTTCACTCTGGCATCCAATGGTGTCTGCAAATGTGGGTTATTGGTATCGTCAGATCGTTGATAAGTTCTACGACATCAGCGTTGAAGATGACGTGCCCAGAGCCAAGGCTCTCGGTGACTTCTCGTTCAGAGGTCAGCATAGTCTTGAAAGCGCAATCGCTTCTTCTGCCGGTTGGTGTACTTCATTTCTGAATACAGCGACAGTGCCCGCAATCCCTTGGCTGGAAAAGTATTATCACTGCGATTGCACTAAGGAGCCCGTAGCATACGGAGCAGTATCTACCGAACATTCAGTGATGACCAGCAACTTCTCTATCGACGGTGATGAGATTACGTTTCTCCGTAAGCTGCTGACTGAGCTTTATCCCAATAACAGCTTCAGCGTAGTATGTGATTCTTATGATTACTGGAATGTAGTCAATAATATTTTGCCTCAGCTAAAGCCTGAAATTATGGCTCACAATGGCTGTATGCTGATAAGAGGGGACAGCGGAGATCCTGTTGAGATAGTGACCGAAACTGTGTTTGCACTCTGGAAAGAGTTTGGCGGTACAATTAACAGTAAGGGTTATAAGGTACTTGACTCTCACGTTAAGGCGATTTACGGGGACAGTATCACCGTTCAGCGCTGTCAGCAGATATACCAGAGGCTCATTGATAACGGTTTTGCCTGCAATAATGTAGCCCTCGGTGTCGGCAGCTTCTCAATGATGTGCGTTGAAGAGGACAATATGCTCAAGCCTTTTACCCGTGATACATATTCAATAGCTATTAAGGCGACTTATGGTGAGGTAGATGGCAAGCCCATAATGATTTTTAAGAATCCCAAGACAGATACGGGATTCAAGAAGTCCCAGAAGGGCATGTGCTTTGTCTATAAGGAGCACGGCGAGATAAAGTATCAAGATGGCTTTACATCTGAGACAGTTCCTGTCAATGGCTTGTTCCGCACGGTATTCGAAGACGGTAAGTGCTATAATACTCAGACGCTTGCCGACGTTCGTAATATGCTTTATGAAGGAGGTTTCTGATGACATCAACAGTAAAAGAAGACGATGCTTTCGTAGGTGGTTTTCTGTATAAGCGTCTCAGGGATGCCTATATCGAGCATGAACGCTTGATTATTGCATATGACCTTGACGATACAGTGAGGCCATATAAAAGCGAATGCTGCGATCATACGAAGAATTTGATACGTAAAGCGAAAACAATTTTAAATCCTTATTTCATCGTGTTTACAGCCAATCCCCATAACGAAAAGAATATTCAGTTTCTTCATGATGAGAATCTTCCATTCGATACTATTAACGAGAATATTCCGGCGATCGGCAGATATGGAGACGGCTTGAAAATATATTATAACTTATTTCTTGACGACAAAGCCGGACTTTTTGAGGCTTGTAATGCCCTGGCAACTCTCTGCTGGCAGGTGGAAATGGGATATGTAAAAAAGGAGAATGATCATGGCACAAATAGGGATAAGACCATCAACTCGTGTAATTAAGCTAAAAGATTTGCCGGTAGGAGATGTCTTTAGTAAGAAAAATATTTTTTATATAAAAACCAATACCGAGCGAACTCGAATCGACGGTGAGAATAAAGACACTAAACACGATGATTGTGTCGTAAATCTTGCCACGGGCGAACTCATCTTTTTAAATAATGAAGAATACATAACAAAGATTGAAAATTTTATTTCATTAAACATATAAACTTAGGAGGAAAAATTATGGATTTCAATGCAAAGAAAATGACACGCAAGATTATTGACTGGATCCGCTGGTATTTTGAAAAGAACGGCGATGAGAATACAACTGCCGTCGTCGGTGTTTCGGGCGGCAAGGATAGTTCTGTGGTACTTAAGCTGTGCGCAGAGGCTCTTGGTTCCGAGAGAGTAATTGCCGTACTGCTCCCCAGAGGCAAGCAGTATGATATCAAATATTCATATACAGCCTGCACCGTATGCAGAATTCCTGATGAGAACATATACGAAATCAACATTGATGAAATATGCAGAGTGTTTAACGATGCAATCGACGTTCATACTCTTCGCTGTTCTCCCAAGAATATTTCTTGTATGAGAACCAACTATCCTGCAAGAGTTCGTATGAACGTCATATGTGCCATTTCTGCTCTCAGAGGTGGTCGAATTGCCAACACTTGCAATCTTAGCGAGAATTGGGTAGGATATGCGACAAAGAATGGCGGAGATTCCGCAGGTGATTTCAGTCCTCTCCACGATTTTACAGTACAGGAAGTTAAGGCAATCGGCAGAGAACTTGGGCTTCCCAGCTGTCTGATCGATAAGGTGCCTACTGACGGTCTCTGCGGTAAGACTGATGAGGAGAATCTCGGATTTACATATGAGACACTCGATAAGTACATCCGTACAGGCGAATGTGACGAAGACACAAAGAAGATTATAGACGGAAAGCATTATGCAAATCTTCATAAGCTGAAGCCTATGCCTAAGTTCAGATACAGACCCGATCTTGACGAAAAGGCGGAGAAGAACAATGAAGTCACATCAGATTGAAACAGTTGATAACAATATCGCAAAGCTTCAAGCAGTTTATAAGACACAGCTGCAGAAGCAGTTTAATATTGGCTTTTCTTATGGCAGCCAGGCTTTTTGTCAGGTCATTAAGGATAAAATCAACGGATTTACAGGTGATGATAGATCAGCATTGATTGCAGATATATCGAACTTTGTAGATATAACGCTCAAGAATTCACCACAGGAAATTCAGAAGGCAATAGAAGAAACACAGAAAAGAGCAAACTGTTTGCTCGGAAAGGACAATGCGAATGAATAATAGATTTAACTTTGTGGGAAACATATCGATTCCCAAGGAAACTTCAAAGAAGCCTTTGCTGTCAACAAAGACAATTGAGTATGTGAGAAATGGCAAGAAGAACTCTATGGAGCTGACTTCGCTGAACTTTGGCATCAAGGAAAGCGACACCAATATGGCATTTATGGAGGTGTCGGATAGCCCCAGAAGCATTATCAAGTCAAAAGACACTGATAATAACGATATTGAAATTGATTGGGACGATCGCAAGGATCCCGATATTGTTGCAACAGTTGCAAATTACAGAAAGTACATTGTTAATCTGGGCGAAGAGTTTGATGGCCGTCAGGAATTTCTCACGCAGTTTGATATGATTGAATTTCTTGCAGAGAAGCTTCCTGAGTACAAGGGCAAGATTCTTGCTGTGGGCGATTACCAGAAGACATATTCGAAGGGTAAATGGTATGAAAAGTTCAGACTTCAGAACCTGTACGCTGTCGAAGAGGATAGAAAGAGCAGACTCGGACTGACGTTTGATTTCTACTATAATAAGGACAGTATTGATAAGACTGATTTCAAGGATGAAAAGAAAATCTATCTTGATGGATATATTAAACAGTACATAAACAAGGATGAGGGCAGTAAGTATATTCCCATGCAGCTTGTATTCAACGCAAGCAAGTATGATATGGAAAACGAAAAGCATAAGCAGTTGTTTGATTATAAGATGTCATATATGGACATTAAGAATAAGAATATGTGTCATCTTGCTTGGGAAGTGGTTCTTCTCAGGGGCGCTGAAGCTGTTGATTTTACATATGATATGCTTACTCCCGCTCAGAAAATGCAGGTTGACCTTGGTGTCAGGGAGCTTGACGATTTTAAGCCCAAGAATGGTGTACTCGGAGATAAAGTAAACGAGTACAGAGTTTTTGAGCCTGTATTGAAAGACTTCGGCAAGGGCGATGATTTCTCTGATGGACTGGTCGAACTTGATATGAAGATGTCTGAGTTCGAAGACGAGATTTATGTGCCTAATGCCGTCGAAGAAAAGCTTGAGGACGTTGAGGATAAGGCAGAGAAGAAGTCTAAGAAGATCGACGACGATGTTCCCAAGGCTGAGGGACAAGACGACGAGGCTTTTGACTTGTTCTAATGGGCAAGTTTAAGGACTTGACCGGTCAGAAATTTGGTCGTCTGACCGTAATTGAAAGAGCTGGCTACAAATATGGAAGAACGGCTTGGCTGTGCCGGTGTAGCTGCGGAAATCCCCAACCGGTAATTGTTACTGGACACGATTTAAATATGGGAAGAGTAAAGTCGTGTGGATGTATTTTAGGAAGTAATAATTTTGACATTTCCGGCAGTTATGGTATTGGATATACAAATAAAAACGAGAAATATATATTTGATCGTGACGATTTTGAACTGATAAATAATGGATGTTGGTATGTAAATGCAAACGGATATTTAACATCGAAAAGAAATAATCAAGCCGTTCTATTTCATCGTATTGTGACAAATTGTCCAGACAATATGAAGGTTGATCATATCAACCATAATAAATTAGATAATAGAAAAAGTAATTTGAGAATTTGTACAGATTTGGAAAACAGCAAAAACAAAGGATTGCGCAAGGATAACAAATCCGGTGTAACTGGAGTTAGATGGGATAAACAAAAAAATAAATGGACAGCATCAATCCGATATAATAATAACAAAATTTACCTCGGTGGTTATGATGACTTTGCTGAAGCTGTAAAAATTCGAAAAGAAGCAGAAGAAAAATATTTCGGCGAATGGTCTTACGATAATTCGCAAAAAATATCAAAGGAGAACGATTATGCCAATCGAATATAAGAAAAATAAAGTAAAATGTGACATTGGAAGCTATATACACCTTATCAGAGGTGTGCGTAAAAGTGGAAAAACAACTCTATTCAGAGATTTACTTCTTGAGGAATATGGGTCAACCGATTATGGTTGCCAGATTGCGATAGGTAACGAAACCGGAGCTGATGCACTGGATGAGCTCATTTCTGTCCCCGCAGAAGATTGGGCTACTTTAATGGAGATTAAAGAGGATCTTATTGAGAACCGATCAGAACGTGAGTTTAAGCTTATTTGCCTTGATACTGTGGATGAATTGGTTAAAATTGCTATTGCCGAGATAATGAGACAGCACAAAAAGATTAAGGGAACAGCTGCCGAATCTCTGAACGCTGCCTTTGGTGGTTATGGTGCTGGCAGAAAAAAAGTTGAAGATCTCATTGATGGTCTTCTTGCAGATTTAAGACATACAGGATATGGTATTTTTCTTATTGGACATACCAAGCTTAAAGATGTTAAGGAGAAAAACGGCGACGAATACCAGCAGCTTACATCAAATCTTAATTCTGATTATGATGGCATATTTGCAAATAAAGCCGATGTTATTATGACAATTTCTATTGATAAAACAATAGAAAATGGAGTAATAACAGGTACTAAGCGTTATATGCACTTCCGTGATGATGGATTTGTGGACTGTGGTTCTCGTTTCAAGGGTATGGTTGATAAGTGCGAATATGGTGCGAAAAACTACATAGAAGCCTTTGAAAATGGTGTTAAATCCTCTATGGTTAAGCCTCTTTCTGACAAGGAAATCAAGAAGCAGAAGGAAGCAGAGGAAACAGCAAGAAATAAGGCAGGCCTTGAATTTGCAAAAAATGCAACCACTAACAAAATCGACCTTGACCGCAACGAAGAAATCATTGCTGAAATCAAGTCTCGTTTCACCGATGCAACAGAGGAAATTCAGTCTGCCGTCAAGTCTAAGATGACTGAAATCGGTCTTAAGAACTTCAAGGACACCGAAGTCCCCACTGCATCACTTGAAGCAGTGCTTGCAGTGCTTGGTTAATGTCCTATGGGTAGACCTTGTAAATGTCATATAACAGGCGTTGAAGGGAATACTGACACATTCGTAAAAATCGGAAGATTTTATTATCAGTCTCAGGCGGTATATGATCAATACCGCCACGAGATTGATACTCGCAACGCCATTGTATCAAAGATAGCATATGATTTTCTTGGGTATCAAACAGGGCAAAAGTTCCCATCATATATTCAGAAGAAGTTAAATGAACTGAGCTTTTATAGTTACGACGTAATCCTCAAGACTATTGAAAAGATGCAAGATAATATTCTGCACTACACAAACAACAAAGAATTTAAAAACGAATCGGGTAAGATATCGTACATATTCGCAATTATTAGTAACAATATCAACGATGTAAACAAGTCATATCAATGGAATAAGAAATGTGAGCAGCAAAAACATAATACCGAAATCATAGACATTCCTGAATCGGTTCCTGCATCATCAAATGTCAGAGACATAACGTCATGGTTGGACGGTGATGATATTTGAGCAAAGAACTAAGTGAGTATCCAAAAGAATTAACCGATGGTCGCAATGCAGTCGAGGCAAGTTTTATCTTTTGCCTTTGGAAACAGCCAGACTTATATAGTGATTACGGTGCTTTAAACGACAATAATGACGAAACGATCAAGACAGAAGATGGAATTTTCTATTATTCTCTTGGTAAACAGCTTTATAAACAGGGTTTCAAGGCTTTTGATAATGTTTCGGTTTATACTTTTCTTGAAGATAAGCCAACAGTAAAAAAACATTTTGAAAAGCTTGGCGGCTATAAGACAGTTGAAGAACTTCGCAGTCTTGTAGATGTGGAAAACACCGACGCTTATTTTGACCAGATTGCCAAAATGAATACGCTGATGATGCTCCACGATAAAGGCTTTAATGTGCTTGATAATGTCAAAAAGCTTATGAAGATGACTAATCAGGAAGTCTATGACTACTATGACTATCTGCTAAATTCTATCAGCTTAAATACGGGACATGACTCAGTAATTGAAGATCTTGTTATTGATCAGGCTTATATAGACAAGTGCGATGCAGGCGAGGAAATGGGTTTGAACTATGGTAAGGTTTGTCATATCCTGAATTATCTTACTATGGGGCTGCCGCTCGGTGAAATGACAATGATTGGCGGTCATTCAGGCGCTGGAAAATCAAGTTTTATATTTGAATGTATTGTTCTTCCTCTTGTTGAGCAGGGGATTAAAGTAGCAATAATCAGCAACGAACAGAAAATTCACTCGTTTCAACAGCTTTTACTTGTACATATTCTTACTCAAGATCTTGACTATTGGGAACTGACAAGAAAGAAAATAAAAATGGGACATTTTACAGATTCGCAAAAAGAAATGCTTGAACTTGCTCGTCAGATATCAGCTGAGAAATATCCCAATATTAAGTTTGTCAAGCTTTTTGATACCGATATGGCAAAAACCAAAAAGATAATTCGTAAGCTTGCCAAGCTTGGCTATCAGACGGCGATTTATGATACCCTAAAGGTTGAAGATACTTTTGATCGCTCAACATGGGAGCAGCTTCTCATTCAATCCCGTCAGCTTTTTCAGCTTGGAAGTAAGGAAAACATAGCTGTTGTTACTACGTTTCAGCTTGCACTAAGCACCTTGAATAAGCGCTGGCTCGATGCGGGATGCCTTTCCAATGGCAAGCAGGTCAAAGAGGTATATTCCGAAATGATATATCTTCGTCAGCTTTGGGACGATGAGTACACAGGCGAGAAGCATGATTGTAAGGCATATCGATTAAAGCGTGATGCTAATGGAAAGCTTACCAAAGTCAAAGAGATGATAACGCTTGATAAAGATAAGAAGTATCTTGTAGCCTTTCTTGATAAAACTCGTAATGACGAAGATAAACAGACTGTTCTGTATGAATGGAATGGCAGATTTAATAAATGGACCGAATTAGGATATTGTACGATATATAACGATCACGCCGCATAGGAGAAGCTATGAACGTAATTACTATAACAGAGTTTTTATCCGGTCATCCCGATTCTGTCAGCGAAATTCTCGAAGATATAGGCTTCTCGAATATCAAGTTTGATACCGTCAAAAAACAATTCCGTTTCGCAAGGGGAGAGGGCAATAATCCTACGTCTATCCTTATGAATTTGGACACGCTGAAATACTTCTGCTTCAGCACCAACAGTAAGGGTAATCTCTATACTCTTGTAATGGAACGAGAGGGAATGTCGTTTCCCGAATGTCTCAGATACATAGCAAAGAAAGTTGGTATTCAAGCAACGAATGTTGTCAGCAATATTAAACTTCCGTTTGGAGGTTTCTTTAAAAGTCTCCATAAAGAAGTCGCCGAGCCGGAGAGTGTGGTGCAGACATACTCTCCCTCGGTATTAAATGATTTTGTCAATATTCCTAATATGCTTTTCTTCAACGATGGTATCAATTTTGAAGTGCAGTCGGAGTTTAATATCGGTTATGACATTGAGACGAATCGGATAACAGTTCCAATCTGGACATTCAAGGGCGAATTATGTGGAATAATGGGAAGACTTAACGATAAGAACTGCGCTCATGAGGATAGATGGCTACCAATTATTCCGTGTTCGAGAAGTCTGACGCTCTTTGGATTTCATCGGAATTATCAAACGATACAAGAAAAGAATTTATGTATTATATGCGAGTCAGAAAAGGCTCCCATGCAAGCGGCCTCATTTGGGTGTAATTGTGTTCTTGGTTCTTCTGGCTGTCATATCAGTCAAACGCAATCAAAATATATAAAGTCATTGATGACAGATAAAGTGATCGTCGCCTTCGATGAGGGGCTGGATGAAGAATTTGTGAGAGATGAAGCCAGTAAGCTTGTCTGTGATAATTCCATTTTAAAGAATAAGGTCGGATATATCTGGGATGATGATAACGAAATTCTGGAGAAAGACAAAAAGCAATCAATAACGGATTTAGGCAAAGAGAAATTTGCTTATGCAATAAATAAGAAAGTGAAGTGGTTGTAAATGGGGCAGAGAGAATTAGACCCTCGATTAAAAGCATTGTTCGATGCCAAGAAAAAAGTGTATTCTATTTCAAAGCTTAATACAATCGACCAGTGTGAATATCAGGCGTATTTATCATATGTCAAGCATGCAAAACAGAGCAGCAGCTGTTATAGTATCCTTGGTACGAGAATCCACGATTGCCTTGAGGCAATTATGAACGGCGAGAGCACTGAAGCAGCTCTACTTCCCGCTCTTAATAAGGAGCTTGAAGATATGGATATGCTTGGAATTGATTTTCCCAATGATAGAAACGGTGGTACGAGCATTCGTGACAACTGGATAGCTGATATGAAAGATTTTTGTACAGGCTTCGTAAAGCCAAAAGGAAAATTTGAGACAGAACAGTTGTTTATATACGATTGCGGCGATCAAACCCATTATCTTCAAGGCTATATCGACCTCATTAGGTATAATAATGATGGCACATTGAGTATCTTTGACTGGAAAACGTCATCACAGTTTACGGCAAAGGATTTGATGCACCATGGCAGACAGCTTGTACTTTATGCAATGAGCAAAGAACAGGAAGGCTATACTGTTAAAAATGTTGCTTGGATAATGCTCAAATATGCCGAAGTCAGTTGGAACGGTAAGGCTCGTAAAAATGCTAAAACAGAAACTCGCATTAAGAAGGTATTCAATAGAAGCAAAATACTTAAAGAGCTGAAACCGTATCTCGAATCGGATCTTGAAAATCTTGGCTTTACGGAAATTGATATTGAGATGATACTTGACGATGCTGTAAAAAGTAATTCTTGGGACAAGCTTCCCGAAGAGGTTCGTAAAAAGTACACGATTAAGCCTTATGTCAGATGGTATGAGATAACTGATGAACTTAAGCAGGAGACATTGGATTATATAAAAAACCGTATTGAGCAATTTGAAAGTAAGAGCGATAATGAAATTGACTGGGAACCTGTTGAAATTGATAAATCGTCAGAGTTTTTTTGCAGCGTTTTATGTGGATACAAACATATTTGCAAGTATATTGCTGATTATAAGTGCACTAAGGAAGAACTTAAGCAGAACGATGATGACGATTTGTTTTAAGGAGTGGTTTGATGCAAAATTATCACAAACACACAAGTTACTCCAATATTTTCATAGCAGATTCAGCTGCTTCTTTGAAAGAATATGCCAAACGTGCTGTTGAACTTGGACATAAAGTTATTTCATCGGTAGAACATTATTGGCAAGGGTATTATTATGAAGCATACGAGCTTGCCAATAAATATGATTTAAAGTTCATTTTCGGAGCAGAAGCTGGCTGGGTCAAGGATAGAACATCAAATGATCGTACAAGATGTCATATTATTCTGTTGGCACGAAATGAAAATGGAAGACGAGCAATCAACGACATTTTATCTGAAGCCAACTTAACAGGATATTATTATGTTCCACGTATTGACATTGATTTGCTTTTATCTTTACCACCTAAAGATGTGTTTGTTACATCTGCCTGTATTGCTTTTTGGAAATATGATGATGCCGACGATATTGTTCTGAAGCTTCATAATCACTTTAAGGATAATTTTATGCTTGAAGTTCAATATCATAATACTGAAAAACAAGCACAATTAAATAAACATATTCTCGAATTATCTGAACAATATGGAATAAAAATGATTGCTGGGCTTGACAGTCATTACATACTTGAAAGCGATGCCTGGAAACGTGAAGATATATTAACAGCTAAAGGAATTCATTACGAAGATGAAGATGGATGGTATATGGATTATCCTGATGATAAAACCGTTATGGACAGGTTTCTTGCTCAGAATGTGCTTACACGAGAGCAAATTCAAGAAGCGATGGATAATACTGATATTCTTCTTACGTTCGACGATATCATTTTGAATGATGATATTAAACTGCCGTCGGCTTATCCGGATAAAACTCAAGATGAAAAGAATAAAATCTATAGCAGATTAATAACAAAACAATTCAAAGAATATATGAAAGCAATTCCTCAATCTGAATACCAGACTTATTTTGAAGGGGTCAAGCATGAGGTTGATGTATATAAGAATACAGGAATGGTCGATTATCCAATGCTCGATTATAAAATTGTTCAAAGAGCAATTGAAAAAGGCGGGGTAATCACTGCGACCGGCAGAGGTTCCGGAGTAAGTTTTTTTACAAATACTCTTTGTGGATTTTCAAAACTTGATAGATTTAAAAGTCCTGTTAAACTTTATCCTGAAAGATTTATGTCCGAAACTCGTATTCTTCAGACCAGATCTCTTCCAGATCTTGATTTAAACGTATCGGATCCTGAAATATTTGCTGAAGCTCAGAATGAAGTCTTAACTGAAATATATGGAACTCCGGGACACGCATATCCTATGATTGCCTTTGGAACAGCCAAAAAGAAATCAGCCTTTAAGCTTTATGCACGAGCGCAGAATATGAATTTTGACCTTGCAAATGAAATCTCTAAACAAATAGATGCGTATGAAGAAGCTTATAAAATAGCTGACGATGATGAAAAGGATGACATAAATATTTATGATTATGTCGATGAGCAGTACCATCAGTATGTAACCAATAGCCAAGAATATTGGGGCATTATTATGGATAAGAAAAAAGCTCCTTGCGGATATCTTCTTTATGCTGGCGACATCAGAAAAGAGATTGGACTTATTAAATGTAAGAGCGAATCGACTAAGAAAGAGTATATTACCGCTGTAATTGACGGTGCAATAGCTGAGCATTATAAATTTCTCAAAAACGATTTGCTGAAAGTCGATGTTGTTTTACTTATTGACAAAATATATAAACGTATCGGGATTAAGCAACATACTGTAAATGAGCTTGATGATATCGTAAGAGATAATCAAAAGGTATGGGATATCTATGCGAAAGGCTTAACGATTGGTGTTAATCAAATCGAAAAGGCAAGCACAGCTAAAAAGATGATGAAGTATAAGGCAACTAATGTTTCGGAGCTTTGTGCTTTTATAGCTGCTATACGCCCCGGTTTCAAATCAATGTATTCTACATTTGAAAGAAGGGAACATTTCGAATATGGCATTGCTGCGATTGACAAGCTTATTCAAACACCACAGTTTCCAGAGTCTTTTATTTTATATCAAGAAATGCAGATGAGTATTCTGAACTATGCTGGTTTTCCTATGGACGAATGCTATGGTATCATTAAAGCAATTGCAAAAAAGCATCCAGAAAAAGTCAAGCCTTTGAAGAGTAAATTTGTTGATGGAATAAAAAATCGTATCATTGAAGAAGAACATATGACCGAACCCGAAGCTGAAGAAAAGAGTTTGCAAATATGGCAGATTATCTCAGATAGTTGTCGCTATAGCTTTAATGCTTCTCATTCGCTCAGTATGGCGTATGATTCTTTGTATTGTGCATATTTAAAAGCCTATTATCCTTACGAATTTTATGAGGTGCTCCTTGAAGAATTTTCAGGAAAAGGCAAAAAAGATAAGGTTTCTACTTTAAAAGCTGAAATGCTTAAAGGTTTCAATATTCGAGAAGGTGAATATAAATTCGGATTAGACAACAGACGATTCGTTGCAGACCCCGAAAATGGAGTGATCAATCCTTCGCTTGTTTCGATTAAGAATTTAAGTCAGAATTTAGCAGAGAGTTTATATGATTTTGCTCAAGGCAATACATTCGATAATTATTATTCTCTATGGAAAGCTTTAAAAGAAGCAAAAATAATAAGTTCTGATCAGCTTGAAATTTTAATTCAATTAGATTATTTTAAAGATTTCGGATCAATCGTAAAGATTGAACAATTTATGAATGCTGTTAAAGAACTCTATGGCAGGGCTTCATTCAAAAAAGCAAACCTTCCGATAGAATATGAAGAGATCATTGCAAAATATTCTAAAGAAACCGACAAGACATATAGCAAATTCAACTATGATTTAGCGTTAAAAGAAATCTGGAAGACTATTCCCGACAATAAGACGCCGTTATCTACGAGAATATCATATGAAAATGTCCGTCTCGGATATATCAAATCAACAATGCCCAAGCTGAGTGATAATTATTATGCAATATCTGATATCAATATGAAATATGCAAACAAGACAATAACAGCATATCGTCTTAATAATGGAGAACTTATTACGATGAAAATCAAAGCCAAAGTATTTGATGCAAATCCACTTAATCAATATGATATCATCAAAACTATTGATATTTCCGAAGAACCCAAGTGGGGTAAAACTCCCGAGGGTGAATGGTATCGTAAGGAAGAAACAGAACTTATTCTCAAAAAATGGGCGAATGTGAGGTGATAGAATGCTTTCCCATTATAAATATACCGATAAGGAAAAAGAAGAGCTGATGAAGTCGCTCACAATAATAGTTGATTCCCGTGAAAAAGTCAACAAATCAATTCTTGATTGGTTCGATAAAAATCACATCAATTATGTAGTTAAAGCTCTGAAGAACGGTGATTATAGCTTCTATATTCCCGCCAATGAAAAGCTGAATATAGACCGAGATATGTATTTCGACCGCCAGATTATGGTGGAACGCAAAGCGAGTCTCGAAGAAATCAGCGGAAATATAACTCAAAACAGAGCGAGATTTGAAGAGGAGCTTGCTACATTCTCCGGCAAAAAATATCTGATGATAGAGAATGCAAACTATGCTGATATCATTCAGAAAAACTATAAGACGGATATTTCGCCAAAAGCTTTTCTCGCTACTCTTCACACTTATAATCATAGATATGGACTTGAATTGATGTTTATGCCTGATGCAGCGTTCAGCGGTGTTTATATTTATGGCGTATTATCGTATTATCTGAAATCACAATTAAGATAACAGGTGCAGCTCTCTGGCTGCATCTGAGAAAGGAAATAGATGGACAAGGTATTTGACATATTTAAAAAGCTGCAATCAACTACTAAGCGCAACGCAAAAATTCAGATCCTTAAAGAGAACCAAGATAACACTTTGTTCCAGACGACTCTGAAATGGCTCCTTAATCCGTTTGAAATTACGGGTATCAGCACCAAAAAACTCAATAAACAAGTTCCATATAATACCTCTCCTATTCAGACTTGGAGAGATATGATGGTGTACTTGTCCGAAAACAATACCGGTAAAGACACGGATATTGCTATCGTGCAAGGATTTATTGAAAGCCAGCCCGAGAAATATCGGGATTATTATAAGCAGCTTATTACTAAATCACTAAAGCTTGGAATAGATGCGAAAACGGTAAATAGCGTTTATGGGAAAAATTTTGTACCCGTATTTGATTTGCAGCTTGCAGAAAAGTATTTTGAAAAGCCCGAAAAGGTAACGGGTGAGTTTACCCTTACCGAAAAACTTGACGGATATAGATTAGCAGCAATTATACATAATGACAAGGTTGAATTTTATTCTCGTCAAGGACAGCCTGTCGAGGGGCTTATCGAAGTCGAAACAGATTTGTCGCAATTTTGTAAAGAGAAGAAGATACATAATGCTTTTTTCGATGGTGAGCTTGTCGCTATAAACTGCGAAGAACTTACTTCTGCTGAGAACTACAAGATAGTAACTACTACGGCAAGAAAGAAAGGCATTAAAACTGGTCTCAAATATATGGTGTTCGATACACTTAGGTATGAAGATTTCATTAAACAGACCTGCGACATAGAATACTGGAAGCGCAGAGCGTTACTTGAGAAGATATTTGAGGATAACAAGTTTGCCCATGTGCGTCTCTTGCCCGTTTTGTATCAGGGTTCTGATAAGGAAATGATAACTGAATATCTGAACAAAGCCCGTGATAAGAGCAAAGAAGGAATTATGATCAACCTTAACGAGGGCAAGTACGATTTTAAAAGAACATATAACTTGCTCAAAGTAAAGGTAATGCAAGATGCTGATCTCAGAATTATAGATGTTTACGAAGGCATAGGTGAAAACACAGGTAAGCTTGGTGGAGTTGTCGTTGAATTTATATATCAGGACAAGCATTATGTTTGTGGCTGCGGCAGTGGTTTTAACGAAAAAGAACGTGTGGAATATTGGAAACACCCCGAATTGATAGTAGGCAAGATCGCTACGATATCGTATTTTGAAATTACTAAGAACGATGAGGGCGGATATGGTCTGAGGTTCGCCATTTGGACACATCGTATCAGAGACGACAAAAATGAGATAAGTATGAATTGAGGGATTGCGTAATGAAATATATGGGTAGTAAATCTCGTATTGCGAAGGACATTGTGCCTATTATTCAAAAATACATAGATGATAACAAAATCACAAATTATATTGAGCCATTCTGTGGCGGAGCTAATATAATAGACAAGATCAAGTGTGAAAGTAGAATTGCTTCTGACATAAATCCTTATCTAATAGCTCTTTTGCAAAGGGTTCAAAATAAAGATTGGCTTTATGATGAAGTTTCTAAAGAATTATATGATAAAGTCAGAAGTTCATTCAACAGCAAGGATTATCTTTATGACGATTGGGAATATGGCAACGTAGGATTTCTTGCAAGCTATAATGGTCGCTTTTTTGACGGCGGATATGCAAGATCCGGTTATGAGAAATTAAAAAATGGCGGTAAGAGATATAGAAATTATTACAGGGAAGCTAAAGATAATATCTTATCTCAAAATCTTGACGGTATAATCTTTAAGAATACTGATTATAGAAATCTTAATGCAAGCAATTCTTTAATTTATTGCGATCCGCCATATGCCAATACAAAACAATTTGCTTGCTCGCTGCAATTTGACTATGATGAATTTTGGAATTATATGAGAAGGTGGTCTGAGAATAATATTGTTCTTATTTCTGAGCTTAGTGCACCTGATGATTTTGAATGTATTTGGGAAAAATCAGTAAGCAGGTCAATAAAAAGCACAGATAAAACGAGAAGTACCGAAAAACTATTTATAAAAAAGTGCATTGGAGGTTAATGATGAATGAATACATAAAATCACCTATAAACTACGTAGGCAATAAATATCGTCTAATCAAACAGATTATACCTTTGTTTCCTAAAAAGATTTCAATGTTTGTAGATGCTTTCGGCGGTTCGGGAACGGTTTTAATGAATACAGAAGCAGACTATTACATATATAACGACATTAATCCTTATGTTTCAAGTATTGTGTCGGGATTGTTCTCAACGCCTTATGATGAAATAATCAAACAGATTGAAAACATCATTTCAGAATACGATTTGAGTATGATAAATAAGGAAGGCTTTGAAAGACTTCGTGATAGTTATAATAATGGCAGAAAAGATTGGATTACACTATATACTTTGATGTGCCATTCATTTAATCATCAGTTCCGTTTTAATAACAAGCACGAATATAATAGTAGTTTCGGTAAAAATCGCAGTTATTTTTCTGACAGGCAAAGGCAGGACTTACTTGCTTTGAAACAGAGATTTGAGAATAAAGACCCTATAATAGTATCGTCTAAAAACGCTTTCGATTTTGATTTTTCAGACTTTAACGAGAACGATCTGATATATTTTGACCCACCTTATTTTAATTCTGTTGGTAATTATAACGATGGGAAACGTGGTTTTGAGGATTGGACTGCTGAACACGAAAAGAAACTTTACGGATTACTGGATAGGCTGGATGAACAGGGAACAAGATGGGCTTTATCAAATAATTTAAAGTATGATAATGAATTTTTAGATGCTTGGAAAGATAAATATAATATTCACTATTTATCTGGAGATTATCTAAATTGTAATTATCATAAAAAAGACCGAGAAACCAAAGATATAGAAGTAATAATAACAAATTATTAATGCAAGGAGATGTTAAATTTTTGAGCAACAATAAAGATTGGACAGGTAATAAGAAAACAAAATTCGTTACGCTCGGTGCAAGTAATCACACCAACCACGATAGAGCTGAACACGATTATTATGCTACTGAGCCTAAAGCCGTTGAAGAACTAATGAAAGTAGAAAGATTTAATGGCTCTATCTGGGAAAATTGTTGTGGTGAGGGTCATTTGTCAGAGTCTATGATTAAAGCTGGCTATGATGTTGTAAGCACGGACTTAGTTGATAGAGGTTATGGAGAAGGTAATATTGATTTCTTCAAATGCAATAAATCTCTTGCTGACAATATAGTTACTAATCCACCCTATTCAACAGCATTGGAGTGGACGGAACATTCGCTTGACTTGCTTGAAAGCGGTAAAAAACTTGCACTATTTCTTCCGATACAATTTCTTGAAAGTGACAAAAGAACAAAACTGTTTAAGACAAGACCGCCCGTAAGAGTGTGGGTAGCTGCTAACAGACTACTTTGTGGAATGAACGGTGATTTCAGTGCAAAAGATAAAGACGGTAATACTCTTTACAATAAAGATGGAACAGAAAAAAGAATGTCATCTGCAAAGTGTTACGCTTGGTTTGTCTGGGAAGTAGGCAATTATAACAACGCACCTGTTATCGGGTGGATAAATACATAAGGTAATTAACATATTAGAAAGGATAGAATACAATGAGTATAAAATCAGAAACATTCGGAGCAGAACTCGACACAATTACAAACTCCAATATTCGTCAGTTTTGTATAGATATGCTTGAAGATGCTCCCGATTACTTTTTTACAGTAGCAGCTTCGAGCACTGGCAAGTATCATCCATCTTATGCCCTATCCACAGGAGGATTAGTTCGTCACACAAAAGCCCTTGTAGGAATTGCAAATGACCTGCTTGCACTTGAGCAGTTTGATTTTGACAACGATACCAAGGATATGATCCGTGTTGCGGGAATACTCCACGATGCAAAGAAGCACGGCGACAACGGTAGCACTTATACGGTTTTTGACCATCCTGTTATCGCAGCTGAATGGGTTCGTAACAGCAGAAATGAAGCTATCTCGCAGGCGGATAAAAACAAAATAGCAAGTATGATCGCTTCACATATGGGTAGCTGGAACACAGATAAGCGTAGCAACATCGTTCTCCCTAAACCCGTAACTGCCGCACAGCAGTTTGTACATATGTGTGATTATCTTGCAAGCCGTAAGCATTTAGAGTATGTTTTTGAACAGCCCAACGTTAACTCTTATTCGGCACCTGCTGCGGAGAATTCTGACGAGTTCATTATGCCCTTTGGAAAGTATAAAGGTCAAAAATTCGTTGATATAAAGTCTGATATTGACTATATCACATGGCTTCATGAAAACTGCACTCTTAGAGAGCCGCTTAAAACCTTTATCGAAAAAGAAATTTGATTCCACATCCACAATTCCTTGACATATTGGATATAATAATATATAATAGTAACTGTAACAAAAACCAATTCCCTCAATAAGAGGGGATATAATACTATGAAAGGATGAATAACATTGAACAGAGACTTAACCAGAGCAATTTATGCTCTTGTTGCTACAAATATATGCTGCACCGCTTGTTTAGGGTGCTATTTTAACAGCGTATTAAAACATATTGGATATGGTAAGCGAGAGTCTGCAATATGCGTCGAAGAAATTTCATCAAATTATGCTACAGAAAAAGCCACCTTGGTAACAGTTTCGTATGATGAAAAACTTGACTTGGACACTTCTTTCAAAACATATATGGATTACCGCACCATAACCGATACATCGTCCGCTCAGTACGACCTCCAGCAGCACGCAT
>ERZ773264.127-NODE-127-length-107065-cov-9.722260_pt1 | contig 107065 bp, 101 predicted proteins | sample MGYA00511910_ERZ773264 | MGnify/ENA primary metagenome ERZ773264 (study PRJEB29015, sample SAMEA2737739) | human gut metagenome | biome: human gut; feature: human-associated habitat; material: faeces | place: China | collected 2012 ...
ATCGAGACATGTGTATCGCATGCTCCGGGAGTTCGTGGATTTTGCCAATGTATTTAACTAACTTTCCATTTAAATAGAAAAGAGGGACTGGGATGAGTGATGCAATACCTGTGAACAGAATAAAAGGTGTGGGAGAGAAGACGGCGGCTCTGTTTGGTAGGATCAATGTTTTTACCGTGGAGGATCTGATCGGACATTATCCCAGGGATTACGAGACTTATGATGCTCCGGTACCCATCCGGGAGGCGTCTGCCGGCAGTGTGCAGGCCATCTATGGGCAGATCACGGCCATTCCCAATGTGAAGAAGGTCCGGAATCTGTCGATCCTGAACGCTGTGCTGACGGATGACAACGGAGATTCCATTCAGCTAACTTTTTTCAATATGCCATTTTTAAAAAAGGTGTTAAAACCCGGCGGATTCTATCTGTTCCGTGGTCTGGTACAGCAGAGGGGCACTCATAAGATCATGGAGCAGCCCAGAATGTTTACCTGGGAGGAATATCAGAAAAAATCAGGTCGGCTTCTGCCCAGATATGCCCTGACCAAAGGACTGACCAACCAGACGGTGCAGAAGTCCGTAGCCCAGGCACTGGAATATTATCCCCCGGAAAAAGAATATCTGCCGCAGTCCGTATTGCAAAAAATACCCATGCTTTCCCACAGGGAAGCTGTCAATTCACTGCACTTCCCGGAAAACCGGGAGGAACTGCTGGCAGCAAGGAATCGTATCGTATTCGAAGAATTCTTTTCTTTTTTACTGGTTCTTCGGAAAAATAAAGATCTGGCGGCGAAGACGGAGAATCATTTTCCCATGTATGAGACTGCGGATACCGTAAGATTTCTGGAGCAGCTGCCGTTTCCTCTGACAAAAGCCCAGAAAAAGGTCTGGGGAGAACTCAGAGAGGATATGGGAAGTCCTTATGCCATGAACCGGCTGATCCAGGGTGATGTAGGCTCCGGTAAGACGATCCTGGCAGTGTTGGCACTTCTCATGTGTGCGGCTAATGGTTATCAGGGAGCAATGATGGCCCCTACTGAAGTTCTGGCAGTCCAGCATTTTGAGACCATTTCAGGATATGTAAAAGAATACGGCATTGCTTTTCGACCGGTGCTTCTAACCGGTTCCATGACGGCAAAAGAGAAGCGGGAGGCTTACGCCCAAATTGCCTCCGGTGAGGCCAATCTGATCATTGGGACCCACGCCCTGATCCAGGAGAAGGTGGAATATGCCTCCCTGGCACTGGTGGTAACGGACGAGCAGCACCGTTTCGGAGTAAGACAGCGGGAGACACTGGCCGCCAAAGGAAAAGAACCCCATGTACTGGTCATGAGTGCCACCCCCATTCCCCGGACGCTGGCCATCATTTTATACGGCGATCTGAAAGTTTCTGTCGTGGATGAGCTTCCTGCAAATCGTCTGCCGATCAAGAACTGCGTCGTAGGAACTTCCTATCGTCCCAAGGCCTATGAATTTATTGCAAAAGAAGTGGCCTCGGGAAGACAGGCTTATGTCATCTGTCCTATGGTGGAAGAGGGTGAATCTGAAGATCTGGAGAACGTCGTGGACTATACGGAAAAGCTTCGGGCAGCTCTGCCTCCATCTGTACAGGTAGCTTATCTCCATGGAAAGATGCGACCGGCGGACAAAAACCGTATCATGGAAGAATTTGCCAACAAAGAGATTGATGTCTTAGTCTCTACCACAGTCATTGAAGTCGGCATCAATGTTCCCAATGCCACGGTAATGATGGTGGAGAACGCAGAGCGCTTCGGTCTGGCACAGCTGCACCAGCTGCGGGGACGTGTAGGACGTGGAGAATTCCAGAGCTATTGTATTTTCATCAGTACTTCCGAGGCCAAAGAGACCATGGAACGTCTGCAGATCCTGAACCATTCCAACGACGGTTTCCATATCGCCTCCGAGGATCTGAAACTGAGAGGCCCCGGTGATATCTTCGGAATCCGGCAGAGCGGTGAATTTTCTTTTGTACTGGGAGATATCTATACGGATGCATCACTGTTAAAGGAGGCTTCTGAAGCCGTAGATACGCTGTTATGCTCAGATCCGGAACTGAGCAGCGAAGACACGCTGCCGTTGCGGCAATATTTTGAGGAACATCGCTCGGCAAATATGGTTGACTTTCGGACCATCTGACAGTAAAATTACTTTTAGGTTCAAAGTTTCAAACTGCGAATCGGGTAATTTCTGCAAAATAATGCAAAGGGAAGGTTTAGATACCAAATGGCAAAAATAGCAATTGTAACAGACAGTAACAGCGGTATTACGCAGGCGGAGGGGAAAAAAATTGGAATTTATGTACTTCCCATGCCTTTTATGATTGATGAAGTCACTTATTATGAAGATATTGACCTGACACAGGAGCAGTTCTATGAAAAGCTGAAATCCGGTGCCAATATTGCCACCAGCCAGCCGTCTCCTGACAGTGTCACCAGTCTGTGGGACAAGCTTTTGCAGGAATATGACGAGATTGTACACATTCCCATGAGCAGCGGTCTGTCCGGTTCCTGTCAGAGTGCCATGGCCTTTGCGGCAGATTATGATGGCAGAGTTCAGGTCGTGAACAACCAGAGAATCTCCGTAACCCAGCGTCAGTCTGCACTGGATGCCCTGCAGCTTGCGGCAGCCGATAAAGACGCGGCCCAGATCAAAGAATTCCTGGAAAATGATAAATTCAACAGCAGTATCTATATTATGCTGGACACCTTGTATTATCTGAAAAAAGGCGGACGGATCACTCCGGCGGCCGCAGCCATCGGTACCATGCTTCGCCTGAAACCGGTGCTGACCATTCAGGGTGAAAAGCTGGATGCCTTTGCAAAGGCAAGAACCACCTCACAGGGCAAAACCATGATGATCAATGCTATTAAAAAGGACATCAACGAGCGTTTTGGCGGCATGACGGAGGACAAGCATATCTGGCTGCAGATTGCCTATACCCACGACCGAGCTGCAGCAGAACAGTTTCGCACCGAGGTAGAGGCGGAATTCCCCGGCTATGATATTCATATCGATCCTCTGTCCTTAAGCGTTGCCTGCCACATCGGACCCGGTGCCTTGGCACTGGCTTGCTGTAAGAAGATCACGGTGTAATTTAAGAATTTCCTAACAGATAATTTTGACCACCAGTTCAGAATCAGGGAACTGGTGGTTTTTTATTTCTGGCAGGGTGCTATGCTATCCCTTGTATTTTTTTCTTTTCCAAACACAAAATCTATGCTATACTAAAGACAATCATGTGTTGATAAGGAGTTCCATTTCATGGCAAAAGACAATAATTATGATGCCTCAAGTATTACCGTTCTGGAAGGTCTGGAAGCGGTAAGAAAGAGACCCGGAATGTATATCGGCAGTGTCTCCACCAAGGGTCTGAACCACCTGATCTACGAGATCGTAGATAACTCTGTGGACGAGCATCTGGCAGGATACTGTGATACGATAAAAGTAACATTAGAAGCGGATGGCTCCGCCACGGTAGAAGACAACGGACGTGGTATTCCCGTGGGAATGCACGAAAAAGGGATCAGTGCGGAACGTCTGGTATTCACGACCCTGCATGCCGGCGGTAAATTTGACAACTCCGCTTATAAGACCAGCGGTGGTCTGCACGGTGTAGGTTCCTCTGTAGTAAATGCACTTTCTACAAGGTTGACTGTAAGAGTCAAGAGCGGTGGCTGCATCTATGAGGATCATTACGAGAGAGGTATCCCCGTCATGGATCTGGTGGACGGTCTGCTTCCCGTAGTGGGCAAGACCAGAGAGACCGGTACGACCATCAATTTCCTGCCGGATGATACCATCTTCGACAAGACCCGTTTCAAGGAAGATGAGGTTAAGAGCCGTCTCCATGAGACCGCTTATCTGAATCCGAAGCTTACGATCATTTTTGAAGACAAGCGAAAAGAAGAACCCGAGAAAGTCACCTACCATGAACCGGAAGGCATCATTGGCTTCATAAAAGACATGAACCGTTCCAAAGAGACCGTCCATGATGTCATTTTCTTTTCCGGCGAGAGCGAAGGAATCTCTGTGGAAGTGGCCTTCCAGTATGTGAATGAATTTCATGAGAATGTACTGGGCTTCTGTAATAACATTTACAACTCTGAAGGCGGTACCCACCTTACTGGCTTTAAGACCCAGTTCACCAATGTGATCAATACCTATGCCAGAGAGCTGAACATTTTAAAGGAAAAGGATGCGAACTTTACCGGTGCCGATGTCCGGAACGGAATGACGGCAGTGGTATCCATCAAGCACCCGGATCCCCGTTTCGAAGGCCAGACCAAGACGAAACTGGACAACCAGGATGCCGCCAAGGCCGTGGCCAAGGTGACCGGCGAAGAGATCGTCCGGTTCTTCGACCGCAATCTGGAGACTTTGAAGAGCATTATCGGCTGTGCGGAAAAGGCAGCCAAGATCCGTAAGACAGAGGAAAAAGCCAAGACCAATATGCTGACCAAGCAGAAGTTCTCCTTTGATTCCAACGGAAAACTTGCAAACTGCGAGTCCAGAGATCCCTCCAAGTGTGAGATCTTCATCGTAGAGGGTGACTCTGCGGGCGGCAGTGCCAAGACTGCCAGAAACCGTATGTATCAGGCCATCCTTCCGATCCGCGGTAAAATCCTGAACGTAGAGAAAGCCAGCATTGACAAAGTACTGGCCAACGCCGAAATCAAGACCATGATCAACGCTTTCGGCTGCGGATTTTCCGAGGGCTATGGCAACGATTTCGATATTAGTAAGCTGCGCTATGACAAGATCATTATCATGGCGGATGCCGATGTGGATGGCGCACATATTTCCACGTTGCTGCTGACCTTATTCTATCGTTTCATGCCGGATCTGATCTTCGAAGGCCACGTATACATAGCAATGCCTCCCTTATATAAGGCCATGCCCTCCAAGGGAGAAGAAAAATATCTGTATGATGATAAGGCACTGGAAAAATACCGCAAGACCCACAAGGGTCCCTTTACCTTACAGCGATACAAGGGTCTGGGTGAGATGGATGCCGAACAGCTGTGGGAGACCACACTGGATCCGGAACGCAGATTGTTGAAATTAGTAGAGATCGAGGATGCCCGCATGGCTTCCGAGATGACCGAGCTTCTCATGGGAACAGATGTACCGCCCAGAAAAGCCTTTATTTATGATCACGCTACAGATGCGGAATTAGACATCTAGTATCGTAAGATCCTGAAATGTAATGTCAGAAAGGCGAGGACCAGAAATGGACGACAGCAGAATCATAAAAACAGAATACTCCGAGGAGATGCAGAAATCGTTCATCGACTATGCCATGAGCGTTATTATCGCCAGAGCTTTGCCAGATGTCAGAGACGGTCTGAAACCGGTACAGCGCAGAACTCTCTACGATATGCACGAACTGGGGATCCGTTACGACCGCCCCTACCGTAAAAGTGCCCGTATCGTAGGTGATACCATGGGTAAATATCACCCCCACGGCGACAGTTCCATCTATGAGGCACTGGTAGTCATGAGCCAGGATTTCAAAAAGGGCATGCCCCTGATCGACGGCCATGGTAACTTCGGCAACATTGAAGGAGATGGTGCCGCAGCCATGCGTTATACCGAGGCAAGACTTCAGAAGGTGACGCAGGAAGCTTTTTTGGCAGATCTGGACAAGGATGTGGTAGACTTTGTTCCGAACTTCGATGAGACGGAAAAAGAGCCATCCGTACTGCCGGTAAAGATTCCGAACCTGTTGGTTAATGGTTCCGAAGGGATCGCCGTAGGCATGGCCACCAGCATTCCCCCTCATAATCTCGGGGAAGTCATTGATGCCGTAAAGGCTTATATGCTCAATAATGAGATCACAACAAAAGAACTGATGCGTTACCTGAAGGGGCCGGATTTTCCCACCGGCGGCATCGTTATCAATAAGGATGAACTGGAAGACATCTATGAGACCGGAACCGGCAAGATCAAGCTGCGGGGCAAAGTGGAATTCCAGAAGGGAAAAGCTGGGAAGACCAATGTAGTGATCACCGAGATCCCCTATACCATGATCGGTGCCAATATTGCAAAGTTTTTATCCGACGTGGCCGCTCTTTCCGAGACGAAGAAGACACAGGATATTGTGGATATTTCCAACCAATCTTCCAAGGAAGGCATCCGTATCGTCATCGAACTTCGTAAGGATGCCGATCCCGAGAACTTTGTAAATATGCTCTATAAAAAGACTCGTCTGGAGGATACCTTCGGTGTCAATATGCTGGCTATCGCAAACGGCAGACCAGAGACTATGGGCTTAAAGCAGATCATCAAGGCCAATGTAGATTTCCAGTTTGAAGTGGCTACCAGAAAATATACCAATCTATTGGCCAAAGAGCAGGAGCGCAAGGAGATTCAGGAAGGTCTGATCAAGGCCTGCAATGTGATCGATCTGGTCATTGAAATTTTACGCGGATCCAAGGATCGTGCCATGGCAAAAGCCTGTCTCGTAGAGGGTAAGGTCGATGGCATCAAGTTCAAGTCCAAGGAATCCAGGATCATGGCAGCCCAGCTGATGTTCACCGAGAAACAGGCCAATGCCATCTTAGAGATGCGTCTGTATAAGTTGATCGGTCTGGAACTGGAAGCACTGATCAACGAACACGAAGAGACCATGGCAAACATCTATCGCTATGAGGATATTCTGGACCGCAGAGATTCCATGGCCCAGGTCATCATGAATGAACTGGACGGATTCAAGAAGGAATACAGCCATCCCCGCAAAACTGTCATCGAGAACGGACAGGAAGCGGTCTACAAGGAAAAAGAACTGGAAGAGATGGATGTGGTATTTCTCATGGATCGATTCGGCTATGCCAAGACTGTGGATGTCTCCACCTACGAGCGGAATAAAGAAGCTGCAGATGCAGAAAATAAATACGTCTTCACCTGTAAAAATACCGGAAGGATCTGCCTGTTCACCAGCACCGGACAGATGCATACCATCAAGGTGCTGGATCTGCCTTACGGCAAGTTCCGTGATAAGGGCACACCCATTGACAATGTAAGTAACTTCAGTCAGAAGAACGAGGAGATCATATACATCACCAGCCAGAAGGAGCTGAATCTGTGCCGGGTAATCTTCGCCACCGCCCAGTCCATGTTAAAAGTGGTAGACGGCGGGGAATTCGATGTGACCAAACGTACCGTTGCCGCTACGAAGCTGGCGGAGGGTGACTGCGTTGTAAACGTTGCTGCCCTGACTGACCAGCGGAACATCGTATTGCAGACCAGGGGAGGATTTTTCCTGCGCTTCTCCATCGATGAGATCCCCGAGAAAAAGAAAGGTGCCATCGGTGTCCGCGGTATGAAACTGGCTGACAAGGATGTAGTGGAAAACGTATATTATACCAAAAATGCCGTAGAGACCACCATTGAATATAAGGGCAAGGAGCTCATCCTGAATAATCTGAAACTCGGCAAACGTGACAGCAAGGGCACCAAAGTGAGAGTGTAACTTTTTAAACAGAATCATTCATACAACATTTATAGAGAAAACGGAGAGTAATCATATGAGAGTCATTGCGGGAACTGCAAGAAGTCTGCCCCTTAAGACTCCGGAAGGAATGGATACCAGACCCACCACCGACCGGATCAAGGAAACCCTTTTTAATATGCTGCAGACCTATATTCCGGACTGTGTGTTCGTGGATATTTTCAGTGGCAGCGGCGGCATCGGCATCGAAGCATTAAGCCGCGGTGCCAGAAAAGCCTATTTTATTGAAAATGCGCCGAAAGCCCTGGCATGTATCGAGGACAATCTGGCATTTACGAAAATGAAAGACCGTGCTATAGTATTAAAACAGGATGCCTGCGCAGGACTGACGGGCATCTATGAAAAGCACGTGGATGTGATCTTCATGGATCCACCCTACGATCAGGAGCAGGAGCGCAGAGTCTTAGAGCAGCTGCGCTATGCCAAATATGTCTCCGAAGAGACTCTGATCCTGGTAGAAGCCTCTCTGCATACCGATTTCTCCTATGCGGAAGACTTAGGGTTTGAAGTGATCCGTGAGAAAAAATACAAAACCAACAAGCATGTGTTCCTTCGCAAGAAGTAACACTGAAAGGCATGATTTTTATGAAAAGAGCTGTTTACACCGGAAGCTTTGATCCCGTCACCAACGGTCATATGGATATCATAAGGCGGGCATCCGAAATATTTGATGTTCTGATCGTCAGCATTTTGAACAATAAAGAAAAGACACCGTTGTTTTCTGTAGAGGAACGTGTTAAGATACTAGAAGAAGCCACAAAAGATCTGCCTAATGTGCAGATTGACAGTTTCAGTGGGCTTTTAGTGGATTATGCCAGGGAAAAAGATCTGCATGTTATCGTAAGGGGCTTACGCGCCATTACGGATTTTGAATATGAACTGCAGATGGCACAGACCAACCGGATGTTGTCCCATGGCAAAATTGATACGGTATTTTTGACCACCAGTCTGGAATATGCCTACCTCAGTTCTTCCGCCATCAAGCAGATTGCAAGTTTTGATGGAGATATCACCCCTTGTGTTCCGGATTTTGTGGCGAAACTGATCTACGACAAATATCGCGAGAAAAAGCTTTCAGAGCATAGTGATGTGTAAATAAGGAGAGTTTCATGAGCAGCAGAATCGAACAGTTAATTGATGAAATAGAAGAATACATCGAGGGTTGCAAGCCGAAGTTCATGTCCAGTACCGAAATCATCGTGAATAAGGATGAGATTGATGAGTTACTGCGGGAACTGCGTATGAAGACCCCGGATGAGATCAAGCGCTACCAGAAGATCATCAGCAACAAGGAAGCCATCCTAAACGATGCCAAAGCCAAGGCAGAAGCATTGATCAACGAGGCTACCGTGCATACCAACGAGCTGATCAACGAGCATGAGATCATGCAGCAGGCTTACGCCCAGGCCAACGAGGTCGTTACCATGGCCAGTAAGCAGGCCCAGGAGATTCTGGACAATGCCACTATTGAGGCCAACAATGTCAAATCCGCTGCCATGCAGTACATGGATGATATGCTGGCACATCTGGAGAATATTATTTCTTCCTCCACACAGCAGGCCAGCGCCAATTACGATGCTCTGATCGGCAATCTGAACCAGTATCGTGACATTATCCAGTCCAACCGCAGTGAGCTGCACCCCGTAGATGAGGATCTTGATGACGTAGATACTGCTGCGGATGCCGAAGACAATCTGGACGTTATGTAAAGCATGTCCAAACAACGAGTACGAAAAACCAGTTTTCTGCTGAAAGCTGGTTTTTTAAAAATAAAGGAATACGATAAATGAAAGTATGGAAAAAGCAAAAAGGGCTGTTAGTCAGGACAATGATCTGTGCGGTCAGTCTTGCAGCAGCCTGTTTTTATGGAAATTCCCTGCCTGCACAGGCGGCTCCCAGAGCGCAGGAGACCGGAGAAAGGGTCATCATTGTCATTGATCCCGGACATGGCGGTGATAACGAGGGAACGCTGGAAGGCCCTGCACAGGAGAAAAAAATGACCATGGTGACCGCGCTGGCCATGTACGAGGAACTGACAAAATACGATAATGTGGATGTCTATCTGACTCATACGGATGATGTGACCATGTCTCTGGCAGACCGGGCACAATTTGCTGCAGACCGGAATGCGGATTTCCTGTTCAGTATTCATTACAACGCTTCCATGGATCATGATCTGTTCGGATCCGAAGTCTGGATCTCTTCCGTACAGCCTTACAACGCTTACGGTTATCAGTTCGGCTGGGAACAGATGCAGCAGATGCAGGACATGGGACTGTTTCTACGGGGAGTCAAGACGAAACTTAAAGATAACGGTGATGACTATTACGGAATTATAAGAGAAAGTACCTCCAGATCCATTCCCTCCGCCATCATCGAGCATTGTCATGTGGATGAGAGCAGAGACACTCCTTACTGCCAGACAGAAGAGGACTGGAAGAAATTCGGCAGGGAGGATGCTTTGTCTGTTGCAAAATATTTCGGATTATCCAGTGCAAGTCTTGGTGTGGACTACAGTGGAGAGGCAGACGCTCTTCCGGAAGTCTCGCTGCAATCCATTCTGCCTGCCACTGTGCGGGACAAGACCGAACCGGATATCTGCCAGCTGACTTTGCAGAATGCAGACTATGAGACCGGAGAAGTCTCTCTGGAAGTGACGGCAGCCGACTATGACTGCCCCATGATGTATTACGATTACAGTACCGATGGAGGCAGGACTTATACCGAACTGCTTCCCTGGCCGGGACTGGATATTATGGCCGGGACCTATCCCGATACCTTCACATTTTCCGTGACCTTCACAAAGGGGGAACAGCCGGTGATCACCGTCCGCGGTTACAATCAGGCGGATCTGTTCACAGAGAGTGATCCTGTCACCTTTGCACAGCCTTTTATTGATCAGGAAAAAGCTGCCGAAGAGGCATTACAGGAAAGTCTTGCGGCACAGGAGGCAGCGGAAGCTTCCCGGGCTGCAGAGGAACGGATCACAGAAGCTGGCAGTTCCGTGATCACCATGGCCGATGCCGCCGGAAATACTCCGGTGCCTTCCGAAAAAAGTCCGGAAGTGAATTTCGGTGTTTTTCTGGTGATCTGTGGGATTCTGGTAGTGCTGTTGTTGCTGGTCTTTTTGTTATACCAGATCCAACAGGGCAGACACAGAAAACGAAGACGGAAAAATCAAAGCAGAAAAGTATCCGGAGACAACAGAAACCATCCCAGATAATAAGCTGCAGTAAGCACTGTCAGTACCATTTTATGAAGGATGTAGGACTTGAGAGAAAGCCCGGTATTGCGGATACAGCTTCCGGTCTGGGCGATACAGCTTAAGCCGCCAAAGGGCAAAAGTAATAACGTATACAAAGGGAATCTGTCTCCCAGCAGCTTCAGCCCCCCACTGATCTCCCAAAGCGGTGCATAGCGGAAACTGTCGGAAACCAGAAGCCTTGGCAGAAGGTTCAGCAGATTGAAAAAAATCATGTAGCCTCCCAGCTGTAAGATGCTTCTTCCTGCTGCTGTAATGGCATCATCCAGGGCATCCGGCAGAGATATGGCAGGAAGGCAGGCCGGATCGGTCTGTTCTAAAAGCTTCGCTGCGTTGTCTCTTCCGAAAGCTTGGTCTGTTTTCTCTGGAATCCGATTTCTGTATACGCTATAACGCAGGGAAATACCATATAGCAATGGAATGCCATACATACCAAATACATAGGGGAGCACCAGCTTCCTATGCAGTAGCGGCAGTACAAATCCCAGGAAATAGACTGGTCCCAGATTGTTGCAGAAGGCCAGCAGATATTGTCCTTCCTCCGAAGAAAGTTCCTGTCGGTTCCGTAAATCCGCAATCGTCCGGGCACCCATGGGAAATCCGCACAAAAAGCCCACCAGGATCACATAGATTCCCGGTCCGGGCAGGCGAAAGATTCTTCCGAACAAAGGACTTACTGGGCGGATCAGGCTGTCCGTCATGCCCATACGGATCAAAGTGCCGGACAGGATCATAAACGGCAGAAGCACCGGTACCATTTTTTCATACCAAAGATTCAGACCCAAGGCAGCATAGGCAAGGCTCAGGGAAGAATGAGTCAGAATACAGCCGGTCATTAGAACAAAGAAACAGATTCCGAATATTTTTTTCATGGCTGTCTGCCTTGAAAGGTTTGTATACTATATGCCGATGAAGAAAAATTAAGTCTAAGAAAGAGATCAAAGCCCATGCGGTTGGATAAATTTTTATGCGATAACAATATTGGCACTCGAAGTCAGGTGAAAGAGTACATCAAAAAAGGTCAGGTGACAGTAAACGACCAGATAATCAAAAAGCCGGAGACAAAAGTCAATGAAGAGACCGATACGGTGGTCTGTCAGGGACAGCCGATCCATTATAGGAAATATGTCTATTATATGTTAAATAAGCCGGAGGGGGTTGTCTCTGCCACCAACGATAATACAGCCCCAACCGTGGTAAGTCTCCTTACTGTCCCGGAACAAAAGGATCTGTTCCCGGTAGGGCGGCTGGACAAGGATACCACGGGATTGCTGCTCCTGACCAATGACGGTGCTCTGGCCCATGATCTGTTGTCACCGAAAAAACATGTGGATAAGACCTATCTGGTAAAGCCGGAAAAGCCGCTTTCCGCAGAAGATATCCACCGGTTGGAAAACGGGCTTGACATCGGTGATGAGAAACCGACAGCCCCGTCCAAAGCCAGACTCACAGAAAACGGTGATCTGTTATTGACCATTCATGAAGGCCGGTTTCATCAGGTAAAACGGATGTTGCAGGCGGTTGATAATCAGGTACTTACACTGGAGCGGGTAAGCTTCGGCCCCCTGTCCCTGGATCTTTCCCTGCAAAGAGGGGAATACCGGGCATTGACGGAAGAAGAGATCGAAGTCTTGTCTGGCGCTGGAAAGAAATCATAAATAAAGGAGTTATTTTTCATGCAATTCAAAAGAATGTTTACCACTGATGCCTATAGAGGAACCCGCGGGTATCTCCGCACACAGAAAATTTATGAGATTTTAAGAACCGTGCTTTATTTTGCCATCTCTCTGTCTTTGTTTATCGCCGGATGGGTCAGCACCGGAAGCCGTGAGAATCTCCTGACCATCGTGGCGGTACTGGGATGTCTTCCGGCCTGCAAGAGTCTGGTAGAAATGTTCATGTTCCTGCGCTACCGGGGCTGTGACGAGCAGGTAGCTGCAAAAATCGCAGCACATACAGAAGGCCTTACCACTCTCTACGATATGGTATTTACTTCCTATGAGAAGAATTATGTTATCTATCATCTGACAGTCTGCGGTAATACAGTCTGTGGCTACACCACGGATCCGAAATTTGCAGAACAGGCTTTTTACAAGCACATTCAGGACATTCTGAAAAAAGACAATTACAGAGAAGTCTCTGTGAAAATATTTAACGATCTGGACAAGTATCTGACAAGATGTGATCAGTTAAAGGAGCTTTCCTCACAGCCGGAACTGTCTGCCGGGATCTGCCAGACCTTAAAGAGCGTATCTCTATAACTTACTTCTCAAAAGGAGGGTGTCCTATGCAGTTGCTTACCATTGGCAAAAATCAGGCGGGACAACGTCTGGACAAATTTTTAAAAAAAGCGTTACCTAATGCAGGCACCGGATTTTTATATAAGATGCTTCGCAAGAAAAATATTACGTTGAACGGGAAAAAGGCTGAAGGTAAAGAAATCCTTGCCCAGGGAGACGAGGTAAAATGTTTTTTCTCTGAGGAAACTTATGCCTCTCTGTCCGGTGCCGGGGCAGCGGAAGATACTTCCGATTACCGTAAGGCTTACCGTTCCTTAAAGGATATCAGCGTTCTTTATGAGGATGAAAATATCTTGTTGCTGAATAAACCTGCCGGAGTTCTGACCCAGAAAGCCAAACCGGAAGATCTTTCCCTGAACGAATGGCTGATTGGCCACCTGCTGGCTGCCGATGCCATAAAAGAAACCGATCTTGCCACCTTCCATCCATCGGTCTGCAACCGCCTCGACCGCAATACCAGCGGTATCGTATTGTGCGGAAAGACGCTGGCCGGTTCCCAGGCACTCAGCCGGATCATCAAGGATCGTTCCGTAAAGAAATATTATCAGACCGTCTGTAAGGGCAAGATTTTACAGGAAAGCACCCTGGAAGGCTATCTGTACAAGGACGAACGCACCAATACGGTACAGGTATTTCCAGATATGGCGGAGGCTCCGGAAGATGCTTCCTTTATAAAAACAATCTACACTCCCAGTGCGGTGGCTGGGGAATATACCCTGCTGACCGTAGAACTGGTCACCGGCAAAACCCACCAGATCCGCGCCCATCTGGCCAGCACCGGACATCCGTTACTTGGTGACACCAAGTACGGAGACAGCAAATTAAATCGCAGGATGCAATCGGAATACTCTCTGCACCACCAGCTTCTGCATGCCGGAAGAGTGTGTTTCCCGGAAGAGGCGGAAGGACCTCTTGCAAAGGTGAGCGGTCAGACTTTTGACGCACCGCTTCCCCATAAATTTGCAGAGATCTTACAGGCTCTGAATCTGACACCGGATTCCGCCTGCTAGAAAGGAAAACTAAGAACAATGGCAACATGGAATACCAGAGGGCTTCGTGGATCTACTCTGGAGGATATGGTCAACCGCACCAATGAAAAATATGCCGAGGCCGGTCTGGCCCTGATTCAGAAGATCCCCACCCCCATTACCCCGGTCAAAATGGATAAGGAGAGCCGCCAGATCACCCTGGCCTTTTTCGAACAGAAGAGTACCGTAGACTATATCGGTGTCGTACAGGGCATTCCGGTCTGCTTTGATGCCAAGGAATGTGCGGTGGACACCTTTTCCCTGCAAAATATCCATCCCCATCAGGTGGAGTTCATGCATCAGTTCGAGAAACAGGGGGGTATCGCCTTTTTCCTGATATTTTACAGCCATAAGGATCTGTTATATTACCTTCCCTATGAAATGCTCCGCTTTTTCTGGGACAGGGCACAGGAGGGCGGCCGGAAAAGCTTCCGTTTCGAGGAACTGAACCCGGAATATATTATCCCGAAGCATCAGGGAATCCTGGTTCCCTATCTGGATATTCTGAAAAAGGATCTGGAAGACCGGGAGGAATAATAAATAATAATTTCTTGACAGCGGAAAGGTCTCCTAGTATACTACAAATAGTTTCACATGCTACTATGATAATATGGTAGCACGTTAATATATTAAAGTGTATGAATTGAGGAACGCTTATGAACAACAGACTTTTACATACGCCGGAGGGCGTCCGGGACATTTACGGCAAAGAATATGCAAAGAAACTGGCTATAGAACAGAAACTGCAGCAGGCGATCCATTGTTTCGGTTACGAAGATATACAGACCCCTTCCATTGAGTTTTTCGATGTTTTCTCCAAGGAGATCGGAACCACTCCCAGTAAGGAGCTGTATAAGTTCTTTGATAAAGAGGGTAATACGCTGGTGTTGCGGCCAGACTTTACGCCGTCCATTGCCCGCTGCGCAGCGAAGTATTTTATGGAGGAAAAGGTGCCGCTTCGTTTCAGTTACAACGGCAATACGTTTACAAACACTTCCAATCTGCAGGGTAAATTAAAAGAGGTGACCCAGATGGGTGCAGAACTCATCGGAGATCCTTCCGTAGAGGCTGATGCCGAAGTAATCAGTATGGTGATCGAAGCTCTGAAAAGCGCAGGACTGACCAGATTCCAGGTGACTATCGGTGAGGTGGATTATTTCCGCGGCCTCTGTGAGGAAGCCGGTCTGGATGAGGATACGGAAAAGGAACTTCGTTCCTGTATCTCCGGCAAGAACTTTTTCGCTGCCCAGGAATTACTGGAGCAGAAGCAGATCCCCGAGCCTTATCACAGCATTCTGTTAAAGCTGGCGGATATGTTCGAAAATATAGAGTCTCTGGAGGCTGCCAAAGCACTGGTTAAAAATGAAAGATCCTTACAGGCGATTGCAAGACTGGAAAAGTTAAAAGAACGCTTAGAGCAGTACGGTGTGGCGGAATACATTTCCTTTGATCTCGGAATGCTCAGCAAATATCAGTATTATACCGGCGTTGTCTTCAAGGCTTACACCTACGGTATCGGTGATGCCGTGGTAAAGGGTGGCCGTTACGACAATCTGCTTCGGAAATTCGGCAAGAATGCCGCAGCTATCGGTTTCGTCATCGTCATTGACGACCTGTTGGAAGCATTATCCCGCCAGAAAGTGAATATCGATATTCCCGCTTCCGGCAAAACCGTGTATTACCGGGCAGGAGACGAAGCAGATTATCTTGCGAAGCTTTCCGAAGTCATAACCCTGAGGAAAGAAGGGATTCCCACCGTGCTTTCCCCCGAGATCACAGAGAACGAGGAGGCAGATCAGTAATGAGTGAAGAAAGATATCTTACGTTTGCTCTGGGAAAGGGCAGACTTGCCAAAAAGACACTGGAGCTTTTCGAACAGATCGGCATTACCTGTGAAGAAATGAAGGATAAAGATACCAGAAAGCTGATCTTCGTCAATGAAGAATACAAATTACGCTTTTTCCTGGCAAAGGGTCCCGACGTTCCCACCTATGTAGAGTATGGTGCTGCTGATATCGGTGTGGTCGGCAAGGACACCATTCTGGAAGAAAACCGGAATGTCTACGAAGTGCTGGACCTTGGCTTCGGCAAATGCCGGATGTGTGTCTGCGGTCCTGCTTCCGCCAGAGAGTTGTTGAAACACCATGAGCGGATCCGGGTAGCCAGCAAATACCCCAATATCGCCCGAGAGTATTTCTATAATAAAAAGCATCAGACCGTAGATATCATCAAATTAAACGGTTCTGTAGAATTAGGGCCGCTGGTAGAGCTGTCTGACGTCATCGTGGATATCGTTGAGACCGGTTCCACCTTAAGGGAAAACGGGCTGGAGGTTCTGGAAGAGGTATGTCCTCTGTCCGCCCGTATGATCGTCAATCCGGTGAGTATGCAGATGGAAGCCGACCGTATCCGCAAGCTGGTGGGTGCGATCCGGGAGCAGTTAAAAATACAGGCCTGACCGAGACGATAAGCATCGTCATAAAAAGTATTTAAAGGAGAGTACCGTCATGAGAATCGTAGCATTGGATAAAGAATCAAAGCAGAGTATTTTGAACGACCTTTTAAAGAGAAGTCCGAACAATTATTCCCAGTATGAGAGCACTGTAAACCAGATCATCGAAAAAGTCCGTGCCGAGGGTGACAAGGCATTGTTCGATTATACCTTACAGTTTGATAAGTTCGCTTTAAGCGCAGAGAATATCCGTGTCACAAAGGAAGAGATCGCCGAAGCCTATGCACAGATGGATGAGAATCTGATCGATGTGATCAGACAGTCTGCGGAAAACATCCGCGCTTTTCACCAGAAGCAGCTTCGTAACAGCTGGTTCGATGCCAAGCCCGACGGTACGATCTTAGGCATGAAGATCACCGCCATCGAAAGAGCCGGTGTCTATGTCCCCGGCGGTAAAGCCGCTTACCCTTCCAGCGTACTGATGAATGTGATCCCCGCCAAGGTAGCCGGTGTGGATGAGATCATTATGACCACCCCTCCCGGAAAAGACGGTAAGGTCAATCCCGGAACTCTGGTAGCCGCTGATATTGCAGGCGTGGATACCATCTATAAGGTCGGCGGTGCCCAGGCTATCGCAGCCATGGCTTTCGGAACCCAGTCGGTACCTAAGGTCGACAAGATCACCGGTCCCGGTAACATTTTCGTAGCTCTTGCCAAAAAAGCTGTTTATGGCTATGTCAGCATTGATTCCATTGCGGGTCCCAGCGAGATCCTGGTACTGGCAGATGAGACCGCTACCCCCAGATACGTTGCAGCAGATCTGCTGTCTCAGGCAGAGCATGACGAACTGGCAAGTGCCATTCTGATTACCACTTCGAAGGAACTGTCGGAGAAAGTCTCCGAGGAAGTGGACGGCTTCGTAAAAGTACTGGAGCGTGCTCCCATTATCCAGAAGTCTCTGGACAATTACGGCTACATTCTGTTAGCCGACAACATGGAAGATGCTATTGATGCCGCCAACGCCATTGCTTCCGAGCATCTGGAGATCATTACAAAGAATCCTTTTGATACCATGACCCGTATCCGCAATGCCGGTGCGATTTTCCTGGGAGAGTATGCTTCCGAACCCTTGGGTGATTATTTTGCAGGTCCGAACCACATTCTGCCCACCAACGGTACCGCACGGTTCTTCTCCCCGGTAAACGTGGACGACTTCATCAAGAAGACCAGTATTATCTCTTATTCCAGGCAGGCACTGGAAAAGGTGCACAACCAGATCGAGACCTTCGCCAAGAGTGAAGGCTTGACCGCACATGCAAACAGTATTAAAGTTAGATTTGAAGATTAATCATTTCCTCTGGGAAAGGAGTCATCGGATATTATGGAACGAATTGCAACTGTGACCCGTACAACGAAAGAGACCGACATTGCCATCACCTTAAATCTGGACGGCACCGGAAAAGCGGATCTGTCTACCGGCATCGGATTTTTTGACCATATGCTGGACGGCTTTGCGAGGCACGGCTTTTTTGACCTGGAATGCAAGGTGAAGGGCGATCTGCAGGTGGACGGTCACCACACGGTGGAGGATACCGGCATTGTCTTCGGTGAAGCTATCAAAAAAGCGGTAGGAGACAAGAAGGGCATCAATCGTTACGGCTATTTTATTCTGCCTATGGATGAGGTACTTGCTTTGTGCGCCGTTGACTTAAGCGGCCGGCCTTATCTTAATTTTGAATGTGAATTTACTGTACCGAAGGTAGGTGAACTGGATACGGAGCTGGTAAAGGAATTTTTCTATGCCGTATCCTACAGTGCCGGAATGAACTTACATATCAAAATGTTGTCTCCGGGCAATAATCACCATATGATCGAAGCCATGTTCAAGGCATTTGCCAAGGCGCTGGATCAGGCCGTTTCCTATAATCCGAAGGTAACGGATGTTTTAAGTACCAAAGGAAGTCTGTAAAAAATACGTGCCTGCGGCATAGGCTTTGCAGGTATAGAAAGACGTGAGGATTACTATGATCATCAAGAAATTTGTTCCCTGCATTTATTTATATCATGAGCATGCGGTGCGGAATCTTACGGATACCACCATCGTGGATACGGATCCCGTCCGTCTGGCAGATTATTACTGTGAGCACAATGCGGATGAGCTGATCGTTTTCGATATGTCCGAAGGTGACGCGGAGCATGATGCCGCACTGGATATCATCAAGGAGATCTGTACCAGGGCGGAAGTGGATGTCATCGGTGCCGGCAATGTCAAGCGTATGGAGGACATTAAGAAATTACTTTATGCCGGATGTAAAAAAGCAGTTCTCGATTATGAGAAAGAGAGTAATATTGAGATTACCGAAGAGGTCTCTCTGAAATTCGGTAAGGACAAGATTCTGATCTCTTACAACGACCCGTCCGTTCTGGAATTACATAAGGAGAAGATTGAGAAATATATCTCTGCCATGATCCTGATGAACCCTCATCAGATCCGGGAGACTCAGGCCATTCTTTCCCTTCCGTTTTTCGTGCAGATCAATCAGGTGGCATTGAATAAATTGCTGGAGATTTTTGCTTATGAGAATGTCTGTGGTGTCACCGGCAATACGATAAATGACAATGTGAAAGAGATCGTAGCCCTGAAGGATCTGTGCCGGGAGAACGATATTCCCATTGAATCCTTCCAGGCTGCCTACAAGTGGGAAGATTTCAAAAAGAACAGTGACGGCATGGTACCCGTTATCGTACAGGATTACCGGACACAGGAAGTTCTGATGATGGCTTATATGAATGAGGAAGCCTATGAGCAGACCCTGAAGCTGGGCAAGATGACCTACTACAGCAGAAGCCGTCAGGAATTATGGCTGAAAGGTCTGACCAGCGGTCATTACCAGTATGTGAAGGAACTGGTGGCGGACTGTGATATGGATACAATCCTTGCGAAGGTATCTCAAGTGGGCGCTGCCTGCCATACCGGAAGCAGAAGCTGCTTCTTCAACGAGATCACGAAAAAGGATTATGAGGAAAGCAACAATCCCTTACAGGTATTCGAGGAAGTCTTCGATGTGATCAAGGACCGCAAGGTCCACCCCAAGGAGGGTTCCTATACCAATTACCTGTTCGACAAGGGCATTGACAAGATTCTCAAGAAACTGGGCGAGGAGGCAACTGAGATTGTGATCGCCGCCAAAAATCCCAACCCCAATGAGGTCAAATATGAGATCAGTGATTTCCTGTATCATATGATGGTCCTGATGGCAGAAAAAGATGTCACCTGGGAAGAAATCACTACAGAGCTTGCGAACCGTTAACTGCAGTTTCCACCCAGGTCTCCAGATAAGTGCCGTAATCTACATCGGTGACATAATGCAGCACCTGATCCATGGAGATCCCGGCAAAGCATTTGCCTTTTTGATCCAGCAATATGATCGTCAATAATAATACTCCGGCCAGAGCAAGGCGGATTTTGAACGTACCGGTATCGGAAGATGCGGCAGGTTCCGAATCGTTTTGCTCTGGCCGTATTTCTGCCTGTCTGCGCATCTGCTGTAAGAGTTCTTCCTTATGTCTGTGATCATGTTTTTCCATGCTCTTTTACATTCCTTTCTGGTATCTGCAATCTTCGCAGTTCATATTTATGTGCCTTTTGGTACTGGCAGAACTTAAGTTTATAAGGTATAATGATAACTATTCAGAGCCATGTAAGCACTTCGTAAATATTCGTCGAATACTTGTATTCGTAAGAATATTTTGGAATGCTTATAGGGCGAGTAAACTTCATGAGCAAAAAGGTAACAATTATGGCTGAACAAAACGGAAAAGAATTAGCATCCAGAATACAAAACAATATTCAAAAAGTCCTGGTCGGAAAAGAGGAAGTGACAGAACTTCTTCTGACGGCCCTAATCGCTGACGGACATGTACTATTAGAGGATGTCCCCGGCACTGGCAAAACGAAGCTGGCCAAGGCACTGGCAAAATCTTTAAATGCCCGGTTTTCCCGGGTGCAGTTTACCCCGGATCTGTTGCCCGGTGACATTACCGGCATCAATGTCTATGACAGACAGAAGAATGAATTCACCCTGCGAAAGGGGCCGGTATTTACCAATATTTTACTGGCAGACGAATTGAACCGTGCCACCCCCAGAACCCAGGCAGGACTGTTGGAATGTATGGAAGAGCGTCAGGTAACCATCGAGGGTGTCTCTTATACACCGGGCGAACCCTTCTTTGTCATTGCCACAGAGAATCCCATCGAAAGTGCCGGCGTATTTCCTCTGCCGGAAGCGCAGTTAGACCGTTTCCTTATAAAACTGTCCATGAACCTTCCCACCAAAGAAGAGGAACTGAGGATTCTGGAATTGTACATGGAGGAAGATCCCCTGAAAAGCCTGACTGCCGTGGTCTCTCTGGAGGAACTTCTGGCTGCCCGGGCAGAGGCTGCGAAGATTTTTGTTCATCCCTGCATCCGGGAATATATGGTACAGATTGCAGAAGCCACCAGACGGGCAGACGGTATTCTGGCAGGCGTCAGTCCCAGAGGAACCCTTGGGCTTTTACGCTGTGTCAAGGCCTATGCTTATCTGCAGGGACGTTCCTATGTGATCCCGGATGACGTTCGTACCCTGGCTGTTCCGGTGCTGGCCCACAGACTGGTATGCAGCTTCGGTTCCGATACCGGCTCCGCAGCAGGCAGAATGGAAAACATCCTTTCCACCGTTCCTGTTCCCACAGAAAGGTTTGAGCCATGATACAACTGCTGGGAATCATTGTCTTTGCCCTGCTTCTGTATCTGGCGCAGAAATATGTATACGCCAAAATATGGCAGCGGGATCTGAAGGTTTCCCTTTCTTTCCGGGAGGATGGCATCTGGGAAGGACAGGAGAGCGAGCTGTCGGAGATCATTGAGAATCGCAAACGGCTGCCCCTTACCATGTTGAAGGTCAAATTCCAGACTGACAGACATCTGGTGTTTGCCGATACCAAAGGCTCCCGGACCACGGATCGCTATTACCGCAATGATATTTTCCAGATCGGACGTCTGGAGAAGGTCACCAGAGCGCTGCACTTTACCGGCGGAAGAAGAGGTTATTACACCATACAGGAGGCGGATCTTGTCGCGTCCGATCTGTTCCTGACAGCACAGTATACGGCTACGACACCCATCGAACACTGCAGTCTCTATGTGTACCCGAAGCCCTTTTCCCATCCGGATTTTAAACGGTCTTTAAAACAGTTAAACGGAGAAGTTCTGACAAAACGACATCTTTTGGAAGACCCTTTCGAATACCGGGGCATTCGGGATTACCAACCACAGGATGACTTAAAAAGCATCAACTGGAAAGCCACGGCCCGTACCGGGGATCTGAAGGTAAACCAGAAAAATTATACCTCCCAGAAATCCGTTCGGATTTTTGTGAACTTAGAGGACACCGGTATTCTGAAAAAAGAGGACTGCGTGGAAGCCTGCCTGCAGATTGCCACGGCACTGTTATTGCTGTTTCTGGAACAGGGGATGCAGGTTGCCCTGTATTGCAACGGTATTGACACAATCAGTGGAGACCCCTGTATTCTGGAAGCCGGCGGCGGAGTCAGACAGCGGAATGTCTGTCTGCAGACGCTTGCAAGAATCGATACGGCTAAACCGGTACAGTCTTTTTCCGAGCTGTTTGCCGCCCGTATGTCCGATGCGTCCAATGCGCTCTATACCTGCTTTGTATCACCCAATGCCTATGAGGACTTTGCAGCATTACTTCTGCAATATCAGGAAAAACACCCGGATATGAAATGGTTTTATCCTTATTCCGAAAGTACACCTCCTGATCCCGGGGAAGCGTTAAAGTCTTTGATCACTTTTATCTCCCTACGGGAAGAAAGCGTCTGAATGTGAAAGAAATTTTGACTGATCTAATGAATCAATTATGTTTTTATCCCCTGGCGCTGACTGCGTCCACGTTGTTGGCCGCGCTGGCTCCGGCGAGCCGTCCGTCCTTGGCTTTGTGGATGCTCGGGGCGCTGCCGGTGTTTTTTCTGTATTACGCCAGAAAACGCTGTAAGCATCTGCCGGTATTGCTCCTTCTGCACGGACTGGTACTGGCATGTTTTTATATCATTCCGGCAGCCAACGGCGTAAACCGTGGTATCCGGCTGTTGGTAGGTGCAGGCTTTGTGATCTATTCCCTTTGGCTGCGTTTTCGGACGGAGGACTTTGCTTCCGATCCGCTGCCTCTGCCGTTAGCCGCCGGAATTGCCTTTTTGTGTCTTTTTCTGCAGCATTATCAGGGAAACAACGTCTGGGATCTCTATTATCGTATGAGTCTGATCCTGGTGTTTTTATTGTATGCTGTCATTTTGTTTTTGCAGTCCTATGAGGATTTCCTTACGGTAAACAGGCTGAGTACCGGCAAGATCCCGTTTCAGGAGATTTTTCGTTCCGGTCTCCACAGCACCGCAGCCTTCGTGCTGTTATCGGGGCTTCTGCTCCTGGCAGTGTCACAGTTTGCCTGGTTAAAGCCCTTGTTGCAGTTACTGCGAAACGGTCTGGCTGCGATTCTTCGTTTCCTGTTCGGACTGCTCCCCATGGATTCCGGGACAGAAGCGGTAGTGGTGGAACAGCAGGCAGGCGGTGGCGATATGCCTCCCATGGAAGCGGAAGATCCTTATATTTTATGGGTCATTCTGGAATATGTGACCATGATCGCACTTCTGATCGTCTGCGTATTTCTGCTGTACCGCGGAATTTTAAAGCTGATCACATTTCTCAGGGACAGAATGCAGTTTTCCCTCCCCGGCACAGTTTCTGAACAGCCGGAGAGCATGGACAAGCGGGAACACCTGGAGGCTGCCCCGGAAAATACTGCCGCAAAGCAGAAGCAGAAATGGTTTTCTTTTGCTTTCTTAGATGCCGGCCAGAAGATAAGGCGGATGTATCAGAAAAAAATAAATGCCAGCGGGCTTGCAAAGATGAGCCTGCCATTTTATACTGCTAGAGATGCCGAAAAATCGCTGGATGTGGAAGGAATGGCTGAAATCTATGAAAAAGCCCGTTATTCCGATGTCCCCTGCACAGACGGAGATGTCCGGCAGATGAAAAATTATATGTAAAAATCAATAACCTGAGGTAAATATGAACGAAAAGTTAGCGTTAAATGATGATATTCTGATGAAGATCGAAAAACCGGCCCGCTACATCGGCAACGAAGTCAATGCCGTAGTGAAGGACAGGGACAGCATTGATGTCCGTTTCTGTATGTGCTTCCCGGATGTCTACGAGATCGGTATGTCCCACCTGGGAATCCAGATCCTGTATGGCATGCTCAATTCCTGGGATGATGTCTGGTGTGAGCGTGTGTATTCTCCCTGGGTGGATCTGGATGAAATTATGCGTAAGGAGAACATTCCGCTGTTTGCCCTGGAGAGTCAGGATCCGATAAAAGACTTCGACTTTTTGGGAATCACCATTCAGTACGAAATGTGTTATACGAATATTCTGCAGGTTCTGGATCTGGCGGGGATCCCGTTGCTTGCCACCGAACGTGGAGAGGACTGTCCCATCGTTATCGGCGGCGGTCCCTGCACCTATAATCCTGAGCCCATTGCCGATTTCTTTGATATTTTCTATATCGGAGAAGGCGAGACCCAGTACCGGCCGCTGATCGATCTCTATAAAAAATGCCGGACGGAGAAGACAGGCAGAGAAGAATTCTTACGCCGGGCGGCAAAGCTGCCGGGAATGTATGTGCCCCGGTTCTATGAGACCACTTACCATGAAAATGGCACCATTGCTTCCTTTCGACCTACGGAAGAGGGAATTCCCGCAAGGATCCGCAAAGAGCTGGTAACGGATATGACCGACAGCTTTTATCCTATGAAGCCGGTAGTTCCTTATATCAAAGTCACACAGGACAGAGTCGTTCTGGAGATTCAGAGAGGCTGTATCCGCGGCTGTCGTTTCTGTCAGGCAGGACAGTTGTATCGTCCCGTCAGAGAAAGGGATGTGGAAGTTCTGAAAAAGTACGCCATGGAAATGTTGAAAAACACCGGTCATGAGGAGATTTCCTTAAGTTCCTTAAGTTCCAGCGATTACAGTAAGCTGCCGGAGCTGATTGACTTCCTGATTGAAGAGTGTGATAAGAGACATATCAATATCTCCCTGCCGTCTTTACGTATCGATGCCTTTTCTCTGGATGTCATGAGCAAAGTACAGGATGTGAAGAAATCCAGTCTGACCTTTGCTCCGGAAGCCGGCAGTCAGAGACTGCGGGATGTCATCAATAAAGGACTCACTGAAGAAGTGATCTTACAGGGTTCCGCCCTTGCCTTCGAAGGCGGCTGGACCAGAGTCAAACTGTACTTCATGCTGGGACATCCCACGGAAACCGAAGAGGATATCCGGGGAATCGCTGAGCTTTCCAACAAAATTGCGGCCACTTTCTTCGATACGGTGCCGAAGGAGAAACGTGTCAACGGCAGAGTGCAGATTGTTACCAGTACCTCCTTCTTCGTGCCGAAGCCCTTTACGCCATTCCAGTGGGCGCCCCAGTGTACCAAGGAAGAGTTCGTGGAAAAGGCATATCTGACCAGAAAGGCCATTTCCGAGCAGCTGAACCAGAAGAGCATCAAATACAACTGGCACGAAGCGGATGTCAGCGTTCTGGAGGGTGTTCTGGCCAGAGGTGACAGAAAATTGTCCCAGGTGCTTTTATATGTCTATAACAAGGGCTGCTTCTACGATGCCTGGAGTGAGTATTTCCACAACGATGTCTGGATGGAAGCTTTTGAAGCCTGTGGTCTGAACCCGGATTTCTATTCCCACAGAGAACGGCCTCTGGACGAGATCCTGCCCTGGGATTTCCTGGACTGCGGTGTATCCAGAGCCTTTCTGGAGAGAGAATGGCAGAAAGCGAAAAACGAGACGATCTCACCGAACTGCAAACAGGCATGTCAGGGCTGCGGTGCAGCCAGATTCGGCTGCGGTATCTGTGTGGAGCCCAGAGGATGATTGCCACAACAGACATCGGAAGTATAGATTACGGAGTTAAGAAGAAACATTATGAAATTAAGAATCAAGTTTAGAAAATATGGTCCCCTTCGTTTTATCGGACATCTGGATGTGATGCGCTTTTTCCAGAAAGCCAACCGCAGAGCGGAGCTGGATGTTGCTTATACCGGGGGCTTCAGCCCGCATCAGATCATGTCCTTTGCCGCACCTTTGGGTGTGGGACTGACCAGCAACGGAGAATATATGGACCTGGAAGTGCATTCCCTGACCTCCTGTGAGGATGTAAAGCAGCGGTTGAATGCCGCTTCCGTACCGGGAATCGAGATCACTTCGGTGAAAATTCTGCCGGACAAGGCCGGCAATGCCATGGCCAGCGTTGCTGCCGCCGGATATACGGTAGCTTTCCGGGAGGGCAGAGATCCTCATTTTGATCTGGGCTCCGCGGTGGATCGTTTTCTTGCAAAAGATGAGATCCTCATTACCAAAGAGACAAAAAAGGGAAGCCGGGAGATCAATTTAAAAGAAGGTATCTATGAGATGAAGGTGGTGGAGTCCGAAAAGCTTTATCTGCTGGTGGATGCCTCCAGTGCCGGAAATATCAAACCCATTCAGGTCATTGAAGCATTATTTTCCGAAAATGGTGAGACCCTGCAGGAAAATGCCCTTCTGGTCAACAGAGAAGAGACCTATCTGAGAAACGAAACAGACGCCCTTCTCCCCCTGGATGCCATAGGTTTCGACAGTGAGGAAGCTTACAGGGCAGCTTCCGGTGACACGGAATGAGCCGCAGTCTCACCGGCGGACGACCGGCCAGAGAAAAAGAAGTAAATCAGATCCGTAAATCCACGGATTGCACGGAGGGAAAACTGATCTTCACCTGTCTGAGGGAACGCAGGGCAGCTCTGCTTGTCAATGCCCGGGGTGTGGATGCTATACGCGTACTGCGGTCAGATGCCAGTAAGATCGGTGGCATCTATCTGGGGAAAATACAGAATGTGGCAAAAAATATTGATGCCTGCTTCGTGGAGATCCTGCCCGGAGAATTGTGCTTTCTACCCCTGCGGGAAGCAGGTGCGGCGCATCTGACCAATCGTAAGGCAGACGGTACCTTGAAAGCTGGAGACGAGCTGATAGTCATGGTCACCAGAGATGCCCAGAAGACAAAGCGTGCCTCCACCACTGCGGATCCTGCCCGGATGAAGCAGCTGCTTTGTAAAAACGGGAGCACCCCCGAGAACGCTTCTGAAGCCCTTCAGAGCCTTTGGGAGCAGGCAGACCATAAAGTGTACTTCACCTGCCTTTTGAAGCCTTCTGAGGCCGTTTACGAGGTTCTGGAGCAGATGGCGGATCCTTCGGAATATTCTGAGATCCTTACCGATGATCCTCAGATCTATCGTCAGCTGTCGGAAGGAGATCACCCTTTGTTAAAACAAAAGTCCATTCGGTTCTACGATGATCCAGCGATCTCTTTACGCCTGCTGTATTCTCTGGAGCGCGGCATGGAGGAAGCACTGGATACGAGAGTCTGGTTAAAATGCGGAGGATATCTCGTCATCGAGCCTACGGAGGCCATGACGGTGATCGATGTCAATTCCGGTAAAAACGAAGCGAAAAAAGCAGGAGAGGACACCTATTATCAGGTAAACCTGGAGGCTGCCGAAGAAGTAGCCAGACAGCTGCGCCTGCGGAATCTGTCCGGTATCATCATTGTGGACTTCATCAATATGGCGGAAAAGGAACGGCAGAAGGAGTTACTGGAGACATTAAAGAATCTGACCGCAGGGGATCCTCAGCATCCCCGCATCGTGGATATGACGCCTTTAGGATTGGTGGAGATCACCCGCAAAAAATCTCATCCCACGCTGGCAGAACAATTCAAGAGATAATAAAATTAAACGCTTCCACCCATACCGACGGACCTGGAATCCCCATGATTGCCGTCAGTACCAAAACACTGCCGGAGGATATTGCAGCAGCCAGAAATGCAGGAATCAACGAGTACCTTTCCAAACCGCTGCATCCAAAAGCATTGTACCGCATCATGAAAAACTATTTATAGACTCTGTCATTCACCAGTCAACCGTTTTGTTGGCTGGTTTTTTGTTATATTTCACAATTCTCGGAAACTCTTTTTGGTAAAAACGTTTCTTGAATCTTTTTTTCAAAAATGCTACCCTGTTTTTATAGGAAACCGCAATTCACTTTTCAGTTTCCATACTGCAATTACAATCTTACCGAATGGAGGAATAGAAGCGATGGATACCACAGAAGGTCTGCAAAAAAATATTCTCGACGCCACCCTGCGTGTCTTCGATCAAAAAGGGCTGAAATTCACAATGGATGATCTGGCGAAGGAACTCTCGATCAGCAAGAAAACCATCTATACCGTGTACGATGATAAAGAAGCACTGTTTCTTGCCATGGTAGATTATATCTTTGACTCCATCAAGGAAAGCGAGCAGATGATCCTGACCGATCCTTCCCTCAGTGTAGTGGAAAAACTGCACCGCATCCTGGGAGTGCTGCCGGAAGGTTATCAGAATATCGATCTTCGAAAATTATATTCCCTCCGGGACAAATACCCGAAGATCTACCAGAAGGTAGAACTCAGACTTTCCACAGGCTGGGAACCTACAATCCAGCTGATCGAGATGGGCATGGCTGAGGGCAGCATCCGCCCGGTTCCCATCTGTCTGGTGAAAATGATGTTAGAAGCTTCCATTGAGCAGTTCTTCCAGAGAGATATTCTCTCTCGAAATCAGCTGACTTATGCAGATGCCCTGAAGGAAGTTGTGGAAATCCTCATGTATGGCATCGTACAGAGATCAGAATGAGGCAATGGAATAATCCAGAATTAATCCATAATATCCCAAAGAAAGAGGACCAAACCATGAATCAGAAGATCTATTTAAGCGAAGACTGGCTTTTTAACGAGAACTTTCAGGAGGGGATGACTGCAACAGAATACCCGGAAGAGACCCTGCAGCCCGTCCGAATCCCTCATACCTGTAAGGAGACCCCGTTTCACTATTTTGACGAATCTCTCTACCAGATGGTCAGCGGCTACAGACGTCATCTGCATATTCCGACCGAATGGCAGGGCAAGCGGATCCTGCTCACCTTCGAAGGGGCCGGTCATGACAGTACCGTCTATCTCAACGGCAATAAGGTGGGAGAGCACCATTGCGGCTACACCGCCTTTACTGTAGATCTGTCGGCATATGCGAACTACGGACAGGACAATGTGCTGTGTGTCCGGCTGGACAGCAGAGAAGACTTAAATATGCCTCCCTTCGGTTACGTGATCGATTATATGACCTACGGCGGCATCTACCGGGATGTGTATCTCGAAGTAAAAGACCAGATTGCCCTTGAGGATATTTTCGTACACACGCTGATCACACCGGATGAGGCTCAGGTAACTTCTGAAATCACTTTTTATGAAGTTGCGAAAGACCTTAATGTCAGACAATATTATATGTTAAAGAGCGATGCTGTAATGTCGGGTGTGGTATCAGATGTAACATCAGATAATGACTGGCAGTTTCTCTGCGAACAGAATGTCCCTACAGGCACTATGGCTGAGACCCCGTTTCGTATTCAGGGAACGATTCCACATCCTTTTTTGTGGGATACCGAACACCCTCATCTTTATCTGTTAAAGACCCAGCTCTGGCAGGGAGAACAGCTTCTGGACGAAGCAGAGGTTACCTTCGGTATCAGGGATGCAGTTTTTAAAAAAGACGGCTTTTACCTCAATGGCAAAAAACTGCGGATCCGGGGTCTGAACCGCCATCAGAGTTATCCTTATGTAGGCTATGCCATGCCGGAGAGCATGCAAAAACTGGATGCGGATCTGTTAAAAAAAGAGCTGGGGCTGAATGCCGTGCGGACTTCCCACTATCCCCAGAGTCATTATTTTCTGGAGCGGTGCGACGAACTGGGACTTCTGGTCTTCACAGAGTTTCCCGGCTGGCAGCATATTGGAGATGACACCTGGAAAGCACAGGCGGTGGTCAATGCAGAGGACATGATCCGTCAGTACCGCAATCATCCTTCGATTATTTTGTGGGGTGTACGGATCAATGAATCCCCGGATGATGATCCGTTTTACGAAAAGACCAATGCCGTGGCACATAAGCTGGATCCCATGAGACCTACCGGCGGTGTCCGGGCTATTAAGAAAAGTCATCTGTTGGAGGACGTCTATACTTATAACGATTTTCTGCACGACGGCGAGACTCCCGGCTGTGACCCGAAGAAAAAGGTCACTTCCGATACCGACAAGCCTTACCTGATCAGCGAATACAACGGACACATGTATCCCACAAAAGCCTTCGATAATGAGGAACGCCGCAGTGAACATGTGATCCGCCATGCCAACGTACTGGATGCCGTGGCGGGGCAGGAGGATATCGCCGGAAGCTTCGGCTGGTGTATGTTCGACTACAATACCCATAAGGACTTCGGAAGCGGTGACCGGATCTGTTATCACGGTGTCATGGATATGTTCCGTAATCCGAAGCTCGCAGCTTCCGTTTATGCCTGTGAACAGGATGAGATCCCCGTGCTTCAGATCACCTCCTCCATGGATATCGGAGAGCATCCCGGCTGCAACCGCGGAAACCTGTATATTTTGTCCAATGCCGACAGTGTGAGAATGTATAAAAACGACCGTTTTATCAAGGAATACCGGCCAGAAATGTCCCCTTATAAGCATTTAAAGCACGGTCCCATTCTCATCGATGACTTTATCGGTGATGCTTTGGAGAAGAACGAACGGTTCCGTCCGAAACATGCGAAAGAAATGGCGGATGCCATGAATATTGTGGCCAGAGGCAGTCTGAACCATATTCCGAAGAGATTGTATCCTACCGCCTTAAAGCTGGTACTGCTGTATCATATTGATTTTGCGGAGGTGACAAAGCTTTACACGAAATACATCGGTGACTGGGGCGGTACCGCCACCGTATACCGTTTTGATGCCATCAAAGACGGCAAAGTCATAAAGTCTGTCACCAAAGAGCCGGTAAATGGGATCCGGCTGCAGGCGGAAGCGGATCACACGAATCTGACAGAGCATCACAGCTACGACGTGGCACTGGTACGGATCCGGGCTGTGGATGCCCACGGCAATGTGCTTCCTTTTTATCAGGAGCCGGTACGGATCACCGCGGAAGGTGACATTGCCATCATCGGACCTGCCACCATTGCCTTACAGGGCGGCATGGGTGGCACTTATGTAAAAAGTCTTGGGAGATCCGGTCAGGGAACTTTGTTATTACGGTCCCAGACCGCAGGGGAAATAAAGATACCGTTTCAGGTTACGGTTTAATTTCAGGTGAAAATCAAAGAGAAAGGATCAGGGTTACATTATGGGTTTAAGTGGAAAAGAAAAATTTTCTTATGGACTGGGTGCGGTAGGCAAGGATATGGTATACATGCTGTCTGCCAGCTATATTTTGTATTATTATCAGGATATTTTAGGCGTGAACGCCGTAGCCATGGGTATCATTCTACTGGTTGCAAGAGTATTCGATGCGTTTAACGATCCCTTCATGGGTGTCATCGTGGCAAAGACCAGGACCAGATGGGGGAAGTTCCGCCCCTGGCTGATGATCGGCACAGTGACCAATGCCGTTGTTCTGTATCTGATGTTCTCGGCACCGCCTGCACTGGATGGCAATGGACTGGTAGCTTATGCGGCAGTCACTTATATTCTCTGGGGCGTGACCTATACCATGATGGATATTCCCTTCTGGTCCATGATACCGGCATTTACTCACAGCGGAAAAGAACGTGAAGGATTGTCTACGCTGGGACGTTCCTGCGCCGGTGTCGGCTCTGCCATCATCACCGTGATCACCATGCTTTGCGTCAATGCCCTGGGCGGAGGAGAAGAGCGTGTCGGATTTTCTCGGTTCACCCTGATCATTGCTGTGCTGTTCGTGATATTTATTGCCATTACCTGTATTAATATCAAGGAAAAATCTACGGTAGATGTGGACGCACCTTCCATCGGCCAGATGTTCAAGGCGTTAATTCAGAACGATCAGGCGATGGCAGTGGTAATTACCATTGTACTGATCAACTGCGCGGTCTATACCACCTCCAACCTGGTAATTTATTTCTTCAAATACGATTTTGGCGGAGATACCTGGTATAATTCCTATACACTATTCAACACCTTCGGTGGGGCGGTACAAATTCTCGCCATGATGCTTCTGTTCCCGTTATTTCGTAAGTTTATGAGTACCATCCGGATCTTCTATGTCAGCTTCCTGATGGCAATTGCCGGATATGCTGTATTGCTTCTTTTATGTTTTACGAATATGCGTACTGTTTTTTTACTGTTCATTCCCGGCTTCCTGATCTTTGCCGCCAATGGTATGCTGACAGTACTGACTACCGTATTTTTAGCCAATACCGTAGATTACGGTCAATGGAAAAATCATCGCAGAGACGAGAGTGTCATTTTCTCCATGCAGACCTTCGTGGTAAAACTGGCTTCCGGTATTGCTGCGTTAGTGGCATCCCTGTGCCTGAACCTCTGCAACTTAAGCTCTGATACCAGCGATGCTGCGGCAGCGACAGGGGCTTTAGGGAGCTCTGTGGTAGGGCTTCGCATGACGATGGCGTTATTCCCCATTCTGCTCCTTGTCATCGGTGTCATTTTCTTTCATAAGAAATATCAGCTGACCGAGGAACGATTAAAAGAGATTCAGGAGGCTTAAAGCATGATTCAGATTGTAAAAGATTCCGATACAAGACCATGGTTCTTTTTACAGACAGCCCACACAACTTACGGAATGTGGGTCATGGAGACCGGGCATTTAGAGCACCTGTATTATGGAGAGCGGATCACTGTGGATTCACAGGATCCAGCCTCCTGCGCGCCTCTGGTCATACAGAGAGGATTTGCTCCGGGAAATACCTGTACCTATGACAAAGAACACCCGCATATATCCATGGAGGATGTCTGTCTGGAGGTTGGTACATTGGGAAAGGGAGATATCCGGGAACCTTTTCTGGAAGTCCGATTTACTGACGGAAGCGTCACCTCTGACTTTACTTTTGATTCCTATGAAGTTCTTACTTTAAAGGAAAGAGAACAGTGGCTGCAGGATTCCGGACTCCCTCACAGTTATTCGGAAGCGAAAACTGATTCCGCGGAATGCCTTCAGATTATTTTGCAGGATGTTACGAATCATCTGGAGTTGCAGCTGTTTTATACTGTTTTCGAAGAATGTGATGTCATTACCAGAAGTGCACGGCTGGTCAATCATAGTGACGCATCTGTCACCTTGGAGCGATGTCTCAGTGCACAGTTGGATCTGACAGAGGATTATTCCGTGATCACTCATTTCAGCGGTGCCTGGGCAAGAGAAATGCACAGAGAACAGATTTCCTTACGTTCCGGCAAATTTATAAATGCGTCTTATACGGGAACCTCTTCGAACCGCTCAAATCCTTTTATGATCCTGGGACATAAGAACACCTGTGAGACTTTCGGCTCCTGTATCGGCTGCAATCTGATCTACAGTGGAAATCATTATGAAGCCCTTGAGAAAGACTCTTATGGGAAACTGCGCTTTGTAAGTGGGATCAATCCACAGAGCTTTTCCATGGAGTTGACTCCGGAAACGCATTTTGATACACCAGAGGCTGTTTTCAGCTATTCTTCGAAGGGTTACGGTGGGCTCAGCCAACAGTTACATTCCTTTATCAGAGAGCATATTGTTCGGGGAGTGTGGAAGAGAAGACCTCGTCCGGTTCTGTTAAACAGCTGGGAAGCATGCTATTTTAAGATTGATGAAAGAAAGCTGTTGCAGCTGGCAAAAGCGGGAGCAGATGTCGGCATCGAACTGTTCGTCATGGATGACGGGTGGTTTTCCGGTCGGAATGACGATACCTCCTCCCTGGGAGACTGGGAACCGGATCCGAAGAAGCTACCCGGAGGAATTGCTTCCCTCAGTAAAAAAATCAAAGCCCTGGGGGTGGATTTCGGTCTCTGGGTAGAGCCGGAGATGATCAGCGAAAACAGCCGTCTCTATCAAGAACATCCCGACTGGGCAATGATGATTCCGGAACATCCTCACTCCGAGGGACGTAATCAGCGCCTCTTGGATCTGTGCAATCCCGAAGTACAGCAATATGTAATAGATTCCATGACGAAGGTATTTTCCTCCGGAGACATCGGTTATGTGAAATGGGATATGAACCGCAATTTCAGTGATATTTATTCCCCTTATCTTCCTGCTGCGAAACAGGGAGAGACGGCACATCGCTATGTACTGGGGCTGTATCACATTATGGATGAGCTGACCACACGTTTCCCTGAAATTTTGTTTGAAGGCTGCAGTTCAGGTGGAAATCGTTTTGATCTGGGAATATTAAGTTATTTCCCGCAGATCTGGGCGAGCGATAATACTGACGCACTGTGCCGTACCGGGATTCAGAACAGTTACAGCTATGGATATCCCTTATCGGTATTTACAGCACATGTGTCATCTTGTCCAAATCATCAGACCTTAAGGATCACGCCCCTTGAGACCCGTTTTCAAGTGGCCTCTTTCGGAATCTTAGGGTATGAATGTAATTTAAAGGATCTGTCCGGAAGTGACCTAAGCGCTATCCGGGAGCAGATTGCACTTTATAAAAAATGGCGGGATGTTTTCCAGTTTGGATCCTTTTATCGTGGAGCAGAAAACGAAGATTCCGACTCGGAAACCTCATCCTGGACCTGCGTGTCCCCAGATGGCAGAAGAGCAGTGGGGCTGTTCTTCCGGCGCCTGACAACTCCAAACCAATCCCATGACTGGTATCGCCCGGTGGGGTTACTTCCGGATGTGAAATATCATTTCTACGGTAGGAATATCAAATACAATCTGAAAGACTTCGGAGACCTTGTGAACACTGTTTCTCCGGTTCATATCAAGCAGGGATCTATATTGCAGGAGATTCTTTCACGATTTGTGAATATGAATGGCGAAAAAGAAGAACTGACTGCTTACGGAGATACCCTGATGCGTGCAGGAATCGCTCTGAAGCCTGCTTTCGCCGGAACCGGATATAATTCCGACACCAGACTGTTCCCGGATTTTTCCTCCCGGATTTACTTTATGGAAGCAGTGGAATAAAATAATAATGCTTTTTTATGTACCGACCACTTTCGTTAGACCTGAAAACTAACGAGGGCGGTCGGTATTGTAATAATCAGAGAGAGATGATATTGTATATTATATAGATAGCTTAACAAATCGGAATTTGTGGAGGTGTTTAGAATGAAACAGAAAGTACCTATGATATGCAACATTGTGAGTCTCATTCTGTTGATTGTATTTGTTATTAAGAGCATCGTTGATTATACTCAATACTCAACATCGCTAAACTCTGCGCCTTTTTATTTGTGGGTGTTAGTAAATGCTTTGTTTTTGGTAATTCCTGCAATTATTTTGTTCGTTATTGGTTTCGTTGTAAAGAAGAAACAGTAAACAATTTCCAGTTTGGAGAATTGAGAAAATCGATACTTGTAGATGGAGGTAATCAAAATGAAGGAATATCAATATTTGATTGGAAAGATTATTGTCGCAATGGCAATTATAGTTGCCGCAATCATTATAGCGCAGGCTATTGGTGGAGCTGGAGAAAGTATCCGTAGTGGCTTGTTTCAATTAGGGGATGCTCTTCGATAAATTCAAGTTTATTGGGAAGTCGCAGAGAACGAAAAATCGGAATTTGATGGGGAAAAATACTTATGGATGATTTTGATATTACTAAACCGGTAACAAACAATAAGGTGCGGGATCTTTTGGAAAAGAGAGCTCGCATTGCCGATGCAGCATCGCAAGAAATGAGCGACTGTATGAACGAGCTCCTCGATGAGATTGCTTTTCATGCCCGCTTCCTTACTGTTACCAGCATGACCGGCGGAGGTATAAGACGGGAAGAAGACGGAAATGCGACCATACTGAAGGATACAGTTATATCATTCGAAGGCATCAATGATGTCAACGGAAATCACTTCATCGTCGCGTATACCGACTGGGAAAGCTTACGCAGGGATCCTCGCCACCCGGATGACGATGTGGAGACAGTGGTTCTTTCTTTTGATGACTACTGCGAAATGGTAAAGAACAATTGTTCGGGGATCGCAATCAATCCCTTCAGCGACAACTACGTTATGCCGAAGGAACTGATTCAGCACGTCAAAGAGATCAAGGAAATGCAGCAGAGCGGTCACTGTGAAAAAGTGGTTCAGAAGGACACAAAGGTACAGGTCGGTGAACCTGCCGAGTACCCTGTCCAGATGATTGATGCTATATCCAAGGCTGCAAAAACAGACAGAAGAGTGAACGCCATTCACCTCAAACTGATGGTTAACGGAGACGAGAAGAGTTATCTTCTAATAGTGGATTTTAACGGCGACAGAAACGAGGTGTTCGGCCTGCTGGCAAATGCAGGAAAGCCGTTCCTGCCTGAGGGCATGTATCTGGATATTGTGCCAATTAGCGATAATTCATGGAAGAAAGTAGCTGACAATAAACCCTTCTATAGGAAAAAGCTGTTCGGTTAACAGAAAGTTTGTGCATAGATTTGTTAACTGCATTTTGGTATTATTGGCTCGACAAATTCAAGTTTGTCGAGGAGTTGCCAGGTCAGGTGTCAAATAGATGAGGATGCAGAACCAACTATGCGCAAAAGGGGTACTATTTTTCGCACGTTGAGCATTGGTATCGGATACCAAGCGCAGACCGTCGTGAGGACGCAGATAGACAGATATTACAGCCAGTAGTGACTGTCACTCAATCCGAACACTGGTATCGAAAGAGTGACAGTCATAAATAAAAATATCTGATCTATCAAGGACGAACAGAGTTGATGCGCCAGGGGAATTTACTTCCCCGTGAGCGTTTAGCAACTGTGCGAAAAATACGTCTTTTGCGGGTGAGAACCTGAAACATAGTTGGTGACATGAAAGCCATAGAGCAGATTGGAAAGCCGGGCGTAGCGCTTCTGAACCCCTTTAGGGGTGCCTTCCACGGCGGAGCCAAGGATTTCCTTTCGGAAACGGAAACAAGGAAGAATCACGGTATCCGCCGCCAGAGAACCACGGAAAAAGGGCACCCGGGAATGCCGGTGGCGCCACAGAAAGCGTTGCGTGTGGCGCCACGTTCGGACGTTCGAACCAAGGAAAAAAGCAGGAGAGAGGAACAAATTTTCCACCCTCTCCGACAGCCAACCGCCCGGAGGGCTACTCGACAATAGCAACACTTTAACGTCACCTTGTAAAAAATTTAATTTTCGGCAGAGGAAGAATATCGAAAAAGGGCATAGAAAAAGTGTTGCCAGTCGTCACCGACAACACCATACACAAGGAACGTTTCCTGGAACCTACGCACTGTATGCATTGAGGGATGCAAAGTCACAGCACAGCGCAAGAACCAACAGAAACCCTTACCAAAAGCATACCGCAACACATCCCCTCTGTCAAACACAGTCCCACCCACAAGCATCACCGTAAACGCCAGTGTGCCTTGACAGTAGGGGGAGCCGTGTCAGCCTTGTGTCCGTGGCACGTGCCCACGCACTTCGGGAACGTTCCCCGGGCACCGTCAAGGCTCGGCTCCGGGTTCATGCTGTCAAGGCTAGGTGATGCCACATACCAAGAACAGACCAGCCCCAACCGTGCCACAGCAACACTTCACCAAGCACATTTTCAACCGGAATGTGTACCGCCCATGCAGAGTCAACACATTCCGGTCTGTTAAGGAACAAATCAGCCCTTACTACGATAGCAGACACCGAGCCAACTATGCGCAAAACACAAGTTTAACGAATAGTTCTACATAAAAATGGTTCTAAAACACTCTCAATGGCTTTTTTTTAGCAGATTTCATCGGAATCCAGCAATATAGTAAAAGGACCATCATTTAACAGGGACACTTTCATATCTGCACCAAAAATACCTTTTTCGACTTTGGGAATTTCCTGTCGGCACTTGGCAATAATGTATTCATATAATTCATTCGCCATATCCGGATTACCGGCTTTGATAAAGGATGGACGATTGCCTTTTTTGCAATCCGCATACAGAGTAAATTGTGACACCAACAGTAATTCGCCGTCTACAGCATCCAGATCCAGATTAGTCTTACCCTCAGCATCCTCAAAAATTCGAAGTCCCAAAAGCTTCTTAATCATTTTGTCAGCAATCTCCCTGGTATCTGTCTCAGCTACGCCAATCAGCACCAGAAATCCTTTACCGATGCTACCTGTCGTTTCTCCATTTACTTTTACCTCTGCATGCTGTACCCGTTGTATTACAAATCGCATTTGTCTACTTCTCTCCTACGTTTTTCTCTTCTTGATCTTTTTTATCCTGCCCGAAATCAGTTTGATCTTTAAGCTCATGATCCTTTTGCAGTCTGGAATTCAGTGTATGGAATCCCTCTTCATCAATATTTTTCAAATAAGAATATTGTTCTGTCTCTACCGGCAGATCCTTTTTCCGAAGGAACGTATTAACTACTGCCTTGATAGCCGCATAGATCACTGCAAAGATAGGCACCCCGACGATCATGCCGAGAATACCGAATAATCCACCGAATACCGTGATGGCGAAAATCACCCAGAAACCGGTAAGCCCGGTGGAATTGCCCAGAATTTTGGGTCCCAGAAAATTTCCGTCAAACTGCTGTAACACCAGAATGAACAGGACGAAATAAACACAGTTTAAAGGGTGCATCGGATCCACCACAAGGATCAGGATGGCACTGGGAATAGCTCCCAGATAAGGACCAAAGAAGGGAATAATATTGGTCACACCCACAATCACGCTGACCAGTGCCGCATACGGTGTCTGCAATAACGTGGTTCCGATAAAGCACAGGCATCCGATGATAAAGGAATCTACAATCTTGCCGCCGATAAATCCGATGAAAGTGCTATGGGTAAAGCGAAAACTCTTGATCAGGCGGTTGGCTGTTTTCTGTTCAAAGAAAGCATAGGCCATTTTTTTCGCTTGTCCGGCAAATTTTTCCTTACTTGCCAGTACATAAATGGAAATAACGAATCCGATGATAAAATCCCAAAGACTCTTCAGAATATTGATTACGCTCAAAGATACTGTCATGATCACCTGACTGGTCTTGGTCAGTACTGTGTTATTTAACCAATTCTCCAGTTCTACGGAATACTTATCAATCAGAAAAGTGATCTGACTGCCCAGCTCCGGATTGTCATCCATAAGCTTGCTGATCCATTTTGTAAAATTGCTGATGTAGGTGTCAAAATTGGAAGCAATATTTACAATACTGGGAACAATCTGGGAAAGCATCATGGCAACCAGACTATAAATCAGGGTGACGAACAAAAATGCCGTGATCAGTATGCCAATACCACGGACAATGGAATTGCGCTTCCTGCTCTCCTTCACCTTCATTTTCCGGCACAAAGGAAATAGCAGTTTGGTTTCTATAAAATTAAGTACCGGGGTCAGCAGATATGCCGTCACCAGTCCAAATACCACCGGCATCAGAATCCCGATGATCGTATGAAAGCCTGTCTTGATACTGCTTCCGTGGAATAACAGATAATAGAAACAAATACTGGCTGCAATGGTCAGAAATGCGGTCAGACCCCAGCGAAAATACTTATTGTTTTTTAAGTCGTATTTCATTCAACTACACCTTTCTTCATAAAATCTTATCTCTTTTAATATACTATGGTTTTTCGCTCACCACAAGAAGAAATCTGTCGTTTTTGTTGAAAAAGAATTCCCGGCAGTATAAAATAGATACCAGTAAAAGAATGGAGTTAGCAATGACATTACAAAAAGTATTGAGCCGTGTCAGACAGGCTGTGGCTGACTATCATATGATCGAAGAAGGCGACCGGATCGCTGTGGGGATTTCCGGAGGCAAGGACAGTCTTACTCTCCTGCTGGCTTTATATGAACTCAGCAAGTTTTATCCGAAGCATTTTACAGTTATTGCAGTCACAGTCAATCTTGGATTTCAGAATCTGAATCTGAATGAAATCCGTACACTTTGTGCTGACAGAAATATCCCATATACCGTAGTGGAGACTTCTATTGCCCAAATCGTATTTGAAGACCGCAAGGAGGACAATCCCTGTTCTCTTTGTGCGAAAATGCGTAAAGGTGCACTGAACGATGCGATTAAGGAGCTGGGGTGCAATAAGATTGCCTATGCACATCACGAAGATGATGTAGTAGAGACCATGTTGCTCTCCCTCTTCTACGAGGGCCGACTGCATACCTTTTCTCCGGTAACGCATCTGGATAAAACCGGTCTGACCGTGATCCGGCCGCTGATCTATATGCGGGAAGCCGAAGTTATCGGTTTTGTGAACAAATATCAGGTACCCGTGGTCAAAAGTCCCTGTCCTGCAGATGGGCATACCACGCGGGAATACATAAAAGAACTATTGCAACAGATTCATCGGGAAAATCCCGGTGTCAAGGATCGTATCTTTACCGCGATCCAGCGAGGAAATATGGAAGGTTGGTAAGAATACTTTGGCAGTCATTAAAGAAGAAAATTATCATGACGAACAAAATAAGAATAACATTTTAAAACTTCGTAAGATTCTGGATACTCTCCCCAGCTTCTGCAAAGATTTTTTTCGCGGAATCGAGCCCTATACTTCTACCAGAACCAGACTTGCCTATGCCTATGATATCCGTCTGTTCTTTGAGTTTTTACATGAGAAAAACAGTTATTGCAATAAAATGGAGATCACCGAATTTCCCCTTTCCGTTCTGGATATGGTACAGCGGACGGATATCGAAGAATACCTGGACTATATGAGCCTGTATCAGAAGGATGGAAAAGACATCACAAACGAAGAAAGAGGAAAAGCCCGAAAGCTGTCTTCCCTTCGAAGCTTTTATAATTATTATTTTCAGAATGAACAGATTGAAAAAAATACGGCAGCGCTTGTACCTCTTCCGAAGCGTCCCGAAAAAGAGATCATTCGTCTGGAACCCAATGAAGTGGCTATTCTGCTGGATCAGGTAGAGGATGGAACCAAACTGACAAAAAAAGAACTGGAATATCATAAGAAAACCAAAGTTCGCGACGTTGCTTTGCTGACGCTTCTCCTGGGGACCGGAATTCGTGTATCGGAATGTGTGGGACTGGATCTTCAAGATATAGACTTTGATACCGGTGGCATAAAGATCCGCAGAAAGGGTGGCTATGAAGCCATCGTGTATTTCGGTGAAGAAGTGGAAACCGCACTATTAGACTATCTGGAACAGCGGGAACATACGATTCCTGCAGAAGGACATGAAAACGCATTATTTCTGTCCCTGCAGAATCGCCGTATGGCGGTCCGCTCCGTAGAAAACCTGGTAAAAAAATATACGACCCGCGTCACACCGTTAAAGAAAATAACACCACATAAGCTTCGTAGTACCTACGGTACAGAACTGTATAAAGAAACCGGTGATATCTATCTCGTAGCGGACGTACTCGGTCATAAGGACGTCAATACCACCCGCAAACACTATGCTAACATTGATGAATACCGAAGGCATCAGGCTGCAAGTGCGCTGCGTCTTCGCGAACAGAATCCTTATCATAATGACAAGCCTCGGCAATAAACCATGTAGCTACATATAACTTTCCGTCATATAAACTACACCGAATATTATTTCACAAAATCATAAGAGTAATAAGGAACGATCAGAGTCTGTCCAGCTCTGATCGAGTCTTCCTCTGCCAGATGATTGATACTCTGTACTTCTTCGATATATTCATTCTTATCCTTATATTCTTCATAATCAATATAATTCTCAGACAGATCCCATAAGGTCTCTCCGTAAGCAACGGTCACCTGAGTATAATATTTGAACTTCAGCTGTTCTTCCCCGGAGCTTGCCAGAGAACGGATGCCCTGATAGGACACCGCACAGAAAACGATCACACAGATCGTAGTGATCATGGTAAAGACCCTCCGACGGATCTGCTGTTTTCTTCTTAACTGTCTCTTATATAATCTTAACTCTCTGTCAGTCATTCGGTATACGCTCTTCTGTACTCTCATAACACACCTCTCATAAGAATATCTGTTCGGGAACGTTTGTTCTTTCTGTTTGCATTATACCGAACATGTATTCTAATGTCAAGCCAAAAATCGAACATATTTTTGGAATATATGTTTGCTTTTTACTTTTTGCTATGCTATAATCGTTATATAAATCAGTAAGAACAGATGTTTTACGGAGGTCATTTATGGGCTATGGAAAAATTACTGCCAAGCAGCAGGAAATATTAGATTATATCAAAGATGAGATTTTAAAAAGAGGCTATCCCCCCACAGTGCGTGAGATATGTGAGACGGTGAACTTAAAATCCACCTCTTCCGTTCATTCTCATCTGGAGACATTGGAGAAGAACGGCTATATCCGCAGAGACCCCACCAAGCCCCGTGCCATTGAGATCTGCGACGACAGCTTCCAGATGGTGCGTACCGAGATGGTCAGCCTCCCCGTGATCGGTAATGTTGCTGCCGGGCAGCCTATTCTGGCCGAAGAGAACGTTCAGGACTACTTCCCTGTTCCCGCCGATGTAGTACCCAAGGGAGAATCCTTCATTCTGAATGTCCGCGGAGAGTCCATGATCAATGCCGGTATTTTCAACGGTGACCGTGTCTTCGTTCATGTCCAGAACACAGCGAATAACGGTGAGATCGTTGTGGCCCTGATCGATGATTCCGCCACCGTCAAGACTTTCTATAAGGAGAAGGGACATATCCGTCTCCAGCCGGAGAACGACACCATGGATCCTATCATTGTAGATGACTGTCAGATCCTTGGCACCGTGTTCGGTGTATTCCGCTTTTACAGATAGCAAAACAGCCTGCAGCATGATTAGCTGCAGGCTGTTTTTAACTATATTTTACATTTAGTTCTCTGGGAATCTTACTTTCATATAAGAAATGATCTCATCCACACATCTTTCATATCCCAGCTTGGAGCTGTCCAGACACAGATCGTAATTTCTTGCATCTGTCCATTCCCGTCCGGTATGATACTTATAGTACTCCGCACGGTGCTTATCTGTCTTATTGATAAAGCGCTCCAATTCCTTCGGGCTCATGCTATGCTTCTTCGCTGCGCCTTCCAGACAATATTCCTTCGGGGCATGAATAAATACGCTGAGGACATTCGGATAATCCTTCAACACATAATCCGCACACCGTCCGATAATGACACAGGATTCCTCCTTTGCCAGATCCCGGATGATCTTCGCCTGATAGTTAAACAGATTGTCCGTGGAGGTAAAATCATCACTTTCCGGAGGAATCAGTTCCCCGTGATACTCCTTTTTCGCAATATGGAACAGCTTCGTGCTCTTCACTTTTTCATCTGCATTTACGAACAGCGCTTCATTGATGCCACTGTCATCACTTGCCAGCTTCATCAGCTCCTTGTCATAGTAATGAACATTCAGCTTCTTCGCCAACATCTCACCGATGGTTCGCCCGCCGCTTCCATACTGTCTTGCAATGGTAATGACTACATTATTCATTTCGATCACCATACCTTTCTGTCTCTGCTGCTTCCACCCGCAGCGGCTTAAATCAAGAGTTATTCACCCAGATATGCTTTCTTAATGGAATCATTATTCAGAAGGTCGCTTGCCTTGCCTTCCAGAACAATCTTACCGGTCTCCAATACATAAGCTCTGTCTGCGATGGACAATGCCTTCTTCGCATTCTGCTCTACTAACAGAACCGTAGTACCGCTCTTGCTTACCTCCTGGATAATATCAAAGATCTCATTTACGAAGATCGGAGACAATCCCATGGACGGTTCATCCATTAAAATGATCTTGGGATGAGACATCAAGGCTCTGCCCATTGCCAGCATCTGCTGTTCGCCACCGCTTAAGGTTCCTGCCATCTGGTTCTGACGTTCTTTTAAACGGGGAAAACGATCAAATACTGTCTCTAAGGTCTGAGCGATCTCTTCTTTATCTTTTCTGGTGTAAGCACCCATCATCAGATTCTGTAATACGGAAAGCTGTGCAAATACTCGTCTTCCCTCCGGTACATGCGCCATACCCATGGATACGATCTTGTGTCCGGGGATCTTAACCAGATCCTGACCTTCAAAAGTAATGGAACCTTCCTTCGGCGTCAGCAGTCCGGATACGGTATGCAGGATTGTCGTCTTACCGGCACCGTTGGCGCCGATCAGTGCAATGACCTCACCCTCATCTACATGGAAGGACACACCCTTTATGGCCTGTATCATGCCGTAATATACTTTGATATCATTTACCTCTAACATTGCCATAGCCATCTATCCTCCTATTCGCCCAGATAAGCCTTGATGACTTCCGGATTGTTCAGCACATCACTGGTCTTACCCTGACACAGCACACGACCGAAATTCAACACCGTAAGTTCCTCACAGATTCCGCTTACCAGTTTCATGTCATGCTCAATCAGAAGGATCGTCATATCAAAATGCTCTCTGACAAAACGGATGGTCTCCATCAGTTCCAGCGTCTCGTTAGGGTTCATACCTGCAGCAGGCTCATCTAACAGAAGGAGCTTGGGCTTGGTAGCCAGTGCTCTCGCAATCTCCAACTTTCTCTGCTTACCATAGGGAAGATTGTCCGCCAGTGTATCTGCTTCCGCTTCCAGTCCGAATACTTTCAGAAGTTCCATGGCTTCCTCCGTCATCTGCTTTTCTACTTTATAATATTTGGGCAGACGTAAAATTCCGGTAATGGTACTGTAACCCATGTGGTTGTGTAGTCCTACTTTTACATTATCGATTACGGACAGATCCTTGAAAAGCCGGATATTCTGGAAGGTTCTTGCGATACCTGCCTGATTGATGTCGATGGTCTTTTTGCCGGTGATATCCTTGCCATCCAGGGTAATAATTCCCTCTGTGGGTTTATATACGCCGGTCAGCAGATTAAATACGGTGGTTTTTCCGGCACCATTGGGACCGATCAGTCCATACAGTTCACCTTTTTCAATACTGATATTAAAATCATCTACCGCACGAAGTCCGCCAAAAGAAATGCCTAATTTTTTCGCCTCTAATAATGCCATGATTATTCAGCCTCCTTTTTCACAGACTTCTTGAATCTGGCTGCCACTTTTTCTCTCCATTCAATACACTTCGGAGCCCAGTTGAACAGCATCATTACGATCAGTACGATGGAATAGATCAGCATACGATAATCGTTCAGACCACGCAGTAACTCCGGTAACAGGGTAAGGATTACAGAAGCAATAATGGAACCGCGAATATTACCGATGCCACCCAGTACAACGAATACCAGTATCATAATAGACATGTTATATCCAAAGTTCTTGGGTAATGCCGTCAGTGTGGACAGATTATGCGCATACAGTACGCCTGCTACACCTGCAAGTGCCGCAGAAATGGAGAATGCCATCAGTTTATACTTTGTAATATGAATTCCTACGGATTCCGCCGCAATGGTATTGTCACGAATAGCCATGATCGCACGACCGTCTCTGGAATGGATCAGGTTCAATACAATGAACAGTGTAACCAGTAATAATACAATACCAATGGTAAAATTGGAGTCATGAGGGGTTCCGGTGATACCCTGCGCACCTTTAATAATGACCTGCCCATCCTCTGCCATATTCAGATCCATAGTGTTGGTAAAGGAAATGTGGAAACCATTCTCATCCAGTCCCACAAACAGAATATTGACCAGATTCTTAATGATCTCGCCAAATGCCAGCGTTACGATGGCAAGATAGTCACCCTTCAGGCGAAGTACGGGAATGCCGATCAGCAGGCCGAAAATACCCGCAAATGCTGCGCCGATCAATAACGCGACGAAAAAGCGAAGCCCGGAAGGCATTGCGGTATTTTCCATGACTTTGGAGAAAAAGGCACTGGTAAAGGCACCGATACACATAAATCCGGCATGACCGAGGCTCAACTCTCCCAGAATGCCTACCGTAAGGTTCAGAGATACCGCCAGAATCGCATAAGTACACAGAGGAACCAATAAGCCCTGAAGCAGACTGCTTACCGCTCCGGCAGATACAAGGATCTGCATGATCACATAGGCTGCGATCACCATTCCGTAAGTAATAAGGTTATCACGGAAGGTTTTATTCATTTTCTTATTTGATAATTTCTTCATATTATACACCTGCCTCTTCCCTTATACTTTTTCCTGAATATTTTTGCCAAACAGTCCGGCAGGTCTTACCAAAAGTACAACAATCAATACTGCAAATACAATAGCGTCTGCCATCTGGGAAGATATGTAGGCTTTGCCGAAGATTTCAATAATACCGAGCAGGATACCGCCGACCAAGGCACCGGGGATGGAGCCGATACCACCGAATACAGCAGCTACGAAAGCTTTGATACCCGGCATGGAACCGGTATAAGGTGTCAGCGAAGGATATGCGGAACATAACAGCACACCTGCCACTGCAGCCAGACCGGATCCGATTGCAAAGGTAAGTGCAATGGTTCCGTCCACATTAATTCCCATCAGCTGTGCTGCTCCCTTATCCTCGGATACTGCCAGCATAGCCTGACCTGCCTTCGTCTTATTAATAAATAGCATCAGACCGGCCATTATGATCAGACAGGAAACAATCGTTACGATCGTCTCACCAGTAATATTGATCTGTCCGTCTGCCAGCTTCAGTGCCGGAACAGATACTACAGAGGTAAATGCCTTCGCATTGGCACCAAAGATCAAAAGTGCCACATTCTGCAGCAGATAGCTGACACCAATGGCAGTGATCAGTACCGCCAAAGGGGAAGTTGCCTTTCTCAAAGGCTTGTAGGCTACCTTTTCAATAGCCATTCCAAGCAGAGTACAAGCAACAACAGCTGCCAGAACACCAATCACAGGAGAAAGCCCCATGGTACTGCACATTGTATAAGTAATAAATGCACCGACCATAATAACATCACCATGTGCGAAATTCAGCATTTTAGCAATACCATATACCATGGTATAACCTAATGCGATCAGCGCATAGACACTTCCAAGGCTGATACCGTTGATCAGATAACTGATAAAACTCATGTGAACTACCTCCATTCATGCGAATGCACAAATTATCATCTAAAATAAAGTATAACAGAACATACCGGGAAAAACAACTGCTCCCCTATTATTGCAAAGTATTTGACATTAAGTAAAGAGGGCTACCCTGCGGTAACCCTCTTTGGAAACTTTGTCAGCAAAATTACATAGCCTTGTAAGCACCATTCTCGATCACAACAGCCTTAGGAGCCTTGTTAGCCTCACCGTCTGCGGTCCAGGTCATGCCACTACCGGTCAGACCATCTACAGTGATCTCTGTCATGGCAGCCTTCATACCATCACAAATATCAGAAACACTCATATCAGGAGTAACACCGCTCTTCTCGATAGCAGCCTTAATCACATAGATAGCATCATAGCTGTCTGCCGCGAACTGGTTGGGAGTCTCACCGTATTTTTCCTTATACTTAGTTACGAAAGACTGGGTCAGATCATCGGTTGCATCAGCTGCGAAAGGAGTTAACAGCATAACGCCTTCGGTCAGAGATACATCAAAGTTATCTACACCACCGAGAATACCATCCATACCGTCACATGAGAACCACTTGGGAGCATAACCCATAGCAGCTGCCTGTGTCAGGATAAGTGCAGATTCCTGATAATAAATAGGAAGGAATACCATGTCTGCTCCGGCATCCTTTGCCTTCTGTAACTGTACGGAGAAATCCGTCTTGTTATCAGCAGTAAATGCCTCCGCAGCTACTACTTCAAAGGGCTGGTTTTCAGCTTCCTTTACAAACTTCTCATAAATACCGGAAGAATATACATCGGAGCTATCATAAATAACAGCGATCTTCTCAGCCAAACCGTTCTCACCAATATACTGTGCGGATGCAAGACCCTGGTTAGGATTGGAGAAGCATACGCGGAAGTTGTTATCATACTGAACACATTCTACTGCAGAACCGGAAGGAGTAATCTGGAACATATTGTCCTCTTTGGTCTTGTCGGTAACTGCAATACATGCACCACTGGTGGTAGAACCATCAATGATCTGAGCGCCCCAGTCCTTTAATGCATTATAAGCATTTACGGATTTCTCAGCATCTGCCTCGTCATCCTGGAACTTGAATTCAACCTGATAACCGTTGATACCGCCTGCTGCATTGATCTCTTCTACTGCAATCTCTGCACCGTGCTGTACAGCCAGTCCATAAACTGCTGCGCCACCGGTAGTAGGTCCGATACCACCGATCTTAAATACGCTGCCGGATGCTGCACTGTCGGAAGCTGCTGCACTCTCAGTTGCTGCGTTTGTACCGGTTGCTGCAGAACCATTGTCTGTATTACCACAGCCAGCCATAGCCATTACCATAGCAGATGCTAAGGCAACACTTAAAAACTTGTTAAATTTCTTCATAATATCTTCCTCCTTTTTAACAATGTATACAAATATACAATGTATAATTGTTATTTTTGTATATTACTCGCTTCTATTTCCCTTGTCAATGGATTTTATTTTCTAATTTGATGTTTTTTGACATTAAAATAGATCAATCAAGTTATATTTTAATATAAATGTAGTATATTTTTGACTTTGGGGGAAAGACTATCTACGAAACAATTATTTAAAAGAAACTTCAAAAAAATGCCTGTATGGATTTTGCAGCAGCAAATTTCATACAGACAGGATAAGGAGATTTTATGGGTAATAAATATTTGGACGGAACCGCTCTCACCATTGCCATAATCGGTGCCGTGAACTGGGGACTGATCGGACTTTTCCGCTTTGATCTTGTAGCCTTCCTGTTCGGTGACATGTCCTGGCTTTCCAGAATTGTATATGTGCTGGTGGGAATCAGCGGGCTCTATCTCGTCAGCTTCTTTCTCCATCTGGGAGACAACGAAGCTTAAAGTTCCTCTACGGGAATCTGTACGCCATCTCTCCAGATACGTTCCAGATCATAGAGCAGACGGTTTTCCTTGTCAAAGACATGTACGATCACATCGCCAAAGTCTAACAGTACCCAGTTGGCTGTCTCATAGCCTTCGGTCTGTCTGGCAGGGAAACCGGCTCTTCCCAGTTTCTCTTCCACATTATCACACAATGCCTGAATCTGACTGGAATTATTACCGCCGGCAATAATAAAATAATCTGCGATCACAGATACTTTACTGATGTCTATTACTTTGATATCCTCTGCTTTTTTATCTTCCAGCGCCTCTACGGCCAGTTTTGCCATTTTTCTGGATTCTTCACTCATGCTGACTCCTCACACTTTCTATTTTATTTATCCATTCTTCTTATAATAGTTATAGGTTTCTTCTGTCATGGGATCCATCTCACCGTCCCCCGATTTCAGATATTCCAGCGTATCCTCTAAAATCTTCGTCACGGCAGCATCCAGATCCGTAAATGCCAGGTGGCGTATCTGGGTAAGGTTCGGTGCCTGTTTTCTCCCCGGTTCAATATAATCTGCGGTAAAAATGATCTTCTCCAGAAGTGTCATACCCGGACGCCCTGTGGTATGATATAAAATTGCACTTAAGATCTCAGGATCTTCGATTTTATATTCCTTTTTCGCCAGATAGCTTCCCACTCTGGCATGTAAAAGATAGGGATTGCGCGTTTCCACATCCGTCGCCGGAAGATGATACTTTTCGCAGACAGACAACAGTTTATCATTTTCCATGCATTTGGCACAATCATGAAGCAGTCCCGCGATCTGTGCACGCTCCACATCTTCACTATATCGCATGGCAAGGGCCGCCGCTGTGTATTCTACCCCCAATGTATGGGTAAAGCGCTTGGGATCCTGTACTTTTTGCATCTCTTTGGTCAGTTTTTTTAAGATATCACTCATCCAGGTAAAGCCCCTTTTCTTCCATATATTCCCTCACTGTTTCCGGCACAAGATAGCGCACAGAAAGACCTTCGGATCTTCTCGCTCGGATTTCCGAAGAAGAGATCTCAATTCTTCGAAAAGAGAGCAACTGTATCTTCGCAGAAAAATGTTCCTCCAACTGACTGATCTTCTCCTGCATTCCCTTCATATCCGCATCTCCCCGTACCGCAGCTATAATCTCGCAGGCAGCAAACAGGCGGCCTGCGCATTTCCATTGTTCCATGGTAAACAGGCAGTCAGCCCCACAGATGAAATAAAAAAGGTGCTCCGGATATTCTCTGTGCAGCTGCTCCATGGTCTCATAGCTATAGGAATTTCCGGGACGTTTTATCTCAATGTCCAGGCAGCGGAATCTGTCGTTATCTGCGATAGCACGCTGTACCATGTCATAACGTTCTGTCCCGGGCAGAACCGTAATGCCCTCTTTTGTCTTCAGATAAGAACAGCCCGTCGGTATCATCCAGATCTGGTCTAAGTGTGCCGACTCCAGCGCCTGTTCAGCCAGCATCAGATGTCCTATGTGGATTGGGTTAAAGGTGCCACCCATAATGCCTATTCTGCTCATGCTTCCTCATCCCTTTGCACGCAGTTATCATTCTTGATTGGTTCTCGTCGGCTATGCTCTAACCTTATCTGGGCAGTTCGATCTTCGGCTTGTCCTTGTCGGGCTTGTACAATACAATCTTCTTGCCGATCACCTGTACGACCTGGGAATGGGTACGCTCCGCCACCATCTCCGCAATAGCTCTGGGGTCGTCAAAACAGTTCTTCAGAACACCGATCTTGATCAGTTCATTATTATTAAAGGATTCACCAATAGCTGCGGTGAGTTCCGGAGTCAGGCTGGATTTACCCACCTGAAAAATGGGATTCAGATTGCTGGCCAGACTCATTAAATAAGCTCTCTGTTTGCTTGTCATAATCTATCTTTTCCTTTCACAAACTTACTTATAGTAATCAAAGGACAGACCGTACATGCGTACCGTATCGCCCTCCTGGATACCCAGTGCTTCCAGTTCCTCTAAAATACCGGTATCCTTCAGGAAATTCTGGAAGAAGGTAAATCCCTTCTCACTGTCCAGATTGGTGTATCCCAGCATCTTCTCGATCTTGGGTCCTTCTACTACGTACTCGTCCTCTTCTTCATCATAGGTTACGGTGTAAGCATCATCCACAGATCCTGTCATACTCTCCGGGAAGTACTCCTGCGCAAAGACAGTGGTCTCTTCTCCGATGTTAGCAAGCATATCGTTCACTTCGTATAACAGTTCCTTTACGCCCTGACCGGTTACTGCAGACATAGGGAACACCTTGATGCCCTTCGGTTCAAACTCTGCCCGGATTGCAGCTACCGGATCGGATCCATCCTCCGTATAGATAGCGTCAATCTTATTCGCCGCGATCACCTGAGGTCTGGCTGCAATCTCCGGATTATAAGCTTCCAGTTCCTTATTGATAGCATAGATATCCTGAATAGGATCTCTGCCTTCTGTACCTGCTGCATCCACGATATGGATGATCACCTTGGTACGCTCAATATGGCGCAGGAACTCGTGTCCCAGTCCCACGCCTTCGGAAGCACCTTCGATCAGTCCGGGGATATCCGCAATAACGAAACCACCGGTTCCTTCCAGATCCACTACACCCAGATTCGGATTCAGGGTCGTGAAATGATAGTTGGCAATCTTGGGTCTGGCATTGGTCACTCTGGACAGAAAAGTGGACTTACCTACATTCGGAAATCCCACCAGTCCTACATCGGCAATAACCTTCAGTTCCAGCAGAAGTTCCAGTTCCTGTGCAGCCTGTCCCGGCTGTGCATACTTGGGTGCCTGCATGGTACTGGTAGCATAATGCTGGTTGCCGTTACCGCCCTTGCCGCCTTTTAAGAGAACAACCCGTTTGTTGTCCCCCGACATATCCGTAATTACCTGCCCGCTCTGTGCTTCTTTGATCACGGTTCCCGCAGGGACTTTGATAATGATGTCTTCTCCGTCCTTGCCGCGGCAGTTTTTCTTGCCGCCCTCTTCCCCGTCTCCGGCCTTGTACTTACGGATGTGCCGGAAATCGATCAGGGTATTCAGCCCCTCATCTACAACAAAGATCACGTCACCGCCGTGACCACCATCGCCACCGTCAGGGCCGCCACTGGGAACATATTTTTCGCGGCGAAAGGACACATGACCATCTCCGCCTTTACCGCTTCTTACGTAAATTTTAGCTCTGTCAGCAAACATTTTGTTCTCCTTTCCGACATAAAACTCTTTACGGACTAAAAGGGCTTCAAACAATCAGTATGTTTGAAGCCCTGGTTAAATCAACTTATTTCTCTACAGGATATACGGAAGCCTGCTTCTTGTCTCTGCCCTTTCTCTCAAAACGGAGAACGCCATCAACTAAAGCAAACAGAGTATCATCTCCACCGATACCAACATTGACACCGGGATGGATCTTAGTACCGCGCTGTCTGTAAAGAATATTTCCAGCTTTTACAAACTGGCCATCAGCTCTCTTCGCACCTAATCTCTTGGATTCGGAATCTCTACCGTTCTTGGTAGAACCAACTCCCTTTTTATGTGCAAAAAATTGAAGGTTAAAGTTAAACATGGTCTACACCTCCTCGATTTTTACTTGCAAATACTGTTCCCCGTACTGTCTGCTGAGCTTCTGCAGTGAAAACACCATAAAGTCCATCAGAAATACGGTCTTGTCCTGCGGAATGGAATTTTCGAAATCACATTTGATAAATCCCGTCTCCTCATTCTGCGTCAGCAGCATTTTTTCGTCGACCATCTCGTCCAACGCCATGATCGTACTCTGTACGGTCACGGAAATCGCTGCACAGAGGATATCCGGTTCCTTACCGAACAATCTCTTCTTCGCATATTCCGCATGCCCCATGCAGTAGAATCCACGATAGATCCCTTCATGGTTCTTACGAATGATAATAGTTGTCATAACGATTACGCGTTAATCTTTTCGATCTTAACCTGAGTGTATGCTTGTCTATGACCATTCTTCTTGTGGTAACCGGTTTTTCTCTTGTACTTGTATACAATAACCTTCTTACCTCTACCCTGCTCCATAACGGTTGCGGTAACAGTTGCGTTAGCAACGTCAGCACCAACCTTGAGGGTATTGTCACTTACTGCGATCACCTGGTCAAAAGTAACAGTGTTACCAGCTTCTGCATCGATCTTCTCAACTTTGATCACATCACCTTCAGAAACTTTGTACTGCTTTCCACCTGTTGCAATAATTGCGTACATAATAAGGCACCTCCTATTATTTACTCGCTAACTTTGGTGGTAAAGGATCCTAAAATCCGACACACTTATACCTAGTTATGCGGCATACCGTAGTATAATAACATGAGGCGCCCTAATCGTCAAGATATAATTTTATTTTTTTGAATTTTTTTTTGAAAAATATTTCAGATATCTACTTTTCCAGAATATCTGCATTATTTTTCTTCTCGAAGTCTTCCACATACTGAATGATCAGCTTTACGGTTCCTTCGATGCCGAGGATGCTGCTGTTGATGCACAGATCGTAACTATCAGCTCTGCCCCACTTCTTGGAAGAATAATAGTTGTAGTAACTCTGACGCTGCTTATCCTTCTTCGTGATCATTTCCTTTGCCTTGGCTTCCGTCAGATCATATCTGGCCATGATACGTTTGGTCTTCACGTCGTCATCGCCGAAGATGAACAGATTGATGCAGTTCTTGTAATCTGCCAGAGCATAATCTGCACAACGGCCTACAATAACGCAAGGGCCTTCATCGGCGATCTTCTTGATCGTATCGAACTGTGCAAGAAATACTTTGTGGCTGATAGGCATATCTACAAAAGAGGATGCATTGTAGCCGAAAGAATAAGTATCCATCACCAGATTATACAGGAAAGAATTGGTAGGTCTCTCATCATGGTTCTGGATCATTTCCTCACAGAAACCACTTTCCTGTGCCGCTCTGGTAAGAAGTTCCTTATCATAGCATTTAATTCCGAAATACTCTGCAACCTTTTCCCCGATTTCACGGCCTGCAGAACCAAACTGACGTCCAATGGTAATAATCGTATTCATACACACACCCACTTTCTGCTGTACTTGATAACTAGCATTTTTTGTATTTTCATTATACGTGATATTTAACAAAAAATCAACCAATTATCAGTCTTTTTAGTCGTTTATTACTAATTTTCATATGATGCATGCATTTTTTCTGCTATTTTCATGCCTTCTTCCGTCTGTGCCAGGCCTCCTAACGCCGTTTCCCTCAGGGAAGCATCCATTTTATCCCCGACTTCTTTCATGGCATCCATAACCTGATCCGGTGGAATCCGGCTTACGATCCCCGCCATTGCCATATCCGCACAGGCCATGGCATTCACAGTACCGATCACATTTCGTTTCACGCATGGAACCTCCACCAGTCCCGCTACCGGGTCGCATACCAGTCCCAGCAGATTCTTCATGGCCATGGCAGCCGCTGTAGCAATCTGTTCGCAGTTGCCTCCCTGCAGATATGTCAGAGCTCCGGCCGCCATGGAACTGGCGGATCCGATCTCCGCCTGGCATCCTCCCGCAGCACCGCTGATGGAAGAACGGGTGGCTATGATCTGTCCAATCCCCGCCGCTACATACATGGCTTTCAGAATTTTGTCGGTATCCCTGCACCGTTTTTGAAAATAGGGAACCAGCACCGCAGGCAATACCCCACAGGCTCCAGCGGTAGGTGCTGCCACGATCCGTTTCATACAGGCATTGGATTCTCCCATCTGTAACGCTCCTGCAATACATTCATCTACATATTCCCCACATAGTGACTCCTTACCGGTATTGTGTGTGTATTCCTCCATCCGTTGGCCATCACCGCCGACAAGTCCGCTGGAGGACTTAATATCTCCTTCATAAGTAGCTGCTGCCAGCAGCATGGCATCCCAGGTAGTCCGCATATGCTCCATACTGTCCTGCTTTGACACATTCCGCTCCGCCATATCATCTTCCATAATCACCTGCCAGAATTTTTTTCCTTCCGTATGACATTTCTGTAATACCTGTTCAAATGACTGATAGGACATAGTTACTCCTCCACATTGATATAGGTCACTTTAATGATGCCGTCCAGCTGTTCCAGCCAGGCCACCGATTCGTCCGGCACTTCCTGATCTGTCTCTATGACCATAACGGCGTAGCCGCCCCGCTTGTCCCGGTAGAGTTGCAGAGTTGCAATATTCACCTGCTTTTCAGCCAGCATGGAGGTCACCTGTGCCACATGTCCCGGCTGATCCACATTGTGTACAATCAAAGTCGGCTTTTCCGCAGAGAAATTTACTTCGATCCCATCCAGTTTTGCGATCAGGATCCGGCCGCCGCCAATGGAAGCCGCCTGCACTTCTATTTTCCGCCCATGTTCTCCGGTCAGCCGCAGAACCGCCGTATTGGGATGGGCATCTTTCAGGGTAATGGTGGAAAAAGAGAATTCCATTCCGTCCTTTTTCGCCAGGAAAAAGCTGTCCGGAATCCGGATATCATCCGGCCGCATTCCCAAAAGGCCTGCGATCAGCGCCTTATCCGTGCCGTGTCCGATGCCCGTAGTAGCAAAGGAACCATGCAGAAGGATTTCCGCCTTCACCACATGGTCCTGAAGTAATTTTCCTGAAATATAACCGATCCGGACCGCTCCCGCAGTATGAGAACTGCTGGGGCCGACCATTACGGGTCCTAAAATATCAAACAGATTCATAGTCGCCTCATTTCTGTACGAAACATAAGCTATAAGTTTTATTTCTCCAACACTGTCAGAAGATGTTCAAAATATTCCGGCAGCGGAGCATCGATCTCCAGATATTCTCCGGTAGTGGGATGAATAAATCCCAGTGTCTTGGCATGAAGTGTCTGCCCCTGTAATTTGAAAGGACTTTTCCGGTTGGAGTAGACTTCATCCCCCAGAAGCGGATGCCCGATGCTTGCCATATGCACACGGATCTGGTGCGTCCTTCCGGTCTCCAACACACACTCTATATAAGTATATCCCTGAAATCTCTGTAATACCCGGTAATGGGTCACGGCACGTTTTCCGTTCTGGTGGTTCACCGCCATTTTTTTACGGTCATTCGGATGCCTGCCGATGGGCTGGTCGATGGTGCCTTCCTCCTGATTCAGCTCTCCGAAACAGATGGCCCGGTATCTTCTGTTGATGGAATGTTCCTTCAACTGTTCTGCAATGCACCGGTGGGCTTTGTCATTTTTGCAGGCAATGACAGATCCAGTGGTATCCTTGTCGATACGATGTACAATACCGGGGCGCAGTACTCCGTTGATCCCGGACAAATCCCTGCCACAGTGATACATCAGTGCATTAACCAGAGTGCCGCTGTAATGTCCCGCCGCCGGATGCACCACCATCCCCTTCGGCTTATTCACCACGATCAGATCCGCATCCTCATACAGGATATCCAGAGGGATGTTCTCCGGTTCAATATCCGGTTCCACAGATTCCGGCACGGAGAAGACTACTTCATCATCACATTTGACACGACAACTTCCCTTTACCGGCGTACCGTTTACCAGCACATTTCCGTCTTTGATCAGCTTTTGGATAAAAGAACGGGACAGATTCTCCACAAGCAGACTCATACATTTGTCAATCCGTTCGTCTTCCATCTCATCTGCTATCTGAAATCGGAGTTCTTCCATTATTTCATCTCCCGATAACGATTCTGCTTAAAGTTGAGGAATTCCAGATCCTTTTCCTTGTATACGAACAAAAACAGAATAAACAGGCCAATGGTAGCCACTACCACATAAATATCCGCCACATTAAAGATCGGATAATTGATCAGTACGAAGGAGATAAAATCCACTACATAATCCAGTCGGAATCTGTCGATCATGTTGCCGATGCCTCCGGCAACGATCACTGCCAGCAATACATGCACGATTCGGAATTTCTTCTGTTCCGGAAGTTTGAAAAGGAAAAACAACAGCACCGCAAGAAATACGATTCCCACAAACAGAATAAATACCTTCTGGTTCTGCAGCATACCGAATGCGGATCCTCTGTTCTCCAGATATTGCAATTCCAGAACTCCGTCAATGATCACATAGGCCGGCTGGTTCTTCAGATGTACCACCGCCAGATGCTTGGTAAACTGATCCAGTACCAGAAGTACGGCTGCAATCAGGGCATCTATGATCAGCATAACAACTCGACTACTTTTCTTTTCCTTATTCATGAGCATCCTCTTCACTAAAATTGATTTCTTCGATGGCAGCCAGAATTTCCTCATCCGTAACGGTTCTGTCGATAACTGCCTTTCCGATCTTCTTTAACAGAATAAATTTGATCGTACCGGCTTCCATCTTCTTATCGGATTTTGTAAGTTTCAAGATCTCCTGCGGATCGATATCGTCCACGGAGATTGGCAGATAAAACGGTACAAACATATCACGGATCTCATAAAATTCTTCCATGCTCAGCATTTCTTTTTTCCAGGAAATATATGCTGCAGCTACCGTACCCAGTGCCACACACTCTCCATGATACAATTCAAAATTCTTGTATTTCTCGATAGCATGTCCGATCGTGTGTCCAAGATTTAAGAGAGCACGGTCTCCCTGCTCGGTAGGATCCTTTTCCACCACCATTTTCTTGATGGAGCAGGTACGGATCACCATTTCTTCCAGGGTATTCAGATCCCGCTCGCAGATCTCATACATGTTCTCGATCAGCCACTCATAGAAGGGCGCATCCTTGATCAGTGCGGATTTCATTACTTCCGCAAATCCGGAATAAAACTGTCTCTCTTCCAGCGTTTTTAATACGGACAGGTTCATATATACCAGTCTGGGCATCTTAAATGCGCCTACCATGTTCTTATAGCTGTCAAAATCCACACCTGTCTTACCGCCAATAGAGCTGTCTGCCTGTGCCAGCAATGTAGTTGGAATCTGTACAAAATCAATGCCTCTTAAATAAGTAGCCGCCACAAATCCGGTCAGATCACCGCAGACGCCGCCGCCCAGTGCCAGCAGCATATCTTTTCTGTCAAAACCCTCTTCAATCAGGAAACGGTACACGTCCCTCACGGTATCCAGATTCTTGTGTTCTTCTCCTGCAGGGAACACATATTTCACAGCCTTACGGCATTTTCCCTCAAGAAACTTAAGAATCTGTGCCGCATACAGTCCGTCTACGGTGGAATCCGTCACAATGCATAATCTCTTGTCTGCTGCGCCAAGCTCTGCCAGTTCTTCCCACAGGCCGTCAAAAGACTGCTGGAATACAATATCGTAGCAAGGCTTTTTGTTATAAAGCACCGGTAATCTCTGTGCCATGTTGTTCACCCTTCAGTTCCTTATAAACTGTTCTTTCTTGTATAATTTATATCTGTTTTTAAAAAACTTCCTGCAGTTGCCCACAGGAAGTTATCTTCATATGACATTTTAATGGCATTTGACATTTTAATGGCATTTGACATTTTATGACATTCCATTGTTGATCGGCATTTCAAAAGATCCGGCGCCGCCGAAAATATCCTGAAAATCACCGGAGATATCTACGCTGGCCGGCGTAATAATGAAAATATAATGGGATATTTTCTGTAAATTACCCGATATTGCGAAACAGGATCCGGAAGTAAAGTCAATGATACGCTGGGCGATATCCACGTCCAGGCCTTCCAGATTAAGTACCACTGTCCGGTTGGCCAGCAGTGTCTCTGTGATCTCTCTTGCATCCTCTACGGAAGTAGGCTTGATCACACAGACCTCCATGCCGGTTCCAGGCATTTTCTTGGTCACGGTGCGGTGGATCGGTGTTACCTTAGGCTGTGAGGAACGCTTACTCTTCTCTTCCGGTTCGTCATCCTCCTGTGCCTGCTGTCTGCTCTTGGCCGGGCTGAATTTCTTTACCGGTTCTACTTCTTCCTCATCATCCAGATAATCGTCATCATAGAAACCTTCATCCTCTTCATCGTTCAGTTTCATATAATTCAGGAACTTATCCATTACACCCATTGTTGTGTGTCTCCTTTATTATTCAATCTCTTTCTAGATCGTCTTACTATAATCTCTTTCTCCGAAAATACCGGTTCCGACTCTGACGATCGTGGCTCCTTCCTGCGTGGCCACCATATAATCGCCGGTCATTCCCATGGAAAGAATATTCATAGAAATATTATCAATGTTTTTATTTCCGATGTCAACAGCTAATTGCCGAAGTTTCTGAAAATAGCCCCTGTTTTCTTCCGGATCCTCCACAAAAGGGGCGATCGTCATCAATCCTCTGATATGTATTCCCGGAAGCGTTGCAATCTCACGGATCAGTGTTGCAGTTTCTTCTACCGTAGTTCCGAACTTGCTTTCCTCCTGTGCCACATTTACCTCGATCAGGATATTGACTTCCACCTGCTTCTTCACGGCTTCTCTGCTGATCTCTTCCGCCAGCCGGAGGCTGTCCACGCTGTGGATCAGGTAAACCTTATCTACAATATATTTTACCTTATTGCGCTGCAGATGGCCGATCATATGCCATCTGACATCCGAAGGCATCTGAGGGATCTTGTCCACCAGTTCCTGAACCTTGTTCTCCCCGAAATCTCTGGCTCCCGCACGGTAGACATCCATCAGCATATCCACCGGTTTGGTCTTGCTGACTGCAAGCAGCGTCACTTCCTGCTCCGATCTGCCCGCCTGCTCACAGGCTTTTGTGACGTTCTCTTTTACCGTTTTGTAATTTTGTGCCAGTTCCATGCTCTGTATGGTCTCTTCCATAGTATCCGCCATCCTTTCTAGCTTTCCGGTGTCTGACTTTCCTGTGTTGCTTCCTGTGTGGTCTCCTGCGTCGGTTCCCCTCTGGTCTCCGCTGGAAGTGGCTCTGTGCTCTCCGGTATATTGTCGCTTACTCCCGGTTCTACACTGTCTGTAGGAATATCCGTCCTGCCGGTATCTGTTTTCTTGATATTGGTGATGATCTGATCATCCGATACCGAAGAACCGTCCAGTACAATATAGTCATATACATTCAGGCCATAGGTCGTATTGGCTTTTACGATGGAATACTCGTCATTCTGATACAGAATATTGATCTGCTTGAAGTCAGCATATCCCTTATTCACATTATACACACCGATCAGTGTTGCACGCTTGCTTACCGTATAGGTCTCCTGGCTGTCTGTCTTGTACAGGACATCTCCGGCCTTCAGCACCGAAGTATCCATGTAGTACATGCCTTCATTTTCATCGTAGCTGTACGCACCGGCCTCCACAAATTCACTGGAAATGTCCCCGTTATCCCGGTAGCACTGTCTGATCACACCCTGGGTTCCCGTATTTTCATTGGTCGTGACAAAATCTTCATCGATCAGGAAAAATTCCTTCTCCACAATGGAAGAATTTGGAATCTTCAGTCCAGTCTCATCATTCAATATCAGCTCGATATCCAGAAATCTGTCGGATACAAACGTAACCATGGAATTTGTAAAGGTAAGTGACAGAAATGTATTGCCATCACTGCCGGTAAACAGTTTTGCCTGCCCCCAGGACTCATACTGATTCTTCAGAAAACGTACTTTGACATAGTCCTCCTGTTGGATCTCTGCGCCTCGCTCTGCATCGATGGGAATGACCACCGACCAGTTTTCCTCCGTGGAAAGCTTGTACACCGGATCTCCCACAGCCATCAGTTCATTACCGAGCATCTGTTTCTTCTCGTAATTTTTGTTATCAAATACTTCCTGGGTAACGCCTTCCACAGTCAGATTCTCATAACCGTCCGTCCAGTAAGCCACGATACCGGTGGTGGGCGCATAACAGAAATTTACAATATTTGCAGCCGAACCGTTATTTCCGTTTTCAATGCTTTGCAGCATATTTACATTGGCCAGTTTCAGCACCGTGTTCTTCAAAGAATATTTAAAATCATAGGTACTCTCGTAATTTTTGTCATCATACCCATGCATAAAATTCACGATTTCATTACGGAATTCCGAAAGTTCCTGGTCACTCAGGGTATTTTCTCCAAGGCTGGCATCCTCCAGTTCTTCCGTCAGCCGGCCCGTTTCGTCCACGATGTAAACAGTGTCTCCCTTGGCCACCCGTTCGCCTTCTCTTGCATAAAAATTCACATATCCGGCAGTATCCGTACTTACAACTTCCTCTGTGCGGATTGACACTCCACGGTAAATATTATTGGTAGCCAGTGATCCTTCCGTTACTTCATAACGCACGATGTGGTCTGTCTGAAAATACAGTATCACACAAATGATTACATAAATAAAAATAGCTCCGAAGATGAGCATACCGATATTGAGGTTCAAAGGTTTTCTGTATTTTTTTATTTTTCTCGGTTGTTCTGCCATTGGAAAACCTCCTTTCCTCTCCCTTACATTTGAGAAGCCCCGGTTGGCATCCGAGGCTTCTCATACGTGAAAATTATAATTCGTTCTTCTTACAAAGATACAATGATCTTATCCTTCACAGACTCCGGTAATTCAGATTCGTCCCTGGATACACTGAGGATAAAATCCACCTGGAAGAAATCACTCATTCTCTCCAGTTTTTCAACAACTGCGGAAATGTCTTTGTCTTCCAGTGCTGCGATTTTCAGAAAGCTGTCAAAATACATCTGCTCCAGATCATGATCCTGAGAAATGATACCGCATACGAATCCCAGAAATTCGCTTTCATTCTCGATCATATAACGGGAAACGTCGATCAGACGCACCTTGTTGTTCAGTTCATACATATGTTTCGTACTTTTGTCCAGATATACGATACTTCCCGCAATATCCTTTACCTCGCTGTTGACTTTGTCCAACAGCTGTTTTGTCTTGCCCTTGCCCTTTTTGCCTACAATCAACTGAACCATTGGTGTAACCCTCCTGTCGTAAAATTTATAGGAACTTCACGCAACCTATTTACTTTATTATAGTTTATAACCCCTCAAAAAACAACAGTTATTTATTGATTTGCTCCAGGAGTTGTACCATTTCCGGGTACAGCACATCACTGGCTGAGGAATTCAGGATTACCGATATATAAGGAGCTCCGCTTGTGTCTCTGGATAAAAGGATCAGACAATGTCCCGCCGCGTTGGTCGTACCTGTCTTGCCGCCGATGACTGTAATGTTCTCCGGTGCCTGAAAATCTCCCCGCAAAAAACGGTTTGTGTTGTTCACCGTAAGTTCCTTGGCTTTTCCGTCCTTGTCATAATACGCGGTTTGGTAGCTTGTCATGTGAATGATCTCATTAAAGGAATCATATTTGATTGCTTCATTAAAGATCAGATACAGGTCATAGGCTGAAGTATAATGATTGTCATCCGACAGACCATGAGGATTGGTAAAACTGGTATTTGTAGCCCCCAGTCTCTGTGCTTCCTCATTCATCATCTCCACAAAATGATCTACACTGCCGCCGATATTCTCCGCGATCAGCATTGCTGCGTCGTTGGCGGAATACATCAGCAGAATATGTAATGCCTGATCCAATGTCATGGTATCTCCGGCTTTTAATCCGCACAGCTGTGCACCGGATTCCGTGATCTTTACGCTATCCGTAGCTGTCAGCACAGTATCCGGTGATGCATTCTGTAATGCCACCAGTGCCGTCATTACCTTGGTCAGGCTGGCCGGATACAATCTTTCATGTGCATTTTTGGAATATAATACCTTTTTATTGTTTACGTCGAACAGTACAGCGGCCGAGGCCTGTGACATGTCTACGCTGCCATCCCCCGTCTGGTCCTCCGTCACCACACACAGATCCGCAGCAAAGGGCTCTGCCCTGCCCGCTCCGGTTCCTGCCAGCACATTGAAACTGCTGACACTGGAATTGACATCGTACGGAAATGTATACGCCACATTACCGCATCCGGTAAGCAGACTCATGCAGAGGATCAAGGACATGCAAAGGCAGATCCGACGAACTTTATTTGTACATTTCACGCCACTCTAAATCTCCTCTGTCTAAGGACTTGATCAACAGTTCCGCGCTGGCGAGATTCGTTGCCAACGGAATATTATGCATATCACACAAGCGCATTACATTGCTTACATCCGGCTCATGGGCCTTGGGTGCCAGTGGATCCCGCAAAAAGATCACCAGATCGATCTCGTTGTGTTCGATCTGTGCACCGATCTGCTGTTCTCCTCCCAGATGTCCAGCAAGATATTTGTGTATATTCAGGTTGGTGACCTCTTCGATCAGCCTGCCGGTAGTTCCTGTGGCATATAATTCATTTTTACTTAAAATTCCGCGATATGCAATGCAGAAATTCTGCATCAGTTTCTTTTTGGCATCATGTGCGATCAGTGCAATATTCATATAGTCCATACCCCTTCTCTGTGTAATGTATGATTTCTTTTGTCTAGCTTCTCTTCGCCTGTAATCGTACGTTCAGTACAACACCCATTCCAATATACAGACTCATCAGCGAGGTCAGGCCATAGCTTACAAAAGGCAGCGGAAGTCCTGTATTCGGTAAAATAAACGTAGCCACTCCGATGTTCACAAAGCTCTGGAAAGCGATCAGTCCCCCCATTGACGCCGCTATGATCGTCCCCGCGGTATCTTTCGCCTTTCCCGCGATAGAAACGCACTCCATTGCCATCAGCATCAGCAGTATGATCACTACGATACTTCCCTTAAAACCAAACTCTTCACCGATAACAGCGAATATGAAATCGGTTTCCGCTTCAGACAGGAAATTGCCATTCTTTACCGATGTGATCTCATTGTTTTTATAGCCCTTGCCGTCCAGCTCTCCAGAGCCTATGGCCATTACAGAGTTCAACTGTTGGTAAGCCAGATCCGTAGAATATTCCTCCGGATTGACGAAGGCAAGGATACGATTTTTCTGGTAAGTCTCCAATATGGTACTGTCCGGCTGCATTGCCAGAGATACCAGTATGATCACTGCAGGAATTGCCACCGCCAATGCTCCGAAGATCAGCTTATAACTGATGCCTCCGGCATACAGGATCACGCAGAAAATAAAGATCAGCACAAGGCTGGTAGACAGCGCCGGCTGTTCCTTTACCATGATCCAGGGAACACCCATAAGTACCGCAATCGATGCGATCACAGGGAAAGTATTCAGCTTCTCCTTATATTTCATAATAAACTGTGCAAAGAATAAAATCAATAAAATTTTTGCAAGTTCTGAAGGTTGAAATTGCAGTCCACCGATCTTAAGCCACCTCTGGGCTCCGTTGCCTTCTTCACCCATCAGGATTACCAGTCCGAGCAGTACCAGATTGCCTATGTACATCAGCCAGTAAAGCTTCAGGATCACGGAATAATTAAAAAAAGAAAGGGCGATCATGATAACAAGCCCCGCAACTACACCCGCCATCTGTTTGGTCTGCTGGGCAGGTTCCGCACTGCCGATGGTTATGATGCCGATGATGGACAGTGCAAGTATCAGTATGATCAGTTTAAAGTCATAATCCCGTAATCTATAATTCTTAAACATCCGTTTGACCTTTCTGTTTTTTATGCTCCTTATGGCATTTTCGCAGTCTTCTGTAAATCAATAATGGGAATATTGGCAATCAGGCTGGGGCTCTTATTCCGTCCACCCTTACTGCCCTTTGCCTGTATCTCGATTTCCATATGATCAGTATCGATCCGCATATATTTCGAAATCACTTTTGTAATATCCGCCTTGATCAGTTCCATCATCTCCGGAGAACAGTTCACCCGGTCCGATATCAGCAGGATTTTCAGACGGTCCTTTGCCACCTGGCAGGAGCTTTTCCTGCGAAAAAAATGTTTCATATTCATCCCGTCCCCTTCCTATGCTTTCCGAAAAATACCAGTTACTTTTGTCCAAAAAGATACTCCTTTTTCGAAATCCAGGAACGGAATTTCTTTTCCCAGCACACGATCCACCACATTGCGGTAAGCCTTACCCGCCGGTGTATCGCTTCCGACTAATGGTTCTCCCTGATTGGTGGCGATGACTACATTCTCATCATCCGGAACGATTCCGATGAGCGGTACCGCCAGAATATCCACCACATCATCCGCAGACATCATATCTCCGCGCTTTACCATATCCATGCGCAGTCTGTTGATGATCAGATCCATCTGTTTGAAGCCGTTGGCCTCCAGCAGTCCGATAATACGATCTGCATCTCTGATGGCCGAGACCTCCGGTGTTGTTACCACCAGTGCCCTGTCGGCCCCGGCAATAGCATTCTGGAAGCCCTGTTCAATTCCCGCCGGGCAGTCCAGAATGATGTAATCAAATTGTTCTCTCAAGTGGTCGATCACCTTCACCATCTGTCCCGGGGTGACTGCCGATTTATCTCTGGTCTGTGCCGACGGCATCAGATACAGTCCCGGATGTCTCTTGTCCCGGATCAGTGCCTGTTTGATTCTGCAGTTCCCTTCGACCACATCTACCAGATTGTAAACGATACGGTTCTCCAGTCCCATGACCACGTCAAGGTTACGCAGACCGATATCCGTATCGATCAGGCAGACTTTGCTGCCCGCTTTTGCAAGACCTGTTCCAACGTTTGCGGATGTAGTGGTCTTACCTACACCGCCTTTTCCTGAAGTGACGACAATGACTTCGGAGCTTTTCTTCTCCGTGGAAACGTTTTGTTCCATTTTGGATTCCTCCTGTTTGATTTTGTCGTCCCCTGGATTCTTTTAAAAAGTACCCAGTAATTCTTTTGTAAGGGGATCAAATACGATCTTCCCGTTCTTCAGGTGTGCAATTTTCGGTTGTACTTTGGGACGAATGCCCCATTTCGACTGTTTCGCATTGGTTTTATATTTGAAATCGCCGATTTTTAATCTTTCCGGCTCCATTTCAAGCGCTACAATATAACAATCTTCTCTGCCAGATCCGCCCGCATAAGCTTCCCCGTACAGTCCTCCCAGAATGATGATGTTGCCTGCGGAGATCACCGCACTGCCCGGGTAGACATCCCCCAGAACCACGATGCTGTTCTCGGTTTCTATGACTTCCCGGTTTTTGAGGGTTCCCTTGTAGAACTGCCCCTCGTCCCCGGTGGAAAGCTTTTTCTCCATATGCTGCAGAGCTTTGATAAAGTTCTTGTTCGTGGTCTCATCATGGCCCACGATACAGGCGATCCTCACATTGCTGTTCTTCCGGATGGTATCCAGAATGCGGATTTCTTCCACTTCGGTCACCTCCCGTCCCTCCATGGATAATGCCATGGTGGACGTACCGAAGAAGTTTTTCGCCTCTGTGAATTTCACCGCCAGTTCCTGCAGGATTTCTTCCAGGGAAGCATCCTCCCTCATCAGAAGAGTGATCCCGCTCTGATAACTTTTGATCAATACTGCATCTTTCATTTTCTTATACCTGTCTTTTTATTTTCTTAATATCCGAAGTCCCACATTTGGCATTCATCTGTCTGTGTTATCTGACTCCGGATAGTTACATCTCATTGGATACTGCATTGTCGAGAGTATCCGCAGTACCTGTGATCAGATCATCCTCTTCCGCCAGTCCGTAATAATACTTGATAATATCTCTGGTGAACTGGGCTGCATAGTCTGAAGAATATCCGAAAGGTATTCTTGTGGCAATGGCGATCTCCGGATTCTCATACGGCGCATAGCAGATAAAAAGCGCATGGTTTGGTCGGGAAGCTGTCTGCTCTGCCGTACCGGTCTTACCTGCGGCATTTACCACCAGATCACTAAAGTACTTTTTGTTTTCCACCACCTGACGCATTCCCAGATGGAACGCATCCCAGTATTCCTGCGGCAGGTCAATCTGGTTTCTCACTCCTGCATGGTACTCTTTCAACAGATTGCCCTGGGAATCTGTTGTCTTATCCAACAGGGTCAGATTATAGCAGGTCCCACTGTTGGCAATGGTAGTGACATATCTGGCCAGTCCAACGGTAGTGTAGCTGTTGCTGCCCTGTCCGATGGCAGAACGTACCGGATCCTTGGTGGATATATCCGGTGCATATTCTCCGATCTCCACTCCCGATTTATCTGTCAGTCCATACAGATCCGCATATTTGCCCAGGGTATCCAGACCCGCTTCCTCATTATAGCTTCCGGTTCTGGTAGCCAGCTGGTAGCCCACATTGTAGAAGAAGTAGTTACAGGAATCCTTGATGGCAGATGTCACATTTTCATAGCCATGTCCGGAAATTTTCCAGCATCTGGGGGATGGTGTGATCTCGGTAAAAGTACCGACACAGTTCACACGGCTCTGAAGATTAATCACATTCTCCAGAAGTCCCGCTGTAGCGGATACAATCTTGAACGTGGAACCGGGTGCTGCCTTATACTGGGTGGCAAAATTCAGCTGTGGGCTGGACTTGTCCGCATTCAGCTGCGCATAATACTCCGCATCCACGGTATTCGCCATTTTGTTATTGTCATATCCCGGATAAGACACCATAGCCAGCACATCTCCCGTATTGACATCCGTAATGACTACAGAGGCATTGCAGGGATCCAGTGCCAGTTGGGCCGGTGTGATCTCCAGATTATTGATCCGGTTCATCATAAACTGATATGCCGACAATTTACCGGAATACAGTGCTTCTTCATCCTCAGCCGGGATGTCCACCGCCTGCTGTTCACACAGGAGCATACAGATCTGTTTCCCGGTGATCTTGTCATTTAAAAGCATATACTTGTAGAAACGTTTCTGGAACTCCGTGGTATGGTCGATGGCATTAATGGTGTACTCCAACAGTTTGTCATAAACTTCTGTAGAATCCGAATATTTGTCATTCAGATCCAGCTTGCTGACATCGATCCAGTTCATGGCGATGCAATACTGCAGATACTCCTTTAAGGAGATCACTTCCTCCTTCGCCCAGGCCGTCTGCGTAGCATCATTATCATCCACCAGTTCCTTCATGATCACGCCTTCCTCCCGAAGGAGGCTTACGATATTACTCTGATAAACCTGATATTCCTTGGAAAGCTTGCTATAGGGAGTTGCCCCTTCTGTAAGTTCGTAAGTCAGTCTGTCGTAAACGCCCTGCTTATACTCCAGATAAGCGGCATAGACTGCCTTTTCCGTCTCTCCGGCATCTTCTGCCTCGAAATGTTTTCTGTCCAGAATATTGTTGTTGATCATGGCAAAATACACGTCATAGATCGGGATCTTAATGGACGAGCTCTTGGCATTCTCCGGCAGATTGAATTCTTTGGCGTTGATGATCTTGCTTGCCACCAGACCGGCCAGCTTCTGTTCGATGATATTATATACCGCCTCCGTAAGGTCCTTATCGATGGTCAGGTAGACATCCGCTCCCGGCTGTGCCTCTTTCCGCTCTAAAATAGTGATCACCTTACCGGTATTGTTCACCACCACTTTTTCACTGCCCTTGGTACCCTGCAGGGTAGTCTCCATATATGCCTCAATACCACTCTTACCTACCACATCATTGATGGTATAGGTATCCTCCAGGCCGCCTTCCGTCACCACCTGGTCATTTAACTCTGCCAGTTCATCGGAAGAGATTTTGCCGGTATATCCCAGCACATGGGCGAAATATTTGCTGTCTATGTAGTGGCGCACCGTATCCTCTACGATGGACACACCGTCCAGCTGGTCGGAATTCTCCATGATCACCGCCACTGTCTCCGCACTGACATTGGTAGCCACAGTGGTTCCCACATATTTCCGGAAGGAGGTCAGATTCATGGCATACCGGACGGTTACCATCTGCAGCCACTCCTCTTTGGTATAACCTTTCCCCGGCACGAAGGGGGTCTTGGTGTTCTCGGGATCTTCGTACTGACCGATAGCAAAGCCCTTGGCACGGCTTAAGTACTCTATCAGTTCCTGGGCTGTCATGGCTTTTTCTTCTTCACTAAGCTCGTCTATGGTTCTGTATCCAAGCACATCCGCCTGAAAACGAAGCAGCGCCGTGCCATCCACGGAATAGGCATAATCGCCGTCTTCATCAATAATGATCTTAAAATCCGTGATCACACTGTCACCGTTTTTCTCGATCAGCTTTATCAGCCGATAGACAACGTCATTGACCTTTGCGTTCTTATTCCGGCTGGACTCAAACACATCCTCGATCTTCACAGAATAAGCCAGTTCATTTTCCGCCAGTACATTGCCGTTCCTGTCCAGGATCCGTCCTCTGGTACTGGATATATCCCTGGTCTTCTCGATCTGAAGGATAAAGTCGTTCAGATACTCTTCTCCGTTTACGATCTGCAGGTTGAAACAGCGGTAAAGCAGAACACCGGCAAAAAAAGCAAACAGTATCATAAGTACTGTCAGTCTGCTGGTCACAATATTAATAATGTGATCTCTAATTTCACGAAACAAATTTCTGTGCGCTCCTTTTTTCCTTCTCCTCCAGTTTCTGATTAATCTTCAGGATCAGAGGATACAAAATAATCGTAACAACGATGGTGTAAAGTGCCTCCGGCAGGATCACACTTGTAAAATAATACGGGAAATGAAAACGCCCTCTCAAAAGAAACATCAGAATGTAACAAATCAATCCATAAGAAATGTCGCTGACAATAATAAGCGCCAACGGCAGCTTGATATCCTCCGGATAAAAGATCCGGCTGAATTTCCCGTTAACAAAGCCTATGTACATCATGACCATGGCATAAAATCCCAGGAAACTTCCGAAAAAAATATCACATAAAAGCCCGCAGGAAAATCCGATCAGCAGTCCCTCCTTCTCCCCTCTCATAAATCCGAAGGAAGAAGTCAGAATGATCATCAGATTGGGAATGATTCCGCCCATTGCCAGGCTGTTAAATACACTGCACTGCAAGACAAAAAATAAAAGGATCAGAAGAACCACTACAATCTTGCGCAGGAAGCTGCTGTTATTCTCCATCTGCGCCTCCTCCCGGAACCTGCTGTTTCTTGTCCGTGATCACCAGCACCTCACTCAGATGCTCGAAATCCACCACCGGAGTCAGGTATCCGGATTTCGTCAGATTGTTGGTATCTTTATTGATGGTACTGATATAGCCGATCAGGATATTGGGAAGATATTTATCACTGATATCGGAAGTAACTACCTTATCTCCCTCTGCCACTGCATCCTGGCTGTCCACCAGCTTGCTGAAAGGAATCACTCCCTGGGCCATCATCTGCAGATCTCCGGATACGATCAGATTGTCACCCGTGGCAAGTGTCATACCGCTGACATTAGAATTGTCGGAAATAATGGAAGTCACCCGGGACCAGTTCGGTCCTACGGACGTAATGCGTCCCACCAGACCGCCTCCGGCGATCACATTCATATCATCCGCCAGCCCATCATTAGAGCCTTTGTCAATGACAAAAGAAGAATACCAGTTGCCAGAATCTCTGCTGATGATCCGGGCACCGATCTTATTGTAGTCCCCGTATTCTTCATCAAGCTCCAGCAACCCTCTCAGTTCATTCAGTTCATATTTGTCCTGCTGCAGCAGAGTGTTCTCTTCCGTCAGGGAAGCCACCTGCTCCTTCAGGGCACTGTTCTCCGCTAAAAGTGTCCGGATCTGCACCAGTTCATCGGAACGATTTGCCAGCCATTCTCCGGCCTTGGCGATCCCCTGTTCAAAGGGTACGATCACATATCCCACCACTCTGTTGAACGGTCGGTTAAATACATTGGTTCCAAAGGTCACCAGCATCATGATGGTGCAGAGGATAGTTAAAATAAAAAGGAGATATTTACTCGGTAAAGTAAACCTCTCCCCTTTTCTTTTTACGACTGGGCTCATTTACTCATCCCTTCAATTGCATAAGCTACCGTTTTATAGTTATCATCCTTGATGATCTTGGCAAGTCCTGTTGCCACGCTGGTCAGCGGATTCTCAGCCACATTCACATGCAGTCCGGTACCGGTTGCCAGTCTCTCTGCCAGATGACTTACCTGGGATGCTCCTCCGGTCAGATAAATACCGTGACGGTAAATATCCGCTGCCAGTTCAGGGGGTGTTCTCTCCAGTATCACCTTTACATTATCAATAATGGTATTAAAGTGCTCTTCCAGAGACTCGTCCACCATTCTTGTGGGAATCTCACGCTCCACCGGCAGACCGGTGACAATGTCTCTGCCGTATACTACAGCACCCTTTCCTTCTTCTTCCAGTTCCTTCAGGGCAATCTTCACATTCTCAGCCGTCTTGCCACCGATGATCAGAGAGAATTCTCTTCTGACTGCCGCACGGATGGCATCATCAAATTTCATGCCGCCCACCTTGATCAGACGGCTCAGTACGATACCGCCCAGTGACAGGATGGAGATTTCCGTGGTCTCATAGCCGACATTCACCACCAGGACACCCTGGGAATTTTTTACATCGATATCCAGACCCAGACCGTCTGCCACGGCCTTCTCCACTACCATGATCTTCTTGGCCTTTACGTTAGCTCCTTTGATCAGATCATAGAATGCTCTTTTTTCCACCTCGGTAACATCCGTAGGCACTGCAATGAAGAAATCAGAAGGCTTGGTATTGCCCTTCTGCAGATCACCGATAAAATACTTTACCAGCGTCTCCATATTTTTGATATCCGCGATCACACCATTGGAAAGCGGATAAGAAATATGAATATTGCCGGGAGCTTTCTCATACATTTCAAATGCAGAGTTACCATAAGCAAATAAAGTATTCTTATTCTCGATGGCAATCATATTTTTTTCGATCATGATATTGTCATCATTGCGGTTATAGATCTTTATATTGTTGGTACCAAGGTCGATACCAAATGCATTGTTTGCCACTGTCGTTATCCCTTTCTTATATCAAAAATTTTTGCTCTCTGAAGCTAGTATACCTGTTATCGCCAATAATAATGTGGTCTAACAGCGGAATGTCCATCTGGTTTCCCACCTTTGCCACATTTTCCGTCAGCTCCCTGTCGGATCTGCTGGGAGTGGGATCTCCGCTGGGATGATTGTGCACGAGGATAAGACTGACTGCCTTGTCCTTTAACGCCTCCAAAAATATCTCTCTGGGAGAGATCAATGCCATATTGACGCTGCCGTCCGACAATTTCTTCTCACGGATCAGCTGTCCTTTGGCATCCAGACAGAGCAGATACACACATTCGGTATCCCTGTGTCTGAGTTTTTCCATAAAATATTCCGCCACATGATCCGCTCTGGTGAAGCAGATCCCCTCTCTGGCTTTGGCCCGGCTCATCCTGTTGGACAGTTCGGCGATGCATTTTAGTTTCACCGCTTTCACCATGCCAATGCCCCGGATCTCCATCAGTTCTTCCACACTCACATCATGCAGACCCAGCAGTCCTTCTCTCGGATAGGTGGCCAGTGCCAGTACCTTCTCAGCCAGCGCCACCGCGGAATCCTCCTTCGTCCCGGTTCGCAGAATCACCGCAAGCAATTCCGCCTCCGTAAGATTCTCCGGTCCGAACTGCAGAAATCTCTCATAGGGAAGTCCCCGGTCTGTATTTACCTGTACATTCTTCTCGGGCATAAGTCTCCTTCTGCCTGCTCCGACGTATGCTGCCTAACGGATAAAACGGTATACCACAAACGCTATGATCACACCGATCACACTGGCGATCGTGATGTTAAACTCCAGTCCGAAAGTCAGAATAATGAAACCGAGATTCAGTTCCACTGGACTGCTGAGGCCGAAATTCTGTCCGTAATTCAGAAAAGTACCGTCGAAATAAGTCCCTATAAATCTGCCGATCACAAATCCGATCAGTACCAGGACGATCAAAACCCAATTAATTCTCTTCAAGGTAGTTCCTCTTCTTTCTTCTGTGTACTCTCCATGGCTGAACAGTCTCCCCGTGAGCCTGTCTTCCATACGTCTTTTTATACTATCACAAAAAGCTTCTTCTGTACACAAATTTAGTAGATTTTATTTTGCGCTTTTTCTACAGGATTCGTATTTTTCAATGTAGTTCTACATGCTTTCCGGATCTGTTCTTCCGTCACAAGACCTTTTTGTACCAGTACCTGCAGGGATTTCAGAATACCGAATTTGGCATGCTGCCAGGTCAGTCCGCCCTGGAAATACACTGCATACGGAGGCTTGATGGGGCCGTCCGCAGACAGCTCAATGGAGGAACCGGAAACAAATGCTCCCGCTGCCATAATGACCTGTGCATCATATCCCGGCATATCCCAGGGTTCCGGTGTCACATGACTGTCTACCGGTGCCGCCGCCTGAATTCCCTGGCAGAAGCCGATAACCCCCTCAGGCTGACCGAAGGTCACTGCCTGAATGATATCGTGTCGGCTCTCACTGCCGTTCGGTACTACCGCAAAACCTAATTTTTCATAGACATTGGCTGCAAAGATTGCACCCTTCAGTGCTCCCGCCGTCACCGTGGGAGCCAGGAAAAATCCCTGATAAAAATCTTTCAAAATGCCAAGGGAAGCGCCGACTTCCTTGCCCAGCCCCGGAGAGGTCAGACGGTATGCCGCATTTTCCACACATTCTTTCTTTCCAGCAATATATCCGCCGATAGGAGCCAGTCCGCCTCCGGGGTTCTTGATGAGAGATCCTACGATCATATCCGCACCCACGTCGGAAGGTTCTATGGTCTCCACGAATTCTCCGTAGCAGTTATCCACCATGCAGATCACGTCCGGCTTAATACCTTTAATGAAGGCGATCAGTTCGCCGATCCGCTGTACGGACAGGGTGGGTCTGGTCTGGTAGCCCTTGGATCGCTGGATCGTTACCAGATGAGTTTTCTCATTGATATTCTCACGGATTTTATCGTAATCAAAGCTTCCGTCCGGCAGCAGATCCACCTGGCGATAAGTTACTCCATATTCTGCAAGAGACCCTTTGGAGGGGCGGATGCCGATGACTTCTTCCAGCGTATCATAGGGTTTGCCTACCGGGGACAACAGTTCGTCTCCAGGTCTTAAATTGCTCATCAGAGCCAATGCCAGTGCATGCGTGCCGCAGGTGATCTGAGGGCGCACCAGTGCATCCTCCGTATGGAAAGTCGCTGCATAGACAGCCTCCAGGGTATCTCTTCCAAGATCGTTGTAGCCGTAACCGGTAGTGCCCAACAGGCAGGCCTCACTGACCTGATGCTGCTGCATGGCATTTACCACCTTTAACTGATTGTATTCCGCGTTACTATCCACTTCATCAAAGCGGTCTCTTAAACTTTTCTCAATGGTGCAGCCGTAATCATATACGGTCTTGCTGATTCCCATAGACAGGTAGATCTCTTCATTACTGCTTCTCATAAATCTCTTTTTCTCCTAATTCTCTGATCATGTATTCCAATATTTTCTCTTCGTTATAATCAAACCGGCCCTTGTCGATCCAGGTGACTTCACTCTCTCTGCGAAACCATGTCAGCTGTCTCTTGGCAAAATGCCTGGTATCCCGTTTCAAGGTATAGACCGCATCTTCCAAGCTGCATTCTCCATCCAGATATTCCAGAATCTCCTTGTAGCCCAGTCCCTGCATGGACGTCATGCCCTTACGGCATCCCATATCCTTCAGTTGTCTTACTTCATCCACCAGACCCTGTGACATCATTTCATCGATTCTGTCCTCGATCCGTGCATACAGTTTTTCCCGGTCGTCCGTCAGCACAAAATAGCTGAAATTATAGGGACTTGTCCGTTCTTTTTCCCTCTCGTTGTGTACAGAGATCGGTTCTCCTGTCAGTTCATAATATTCTAAAGCACGGATGGTTCTCTTGATATTATTGGCATGAATATTCTCCGCCGATACGGGATCGACCTTCTTCAGCATCTCATGCAGACTCTCCGGTCCCTGTTCTTCTGCCAGAAGTTCCAGTTTTTTTCGATATTCGGTGTTCTCTTCGTTTTCCGTAAAATCAATGCCCCGAAGCACCGCCTGAATGTAAAATCCGGTGCCTCCCACCAGAATAGGGATATGGCTCCTGTCATATATCTGCTCCATACATTCCAGACAATGTTTCTGGAACACTACTACATTGAATTCTTCCCAGGGCTCCAGAATATCGATCAGATGATGGGGCACCCCCTCCATCTCCTCCGGACGGATTTTGGCAGAACCGATATCCATATGTTTATATACCTGCATGGAATCTGCCGACAGGATTTCTCCATTTATAGCTTTTGCCAGTGCGATGGACAGTTTTGTCTTTCCCACCGCTGTCGGCCCGGTCAGGACCACCAGTGGTTTCTTTTTTTTCTGTATTACCGACATTATTTTTTCCTTACTCTTTTTATCCTGCTATCCGTTGTTCTGGGTACAGTTTGCTGCATCGATGGCAATGACCAGCATCAGACCCTCCAGTTCATCCTGTGGATCGGAGAAATTAATAGTATACGTATCTCCCCAGTGAAACAGTTCTTTGGAGATATGGATGATACTGCTGCATCCATTGTATACATCATAATCCCATCCCAGAAAATCTCCCTCCACGCGCCAGCCGTTATAGTTGATCTCATATCTGGGCTTGAAAAAAGAAAACTGTTTGCGGATTTCACCACGGACCCGGCCACCGATCTCGATTTCAAAGGCCGGAAGAAAGGTAAGCAACCGCTGTCTGATCACTCCCAGTTCATGGTTATTTCTGTCGTATACATGCAGCTGGTGTCCCAGGGAGAAAAACTCCGCTTTTACAAAATATTTTGGATTTTCATTTTCATCATAGACATCATAGGAATCTGTCCAGGAAAACACTCTCTGTTTGATCAGTAAACGCATTATACTATCCTCTTAAATTTCTTCTCCAGATCTGTCTCCGTCATGGTAATAATAGTGGGTCTGCCGTGGGGACAGTTGTAGGGATTATCCAGGGTCAGAAGTTCGTCGATCAATTTCTCCGCCTCCTGAAAGCTCAGACGGTTATTGCCTTTGACCGCCGCCTTGCAGGACATGGATGCAATCTTTTCCTCAATGACCTGAAAACTTCCGCGATTGCCGGTCTCCTGGGACAGTTCATCCAGCACTGCCAGGAACAGTTCCCTCTCACTGCATCCGTAGAGATCCACTGGTACACTACGGAGGGCATATTCGTTGCCTCCGAAAGCATCAATCTCAAATCCCAGCTGTGCAAAAGCATCCTCATAGGTGTGCAGAATGCTTTCCTCCTGCCCTGTCAGGCTGACAATAATCGCCGGCATCAGACGTTGGGACACCACACTCTTTTCATAAAACTGTTTCATCAGGCGTTCATATTTTACCTTTTCATGAGCCGCATGCTGGTCAATGATGAACAATTTGTCTTCAAACTGGATCAGCCAGTAAGTATCAAAGACCTGACCGATAATCCGGTAACGGCTGCGATTCTGCATGGACAACAGTTTTTCCTCGAACAGATTCAACTGCTGGGTATTTTTGATCTCCGGTTCCGGGGCGGCAGCTGCATCCTGCGACGATGCCGTGGGCTGTCCGGAAGCAGTTGTTGTGGCCATCTGTTCCTGTACCGGGTTCTTCCTGTCTTCCGGCGGCACTGCCTCCACGAAGAAATCATCTTCCTGCGGTACGGCTGTGGTGCTGACTGCTTTGGAAACTTCTGGTGTATTACCGTACAGGACGGACTGCGTTTTTTTCACCGTCACAGTTCCTGCAACACCCACTGTGGAGTTCTCTATTAGCTCCGGCTTGCGGATACTGGTCTGTACCCCGGCATGATTTTCCAGCCAGACAGGTTTCTGTATAAATTCTCTCCGGTCCCTGGAAACCGCTTCATATTTTGCTGCCTCCATGACACGATAGCTTTCTTCTCTCTTTTTTTCAAATACTTCCGGTGTGTGTTCTTTCCAAGAAGCTCTTCTCTCTTCCTGTTCTTTCTTCTGGATTGCCTTTTCATCCTCCAGAGAAGCATCCGGGATCATCTCCCGGTTCCGCAAAGTGATGGCGATCTTCTCACTGAGCATTCTGGCAAATGCCATGCCGTCAGAGAACCTTACATCCATTTTGGAAGGATGTACGTTCACATCCACCGTCTCCGTATCCATGGTGATATGCAGTACGCACAGTGGAAACTTATGCTGCATCAGATACTGCTTGTAGCCTTCCTCGATAGCCTTGGCGATCACACCGCTGCGGATAAAACGACCGTTGATAAAATAGATCTCGAAGTTACGGTTGGAACGCACCAGTACCGGTTTGCCCAGATATCCTTCGACTTTGATGCCGTTCTCTTCGATCTGGATAGGCACCAGCTCTGCGGCGATCTCCCTGCCGTAGATCCGGTAAATTACCTCCCGCAGGTCACCGTTTCCGGAGGTATGGAATCTGGTCTGGTTTCCCAGTACGAATTTAAACGAAATATCCGGTCTCGACAATGCCAGATGTTCCATCAGATCCGTGATATAACTGCCCTCTGTGGCAGGCTGTTTTAAGAACTTCCGGCGTACCGGCGTATTAAAAAACAGGTTCCGCATGAGGAACGTTGTGCCGTCCGGTGCACCGATTTCATCAATGGATTGCTCCCGCGCCCCTTCCAGTACCATGCGGGTACCCGTGAGATTTTCCTTTCGCTTGGTAATGATCTCCACCCGGGAAACTGCCGCGATACTGGATAAAGCCTCACCACGGAATCCCAGACTCGCAATATGGTTCAGATCATCCGCATCCTCTATTTTACTGGTGGCATGGCGCAGGAACGCGGTAGGAAGCTGATCTCTCTCGATACCGCAGCCGTTATCCGTCACGCGGATGAATTCAATGCCGCCTTCCTTTGCCTCCACCGTGATTGCTGTAGATCCGGCATCAATGGCATTCTCCACCAGTTCCTTTACCACACTGGCTGGTCTCTCCACCACCTCACCGGCAGCGATCCTGTCGATCGTCCGGGAGTCCAGTACATGTATTCCCATAAATCTCCTCCCTTATGCTTTCTAGCCGTTCCAGCGGTTCTTTAACTTATTCTGCAGGCGGTACAAAGTATTCAGTGCATCCAACGGTGTCAGAGTCGTTACTTCGATCTCCATCAGTTCCTTCAGCACATCCTCGTCCGTCACCGTATCAAACAGAGACATCTGCGCCAGATCCACTTCATCATATTTTGGCTGTTTTTTTGCTTTCCCATCGCCCTTATTATCAATGGCGATACTCTGCACCTTTTCGGTGATATCATTGTCGGACAGCTGTTCCACGATCTCTTTTGCACGGTCAATGACCATATCCGGCACACCTGCCAGTTTGGCCACCTGGATACCGTAGCTCTTGTCTGCACCGCCCTTTACGATCTTACGCAGGAATACAATATCGTCTCCGCATTCCTTGACTGCGATGCAGTAGTTGTTGACATTGTTCATTTTGCCTTCCAGCTCGGTCAGCTCATGATAATGGGTGGCAAACAGTGTCTTCGCTCCCAAAAGCTTTCGATTACTGATATGTTCGATCACTGCCCAGGCAATGCTCAGGCCATCAAAGGTGGACGTGCCTCTTCCGATCTCATCCAGGATCAGGAGACTTTTGGATGTGGCATTCCGTAAAATATTCGCCACCTCATTCATCTCCACCATGAACGTGGACTGCCCGCTGGCCAGGTCATCCGACGCACCCACACGGGTAAAGATTCTGTCTACAATGCCGATGTTGGCACTTCTGGCAGGCACGAAACAACCGATCTGTGCCATCAGCACGATCAGTGCCGTCTGACGCATATATGTGGATTTTCCCGCCATATTCGGACCGGTGATGATGCTGATACAATGACTTCCATTATCCAGATAGGTGTCGTTGGCAATGAACATGTCATTAGTGATCATCTGTTCCACCACAGGATGTCTGCCATCCTTGATATCAATGACACCTTTTTCATTTAACTTCGGGCGTACATAGTGATTGCGCTCAGACACCAGGGACAGGGATGCATAAACATCCAGCTTTGCAAGTGCCTTGGCAGTATTCTGGATACGTACCAGTTCCTGTGCGATGGTATCCCGGATTCTGCAGAAAATATCATACTCCAGTGTCTGAAGCTTGTCCTCCGCATTTAAGATCGTATCTTCCAGTTCTTTTAATCTCGGTGTGGTATACCGCTCCGCATTGGCAAGGGTCTGCTTGCGGATATAATCCTCCGGCACCAGATCCTTGTAGGAATTGGTCACCTCAAAGAAGTAGCCGAACACATTATTTTTTTTTATTTTGAGATTCTTGATTCCGGTACGTTCTCTGTCTTCTTCCTCCAGCTGGACCAGCCATTGTTTGCCGTCATGTTTGGCTGCACGCAGATGATCTATAGTCTCATCGAACTGATCCTTGATCATTCCGCCTTCACGAATAGATATGGGCGGTTCCTCAACGATCGCCTCGTCAATCAGCTGATAAATGTCCTCCAGTCCATCGATTTCTTCCCGGATGGCTGCCAGCTCCTCTTTCTGGAAGCCCGCCAACACCGTCTTGATAGGCGGCAGCATCTGCAGAGAGTTACGAAAAGCGATCAGATCTCTGGGGTTTGCCGTCTTATAAGTTACTTTGCTGAGCAGTCGTTCCAGATCGTAAACCGGATTCAGGTACTCTCTGATCTCGTCCCGGGAGATGGAATCCTGATTCAGTTCCTGGATTGCATCCAGACGTTTCTCCATTTCTTCCTTATCAATCAGAGGCTGCTCAATATAGTTTCGCAGCAATCTGCCGCCCATGGCCGTCTTCGTCTTGTCCAGTACCCACAACAGAGACCCTCTCTTCTGCTTTTCCCTCAGTGTCTCTGTCAGTTCCAGATTTCTTCTGGTGGAACTGTCCAACAGCATGTATTTGCTGGTAAGATAGGGAGAAATATGAGTAAAATGTTCCAGATCCGTCTTCTGGGTATCATATAAATATTGCAGCAATGCTCCTGCTGCCAGAATTCCTGTAGGAAATTCCTCAACACCGAGGCCGATCAGAGTATTCACCTTAAAATGTCTCATAAGGATCCGCCGGCAGCCGTCATCATCGAACATGTGAGACTCCAGTGAGCTGACCGACATATGTAACCGGGACTTCAAGTCCTCCACATCATATCCGCTGACCAGAAAGGCCTCATTGCAGATGATCTCCGAGGGCTCATATTTCATCAGTTCGTCCTTCAGTTTCCGCAGGTCTTCTACCTCTGTCACATAATAATCTCCGGTAGTGACATCCGCTGCGGAAATGCCGATTCCATCCGAGGTATAGGCAATGCACATCAGGTAATTGTTCTTGCTGGCTTCCAATGACTGGACATCCAGGTTGGTCCCCGGGGTCACCACACGGATAACCTCTCTCTTCACCAGTCCCTTTGCCAGCTTTGGGTCCTCCACCTGTTCGCAGATGGCTACTTTATAGCCCCTGCTGACCAGTCTGGCCAGATATGTCTCCACCGCATGATAGGGAATGCCACACATAGGAGCACGTTCCTCCAGTCCACAGCTTTTTCCGGTCAGTGCAATTTCCAGCTCTTTGGATGCTACTATAGCATCGTCAAAGAACATTTCATAAAAGTCTCCCAGGCGATAAAAAAGGATGCAGTCCTTATACTGCTCCTTGGTCTCCATATATTTTTGCATCATTGGTGTCAATTCAGCCATGATTTTCTCCTGTTCTGTAAAAGAATACACGACAAAGCGGACACGCAAAAGCTTGCGTATCCGCATCTATCTTAGCACAAAATATTGAGGTTGTAAATTAAAGAACCCGTCCACAAATGATAGTTTTTGCCCCTTATCCCAACCGTGCGGCGCGCTCCAGTGCATCATCAATATGTGCACACACATTCTCTCTGCCGACCTTGTCCAGGAAACCGCTCTTCTCCATGACGTGCATGGGCTGTTCCCCTACATGGGACAGAATGATCTGGATATTTTTCTTCTTGCAGTCTGTATATAGCTGTTCCAGATTATGCATAGCTGTGGCATCGATAGCGCTCACGCTGCGCATACGCAGTACCAGACAATTCATCTTCTCATCCAGCGTGATCTTGAGGATCTTGTCCGCTGCGCCGAAGAACAGAGGGCCGCTGACCTCATAAACCATAGTGTTGTGCGGTACGACTCTTAAGGACAGGCTGTCCGCATCATCCTCATCGTCCAGATATTTCCAGCCTTCCACTTCCGTCACATCGCTCATACGTTTCATGAACAGAATGGCTGCCAGCAGGATACCTACCTCAATGGCTACCACCAGATCAAACACAACGGTCAGTACAAACGTGGTCACCAGAACGATGATATCGCTCTTGGGTGCAGTCTTGCAGAGTCCTACGAACTTCCGCCAGTCACACATATTGTATGCCACCATGAACAGGATCGCTGCGATGGTAGGCATGGGGATCAGTGCCGCATAAGGCATCAGCACCACCAGTATTAACAGCAGTGTCACAGAATGTACCATACCTGCAATGGGGGTACGGCCGCCGTTTTTCACGTTGGCTGCGGTTCTGGCAATGGCTCCGGTAGCCGGAATTCCTCCGAACAATGCGGAAGTAATGTTGCCGGCACCCTGGGCGATCAATTCCATGTTGGAGCGGTGTCTACTATTCACCATGCTGTCTGCCACCACACAGGAAAGCAGAGACTCGATAGCCGCCAGAATAGCGATGGTGAAAGCATCCGGCAGGACATTCTGTACGGTCTTCAGGCTGAAGGACGGCAGAGAAATTGTCGGGAGCTTATTGGAGATCTCATACAGATCTCCGATGGTGTTTACATTCATATTAAGCAGTGCTACCATGGCACTTCCCACCAGTACTGCAATCAGTGAAGGGGGAATCTTCTTGCAGAAGCCCGGCAGATACTGCCATACGATCAGGATCAGCAGACTGATCACACCCACCAGAAGGGCCTGCAGATTGGTAGTGGATATAAACTGAAATACCGCTTTTAATTTGTCCATGGTCTCGATCAGCGGCTCTTCGCTGACAATGGTCAGTCCCAGGAAGTCCTTGATCTGTCCGATAAAGATCGTCACAGCAATACCGGAAGTAAAACCGGTGGTGATCGTATAGGGGATAAACTTGATCAGATTGCCAAGTCGTAAAAATCCCATCAGTATCAGGATCACACCCGCTAACAATGTCGCGATGATCAGACCGTCCATACCGTTCTTCGCCACAATACCGGCTACGATAGTGGCAAATGCCGCTGTAGGCCCGGCAATCTGCACACGGCTGCCACCCAGGAAAGAGATCACAAAGCCTGCGGTGATTGCTGTATAGATACCCTTTTCCGGTGTTACTCCGGAAGCCAGTGCCAGTGCAATGGATAAGGGCAGGGCAATGATCGCCACAATGATACCTGCGATCACATCTTTTACAAACTGTTCTTTCGTGTAGCTTTTCATCACGGAGAAAAGCTTCGGTTTCAATTTTTCCATAACATTCTCCTCAATATAATCTCCTCAGTAAAAAGACCCGGGTGAAATTATAAAATTTTTATAAAATCACACGGGTCTTATCATAGCTCTATTTTTTAAGCTTTGCAAGCATTTTTTATTATTTTAAAACTATTCCACAATACGGTTTTTACCGTTATTTTTGGCAATATATAATTTCCGGTCCACAGAAGTAAACAATAGATCCAGCTGTTTATCAGCCTCATAACGTTCCATTCCACCGCTGATGGTAATATCCGTCTGTCTGGTATTCTGGGAATATCTCCTTAAGCCTTCCTGGATATTCCGGAATGAATTTAACACCTGATCCCGATCATCCTGTTCAAACACCAGCATAAACTCCTCGCCGCCGAACCGGGCTGCGATTCCTTTTCCCATCATTTCTTCCAGCATCAGTCTGCCGGCTTCCCGCAGTACATCATCACCGTATCCATGCCCATAGGTATCATTGACTGCCTTGAATTCATCTACATCCATCAATACGATCCAGAAGCTCTTCTCCGGCTTGCATATCCATTCATTCACCTGATTTACAAGATAGCGCCGATTATACAGTCTGGTCAGAGGATCATGGTTCGCTGCAAAGTTCAGATCCTCACTCAGACTCAGCAATTGCTTTCGTTGTTCCTCGTAACTTCTGAGCAATTCAAATATCATGGCAAATACAGACACTCCCACAATAACAAAGGACCCAAGCGTAGTTCCTATTTTACCTGCCGCATCCATATTTCTCCATACGGAAGGCCGTTCAAAGCTGCTCATCATAATCACCAGATATTCCAGCAGTGTAACTGCAAAAGAAACGATCACCACATTTCTCGGAAAAAATATCGCAAGTCCAACAACCCCCAGGATCAGATATACGATAGAGGCATCACCGTAGCAATAATACAAATAAGGAAATTCAAACCATACAAGTATTAATATGATCAAGACCGCCGGTACTTGCACCTTTTTCGTAGTCCATCCGGCAATGCCGATGGTCACGATCATCAGCAGGCATATCCCGCAGAGTATGGTCGGTAGTTTCGTACCGTGAATGCAGAAATTGCAGATTGTTCCGATCAGATTTGCAGTGCACGCCGTTATCGTCAAGATCTGATACATTTTCCAGGACATGTCCTGTTCCAGTTCTATTCTCTTTTTCTTCTCTTGTTCTTCCATTTCGATTCCCTTTTACAATTTATTCGTCTGTCATATTCATGACTGAACCATATGTCCCATATAATAAAATCCATGGCATTCATCCAGCGAAACATTCACAAGCTTTCCCACCAGCGATGCATCTCCCGGAAAATGTACCAGCGTATTATTTGACATTCTTCCGGTCACTAAAGAATTGTCATTTTCATTGATCTCTTCTACCAGCACATCGCAGGTCTGTCCCTGATACCTGGATACCTGTTCCCTGGCTGTCTCCTGCACAGTCTTAAGCACCCGGTCAAACTGTTCCTTCACCTGCTCCTCTGGCACCTGTTCCATGGCTGCCGCCGGTGTTCCTGTTCGTTTGGAATAGATAAAGGTAAAGGCATTGTCGTATTTTACGCGACGGATCACATCGATGGTCTCGTCTACGTCTTCCTTTGTCTCCCCGGGGAATCCTACGATAATATCTGTAGTGATCGCCATATCAGGAATCTCCTTACGGATCTTCTCCGCCAACTCCAGATACTGTTCCTTGGTATAACGACGGTTCATGGCTTTTAAAATCTTCGTGGAACCGGACTGTAAGGGCAGATGCAGATGTCTGCAGATCTTTTTCGAATGCTTCATCACCTCAATGAGTTCCTCCGACAGATCCTTGGGATGGGACGTCATGAATCGGATCCGCTCCAAGCCTTCGATCTTCTCCACTTCCTGCAGAAGCTGCGCAAAGGTAATGGGCTCTTCCAGGTTCTTACCGTAAGAATTTACATTCTGTCCGAGCAGCATGATCTCCACCACACCGTCCGCCACCAGGCCTTCAATCTCCCGAATGATATCCTTCGGATTACGGCTGCGTTCTCTGCCGCGGACATAAGGCACGATACAATAACTGCAGAAATTGTTGCAGCCGAACATGATATTGATACCGGATTTGAAGGGATATTTTCTCTCCACCGGAAGATCCTCCACGATCTTGTCCGTATCCTTCCAGATATCGATGACTATTCCTTCATTTTCAAACAGAGAACACAACAATTCGGCAAATTTGAAAATATTATGCGTTCCGAAGATCAAATCAACAAAACGATAACTGGTCTTGATCTTTTCGATCACGGAAGGTTCCTGCATCATGCAGCCGCACAGGGCGATCTTCATATGGGGATTTTTCTTCTTGTAACCGTTCAGTACCCCCAGTCTTCCGTAAACGCGCTGATTTGCATTGTCTCTGACCGTACAGGTATTGTAGATCACGAAATCCGCATTTTCGTCCTCAATGATCTCATAGCCCACTTTCTCCAGAATTCCCACCAGTTTCTCGGAATCCCTGGCGTTCATCTGACACCCGAAAGTCGTCACGCAGCAGGTCGGCTTTCTGCCCAGCTTTTCTCCAAGCTTTGCCACATGACCGGAGGCTTTCTCCATAAAATAATACTGTCTCTCCGTTTCGTTCATTTGTGTTACATTCGTCATATAAAAAATGTTGCCTTTCCAAATCAGTTTTTGTTCTCATCTTATCGATTCGCATATTTTGCTGCAATGGCGATCAGCAGTTCCGTAGTCTTCTCCATGGACTGTACACAGGCATACTCATATCTGCCGTGATAATTTTCTCCGCCGGTGCACAGGTTCGGGCAGGGCAGCCCCATGAAGGACAGTCTGGCGCCGTCGGTACCGCCGCGGATGGGCGATACCTTGGGCTCGATTCCCAGCTCTTCCATAGCAGCTTTCGCGTTGTCGATCAGATGCATATGCTGCTCCATGATCTCCCGCATGTTATAATAAGAATCTTTCATATCCACTATAGCGGTACATTCCCCATACTTCCGGTTCAGGAAATCCGCACAGGACAAGAACAACTCTTTTTTCTGTTCAAACAGCTGTCTGTTATGATCACGGATAATATAGTCCGCAGTAACTTCCTCCACATTGCCGCTTAGGGCATCCAGATGGAAGAAGCCCTCATAGCCTTCGGTATACATTGGATTCTGCTCTACCGGCAGCAGCTTCTGGAACTCCTGCGCGATGAGAATGGCATTTTTCATTTTGCCTTTGGCGGAACCGGGATGCACACTTCTGCCATATACATGAAGCTTTGCCCCGGCGGCATTAAAATTCTCATATTCCAGTTCACCCAGCGCACCACCGTCTACGGTATACGCATAATCTGCACCGAACAGTTTTACATCAAAATGATCCGCTCCGGCACCGACTTCCTCATCCGGGGTGAAACCAATGCGGATCTTGCCGTGCTTTTTCTCAGGATGTTTTAACAAGTCTTCTGCCATAGTCATGATCTCAGCCACTCCTGCCTTGTCATCCGCGCCAAGCAGAGTCGTCCCATCGGTCACGATCAGATCTTTCCCCACATAATTTAACAGTTCCGGAAAATCCGCTGTCTTCATAACGATATTCTCTGCTGTATTCAGTACGATATCTTTTCCGTCATAATGCTCTACGATCCGGGGCTTCACATTGGTATCCGTCACCGCCGGAGAGGTATCCATATGGGAAATGAAGCCAAGTACCGGAGCTTTCTCGCAGCCTGCAGATGCCGGAATCGTGGCATAGACATAACAGTGCTCCTTGTCATAAGTGATCTCTGCGGCCCCCATGGCCTCCAGTTCGCTCACCAGCTGTCTGGCCAGATCATGTTGTTTCATGGTACTGGGGATGGTGGTGCTTTCTTCACTGGACTGGGTATCGATCTTTACATATCGTAAAAAATTTTCAATGGTCTTGTCCATAATCTCACTCCTTAACTTATACACCATCTCGCTTAAAAGCTCGATGATGTACCTTCGCCAAATACAGATCCTTGTGCAAGCACAAACCTGTACCTGGCTCATCGTATACACAAATACAACTGTCCTCTCTTACGCTCTTATAAACGCGGACAGCTGTATCTTATTTATCATATCATGGTGTCGGCAACCCTTCAATCATTAATTTCAAATTTTATATTTCTTGGAAATTATATTTCTTGGAAATTATATTTCCGTATTTCCCGACAGATCCCTCTTGACAGCATCAGTACCGCCAGCAGATTCGGTACTGCCATCAGTCCGTTACAAATATCCGAAAAATCCCACACCGCTTCCAGCGAGCAGACCGCTCCCAAAAAAGTGACCAGTCCATAGCCCAGGCGATACCACTGGGTTCGGTCACAGCCGCCCGTCAGATACTCAAAAGCTTTCTCCCCCTGATATTCCCAGGCGATAATCGTGGCAAATGCAAACAGTACAATGGAGATTGTGAGCATCCATTCCCCTGTTCTGCCGAAAGTATCTGAAAAAACAGCGATCATGAGAGCTGTACCGTTCAGGACTTCTCCCCGGGGGTCCCTCTGCCCCAGCATTCCACTGGCCGCAATGGCAAGCCCCGTCAGAGAGCAGATCACAATGGTATCAATAAAGACACCCGTCATGCTGATATATCCCTGATGCACCGCATCTGACGTATCTGCGGCAGCAGCACTGATTCCCGCCGCCCCCAGTCCCGCTTCATTTGAGAAAACACCTCTGGAGACCCCATAGCGCATCGCCATTCTTCCGGAATGGGCGATTCCGTTTTCCACTGCAAGCATCGTCCCTGCCGCCCCTCCTGTCATAGCCTCCGGGCAGAAAGCTCCCCACAGGATCTGCACCACACCGGCGGGAAGATTCTTAAAATGGGTAAAGATCACCATTCCTGTTCCAAACAGATAAAACACTGCCATACAGGGCACCAGATATTCCGTCACCTTCGCAATGGTTCCTATCCCTCCCAGAATCACCAGAATCGTAAGCAGACTTAACACAATTCCCGTGACTGTCTGTTTTACCTGAAACGTCACCGAAAGTGCCTCCGCAATAGAATTTCCCTGTGTCATATTTCCCATGCCGAAGGAAGCCAGCACAGCAAATGCTGCAAACAGCATGGCGAGGATCCTGCCTGCCGTTTTCTGTGGGAATGCATTTTGCAGTACATACATCGGACCGCCTGCCGGTTCCCCCTTTGAGTTTTGGACACGATACCTGACACACAGTGTACTTTCTACCAGTTTGGTCGACAGCCCGATGATCCCGGACAGTAACATCCAGAACAGAGCACCCGGCCCTCCCAGTACCATGGCAGTGGCTACCCCTACAATATTTCCCGTTCCAATGGTGGCCGCCAGTTCCGTGGTCAGGGAAGAAAACGAAGATACTCCCCTGCCCTCTGTTCCCTTCCGGCTTTCTGGCAAAAACACACGCCTGAGTGCAGCAGGCAGATTCTTCAAGGGAAGAAATCGTAAGCTAAGCATCAGATAACAGCCGGTTCCCAGCAACAAAAAAATAAGCCAGGGTCCCCATATGATCCGGTCTGCCTGCTGTAAAAGTTTTTTTATTCCTGTGATCATAAACAGTCGTATCTCCCCGACTTATTTTCTAAAATATATTCTTTATTTTTCTATTTTATACCGTTGCTATCACTGTCCGGCTGCTTTTCCGGATTCCTGTATTTTCCGGAATGTATTTACTGGATATCCGGCAAAAAACCCGGTATCTTTTCTGCGATCTCACGGATCCCGAACAGATATCCGATGCCTTTCTCCAGTTGTCCTTCGGAAGCATTGAGCAGTGTTGCGGTCAGATGCAGCTTATGCTCTCCGTATTCCAGCTCACACGTATACTCACCGTTGTCGTTTCCCATGGTTGTCTGCTCCTTCGCTTCTATTTCAGCCTTTTTATCCCACATGATCTGTGCATTGGTATCATCAGGCTCCTCTCCTTCGATTTCAATATAGGTCCCGGAATTATAATCATGCAGATAGGACTGCATATAATCAGTGATAAAATAATAAGGGGCATCTGCACCAATATCATCCCAGGTGACAGGTTCTGTCTCATCTTCCAATACAACCTTCATGGCATAGAGTGTTCCGGTCTCAGAATCCACGACACACTCTATACTGACTCCCGTAACCTCCTCTTCCTTCATGCGCATACAGATGTCATAGGCCATGATCGCGACTCCATCCGACAGCTTTTCATCATACAAAATATATCGTTTGATGGAAATATGATCTGTATCCATATTTTTGAAAAAATAATCCTCCGGGATCACACCCATATCCTGAAAAGTGTAATTCCATTCCGTATTTAAAATATATTCATCGATCAGACTATATATTTCACCATCCGTTGCAGCTTCATAATCCTGTTCAGAGATATAGTACTGTTTTCCCAAAGCGATACCGTCTGCCAGATTTTGAAGTCTGCGCACGGTGTCTGTCTCATACTCTTCCTTCCAGACGGTATAATCCGTTCCTGTATTCGATATACTGACTGACCCAGTCAGCCTACTTTTATCCTGCAATCGTAACAGCCCTTCCGGTCCTGCGAATGCAAATACGATCAGCACGAGCAGTCCGCCCATACATAGTAGGAAATTGCGCCGGTTCTTATTCTCCTGTTTTTTCATATTCCGCCTTTTGCTCCCCTGTTGCTTTTATTTTTTACAGCATGTATTTCCCCGGGAAAATATAACCGCATTACCGTGCCTTCTCCAAGCTTGCTGTCAATCTTCAGTTCCCCCTGATGCAGGGTAATGATCTTCTGACAGAGAGCCATTCCGATACCGGCTCCGCCCTCCTTGCGGGATCTGGACTTATCCACCATATAAAAAGCCTCCGTGATCCTCGCGATCTCTTCCTGAGGGATCCCCCTGCCGTTGTCTACCACCTTGATCTCATATCCCTGTGTGCGCTTACTTCCCTTCATCAGAATAAATCCGCCTTCTTCCACAGCCTTTACGGCATTATCCAACAGATTATATAACAGTGACAGAAGCAGATCCCTGTCCCCCCAGATCACTCCTCTTTCCAGATCGATCTTCCCCCGGATCCTTTTACGTCCAAAGGGGATCCGCATCGTATCCCGAATATTTTCCTCCAGTTCTTTCGTCTGAAGCTTCTTGAATTCTAATTCCTGTCTATCCATTCCCACCAGCTCCAGCAATTTGTGAGAGAGGCTTTCCAGACGTTTTCCCTGACTGAAAATATAATAGGTGGCTTCGCCCCGCTCCTGTTCTGTCAGTTCATAGGAGTTCAGCATATCCGCATATCCGATGATAGAAGTCAGCGGTGTCTTGAGTTCATGGGCAAATGCCGCCGTAAAATCTTCCTTCTGTTTTGCTTCCAGCTCTTTTTCCTCCATCTGACGTACCAGTCTGTCCGTCATCCGGTTAAAGCTCCTGGACAGTTCTCCGATCTCATCTGTGCCCTGATAGACAGCTCTCTTCTCAAAATCCCCTCCTGCAATCCTTCCCGCAGTGCGGTTTAACTGCTCTATGGGGCGGGTCAGATATCTGGACAGCAAAAAAGCTGCCAGACCACCGATCACCAACAGACCTGCCAGCGCAATACCATATTGCCGCATCATACTACTCCGTTCTTCATAAATGCCGCTCAGATCCTTCAGGATCCCTAGATATACCGTATCTGCCGAATCCGTCGCCTGATCTGTGATGATGCTGAGCAGATAATAACACGTTCCTACCTTGCGGACTCCGTAGACCTGATCTGCACCGGGATCCATAGTCCGGAGCATTTCCTCCGCAAGCCTCCTGATCTCATCCTGTGGCAGTTTCAGGCTGCCCTCCAGAGTGATCGTGCCATCTGTTTCAAGGATCATACATTCCGTACCGTTCTGATCCGTCATCCGTTCTGTAGCGGAATTTCCAGCCTGGATCCCCGCAAATTCCGCGCCGTATTTTTCCATATTCTGATACACCATATCATATATGGTCTGAAACAAAAGATTTTCCCGTTTTCCCTGTTCTGTCTCCCGTTCCAGCATCCGGTCAAAATAGGAAGACAGCATGAAAGTTCCAAAGAGCAGAAAAATCACTGTAAGAAGCGCAATCACTGAAAAAAACAATTTATGAGCGAACTTCATTCAACCGATACCCCACTTTATATACTGCCACGATCATCTCTTCCCAGTGCAGTTTTTTCTTCAGCCGCTGTACATGCAGGTCCACCGTGCGGCTCTGTCCCATATATTCACCGCCCCATACGGTCTCGTATATAGTCTCCCGGTACAAAGCCCTGTTTTTATTTCTTGCAAACAATAACAGAAGATCAAATTCCTTCGGTGTCAGATAGATTTCTTCTCCATCCAGTGTCACTCTGTGGGATGCCGTATCTATAGTTACATTGTTGACCTGTATCATCGTCTCCGTCTTATGATATCTGCGCAGCACTGCCTCTACTCTGGCCAGAAGCTCCACGATCTCGAAAGGCTTCGGCAGATAATCATCTGCGCCCATGCGAAGCCCTTTTACTTTATGTTCCGTAGAACCCAAGGCTGTCAGAAAGATCACCGGAAGCTCACAGGCTTTCGCATAATCCATCAGTTCATAACCATTGATTCCCGGCAGCATGATATCCAAAAGTGCCAGATCGAATTTCTCCCGCTCCATAAGATCCGCTGCGGTCTGTCCGTCCGGTGCCCAGGTGCACTGGTACCCGGCTCTCGTCAGATTGATCCGGATCAGATTGGCAATGGGCTCCTCATCTTCTGCAATTAATATTCTAAGCATTTCCCTGTCCCTCGACCACATTTCATAAGCTCACGAATTCGTGCTATCGCACTCTGCATCCTGCTTCGCAGGATATTCGTTCGCTAATAGTGCAAGAAAAACAAATGTCTGCTTCGCAGCCGCTTGTTTTATAATACGATTTCTCCGTGCTATCGCACTCTCGAAATCGTAACAGACATTCACAATCCGGACTACCGTCCTACTTGTTCATGTCTGTTTACTCCCCTCATAGAAAGTACACCTTGCCTGCAAGCAGTCATGTGGACTTTCTATGGGTGAGTTTATTATAGCATATCTCATCTTTGTATCCAATTTGTATCATCTATTTATTTGGCACTATTTTTTCGTCCGATCATACCATATATTAAATGAATTATTGGAAAGGATTGCTATGAAAGACTATTCTTTTGAAGAACATTTTGAAAAATATCCACTGGCCATGGCCTATGTTCCCTGGCAGCATTTCACCAAAATGTATGAGAATCTGGAAAAAGGCTACCAGGCGGGTACCATTTTTCCGGAGCTTGACAAACCTTTTACCGGAAGGAGATGCGTAAAATGAACAGTGAAGAAAGAATGCTGCACGACATCGGCATTGCCGACTTCGTTCTGACGGATCTGATGCTGTATCTGGACACTCACCCCACAGACCGGAATGCCATGGAGTATTTCAACCATTATACCAGGATCAAGACACAGATGGAGCGGGAATTCTCCAGAGAATATTACCCCCTGCGGAAAGATCTGGCAGAAAGTAACAAGGAGTGGCGTTGGGGCAACGCTCCCTTACCCTGGGAAGGAGGATGTAACTGATGTGGAGTTATGAGAAAAGATTACAGTTCCCTGTAAATATCAAGGAACCCAATGCCAAACTGGCCCAGGTCATCATCTCCCAGTACGGTGGCCCCGACGGGGAAATGGGTGCCAGCATGCGTTATCTGTCCCAGCGTTATTCCATGCCCTTTAAGGAAGTGGCAGGACTGTTGACGGATATCGGAACTGAAGAGCTTGGACATTTGGAAATGGTTGCCACCATCGTTCACCAGCTGACCCGTGACCTCTCCATGGAAGAGATCGAGAAAAGCGGATTTGCCAATTATTATGTGGATCACACCATTGGTGTCTGGCCTCAGGCAGCAGGCGGTGTGCCCTTCAATGCCTGTGAATTTCAGGTAAAAGGAGACATCATCACAGATCTGCACGAAAGTATGGCTGCGGAACAGAAAGCCCGCTCCACCTACGACAACATTCTGCGCCTGATCAAGGATCCGGATGTCTGTGAACCCATCAAGTTCCTCAGAGCCCGGGAGATCGTCCACTACCAGCGCTTCGGTGAAGCCTTGCGCATTGCCCAGGATCACCTGAACTCCAGGAACTTCTATGCATTCAATCCCGGATTTGACCGCTGTGATTCCTGCGAGACCTGATAACTTTTTTACCATGCACGCTTCCAGAATCCAATTTTGTATCAAAACAATTTAGAAAAGGCTGCCGGTTCCGAATCCTATAATTTCCGCTTCGAAACTGGCAGCCTTTTTTCAATTTTCAGAATTATCTCTTTTCGCCAGGTATTATCTCTCTTCGCCCATGAAGAACAATGCCAGTGTTCCGGGGCCGGAATGAGAACCAATGGTGGGGCCCACATAGTTGATGAGGAAGCTGTCCATGCCAAAGCGCGCCTTTACCAAGTCTCTCACCAGTTCCGCCGCAGGCAGATCATCACCGTGGCTGATGAAAACAATATCGTTCTGGTCACGGTAGGATCCCATCTTCTCCTCCATGTAATCCACCAGTGCATGCAGAGATTTCTTACGTCCTCTTACCTTACCGATGACAATCAGATGTCCATCGTTATCTACATGAAGCTTGGGTTTGATACCGGCCAGTGTTCCTACAAATGCCGTAGCCTTGCTGACACGTCCGCCGCGGTAGAGGTGATACAGATCATCCACGGTAAATACATGTACCAGATGCAGACGATTATTCTTCACCCACTCTGCCACTTCTTCCATGGATTTGCCCTGATCTCTCAAAGTCACTGCCTTGTGGACCAGCAGTCCCTCTCCCAGAGAAGCGCACAGACTGTCGATCACAATAATCTTGCAATCGGGCTGTTCCTCCATGATCTCATCCGCCGCGATCCGCATGCTGTTGTAAGTACCGCTCAGTCCGGAGGAAAAAGCGATACAGAGGATCTCTTTATTTTCTTTCAGATATTCCGTAAAATGAGCCTTTGCCTCCTCAGGGTTGACCTGGGATGTAGTCGGCATCTTGCCCTGTCTCATCAATGCATAGAATTCTTTTTCGGGAAGTTCCTGTCCTTGTCCGTAAGTCACACCATCCATGATATAGCTAAGGTTCATGCATCCAAGATCATGTTCCTTCAGATACTCTACCGGCAGATCAGCAGTACTGTCTGTAACGATTTTAAACATTGGTTACCCTCCTGATGCTATCAATTTTCCTAAGCATACATCAAAAGAGCACCCATTTCAATTTTCGCTGACAAAAGTGATACATTTTGTCACATTTTTCTGGTTCCTGGCATTCTTCCACGGAAGAAACGATTTCTCATTTTTGCTCTGTCAAAAGGAATCAGCGGATACAGATAGCTTTGTCCGGAGATTGTCTTATTCGTAAGGAGCGCCAGCGCAAATATAATCAGTCCGGCAATATAACCCCATATTCCGAAAAGCTGTGTCAAAATCAGATTGAGGATCCGCATAAATTTCAAGGCATAACCCAATTCATAATTAGCCTGCGTGTAATTAGCAATGGCCACAAATGCCATGGCAAGCATAACCTCACTGGAGAACCACCCACTCTCCACCGAAAATTCTCCCAGCACCAGCGCCGCCATGACACTCAAGGGAGTACTCAGCATATTCGGTGTGTTGACCGCCGCCAGCCGCAGTCCGTCAATGGCCAGCTCCAACAGTAAAAACTGCAGGATCAGAGGCACATTGGGATCCTCTTTCAGAATAATAAATTCCAGATTCTCTGGGATCCACATCCGATGATTCATAAGGAGCAGATATGTGGGTGTCACGAAATACGTGAGCAGTGCGATCAGGAAACGGGTCAGACGCAGATACGTTCCGGTGACCGACGGAAAGTAATAATCATCCGCCTCTTCCACCACATCAAAGATCGTGGTGGGCAGGATCATGGCAGAAGGGGAATTGTCCACCAGGATCACAAGATTGCCTTCCAGCACCTGGGCTGCCGCCGTATCCGGCCGCTCCGTGTATTTGAACTTCGGAAACGGATTGTACCACTTCCGCTGGTACAGACATTCCGCCAGGCTTTCCTGATTCATGGCCAGAGCATCCACCTGAATGGAACGGATCCGTTCCCGGATCTGCGTAAGAAGTTTCGGATCCACACGGCTCTCCATATAACACAGTACGATATCTGTTCTGGAATTCTCCCCGGCATTAAGCATTTCCATATGAAGATCCGTACTACGGATCCTGCGGCGGATCAATGCTGTATTGAATACTACTGTCTCCACGAAGCCGTCCTTGGACCCCCGGAGTACCTTGTCCTTGTCCGGCTCCTCCACCCCTCTGGTGGGATAGGTTCTGGCATCGATCAACACCGCCTTTTCATAACCGTCCAATAACAGAACAAAGACGCCAGACAGCAAAGCTCCCAGTATTTTCTCCCAGGTATCGTCCAGATCCACCTCCACGTAGGGAATCGCGATTTTGGACATCTCATGGGCATCCTTTGGGAAGTCCTCCGCCTTCAGATCCATCAGATACTGTAATATTTTCTGCATCAGTTCATCCTTGCAGAAACCATCGATCAGATACATGCAGGCATCGGTGTCACCGAGACGAATCACCCGGTGAATAATATCGAAATTGGTTTCCAGTCCCATCAGTTCATCCACATACTGCATATTCTGCTGAAGCTTTTCCGATATTCTGACGAGCTTTGGTTGTTTGTTCTGTGGCATAAAAAATCCCCCTTGGGTCTATGATCTAAATTTCATCATGTCCCATTCGGGGGATTTTATTCTGCTATTTTGTTGTTTTACCTGTTACTTCGTGGTGCTTCCGAAGCCGCCGTTACGGATTCCTTCCGCATCATCATCTTCCGTGATGCCATACTGCATAAAGATTCCCTGTGCAAATCCGGTTCCCGCAGGAACCTCCACGGTCTTGCCTTCATTGGAATCATTGGTAATCTTCATGAAGATATGTCCTTCATTATCTGAAAAGAAATAGTCACTGTCAATGATGCCCACGGTATTGTTCATCTGCAAACGGTATTTAAAGCCCAGTCCGCTTCTCGGATAAATCTGTAATACCCAGTCCTCCTTCATTTCAGCACGAATGCCGGTAGGAATCTTGATGGTCTCTCCCGGGGCCAGGGTAAAGGCAAACGGTGCGAAGAAATCATAGCCTGCGCTTCCTTTCGTGGCTCTCCTGGGAAGTTTTAAATTTTCATACATTTCCTTGATCTGTGCTTCCGTATACTGAGGATATCCCTCCTGCATGGCAGTCAAAAACTGCCCCGGACTTACAAAATGAAATTTTGCTATTCTGTGCATTGTCTGTTCTTTCCTTTTTCTTCTTACATTACCGGCTGAAACCAGCCGCTTCCTATGCGTAATCCCCGCAGTGCAATACCGGCACCCGTCTATGGTCACTGGCCAGGGTCTTCTTCACATCGATCACCCGCTGGTTCTTACTGCCCTTCCACAGGAGCTTTACATCTTTTTCCTCCACATGGAATTCACCGTCTACTACCACATCCACATACTGCATCACCGGCAGATCACAGATGTCTTCCCAGCTGTCCCCGGTGTACATCCAGATCGTTTTCGTGGGATATTTTTCCCGGATTTCACTCATGAGGTCTCTGACATCCGCCCGGTTCATGGGATGCATCGGGTCTCCGCCGGAAAAGGTAATACCCGAAATGTACGGCTTTTCCAACTGTTCGAAGATCTCCTGTTTTGCGCTTTCGTCAAATAAGAGTCCTCCGTCAGGATCCCAGGTAATAGGATTCTGGCATTCCTTGCAGCAATGGTTGCAGCCTGCCACCCACAGTACGACCCGCAGACCATCGCCGTTCAGCATATCGTCCTTGGTTATATTATGATATCTCATTTATCTGTCCATCCTGTCTCTACATACTTTTCCGCTCTGCGATCTCCGCCATCTTGGCATCGTTCAGTCTTGTATCTCCATGTACTCTGGAGTAAGACAGATAGCCGTTCATACGGTCGATCTTGGTCAGATTCCGGCTGCCGCAGACAGGACATACATCCATTTCCAGTTCCTGATGGCCACAGTCATCGCAGTAAGCCAGAGACAGATTGACACCCTCGTAGAAGCCCATATCCATGGCTCTGTGGATCAGTGTCTTGATGGCTTCGGTATTGTAATCAATGGGATATTTTACATACTGGATCTTACCGCCGTTGCTCAGATCCCAGAAACGGTTCTCCAGATCCTGTTTCTGGATCGGCGTAATATCCTCTGTCACATGGCAATGGAAGCTGTTGCTGACATATTCTCGGTCGGATACACCCTCGATAATACCGTATTTTTCACGGAACTGCTTGACCTGAAGACCGCACAGATTCTCTGCCGGGGTTCCGTAGATGGCATACAGATTGCCGTCCTCTTCCTTGTACTCGGAGATCTTCTGGTTGATATGCTCCAGAACTTCTACCGCAAATGCACCGTCTTCCACCAGTGATTTGCCGTTGTACAGTTCCTGCAGTTCATTTAATGCCGTAATGCCGAAGCTGGCCGTAGCGGATTTCAGTAACGGTTTGATCTTGTCTGCCAGCTTCAGATGTCCACCCAGGAAACCGCCCTCGCAATATGCCAGAGGATTCGTGGACGCACGCATTTCTCCCAGATAAGCATAGGTCCGGATATGCAGCTGACGGATCAGTTCCAGATAATAATCCAGCACTTCATAAAAGTCTTTGCTTTCTTTTCTTGCCTTGGCCAGAATCATAGGCAGATGCAGGGATACCGCACCGATGTTGAAACGTCCCACAAATACCGGCTGGTCCTTGTCATCTGCAGGATGCATGCCGCCTCTCTCATACCATGGAGACAGAAATGCTCTGCATCCCATGGGAGATACGATCTTGCCATACTGCTTGTACATGCTTGCCACATAGCCCTTGCCGGTAAGACTCAGCCAGTCGGGATACATGGTCTTGGCAGAGCATTCCACACCTGCCTCGAAAACATCCTCCAACGGCTTTCCGGGGCCGTGCAGATTCTCATCATATAAGAATACGATCTTAGGGAACAATACAGGCTTCTTGTGATCCTTTTTGCCCTGTCCCTTTCTGCGGACATCCAGCATGGTAATAGTCGCCATCTTTGCAAATTTACCGGTGCCGGTTCCTGCGGTCACGGTAATAAACGGATAATCACCACGGCTGCTGGCCACAGTATTGAACTTGTACTCCCACCCCTGGAAGCCCTGTTCAAATTCTTTCTGGACATCTGCCAGTGCCTCTGCTTCCGCCACATCTGCGGCAATACCCAGACGCTCATATTTTGCCAGCGCTCTGTTATAAGACTTCTCAGCATACGGTTCCAGGATCAGATCCACGCTGGGTACGGTGAATCCGCCGTACTGCTGGCTGGCTGCACTTAAAACGATATCGCCGATAACATCAAACGCCACATCCAGTGTCTTCGGCTCATTGTACCAGATATTGCCCATCTCAAATCCGCCGGTCAGTACACTCTGCACGTCGAACAGACAACAATTCATGGTATCTCTTCTGGCGGACATGTCATGGACATAAATATAACCGTCCCGGCAGGCCTGGATCTCTTCCGTGGTCAGGAAGAACTTCTGGTACAATTCCTTGTTCAGCTGATTAAAGATCAGGCTGCGCTTGGTGGATACCAGTGCGGAATCCGTGTTGGCATTTTCCTTGTCTCCGATGTACATGATGGACTGGCTCTTTTTGTAGACATCATCCAGCATCCGTACAAAATCCTGCTTATAGTTGCGATAATCGCGGTAGCTTTTTGCAACGACCGGTTTTACCTGCTCTAAGGCACTTTCCACAATATTGTGCATAATGGGAATGGGTACTTCATCCACTTCCAGTTCATTTACTTTTTCTACCACATAGCGGCAGATCTGCTCTTTTTCTTCTCTGGTGAATTTTGTCAGGGCACGGTACGCACTCTTGCCTACAGCGCTGATCACCTTCTGTACATTAAAAAGCTCTTTGCTCCCGTCCTTTTTAACGACGTAGATCTCTCTGTCCGGTCTGAACTTTTTGCCATAATCTTCATTTTCTTCATGGGCATGTTCAAAATTACTGCTCATCTTTCTCTTCCCTTCATCCGATAATCCCCGGCTGTTGCCCGGATTTACTGTATTCCCCTCACTTACGATAACGTTTGTAGATACCATATATGGTATCTGTAGTCATCAAAAAGCAATATATTGTGGGTGTTATGTATCAGTATAAAAAAGAATCCCTGGCTTGTCAACGAGGGATCCCTTAGAAAACTATACAAAAAAATTTTTCAAATTTTGGGTAACTTTTTATTCCGCCTCCTGTGACTGTTCCCGTAAAATATCTGAAAGCCACTGTACATAGCGCTTTTGTACCGCTTCCGGCGCTACGATACGGGCCCCCTGTCCGATACCGGCCAGCCATCCGAAGAACTGTCCGCTGACCGCCACCTTTGCCCGGATCCGGAACACTTCCTCCGACATGGGACGGATATCCGTCTCCCTTCCGAAGCGGTCCAGTACCACGCCGGTCAGGCGCACCGGAAACTCCATGGTCACCACGCTCTCCTCTCCGGCAAACATGCCGAAGGTCTGGTTCGTATAGGAGGTCACATCGATCTGTGAAAACTGTTCCACTCCTTCTCTGGGCAGATCCGTCACTTCCGCCTGTCCCATCTTGTCCACACGGTAATGCTTGATCACTCTGTCTTCACTGTCGTAGGCGGCCAGATAATAATTTTCCTCCCGCCAGATCAGGGCCCAGGGACTGACGCATTTGTTGCCGTTTGGTCTGGGCACCAGCTGCTTTTTAAGATTCCAGTCCAGGTAGACGAAAGAGATCTGCTTATTTTCCTGAATAGCCCGGTGGATCGCATCAATGCTGTAATAAATGCTCTCATTCTCCGTCTTGACTCTTCCGGCCACATAGACCTGTCGCTGCAGTTTACCGGCATCGTTTTTCCCGGCGATCTGCTCCAGCTTCCGGATCAGTTCTCTGGATTTTTTCGTGGTGATAAACCGGGAAGACTGTACCGCGTCCACCAGCAGCTTTAATTCCGGAAGTTCAAACTCCCGGCTGCCCAGATAATATCCGCCTCCCAGTCTGCTCTGCACCTGAACCACATCATAGCCGAAATCCGCAAGACATTCCATATCGTTGTAGATACTCTTGCGCTCTGCATGGATTCCCTGATTTTCCAGATATTTGATGATATCCGGTGTGCTCATTGGATGGTTTTCATCCGTGTTCTCCCGCAGCATCTTGATCAGATATAAAAGTTTTAATTTCTGTCCCGAAGATTTTGCCATGGATTATTCTTCTGTCTGTTTCTTTTCCTCTGCTGCATTCTTTTTCTTGCGCAGAGTGATTCCCAACGTAATGGCCACTGCACCTACAACCGCAATGACTACCAGTACTACCAGATAAGATAAAAATGAATTCAAAAAGCTTACTGCCATAATGTCTTCTCCTTTTCCCGATATCTTTGTATCCCGAAACTATTGCATGTATTAGAAGTATACCAACGAAATCCCCGTATCGTCAAGTGGTCCCTTCGGATATGGCCGCCGGTGTATTTATCCATTTTCCTGTCTTAAGAAAATTTTCCGCCTGTCCGGAAGCCTTCTTTATGATCTGTTCCTCATACCCCATCATCTGAAGCAGACGGATCGCATTTCTGGTGGATGCTTTTCCCGGCAGCAGCTGATAGGGGAACAGGATATCACCGTCCCGGATCACTTCCTCAAAATGATAGTTGTCATAGTATTCCTTCAAAAGCTCCGTCATTTCAATATCATGGGTAGCGGCAAAACCAAGCGTTCCGCTCTCCGCCAGACGGATCAGGATCTGCGTTGCCGCAGCGATCCGCTCCACCGTATTGGTTCCCCGAAGCACCTCATCCACAAAACAAAGCACTGGAGTTCTCCGTTCCCCGGCCGCATCCAGGATTCGTTTCAATGACCGGATCTCCACAATATAATAGCTCTCCCCGTTTTCCATGCTGTCCCGCAGGGCCATGGAGGAAAAGATCTGAAATATCGGTGCATGATAACTTTCCGCCGCGCAGGTATGGATCGTCTGTGCCAGAACGGCATTCACCGCCACCATTTTTAAGAACGTGGATTTACCGGAGGCATTGGACCCCGTAAGCAGAATTCCTCTGTCCGCCCGGATACTGTTTTTCACCGGCTGTGACAACAGCGGATGCCAGCCCTTCTTCATATGCAGAAAAGCTTTCTCCGTATCTTCTTCCAGTTTCGGAATACAGTACCCTTCCAGAGATTTCCGAAATCCGCCTACGGATATGGCCATATCCAGGTACCCGGTGATTGCAAGCATGGTTTCCACTTGTCCGGTCTTTTTCCGCAGCTTTTCCAGCATCCGGTTAAACTGAAAGATATCCAGATGCAATATCATCCGCAGATAATCCGCAAGGATATCCAGAGGATTTCCACCAATCTTTCCCTGATTTCCGGCCATGACCCAATAGGCTCCCCGCCTCAACTCCCGCAGGCTCTTCAGTGCCTCCCGAAGTTCATCCAGTTCTCTCCTGTATACCGGTATTTTCTGCTTCTCCAGTTCTTCACATACATCGATCAGCCGTAATACATAAGCGAAGCTGATAATATACGGTTCGATCACTTTTTTCTCCAGAAAATATGTCATGATATGCCAGAGCATACACAAGACGATTCCTATGGTACCCATCGCAGGCTGTACGAACAATAACAGGAGAAATGGAAGGTACAGCAGATTTCCCAGCACAATCTTACGGTTGGAACGCTCCCCCAGATAATCCAGGTTATCCAGATAATCGTAGAGAGAATATTTTCCCAGATGTCCCAGCCGTTTCATCAACAGCTGGATCCTTACTTTTATATTCTCCTGCTCCTGCAGCCAGTTAACCACTTCTTCCAGATGTTCCAGTGCCTCTCTCCCGCAGGAAATATTCCGGAGCGTATAGTACAGATATTCCTCTCCCGCCGCAGAATAGGTCCGGTCGATCCGGCGAAAGACCTCGTCCATTCCCAGATCGTTCCATGTGATATCATCCAGCTGCTTCTCTTCCTTATGCCGTTCCAGATAGCTGCCCAGTCTTGCAAACCGCTCCAGTGAATATTCCTTCGGTGGTTCTTTTCCGTAATTTTCACGAAGATACTTCTTGAAAAGTTTTTCCTGATTTTTCGTCTGTATCAGCTCCTGCACTATCATAAATATAAAAAGCAAAAGCAATACGCCCGCAAATACAACAAATTCCATATTTTTTCTCTCTTTTCCGGATATAAGAAGGCAGGCACCGCCCTGTGCAGTGCCCGCCCCCATATTCTGACCTGTTTTTTATATTTCTTATTTGTAAAACTCTTTATGCGACAATAAAGAACTTTAACAGGAAGATCAAGGATAATACATAGGTAAGTACGGATACGTCCTTAGCTTTACCGGTAAATACCTTGATAACGGTATAGGTGATCAGACCGATACCGATGGCATGTCCGATAGATCCGGAGATCGGCATGGCGATCATCATCAGAGCCACGGGAAGCGCCTGGCAGATGTCATCAAAATCTACATTCTTAAGACCTGCTACCATAAGGACACCCACATAGATCAATGCGGAAGAAGTAGCTGCCGCAGGAATGATACCGGCGATGGGTGCGATGAAGATACATGCAAGGAACATAATACCGGTGGTCAGTGCGGTCAGACCGGTGCGTCCGCCTGCTTCCACACCGGAGGCAGACTCTACGAAGGTGGTAACGGTGGAAGTACCGGTTACGGAACCTGCCAGAGTTCCTACTGCATCAGACAAAAGTGCCTGCTTCATGTTAGGCATTTTTCCATCCTTATCCAGCATTCCCGCACGGCTTGCGGTTCCTACCAGAGTACCGATAGTATCAAACATATCAATGATACAGAAGGTAACGATCAGAGTAATTGCAGTAAACCAGCCAATCTGTGCAAAGCCCTGGAAGTTAAACTTAAACAGTGTAGTGGACGCCATATCTCCGAAGGCCGGTACGAAGGATGCAGTTGCCAGAGAAGCAAAGGGATTTGTTCCCAGGAAAATGGCCTCTCCTGCCCAGTAGATGATGCTGGCGATCAGCATCCCCAGTAAAACAGCACCCTTGACACCTCTCTGTGCCAGAACAACAATGGCAAACAGACCTACGAACATGGTAACAACCGACAGCACCATTGCGGAATATCCGGATCCCATATTGGTCTTAGTCAGTGAAGGAGTCAGTGCACCGAAGAAGTCTCTCATAGCATAGAAAGGTCCCCCGTTCTCGGAATAGATTCCTGCATTGGAACCGACGCCGATGTTTAACAGCATCAGACCGATGGCCGGTGCGATACCGAGACGTACGCCCAAAGGAATGGCATCCACGATCTTCTCACGGATATTCAGCACGGAGAGGATCAGGAATACAATACCTTCCACCAGAACAATACACAGGGCAGCCTGGAAGGATGCCACATAGGTCATGCCGGTCAGGGCTACGATATTGGTTACTACGACTGCAAAAAAGCTGTTCAGTCCCATGCCGGGTGCCATGGCAAAAGGCTTGTTTGCCAGAAATGCCATTACGATGGTACCGATGGCGGATGCAATGCAGGTTGCCAGGAAAACACCGTTCCACAGCTCCGGCATGGTATCCTTGCCAAAACCGGTCAGCAGGTTCGGATTCAGGGCTATGATATAAGCCATGGTCATGAACGTGGTCAGTCCGGCAATGATCTCTGTCCTTGCGGTGGTGTTGTTTTCCTTCAGTTTGAAGATTTTTTCTAACATCTTTTCCCTCCTAAGTATTCTGGGAGCCACGCGGGAGCTCCGTTCTATGTCTTCTGAGTTATTTTTCTTACTCAGTCAACAGTCTCTTTACGATCTTCTCGCATTTTGTGTAAATACGTTCCGGATTCTCTCCCACATTAAATTCTCCGTTACGATACAAAATCTTGCCGCCGATCATGGTCATGCAGACATTGGACTTGCTGCCGCTGTAAACCAGATTCTTGGGGATGTTGTGAATGGGCTGCATATTGGGCTGGTGCAGATCGATCATAATAAGATCTGCATATTTTCCCTTTGCAAGAACATCTGCGCGGTTCAGGCGCATTGCCTTGGCACCGTTCACCGTTGCCATCTTCAGTACCTCCACGGCATCCATGCTGGACGCATCCTTCTCTAACAGTTTGCTTAAGCCGGTGACTAAGAACATCTCCCGGAACATGTCCAGACAGTTATTGCTGGCCGGTCCATCGGTTCCAATGGCTACCGGGATCTTGTGCCGCACATAGTCGGCAATGGGTGCAATGCCGCTGGCCAGTTTCGTGTTGGAGCCGGGATTCGTGATCACATACATCCGATGTCTGCGGAAGACATCCATATCCTGTTCCGTCACATGAACGCAGTGGAAACCTCCTCCGCCAAAATCAAACATTCCCAGAGAGTCTAAGAACATGGGCGGTGTCATTCCGTAGCGAGCCTTACACTCTTCCACTTCCTTCTCCGTCTCGGAGATATGGGCATATACCGGTGTCCGGTAATGATGTGCCATTTCCGACACTTTCCAGAGCAGTTCCTTGGAACAGGTATATTCCGCATGAAATCCCAGCTGGTAACTGATCAGGGAATTCTTCTTATTCCATTTTAAAAACTCCTCTTCTACCTGTTTTGGAGAAGAGCTGAAATTGTTCAGTCCGGATACCAGTACACAACGCATTCCGGTGTCCAGACAGGCCTCAGCAATAGTATCCGGTGTCAGGTACATATCGAAAATGGAAGTCACTCCTGAGGTCAAGTATTCCAGCACTGCCAGTCTGGTCAGTTCATAGATGTCCTCACCGGTCAGTTTTGCTTCCAGAGGAAATACCTGCTTGTTCAGCCACTGATCCAGAGGCAGGTCATCTGCCATGGAGCGCAGGAAAGTCATACCGGAATGGGTATGTGCATTTTTAAATCCGGGCATCAGAAGGTTTCCCTTGCAATCCAGTTCGATATCCCACGCAATTCTGGGGAACTGGGATTTGTCCCATTCCTCCGCAAGTTCTTTCTGTTCCGCCACATAGGCGATCTTGTCGTTTTTTACCCATACTTCACCATAGAAGACTTCTCTGCCGGGTTCCATGGTGAGAATTCGTGCATTATATAATCTGATATTCATCTGATTGCATCTCCTCCAAATCCAAAGGGAAGTAATTCTTTTAAGGTATAGCGTTGATAATCCTGTTCACTATTTACCACGTAGATCACAAAATCATCCCTGCAAAATTCCCGCATCACCTGTCTGCAGATACCGCATGGATACGCATATTCCACCGGTGCCTCTCCGGATATTCCTCCGGCAATGGCAATGGCTGTAAATTCCCGTTCTCCCTCGCTGACCGCCTTGAAAAAGGCGGTACGCTCCGCACAGTTCGTAGCTCCGTAAGAAGCGTTTTCAATATTACCGCCAAGGTATCTGTGTCCATCCGCAGTCAGTAGTGCCGCTCCCACCGTATAACCGGAATAAGGAGCATATGCCAGTTTTCTGGCTTCCAATGCCTGGCTGACCAATGCCTTTTCTTCTGTCTCCTGGATCATCCGCATCTCCTTTTTCTCTGTGTCTATACAAATTTCTTCACAGATTCCGTTACCAGCTTCTTGAATCTGGGAGCTGCCATATCCGCAGCTTCCTGTACTTCCTCATGATTCAGAGGCTGATCTGTCATTCCCGCCGCCAGATTACTGATACAGGAGATGCCACAGATCCGCATTCCCATGTGGTTGGCAGCAATTGCTTCCACCACTGTGCTCATGCCTACCGCGTCACAGCCAAGTGTCCGGAGCATACGGATCTCTGCCGGAGATTCGAAGGACGGGCCGGTCAGCTGGGTATAAATACCCTCCTGTAAATAGATACCGTTCTCCTTCGCGGTCTCACGGATGATCTGCTGTAAGTCCTTGTCATACACATGGCTCATATCCGGGAAACGCAGTCCCAGTTCATCCATGTTGGCACCGATCAGAGGATTGGGGGCAAACACGGAAATATGATCTCTGATCAGCATCAGGTCACCGGCATGGAAAGAAGTATTCACACCGCCTGCCGCATTGGTCAGAAACAGAATCTCAGCGCCTAACAGTTTCATCAGTCTGGTGGGCAGTACCACATCCGTCACATCATAACCTTCGTAGTAATGTACTCTTCCCTTCATACACACCACAGGAATCTCATCGAGATAACCGAAGATAAATTTACCGGCATGCCCCGGTACGGTGGAAACAGGAAATCCCTCGATCTCCGCATAAGGGATCTCTGTCACCACACGGATCTGTTCCGCATAATCGCCCAGGCCCGATCCCAAAACGATCGCCACCTTAGGTACAAAATCCGTCTTTTTTCTCACACACTCATAACAGTTCTGTAATTTTGCATATACCTGATTCATCTATATCCTCCGTTTAGCCGTATTTTCATGCAATTTAGCAAATATTCTTCCTGTTTTTCAGAAAAATAAAGCAAAGTCAACAAAGGTATTATACAAAATGCACGGGAAAAAAGCAATGGAAAGCTAACATCCCATACAATTTCTCCGTGCTTCGCACTCTCGAAATTGTAACCCACATTCGCATTTCGGACTATCGTCCTCCCCTGCTCATGTGTGTTTACTCCCCTCATAGAAAGTCTGTTTTGCCTGCAGGCAGTCTTGCAGACTTTCCATGGGTGGATTATGGAATCATATAATAATACAAACCATGCCACCGTTGCTGTCGTTGACGATCTTCTGCATGGTATCCTGGAGTTTCAGCTGGCTCTCTTCTCCGATGGAAGCAACTTTCGTGGTGATGCCGTCATCCACCAGCTGTTCCACAGTCTTGCCGAAGATATTAGTCTCCCAGATACCGTGCTCCGCCTCCGCCTGATCGATAAAATGGATCAGATCCTGAGCCTGCTGTTCTGTGCCCACGATGGGAGCGATCTCTGTCTCGATATTTGCGCGGATCATATGTATGGAGGGGCTGCTGGCCTTGATTTTGACACCAAACTTGTTGCCATGGCGGATCAATTCCGGTTTCTCCAGTGCAATGTCTTCTCTGTCCGGAGTCACAACGCCGTAGCCTTTGATTTTCACCATGGACAATGCATCCTGCACCTTCGTATATTCCTTTTTCATTTCTGCCAACTCTTTTAGTTTATTCAACAGTTGGTATTCATCCTCTACGTTCTCTCCTAACATTCCGGAAAGCATTTCGTAATAATACCTGTCGTCGATTCCTACCTGTACCGGAACAATACCGTTCCACAACTGCACCGGCTCCATCTTGCAGCTTTGAATATAATCTCCCTGCAATTCCACAGGGTGTCCCGCCACATCCCGAATCCGGTCATAGCTGTTCATCAATTCCCGGATCTGTCTTAACAGGTCCTGTTTTACCGCATGATCCACCGGAAGCATATCCATCCATTTCGGGAAATAAAATTCCACTGCTGTCAGAGGAAATTCATACAGGATTTTTTCCAGAAGGCGATTAATATCTTCCTTTTTCAGTTGCTCGCAGTTCACCGGCATCACGGCCACATCGTATTTCTTCCCGATTTCCTCCGCTACCTGTCTGGTCTCCTCGGAATAAGGTTTCTGGCTGTTCACCAGCACAAGGAAGGGTTTTCCGGACTTTTTCAGCGCCAGGATTGTCTTCTCTTCCGCTCCCAGATAATTGCTTCTGGGAAGTTCCCCGATACTGCCGTCCGTAGTGATCACAAGACCGATGGTGGAATGATCCCGCATGACTTTATCCGTGCCGATCTCTGCCGCCTGGGTAAACGGAATCTCTTCCTCCGACCAGGGAGTCTTCACCATGCGCTCCGCATCTTCTTCCATGTGTCCCGCCGCACCGTCGATCATATATCCCACACAGTCGATCAGCCGTACCGATACTTCAATATCATCATTCAGTCGCACCTTTGCCGCTTCGTTGGGAATAAACTTTGGCTCCGTAGTGGTAATGGTCTTACCTCCCGCGCTCTGAGGCAGTTCATCCTGTGCCCGCATTCTGGCATGTTCATCCTCCATATAGGGCAGCACCATTTCATCCATAAAGCGCTTGATAAATGTAGACTTTCCGGTCCTCACCGGTCCCAGTACCCCTATGTAGATTTCCCCTCCCGTCCTTTGTTGTATATCCCGATACAGATCGTATGTATTCACTGCATAGTCCATAAAAATACCTCCTGCCATTGGTGTTATATGTATATGCAGGATGCAAGCAATTATGAATTAACTGGAAAGTTAGTGAAATACATTGGCAAAATCCACGAACTCCCGGAGCATGCGATACACATGTCTCGAT
>ERZ773264.132-NODE-132-length-105857-cov-31.291875_pt1 | contig 105857 bp, 91 predicted proteins | sample MGYA00511910_ERZ773264 | MGnify/ENA primary metagenome ERZ773264 (study PRJEB29015, sample SAMEA2737739) | human gut metagenome | biome: human gut; feature: human-associated habitat; material: faeces | place: China | collected 2012 ...
TATTTTCCGGACATAAGAAATATTATGGGCATACATCAATTTGAGGTATGGGAAGCTTTAGTTATTGATAAAAAATGTACAGTTTGCACACAGATATCACAAAAACAGAGTATTGACAATATACCCCATAGGGGTATATAATCTTGCCGGAAAAGGGAGGAATGATTTCGATGGAACACGGGAATAATGAGGACAAAAAGTGCTGTTGCTGTGAACGGAAAAAGCAGCGGCAGGAGAAGGAGTACAAGGATCTTGTCAACCGGCTGAGCAGGATCGAGGGACAGGTCCGCGGGATCAAGCGGATGGTCGAAGAGGATGCCTACTGCACGGATATCCTGATGCAGGTATCAGCGGTCAATGCAGCTTTGAACAGCTTTAATAAGGTTCTTTTGGCAAATCACATCAAAACCTGTGTCCGTCAGGATATTCTGGATGGACGTGAGGAGACGGTGGATGATCTGGTTGTCACCTTACAGAAGTTGATGAAATAAATATTTCAGGAATAGAGAGGAAGTGTGGATTACCATGGAACAATATATTGTAACCGGAATGAGCTGTGCAGCCTGCAGTGCCCGGGTAGAAAAGGCTGTGTCGGCAGTGGAGGGGGTGACCTCCTGCTCGGTCAGTCTTCTAACTAATTCTATGGGTGTAGAAGGAACGGCATCCCAGAGCCGGATCATTGAGGCAGTACAACAGGCAGGCTACGGAGCCAGTCTGAAGGGCGCTTCCGATAAGGGAGAAAGTGCAGGAAATATTCAGGCACTGGAGGATTCCCTGAAGGACCGCGAGACGCCGGTACTGCGAAGAAGACTGTTGTCGTCAATTATTTTTTTGCTGCTTTTAATGTATTTGTCGATGGGACATATGATGTGGGGATGGCCGCTTCCGTCTTTTTTAGACGGCAATCATGTGGCTATGGGACTTGCACAGCTTTTGCTGACAGTGATCATTATGGTACTGAATCAGAAGTTTTTCATCAGCGGTTTTACAAGTCTGTGGCACGGAGCACCGAATATGGATACACTTGTAGCACTTGGCTCCTCCGCAGCATTTGGATACAGCACCTATGCGTTGTTTGCCATGACTGGTGCGCAGGTGCACGGCGATGCAGATGCGGTCATGGGGTATATGCATGAGTTTTATTTTGAATCTGCGGCAATGATCCTGACGCTGATCACCGTGGGAAAGATGTTAGAGGCATATTCTAAGGGGAAGACCACGAATGCATTGAAGGGACTCATGAATCTGGCACCGAAAACGGCAGTGCTGTTTGTGGATGGGAAAGAGAAGGAAGTTCCGGTTGAGCAGGTCAAAAAGGGAGATGTCTACATTGTACGTCCCGGTGCTGATATTCCGGTAGACGGCGTGGTGCTGGAGGGCGACAGTGCGGTAGACGAATCGGCACTGACCGGAGAGAGTATCCCGGTGGACAAGGCTGCCGGAGACGGCGTCTCCGCCGGAACCATTAACCAGTCCGGTGTGCTTCGCTGTGAGGCAGCCAGAGTCGGAGAGGATACGGCATTATCAAAGATCATTCAGATGGTCAGCGATGCGGCGGCAACAAAGGCTCCGATCGCCAAGATCGCTGACCGTGTTTCCGGAATTTTTGTACCGGCGGTTGTAACAATTGCGGTTGTGACCATTATTGTCTGGCTGCTTGCAGGGCAGAGCGTCGGCTTTGCGCTGGCAAGAGGTATTTCCGTTCTCGTGATCAGTTGTCCGTGTGCGCTTGGTCTGGCGACGCCGGTGGCGATCATGGTGGCAAACGGTGTAGGTGCCAGAAACGGTATCTTATTCAAGACGGCAGTTTCTATGGAAGAGACCGGTAAGACAGCGATTGTTGCTCTGGACAAAACAGGCACGATCACGAAGGGAGAACCCCGTGTGACAGACCTTCTTCCTGCAGAGAATATCTTAGAGCAACAGCTTTTGGAGGATGCCTATCATCTGGAGCAGATGAGCGAGCATCCGTTAGCGAAAGCGGTTCTTGACTATGGAACCCAAAAGGGTGTAATCTCTAAGGAAGTAAGTAATTTTAAAGCGCATCCGGGCAATGGTCTTTCTGCAGTCTGCGACGGGGTTAAACTTATGGGAGGAAGCGTGGCATATATCAGCAGTCAGGTTCGGATTCCACAGGAAGTGCAGAAGCAGGCACAGGAGCTTGCCGGTCAGGGCAAGACACCTCTTTGTTTTGTGCGTGACGAAAGCTACATCGGTATGATCGCCGTGGCAGATGTCATGAAGGAGGACAGCCCGCAGGCAATCCGTGAGCTGCAGAACATGGGAATCCATGTCGTTATGCTGACAGGAGACAATCGTAGAACGGCGGAGGCAATCGGGGCGCAGGCAGGTGTGGATCAGGTTGTAGCCGATGTACTGCCGGATGGCAAGGAGAGCGTGATTCGCGAACTGCAGAAGTTTGGTAAGGTTGCGATGGTCGGTGATGGTATCAATGATGCGCCGGCATTGACAAGAGCGGATATGGGTATTGCAATCGGTGCAGGTACGGATGTGGCGATCGATGCGGCAGATGTTGTGCTGATGAAGAGCAGACTCAGTGATGTTCCGGCGGCAATCCGCTTAAGTCGTGCGGCACTGCGCAATATTCATGAGAATCTTTTCTGGGCGTTCTTTTACAATGTGATCGGCATTCCTCTGGCAGCAGGTGTATGGATCCCGCTGTTTGGCTGGAAGCTCAATCCGATGTTCGGAGCAGCTGCCATGAGCTTGTCAAGCTTCTGTGTAGTTACCAATGCCCTGCGGCTGAATCTGTTCCGGATCCATGATGCGGGCAGGGAACGCAAGAGGAAGGATGCGATTTGTGTAGAATTAATTTCCGATAATAACATTAATAAGAAAGAAGAGGTAGAGACAATGACAAAGACAATTAAGATCGAAGGAATGATGTGTGGACACTGTGAGGCTCATGTGAAGAAGGCTCTGGAGGCAATTGACGGCGTGACGGAGGCGGTAGCAAGCCATGAGAAAGGAACTGCGGTTGTAACACTTGAGCAGCCGGTAGAGGACGATGTTCTTACAAAGGCAGTGGAAGAGCAGGATTACAAGGTGGTTTCTGTAGAGTAGTCAGCGGATGAGGAAGGGATGATTGGTATGCCGGCGGTTTTATTTGAAGGTGGCACATTTCGCCCGGTGTTCAGTTGTGGCGTAATGGATGCTCTGCTGGATGAGGATATCATGTTTCCGTACTGCATTGGTGTTTCGGCAGGCTGTGCGGATGCAGCGTCCTACGTTTCCAGACAGAGAGGGCGTAATATCGAGGTGCTCGAAAAGTACCGCAATGATAAGCGATACATGGGCAAGCGTAATCTGTTCAAGGAGAAAAGTATGTTTGGCATTCAGTTTGCGTTCCGTGATATTCCCAATATTCATGTTCCGTTTGATATGGAAACATTTCAGAATTATGACGGGAAATTTATTGCGGTCACAACGGATGCACAGACAGGGCATGTACAGTATTTTACGCAGAAGGATGTGGATGAGCGGTTTGAGGTGTTTCATGGCACCTGTGCACTGCCGGCGATCATACCTCCGGCCGTGATCCATGGCAGGGAGTATTTCGACGGTGGTCTGTCCAATCCGATCCCGATTGACAAGGTGTTGAGCGATGGCTGCGACAAGGTACTGGTCGTGCTGACCAGACCGAAGGGATATATCAAGGAATGCCGCAAGTCAGACATTCTGATCGCGCGCCGGATCGAGAAGAAATATCCGGCCGTAGCAAGGGCATTGGTTCACCGCTATAAGAAGTACAACCGCTCCGTGAAGCTCTGTGAAGAGCTGGAGAAACAGGGACGTGCCGTGATCCTCAGACCGGAGCATCCTCTCAAAAGCATGGAGAAGGATGTGAAGGTGCTTCGCCGGTCATGGCAGGAAGGATATGATCTGGCAGCGGAGCGTATGAGTGAGATAAAAGCGTTATTTCATTAATATTTTATGGAATTGCTATTTTCTTTTTTGAAAAAATGGTATATAATAGCAACGAATTAAGGTTTTGTAGTGAATTTTACAAATGGAGGATTAGGATTATGTTAGTATCAGCAAAAGAAATGCTTACAAAAGCAAAAGCAGGTCACTATGCAGTAGGTCAGTTTAACATCAACAACCTTGAGTGGACAAAGTCTATTCTTCAGACAGCTCAGGAGCTTGAGTCACCGGTTATCCTTGGTGTATCTGAGGGTGCTGGAAAGTATATGTGCGGTTATAAGACTATCGTTGGTATGGTAAAGGGTATGATCGAGGAGCTTAACATTACAGTTCCTGTAGCACTTCACCTTGACCATGGTTCATTCGAAGGCGCAAAGGCTTGTATCAACGCAGGATTCTCTTCTATTATGTTTGATGGTTCCAGCCTTCCGATCGAGGAGAACGTACAGAAGACAACAGAGCTTGTCAACGCATGTGACATTCTTGGTCTTTCTCTTGAGGCAGAGGTTGGTTCAATCGGTGGCGAAGAAGATGGTGTCATCGGTGCCGGCGAGTGTGCAGATCCTGAGGAGTGTAAGAAGGTTGCAGATCTTGGGGTAACAATGCTTGCAGCAGGTATCGGTAATATTCATGGTAAATATCCTGAGAACTGGGCTGGTCTGAGCTTTGAGACTCTTGATGCAATTCAGGCTAAGACAGGAGATATGCCTCTGGTACTTCATGGTGGTACAGGTATTCCTGCAGATATGATCAAGAAAGCAATCTCTCTTGGCGTTGCAAAGATCAACGTAAATACAGAGTGTCAGCTTGCATTCCAGGAAGCTACACGTAAGTACATCGAGGAAGGTAAGGATCTCGAGGGTAAGGGATTTGATCCTCGTAAGCTTCTTGCTCCGGGCGCAGAGGCTATCAAGGCTACTGTCAAGGAGAAGATGGAACTCTTCGGATCAGTTGGAAAGGCTTTCAACTAGTTTGAACAAATGAATAGGCGGAAATGGCAGAGCATAAACTGACAGCATCTGTCGTTTCATCTGGTATAGCAGCTTTGCAGTCTGTATTTGATACAGGCTGCAAAGTTGTTTCTATAATGGAGGATAGAGGATGACGAAACGAGAATTTCTATCAGAGCTGCGTATGGCATTGGAGGGAAATATTCCGGTTCAGGATATCGAGGATAATATTCGCTATTATGATAATTATTTTGCAGAGAGCGGACGCCCGGAAAGGGAGGTCTGCGAGGAGCTTGGCGATCCGCGTCTGATCGCAAGAACACTGATCGATTCGTTTACTGCTGCAAAGGGACCGATGGCTGACTTTTATAAGGAGCAGGCAAGGGATGATTACAGCAGAGAGAGCAGAAATGAGGGCAGCTACGAGAGTGATGATATCGGTGGTTTTGGAGACAAGTGGTACGACAAGCTGTTTCGTTATGTGCTGCTGATCTCGATCGCGATCATTGTCGGTGCTGTACTGATCTTCGTACTGAAGGTTACTGTGACGGTTGTTATACCGGTCGTGGTGATTGTCTTAATTATTAAATTCTTATTAGATTTATTCCGGAGATATTGACAGGCAGGGCATTGCGGTGCTATTATCGCGGATAGACATATTGGAGGAAGTTATAAGCAATGTATAAGGTATTATGTAAGGATGGCATGGCGAAGCGTGCCAGACTGGAGACGGTTCATGGTACGGTGGAGACACCGGTATTTATGAATGTTGGTACGATCGGTGCAATCAAGGGTGCGGTATCGACCAGGGATCTTGAGGAGATCCATACACAGATCATGCTGTGCAACACCTATCACCTTCATGTGCGTCCGGGGGATGATGTGGTTTACGATATGGGCGGTATCCGCAAGTTTGCGGTATGGGATAAGCCGGTGCTGACAGATTCCGGTGGATTTCAGGTGTTTTCCCTTGCAGGACTGCGCAAGATCAAGGAAGAGGGTGTTTATTTCAACTCTCATATTGATGGGCACCGTATTTTCATGGGTCCGGAGGAGAGTATGCGGATACAGTCCCATCTTGCCTCTACGATTGCAATGGCATTTGACGAGTGTCCGCCGCATCCGGCGACCAGAAAGTATATGCAGGATTCTGTGGACAGAACGACAAGATGGCTGGAGCGCTGCCAGAAGGAGATGAAGCGGCTCAATAGTCTGGAGGAGACTCTGAATCCGAACCAGCTCCTGTTTGGTATCGATCAGGGCGGTACGTTCCAGGATATCCGTATTGAGCATGCCAAGAGGATCTCAGAGATGGATCTGGACGGTTACGCACTCGGTGGTCTTGCTGTCGGCGAGACACATGAGGAGATGTACGATGTGATCGAGAAGACGATGGATTATCTGCCGCAGGATAAGCCTACTTATCTGATGGGTGTTGGAACGCCGCAGAATATTCTGGAATCGGTAGAGCGCGGTGTCGACTTCTTCGACTGCGTTTATCCGGCACGTAACGGCCGTCACGGTCATGCATACACCAACCACGGTAAGATGAACCTGTTCAATGCAAGGTATGAGAGGGACGACAGACCGTTGGATGAGGACTGCGGATGTCCGGTTTGTCGCAGATACAGTAGAGCCTATATCCGTCATTTGTTGAAAGCGAAGGAGATGCTCGGACTTCGTTGTATGGTGACACACAATCTTTGGTTCTATAACCATTTGATGGAGGAAATTCGGGAAGCGATCGAGAAAGGCTGCTTCCAGGAATATAAAAAGAAAAAATTAGAAAGCATGGAGGAATTAAAATGAATGCAATAAGCGTATTAGCGTCATCGAGTGGACAGGCTTCCACAACACAGAGTATCATCAGCATGGTTGTAATCTATGCTGCGATCATTGGTATTTTCTGGTTTTTCGCAATCCGTCCACAGAAGAAGCAGCAGAAGGAGCACGACACTCTTCTGACCACACTGGAGGTTGGAGACAGCGTACTTACCACAAGCGGTTTCTTCGGCGTTGTGATTGACATTATGGATGAGGTTGTTATCGTTGAGTTCGGTAACAATAAGAACTGCCGTATCCCAATGAAGAAAGAGAATATCGTTGAGATCGATAAGCAGGGCAACGAGAGTAAATAATCCGGTCCGATATGAAATAAAGCGTCAATGCATTGGTTTTTAGTGCATTGACGCTTTTGTTTTTACATTACTTTTATTCGTTCGTTGCCTCTAACGGGTAATGAACGGCTGCGGCAAGCTTTTCCAGATATTCATAAGGAACTGCCAGTGTGCCACGACCGGTGCCGATGTCAATGGCAGGCTTGTTTGCTCCGTGGAAATCTGAACCTCCGCTCGGCAGAAGATGAAATTTTGCCGCAAGCTGACCTGCATAGTATTCATCCTGTTTTGTGTGATTAGAATATTTGACTTCGATTCCCATCAGACCGGATTCCTTCAGCCGTGCGATCAATGCCTTCAGTTCCTTTTCGGGAAGTTTGTAATGAAGCGGGTGTGCCAGGATAGGAACACCACCGGCATCCCTTATAATGCGGATTCCATCCTCGGGCCGGATATATTCGCGTGGAATGAAATAAGGACATCCCGGATCCAGATATTTGTGAAAGGCTTCGTTTGGTATCTTGACGATCTGATGCTCCACCAGATAGCGTGCAAAGTGCGCGCGGGTAATGACGGCGTCAGGATTGCCCTGCGTGAGTTCCTCGTAGGTAACGGGGATGCCGTTTGCATTAAAACGCCGTATCATCTCTTCATTGCGCTCCAGGCGGCGCCGGATCAAAAGATCGGTCATGTCCTGGAAGGCTTTATTGTGATGGTCAATGAACAGACCAACGATATGAATGTCCTGCTTCTTGTATGCGACAGAAAGTTCCGTGCCGGGGATGACCTGCAACGGCAGTACATGGTCGCGGGCAGCCTGTATGGCTTCATCAATGCCGGAAACCGTGTCGTGATCCGTCAGTGCGATGGCGCGCAGTCCCTTATCGGCAGCACGTATCACCACCTCGGCGGGAGAACAGGTGCCATCGGAAGCATTTGAATGTGTATGAAGATCAACGTAATCCATAATGATAGTCTCCTTCCTCTTTTCTCCTGAATAGTTTAACACAGATTGACATATAATGGAGAATAAAACAATGCAGATTTTGGAAGGATTTGTTTTTATGAAAAAAAGTGGGGATGCATTACGTTTTTTGATCATTCTTGTGGGGATGCTTGTTGTGTCGGCGCTTGTTCTTGCGGTTGTAACGGCGTTTATGCTGAAGGGGCATATGACTGCCGGGATTATCAGTGGTGGCGTGATCGCGGCATATGTTGTGTCGGCACTTCTTGGCGGTTTTTGCATCGGGCAGGTGAAAGGCAGACAGAAATTTCTGTGGGGGCTTCTGATCGGACTTTGTTATTTTCTGGTGCTGTTTCTGACTGGGAAAATGATATATCATTCGGGGGCAGACTTTGGCTTTCAGACAGTCAGCAGCGGCATGATCTGTGCGGTGGCAGGGATGATCGGAGGAATGCTTGCGCCGGCAAACCGCACAGGTGCATAAAAATTATCATAGAGTTAATAGTTATTTAACATAATAGTAATGGCTATGTGATGATAAAAAAAGTGAGTATGTTATGATAGGTCATGTGCGAAATGAGGGGGACAAAAATGTTCGTAAATGCACAAGTAAATAAAGTGAGAAAAGGTGAGTAAGTGATGAGCAGAGACGATAAAAGAAGGAGAAAGAGAAGACAGCGTACAGAAGAGAATCCGAAATCTGTCTGGATCATGATGAGCGCAGCTGTTGTGCTGGGGGTGGTCATTATTGCGATGGTGGCACAGCTTGTGCGGCTGAACCGGCAGGGGGAGCGGTTAAATACGCAGACAAAGACAGAGGCATCTGTGGACAACAGTGCGGAGAACAGTAAGAAAGCAGGAGAATCAAAGAAAGCAAAGGAAACGGAAGCACCGCAGGAGACGCAGGCACCGGCAGTAGAGCATATCCGTAAGGACCTTGACCCGGATAAACCGATGGTGGCACTGACCTTTGATGATGGTCCGTATGACCGTGTAACAAACCGGATTGTGAAAGTATTGGCAAAGAATGATTCCAGAGCCACCTTTTTTGTGGTGGGTAATCGTGTGGAGCGCTATGCGGATGCCATGAAGAATGCATTTAATAAGGGGAATCAGATTTCGACCCATACCTTTGACCACGGGGATCTGAGTAAGATGAAGAAAAAGCAGATCCGCAGAGAGCTGGCACGTGCTTTTCGTGTCATGAAGAAGATCAACGGGGAGGAGCCGACCATGCTGCGGCCTCCGTACGGTAATGTCAATGATAAGATGCGTCGGACGATCAAGATCCCGATGATCTACTGGAGTGTGGATACAGAGGACTGGGCGAGTCGCAACAGCAAGAAGATTTTAAAGAAGTGCAAGAGCATTTCGGATGGAGACATTGTACTGATGCATGATCTGTATCCGAGTACGGCAGAAGCCGTAGAAAAGCTTGTGCCGAAGCTTCGCAAAAAGGGATTCCAGCTTGTGACCGTTGAGGAGCTGTTCTATTATAAGGGGATTGATGCAGAGGGCGGCAAGGTTTATTTCAGTGGTAAATAAAGGAAATATAAGATCAATCACTCCGGAATGCTGTGATCACATGCACAGCGGTTTCGGGGTGATTTTCATTTTCGGAGAATTATAAGGAATCCCTTGCCAATCTTTCGATGACTATGCTATAATGATGTTTAACGTGGTTTTTTATGCATGTGCGGATGAAATGCATGAGAATTTCTACGAAAAAGAGTTATTTAAAGGAGATATGCAGCAATGAAGAACAAAAGGAAAGGATTGCTGACTATAATCGTTATTATAGCAGCGATCGCATTTTGTGGTTACACGACTCTGGTCGGACTGGGAGCTGCCCACAAGGGAAGTGCTCAGAACATCAGACTTGGTCTGGATCTTGCCGGTGGTGTCAGCATCACTTATGAGGCAGTGAAGGATACCCCGACAGACACTGAGATGAAGGATACGATTCAGAAGATGCAGCAGCGTGCCGAGGTATACAGTACCGAGTCCTCTGTTGTACAGCAGGGTGATAAGCGTATCGAGGTTGACATCCCCGGTGTTGCCGATGCAGAAGAAGTATTAAAGAGTCTTGGTAAGGAAGGTTCTCTGGACTTTGTATCAGAGGATGATGTAACAGTAGAGAAAGACGGCACTGTTACATATGACAAGAGCAAGGTTATCTGCTCCGGTTCTGAGGTGAAGAACGCTGAGGCGAACACGATTCAGGACGAGACTACCAAGAACAAGGAGAATGTCGTTGACATTACCTTTAATAAAAAGGGAACAAAGAAGTTCGGTGCAGCAACCCAGAAAGCCGCACCATCCAAGAAGAGAATCTATATCATTTATGATGGAAAAGAGCTTTCGTCTCCGGCTGTTCAGAGCGAGATCCTGAACGGTAAGGCACAGATCTCCGGAAGCTTCAAGACCTTTGCAGATGCAGAGGAGCTTGCAGCAGGTATCCGTATCGGTGCCCTTCCACTGGAGTTGAAGGAAGCACAGTCACAGGTTGTCGGAGCACAGCTTGGTCTTGATGCGATCAAGACAAGTCTTTTGGCAGGTGCGATCGGATTCGGTCTTGTGGTACTGTTCATGGTTGTATTCTACAGACTGCCTGGTCTGGCTGCATCCATTGCGCTTCTGTTCTACCTGGTGCTGATGCTTGTCGTATTAAATGGTCTGAATGTTACCCTGACACTTCCCGGTGTAGCAGGTATCATTTTGAATATTGGTATGGCGGTGGATGCCAACGTTATCATATTCACGCGTATCAAGGAGGAGCTTGCCAAAGGCAAGTCCGTACAGACAAGTATCAAGCTTGGTTTTGATAAGGCGCTGTCCGCGATCGTGGATGGTAACATTACTACCCTGATCGCAGCCTTCGTGCTTTACCTGAAAGGTTCCGGTACGATCAAGGGCTTTGCTACAACACTGGCAATCGGTATTATCCTGTCTATGTTCACAGCACTTGTTATCACAAAGCTTCTTCTCGAGGCAATGTATGTGCTCGGTGTAGACGATGTGAAGTACTTCGGTGTTGAGGGCGCAAGAAAGCGTATCCCGTTTGTGGCAAACAGAGTGAAGTTTTTCGCACTTTCCGGCGTGCTGATCCTCGCATGTATCGTAATGCTTGTAGTCAACAAGACAGGACGAATCGGATATATTTTGAACTATGGTCTTGATTTCCTCGGTGGTACCACCTACAACGTCACATTTGACAGTGGTGAGAAGATCGATGCTGATCTGAAGAAGCAGGTTGAGTCCATCTTCAGTAAGACAAGTGGTTCTAACGATGTCGTTATTTCAGATGTAGCAGGAAGCAACACACTTTCCGTTAAGACAGTAGAGCTTACGGATGATCAGAGAGCTGATCTTACCAATCAACTTGTAAGCAACTTCAAGGTGCAGGAAAAGAACATTCAGTACGACAGTATCAGTGCAGCTGTATCAGATGAGATGAAGACGAATGCGATCGTATCCGTTATTATCGCAGCGATTTGTATGCTGCTTTATATCTGGTTCCGATTCAAGGATGTCATTTTCGCAAGCAGTGCTGTTCTTGCCCTGCTTCATGACTGTGCGATCGTGCTTCTGGTATATGCTGTTTCCAAGATTTCTGTTGGTAACACATTCATCGCTTGTATGCTTACCATTGTTGGTTATTCTATCAACGCGACAATCGTAATCTTTGACCGTATCCGTGAGAATCTGAACGGACGTAAGGATTCTTCTGTACTGGATCAGATCGTAGATGACAGTATTACACAGACGTTGACAAGAAGTATCAATACTTCTATCACAACATTCATCATGATCTTTATGCTGGCAATTCTGGGTGTGGATTCCGTAAGAGATTTCGCAATTCCTCTGATGGCTGGTATTATCTGCGGTGCATACTCATCAGTTTGTATTACAGGTACTCTCTGGTACACTATGAAGAGAAAGTTTGCTAAGAAGAAAGCATAATCGGTAAATCGAATAAAGAGATATCAAAAAACAGGGTACTGCATTTTGTGCGGTACCCTGTTTTGCTCGTTCTAGTACCTGACATTGATTTATCTCCTAAAATCTAATATTATTTAGGAGATAAATGGAAAATTAGGAGATTAATTCCGAGGATAGATAAAAAGCAGATTCACGCCAATCCCAAGGTAGAGATCTGTGCATTTAAGAATGCGACAGTTATATTTTCCTCATTCACACATAAACCGAAAGTAGTGAAATTTTAAGGAAAACGTGATTTACTAGGAATAGTGTAAGATGTTGTTGCGCAAAATGCTGATAAATACAAAAAAGTGCAAGATATTGTTGCACAAATACAAATAATATAATAAAATGTGAAAGAAGGAGGTGCATAAAATGAGACTTAAAAGAGAAACATATCTTGAACAAATACGACCATATTATGATTCGGATATCATTAAAGTGATTACAGGAGTACGACGGTCAGGAAAATCCATTCTTTTAGATACAATAAAAGACGAATTGTCAGATAGAGGAATAGCGGGCGACCATATTATTTATTTAAATTTGGAAGATTTAGACTATGATTATATTGAAAATGCTTCTGATTTGAATAGGGAAATTAAAAGTAGAATTTCTCAGGACGGAAAATATTATATATTTTTAGATGAGATACAGCATGTCATGGGATTTGAAAAGGCGCTGGCATCATTTCGTGCAACCTTAGATGTTTCACTTTTTGTAACGGGAAGTAATTCGATGCTTTTGTCAGGGGAACTTGCAACGCTCCTAACCGGTCGGACAGTAGAATTTGAGATCCTTCCCTTTTCGTTCTATGAAATGAAGCAATATTATGAACTGAATGGTATGGAATGGGACGAGCAGTTATTCTTTGATTATTTAAAATGGGGAGGATTTCCATTACGCTTTGATTATAAGGATGAGACATCCGTTCACAGATATCTTACCAATTTGTACAAGAGCATTATTAATCGTGATATTATAGGGAAAAGTAAAAGTACGGATAAGAAAAATTTTATGGATATTTCGTTATATATTCTTGCTAATGCGGGGAAAGAATTATCTGTTGATAATATTATCAAAGCATTCCAGAAAGACGACAGATCCATTTCAAGAAGAACGATATACAATTATTTGGAAAAGATGAAAAAAGCATACCTGATTCATGGTGTTGGAAGATATAATATTGTTGGAAAATCAGCACTAAGTAATAGAGAAAAACAGTATGCTATTGATATGGGGTTTCGGACAATTAACACGAATACAATTAATTTTGAAGATACTTTCTTTCTTGAAAATATCGTATATAATGAATTGATTACGAGAGGATTTACTGTATTTGCAGGAAAGACGTTTAAGGGAGAAATCGATTTTGTTGCTATTAAAAATGGGAAAAAATGTTTTATACAGGTTGCCTATTTATTAGCGAGTGAGGAGACGATAAAAAGAGAATTCGGAGCTTACAGTAAAATAACAGATGCTTCCCCGAAATATGTCATGTCTCTTGATAAAATGGATTTAAGTCATGATGGAATTGTTCATCTTAACATTATTGATTTTTTACTTAGAAAAAAGGATCTAATGTTGACGTAATAAGTTCAGTTTGGAGGATATTTAATCAATGGATAATAAATGGCAAGAATTATATGATGCAGCCAAACAGGTATTAAAACCATGAGATATTTCTAAAATTATTGAGGCAGGCGGAGTTTCCGCAGTGGCTTGAAAGATCAGATAAAGGAGAAAATTGAAAATGACTTCGTTTAAATATATGGGTGAATTTAAAGATGAGAGCATCCTTCCTAAACGTGTTCAAGAAGGAGCGATTATGTTTAAGGAACCTGATATGAACAAATTTGCTATTATAGCTAACTTACTTTCGCTTGTATTGCTTATAGGATTAGTGGTTTTTGCGTTTTTTTATGCAGGACGGCAATATAATACATGGGGGGCAGTGGCATCAATTCTGCTTCTTGTACCACATGAATTTTTACATGCGATATGGATGAAGGGCGACGTGTTTATGTATACGAGTTTGAAAAATATGGTACTGTTCGTGATAAGTACAGAGGACCTTACGAAGGGACAATTTGTTTGGATGAGTTTATTTCCAACAATTTGTTTTGGATTTATTCCGTTTTTGTTATTTGTTTTCAATTCGGGGTGGACATTTTTGGGTTATCTGGGGATATTTTCGATTTCAATGGGAGCGGGTGATTTCTGTAATGTATTTTTTGCTCTGACGCAGATGCCAAATAACGCTGTGACATTTTTAAGTGGTAGTCATTCGTATTGGTATGTACCGGAGAACTTGTAGAGGATGACAGAAGAGAAGCAAGACAGTCGATGCTTGATGCATACCCATCTTTACAGAATATGTACTCCGCTGATGATGGAAATACAGGGGTGTTTTATTTTAAAAATGCGACAGCTACATTTTCTTCATTCGCACATGAACCGAAAGTAGTGAAGTTCTAAGGACAAAGTGGTTTGCAAGGAATAGCGTAAGATGTTGTTGCGCAAAACGTTGATAAATTCATTTGCTGAAAAGGAATACCATGACACAGATAAGCTTGCGGCAACAGAAGATAGATATGTTCGGAAATCTATTTATGTATCAGCATGCTATAAAAGCATCTGACGAAATGAGGCGGCTGCATAAGCAGTTCTATGGCTATCTAAAAAAGATATCTGAATAACCCAGTCGGACACTTAGGCAACTTCAAGTTTATCTTTTGTTTGGAGGTGTTTATTTTGAACAATGCAATCAAGAAAATATGTTTGGTAATACTAGGGCTTCTGCAAGGAACTTTTGGTAGTTACTTAGCATTACTGGGGTGGATGTTTGCATTTCCTGAAACTTCTCCCGGCACAAAAGATTATGAAGAGAATATGTCTTTTGTGCCATTTGGATATATTATTATGTTCACATGGTTAGCCATAATGATAATCGCAATTATTCAGCTTCGAAAAAATAAGGCAAACTTTCTATCTTTTATAATATCTTGGCTCATGGGATTAGTTGGATGTTTGGTAGTATTTGTAATACTTTGATTTTTTACCTGTGACGGTTTTGTGAGGGTAATGAGGAACGCAATAAATTGGTGTTCTAAGTGAAAAATCCAAGTTGATATTTCATCTATATAAAGGACTTAACAACTTCCGACGGGTATTAGAACCACGAGATGTTTCTAAAATTATTGAGGCAGGCGGAGTTTCCGCAGCGGTAGAATCAATATCAGGTAAAATTTATGTTGGAGTATGTGTAGATACAGCGTGTACGCTAGGTGTATGTGCTGAAAAAAACGCAATCTTTAATATAATTACAAATGGTGAAGATGCTATTAAGCGAGTAATTGCTATTGATAGAGAAGGGAAAGCAATCCCGCCATGTGGGGCGTGTCTGGGATTTATGACACAGTTAATGCCGGAAGGATTTCTTTGAACGGATGGATAAACTATGGTCTGGCGACGAAAGAAATCCATTCGCCCAGTGTGTTTTCTTCAATGATCGTAAAATGATTGGCGGTTAATGCCTTGCGGACATCATCGCCACGGCTTGCAAGAATACCGGAGGAAATGAAGATGCCGTCCGGCTTCAGGAAAGGACGGATCATACCGGAAAGAGGGATGATCACATCGGCGAGAATATTGGCAACGACTACGTCAAATGGTTCCGGACATTCTGCTTTGATCGCAGCACTGTCCTCCAAAATATTGCCATGGATCGCACGGATCCTGTCTGCGGCAATGTGATTTCGCTCGGCATTTTCCAGTGTTCCGGTGACTGCAGATGGATCAATGTCGAGACAGAATGCATTTTTCGCACCGTACAACAGTGCGGCGATCGCAAGAATACCGCTGCCACAGCCGGCATCCATGATGCGGGTATCTTTGTGGATGTAGCTTCGCAGGGAAGTCATGCAGAGACGTGTTGTTTCGTGTGTTCCGGTACCGAAAGCAGAACCCGGCTCAATCAAAAGAATCGTATCGTTTTCGTTTGCAATTTCCGGTGTCGGCTCCCAGACAGGAGTGACGATCAGATCATCGGTAACGCGGAATGGGTGAAAGCTGTCCTTCCATTTATCCTTCCACTGTGCATCGTCCTGTACGGAATAGGTGATCACCGGATCCGGGAACGGACAGAACTGCTGCATATCGGCGATGCGGCTGCGCAGAGAGGCAACAAGCTCTTCCGGATCCTGATACCCCTCCTGGACAGGATTTGCAGCATCACGCAGGGAAGATCCCGTGCTGTAAAATTCCTTCTCTTCAGGAGTATTGTCTCCTTCGGTATAAAAGGTCAGGACAGCCTTGCCGTCATCCGGTCCCAGATCCGCCGGGATATCGGTATACATCTGCTTCTCCTCCTCCGGGGTCAGAGGAACATGGTCAGAAATCTCAAAGCCCTGTATGCCGAGCTCATAGAGCAGTTCCCCAATAATATCTGCGGCGTCCGTCGTTGTATGAACTTTATATTGAATCCATTTCATTGATGATTATCCTTTCTTCCTGAATTATGGTATACTTTCTAAGAGTGTGATTTAATTATAACAAAAAAAAGGATGTTATACAATGAAACAGTGGATGATAAAATCAAACCGTGCCGATCTGTCAAAGATTGCAGCACGGTATAAAATTTCCGAAATTCTGGCGGAGGTTCTTGTGAAAAGGGGGCTGTACGACTGGGAAGCGATGGATGCCTACCTGTATCCTTCTATGGATAAGCTGCATGATGTGCATGCTATCTATGATCTGGATCATGCGGTTTCGATCATACGCAATAAGATCGAGAACAATCAGAAAATACAGGTGATCGGCGATTATGATGTGGACGGTGTGATGTCTACGTCCATCCTGGTGAAGGGGCTTCGAAAGCTGGGAGCTGAGGTGAGCTGGCGTGTGCCGCACCGGGAGAGAGACGGATACGGTGTGCGGGATTATATGGCGAGGGAGGCTTTTGAACAGGATGTGGACACGATCATTACCTGCGACAATGGAATCTCGGCTGTTGATGCCGTTGCCTGCGCCAAGGAGCTTGGTATGACGGTGATTGTGACGGATCACCACGATGTGCCGCTTGACAATGAAACGGGACAGGAACTGCTTCCACCGGCAGATGCCGTGGTGGATCTGAAGCGAAAGGACAATATGTATCCATGGCGGGAACTGTGCGGTGCGGCGGTGGCATACCGCCTGATTGAGGCTTTGTTTGAGGGGCGGGAGGAAAGTGCATTTCTGGATGAGCTTTTGTCCATGGCGGCGGTGGCAACCGTCTGTGATGTGGTACCGCTGCAGAGCGAGAACCGAATCATTGTAAGCCGTGGTCTGGAGCTGATACAAAACAGCACTAACAAGGGGCTTTCTTCGCTGATCCGGCAACTGGATCTAAACAGAGACGTTGATTCCGGGGCCATCGGATTCCGGATCGGTCCCTGTATCAATGCGGCAGGGCGTCTGCGGGATGCTTCTACTGGTGTAGAGCTGATGCTTGCGGAGAATCACAAGGAGGCGGATGCGATTGCGGCGCATCTGATCGAGCTGAATGAGGAGCGCAAGGATATTACCGCACGGGCAACCGAACAGGCAGTAAAACAGATTGAAGAGGAAGGATATCTGGACCAAAACGTGCTTGTTGTATTTGTGGAGGAGTGTCCGGAGAGTGTTGCGGGCATTGTGGCAGGAAGAATCAAGGAGAAATATTACCGTCCGACGATGATATTGACCAGATCCGGAGATCATCTGAAGGGCTCCGGCAGATCAATCCCGGGCTATCACATGCAGCAGGAATTAAATGCCTGTGCATCGCTTCTGCTTGAATATGGCGGTCATGCCATGGCTGCGGGATTTTCGCTGGAGGAGGAAAAGCTTGAGTCTCTTCGGGATGCCTTAAATGAGCGGTGCAGACTGACTCCGGAGGATCTGATCGAAAAGATAACGATCGACCGTGAGGTGGCGCTTGCGGAGGTGAGCGGCAATTTGGTGCGTGAACTGAATCTGTTGCAGCCGGTGGGCGAGCAGAATCAGGGTGCTCTTTTTGCAAAGCGTGGTCTGGAGATTCTTTCTGTGAAGATCCGTGGCAAAGAGGGACAGGTGGGGAGTTTTATGGTGCGTGATCAGGGCAGACGTTATAATCTGGTGGATTTTCAGATCGATCAGTGCATGAAGAAGGAAATCTGCGCCAAATATTCCGAGGCGGTGTGGGAATCTCTGGAGCAGGGGAATGCAAGCGGCTGTGTGATGGATATTATTTATATTCCGAGGATCAATGAGCGTTACGGGGAACTGCAGTACACGATAGTTGACTGCCGCTAGATCACATGGTATTCTTAAAGGCAGTAGATATTGTTTTGGATGTTGGAGGATTGTTATGTCAGATATTTCATCTGTTTCATCCCTGTCGAATCTTTCGAGGGATTTATATTATCAGTATATGATCGACCACAACTCCATGAGTACGATGTTTCATGCACTTTCCGGAGATGACAGTGATAGCTCCGGGACATCGGGACTTATGAATGCGGTCAGTTCAGGTCTTACCTCATCACTGAGTGGTGTGCAGGGACTTGAGAGCTTAAGCGGGCTTCTTGGAGGATCGGACAGCAGTGACAGTCTTCTGGGGGCTTCGCAGAGCATTTCCGGCTTTGCAGGAATTTTAGAGACATATCTGAATGAACAGCGCTCAGAGGCAGCTCAGATGGCGCAGTCCATGTCGGAGGTTTTAAAGGAGGCGGCGAAAACGGAGGACACATCCAGCCTGACCTATCAGACCGTACAGGATATTTATCAGTATTTTCAGGAGCAGACGAAGAAACCGTCTTCTTTATAATTTATAAGAATCATCGGCATGCTTTGCGGATCGCAAAACGATAACAGAAATAAAAGACGGTCTGGCTGATATAGTAGAAGAAAAGCACCATGACCGGAACGCGGCCGAGCGGAAAGTCATACCAGTATTCGGTGGGCTGGATCCACTGCCACACAAGAAGCAGGATCAGAGCAAGCACAAAGCCGAAGCGCTCTGCCTGATAACGGGTGCGGGAAAAGTGATACTGCTTCATAATGTCCGGATGTGCTGCCTGCCGGAGAGCCTCATTGTTTCGCTCCGGGTAAGAGGAATCCAGCGCCAGATTGACGGCGGCAGGAAGTGCAGCCAGTGCTGCGATAATATAAAACGCAGACGGATAATGCAGCGCAGAAAGAGGAACAAGCAGAATGATCAGTATATATCTGGAAATGCGCCAGGCACAGAAATGGCTGACGGCGCGTATTTCACGGTGTTTAAAAACAGCAGTAGTTGTCATAGAAATTTTATAATCCTTTCTCAGCCTGCATGTTTAAGATTGCAGGCATAGTATTTTCTGCATGGAAAACCAGCACAAATCCCGATTTTCATCCAATATGAATCCAGTGTAATATACATATCGTACAGTTTCAATGCGTAATTATAACTTTTTTCTGAAATATTGCCAGAAATTTAAAATACACTTTGAAAACTCAGAAAAATGGTATATAATAACATAGAATACGTTTATTTTTGTTACAAAACGGAAAAAATAGAGAAATAGGATGCATGGAAAGGAGAAAATAAAATGGTTGGTAGTGATATCGGAATTGATCTTGGTACAGCCAATGTACTTGTATATATAAAGGGAAAGGGTGTTGTTTTAAGGGAGCCGTCAGTTGTTGCATTTGATCGTGATACGAATAAGATCAAAGCAATCGGAGAGGATGCACGTCTGATGCTTGGACGTACACCTGGTAATATTGTGGCAGTAAGACCGCTGCGTCAGGGTGTGATTTCTGATTACACCGTGACAGAGAAGATGCTGCGCTATTTCATTCAGAAGGCATGCGGTAAGACACGTTTCAGAAAGCCGCGCATCAGCGTCTGTGTACCAAGCGGTGTTACAGAGGTAGAGAAGAAGGCGGTTGAGGATGCAACTTACGAGGCAGGTGCACGTGAGGTTGCGATCATTGAGGAGCCTATTGCGGCAGCAATCGGTGCCGGTATCGATATCTCCAGACCATGTGGTAATATGATCGTTGATATCGGAGGCGGTACAGCAGATATCGCTGTTATTTCCCTTGGTGGTACCGTTGTCAGCACTTCGATCAAGGTTGCCGGCGATGACTTTGATGAGGCGATCGTACGTTACATGCGTAAGACACATAATCTGCTGATCGGTGAGCGCACCGCAGAGGATATCAAGATTCAGATCGGATCTGCATATAAGCGTCCGGAGGTTGTTTCCATGGATGTACGTGGACGTAACCTTGTAACAGGTCTTCCTAAGACGATCACTGTTACCTCCGATGAGACGATGGATGCCTTAAAGGAGATCACATCTCAGATCGTGGAAGCTGTTCACAGCGTACTGGAGAAGACACCGCCAGAGCTTGCAGCAGATGTTTCTGACCGTGGAATCGTCCTGACCGGAGGCGGAAGCCTTCTTTATGGTCTGGAGGAGCTGATCGAGGAGAAGACAGGCATCACAACAATGACCGCGGAGGATCCGATGACCGCAGTAGCGATCGGTACCGGTCAGTTCGTGGAATTTTTGAGCGGAAAGCGTGATGAGGATTAAGAAATATTGGCAGATTGCCGATAATATATTATGAGACAGACTGACTGGATTTCCATCCGGTCAGTTGAAGTTTCCGGGATGTTCTAAGAAGGAGGCCGCCCATGACAAGAGGTTTATATACCGCATATACAGGCATGTATAATGAGCAGAAGAGATTGGATATTATATCCAATAATCTTGCCAATTCGGCAACGATCGGTTACAAAGAGGAGCAGGTGACCAGTCAGGCATTCAAGGAGATGCTGACCTACAAGATCCGTGACCGTTCCAATGGCTTTGTGGATGAGCCGATCGGAAGGATGAGCCTTGGGGTTAAGATTGGTGAGACTTATACGAACTGGGATCAGGGTTCTCTGAGACAGACGGAGAATACATACGATATTGCGATTCAGGGAAGCGGCTTTTTTACGGTTCGCGCAACTAATGCCAAAGGGGAAGATAAGACCTATTACACCCGGAATGGCTGCTTTACCGCGACGCAAGATGGATTTATTGTTGACAGTGATGGCAATCATCTGCAGGGAGAGGGGGGAGACCTTCAGGTTCCTACGGATGCTGCTAAGATCGTGATTGACAGAGATGGTGCCGTATATGCGGATAATGTTTATGTGGATACCATTCAGATCGCGGATTTTGAGGATTATAATTATCTTAAACAGCACGGAGATAATTTCTGGGAGACAGTGGACGGTGCAACGGCGATCAAGGGAACCTATTCTCTGGAACAGGGCTATACGGAGCAGTCCAATGTCAATGTGATCGACCAGATGGTGGACATGATCACGATCACCCGGGCATATGAGGCAGGACAGAAGATGATTCAGACACAGGACAGCCTGTTGAATCGTTCGGTTAATGATGTCGGCAAGGTTTGATGAAAGGTGTGAGATAGCATTATGATGAGAGCTCTTTGGACGGCTGCTTCCGGCATGAAGGCACAGCAGACCAGTATGGATACGTTGTCCAACAATTTATCCAATATCAATACAACAGGTTACAAGAAGGAGACGACACGTTTCCAGTCACTTTTATATCAGAATATCCAGAAGAAGACGACCGATTCCGAGGGGAATCAGAAGCCGATCGGAGCGCAGGTCGGACTTGGTGTGAAGGTGGGATCGATCGCAACGCAGTTTACACAGGGATCCTTTACAACGACCAATGCTGCATTTGACTTTGCGGTTGAGGGAGATGGACTGTTCATGGTGCAAAAGCCGGACGGTACGATCTGCTATACCAGAAACGGTCATTTTAATCTTTCTAAAAATACATCCGGCGGATGGTCTTTGACGACACAGGAAGGATATGCAGTGTTGGATTCGACCGGCAAGGAGATAAGCTTTGATAAGGATGTGGATACCTCGAAGCTTCGCTTTGATAACTATGGCGGTATCGGTTATGTGGGAGATGATGGCAATGCACTTCCGCTTGGTATCAATATCGGTATGGCACAGTTCAATAATCCAAATGGATTGGAGAAGGCGGGTGATAGCTATTATCTGGCGACAGATGCTTCCGGAGATGCCCGCATTGAGGGGGATGATGCTGCATTAAAGCGCAGTATTGTTAAGAATGGATATCTTGAGGCATCCAATGTGCAGGCAGTGGACGAGATGGTTGACATGATCGTTACACAGCGTGCTTATGAGATGAATTCCAAGGCAATTACCGCATCCGATGAGATGTTGCAGCAGGCGAACAACCTGCGGTCATAATCAGTGAACGGATGGCTGTGTGCAGCTTATCCGGTTAGGAAGGAGCAGCTCCTATGAGTTCAGTTTTAGATGTATCATCATTATACGACAGTTATGCATCACGGATCAGCAGTGCATCTGCAGCAGGAACCTCTGACAAGATCGGTGGGATCGGTAAGGATTCTTCCGACGAAGAACTGATGGAAGCCTGCAAAAGCTTTGAGTCATATTTCGTACAGAAGATGATCGAGGAAGCCAAGAAAACTGTCGAGAATGAAGACGAAGAAGGCGAATACACCAAGATGTTTGCTGATATGCGCAATGAGCAGCTTGCAGATACGGTCACGGAAAGTGGTCAGATCGGTCTTGCGCAGCAGTTATACGATAATCTGAAGCAACAGTACAAGCTGTAATCACAATATACATACAAACGGGCCGCTGTTTATTTGCAGTGGCTGTTTTTCTGTAAAAGGAAGATTTGGCAGAAGGAAGATGGCGGAAAAGGGGGATGAAATGGAAGAGATCGAAGGATATGTAGAGAATATCGTTTTTCGTAATGAAGAGAACGGATACACGGTACTGCATTTGTCACACCCGGAATGGGACGATGACATCTGCTGCGTCGGCTGTTTTTCTTATGTGGCGGAGGGACAGTATCTTGTTGTCCGAGGAGATATGGTATTTCATAAAGAATACGGAGAGCAGATGAAGGTGACCTCTTATGAGGAGAAGCAGCCGGAGGATTCCATGGCGATCGAAAAGTACTTAGGTTCCGGTGCGATCAAGGGGATTGGACCGGCACTTGCGGCGAGGATCGTCAAGAAGTTTAAGGAGGATACCTTTCGGATCTTTGAGGAGGAACCGGAGCGGCTTGCAGAGGTCAAGGGGATCAGCATGAAGCTTGCGATCCAGGCTGCCGGTCAGTTTAACGAGAAGCGAGAGATGAGACAGGCGATGCTCTTTTTGCAGGATTATGGAATCAGTATGAATCTGGCTGTCAAGATATACAGACAGTATGGTCAGGAAATGTATGAGGTTCTAAGAACCAATCCGTATAAGTTGGCAGAGGATATTTCCGGCGTGGGCTTTAAGATTGCAGATGAGATCGCGCGTCAGGCTGGATTTTATGAGGATTCGGATTTCCGTATTCAGGCGGGGATCGTCTATTGTCTGCAGCAGTCCACGGTACAGGGACATTGTTACCTGCCGCAGAGAGAGCTTGTCGATGTGACGGCGCAGCTTCTAGGACTGGAGCCGGCACTGATCGACTGCCATGTGGACGAGCTGTGCATGAATAAACAGATCATTTGCCGGGAGATTGACGGAGAGCGATGTCTTTATTACGGTCGGTTATATTATATGGAGATGAATTGTGCCAGAATGCTGCTTGATCTGAATCTGGACTTTCCGGTGAAGGAATCTGATCTGGAAAGGAAGGTCCGGGAGGTGGAGCGTTCCGAGAAGATAGAGTTGGATGAGATGCAGCGTAGGGCTGTTTTTCAGGCACTGCAAAATGGTGTGATGGTGATCATGGGTGGACCCGGTACCGGAAAAACCACAACGATCAATACCATTGTGCGTATTTTTGAGGAAGAGGGAATGGATATTCTTCTGGCGGCGCCGACCGGCAGAGCGGCAAAGAGAATGTCCGAGACGACCGGTTATGAAGCGCAGACGATCCACCGTCTGCTCGAGTTAAATGGTGCTGTGGACGGGGATGACCGCGACGGTATGCATTTTGAACGAAACGAGCTGCAGCCGCTGGAGGCAGATGTGGTGATCATTGATGAGATGTCTATGGTGGATATTTATCTGATGCATGCGTTGTTGCAGGCACTTGTGCCGGGAACGCGCCTGATTATGGTGGGAGATGCCAACCAGCTTCCATCTGTGGGACCGGGCAATGTGCTAAAGGATATCATCCGGTCAAAGTTTTGTCATGTGGTTCGTCTGGAAAAGGTATTCCGTCAGGCGGCAGAGAGCGATATTATTTTAAATGCCCACCGGATCAACCGGGGAGAGCCTGTGGAATATAGGAAGGAGAGCAGGGACTTTTTCAGTCTCGAGAGGAATCAGCCTCAGGATATCATCAATGTGGTGATCCAGCTGATCGTCCAGAAACTGCCACCGTATGTCAACGCATCTCCGTATGATATTCAGGTTCTGGCACCGATGCGTAAAGGTGAATTGGGTGTGCTGAATCTGAATGATGTACTGCAGAAGTATCTGAATCCGTCATCGCCGGACAAGGTTGAAAGAGAATTTCACGGTGTTTTATTCCGCGAGAATGATAAAGTGATGCAGATCAAAAACAACTATCAGCTCAAATGGAAGAAGTATAATCCTTATGGAGATGTCTGCGAAGAGGGAGAGGGTGTTTTCAACGGAGACAGTGGAGTGATCCGGACGATCTCAGCCTTGACGGAGAGCGTGACGGTGGAATTTGAGGAAGGAAAGATCGCGGAGTATGAATTTAGTGAGATGGAGGAATTAGAGCTTGCATATGCGATCACTATACATAAGTCGCAGGGAAGTGAGTATCCTGCAGTGATCATTCCGCTGCTGAGCGGACCGAAGATGTTGTTTAACCGCAATCTTTTATATACGGCAGTGACGCGTGCCAAAAAGTGCGTGACGATCGTTGGCAGCAGAAGGATGGTGGATCAGATGATCTGCAATATCAACGAGAAGAAGAGATATTCCAGCCTGTGCCAGCGGATTCAGGAACTGGAGGTGGCAGATGCAGGGATGCTTTCGTGACAGAGTGCTTGATTTTATTTATCCGGCGAGATGTCCGGTATGTGATGACGTGCTTCCGGCAGGAATGCATGGGATTTGTGCCGGCTGTCACACATATATTCAATATATACGGGAACCACGGTGCATGCGATGCGGAAAGCCTCTTGAGGAAGATGAGGAATTTTGCGGGGACTGCAGGGATAACAGTCGTTCGTTTGAGGCGGGAAGAGCGTTGTTTGTCTATGACGGTATCATGCAGGAATCGATGGCACGCTTCAAATATAGTAGCCGCAGGGAATATGGTGCTGTTTATGCGGAAGAATTATACAGGCATTATGGGAGCTGGGTCAAACAAACCGGTGCCGGAATGCTTGTGCCGGTGCCGGTTCATCCGGCACGTTACCGCAGAAGGGGATATAATCAGGCAGAGATTCTTGCCAGACATTTTGGCAAGCTTAGCGGACTGCCGGTAGGAACAGAAATGATTGCCAGAATTAAGGATACCAGACCGCAGAAGGAGCTTTCGGCGGGAGAACGTAAGCGGAATCTGGCAGGGGCATTTTCGGTGGGCAGACAGGTGCGGGAGTTGAATCAGATACCGGAGTGTGTTATAATCATGGATGACATTTACACGACGGGAAGCACGATGGAGGCTTGTTCTGCCGTGTTGAAAGAGACAGGGATCCGCAGGATTTATTTTTTGTGTGTATGTATTGGACAAGGCAATTAAGGAGAGTAGGATATGGACGTAAGAAATTGCAAAATGTGTGGGGCAATATTTAATTTTGACGGATCACCGCTGTGTCCGAAGTGCCGCCGCAAGATGGAAGAAAAGTTCAGTGTTGTCAAGGAATATATTTTAAAGAATCCGAGCAGTTCAATCTCTGTTATTTCTGAGGAAACAGAGGTACCGATTCAGCAGCTGAAGCGCTGGATCCGAGAGGAACGTCTGAGCTTTTCAAAAGAATCCGGGGTGGTGATCCAGTGTGAGAAGTGCGGTGCGCCGATCCTGACCGGACGATTCTGCAAGGAATGTAAGCGGACGATGACAAGATCCTTTGAGAATTTATACAGCAGTCCTAAGGGCGGCAATGAACCAAAGAGGACCTCGGAGAATGCAAGAATGCGTTTTTTCGACAAATAAGAAATAAGCGTTTTGGCCTTGAAGAAAATGACTTGTTTTAAAGATACTTACTGATAATCTGATTAAGACAACCAGTAAAGTACGGAGGAGGTGGAGCGTTTTGGAAGATATTCGGGACATACTTCGCATCCCCGGACGGGAAGTCATGGCAGTGACGAAGATTCTGGCAGGGGTTGATCTGGAAAAGATCGACTCGAAGCAGTGCAGAGACAGTGATATCATTACAGTTATGATACACACAAGAGGATTTTTTCTGGCGAACATCCGTTGCGAAATGAACCATGATATGTATCGCCAGATCCTGTCGGGAATGTATGGAGGCGGCATGCCGCCGGAGGAGGAGCGGGCATTATATATCAATGAATATATGAATGTTGTCTGTGGAAGGATCGTATCCAAGATCAATACGCTGACGGACAGTGTTTCCAAGCTGTCTGTGCCGGAATATTTTGGAGAAAACGATCCGGATTATGGCAGAGATGAGCAGGCGTATCATATTATGCTTGTTTATCGGAATGGTCAGGGATTTGTTCGGTTTATTATTCAGTTTGAGTTTCAACAGAATGGAGGAGACGACGTATGAGTACAACAATTATGGTGGTTGATGATTCCCCCTTTGCATCTAAGCAGATCAAGGATATCGTGGAAGATAACGGATATGAAGTGATCGGTTATGCCAAGGATGGAGAAGAGGCAATCGAGCTTTACAAGGAATTGAAGCCGGATATTGTTATACTGGACATCATAATGCCGGGGCTCAATGGTCTTGAGACAGCAGAGATACTCAAAAAGCAGGATCCGGCTGTGAAGATATTGATGTTAAGTTCTCTTTGTGATGCCGGAACCATGGAGGAAGTGAAAAGCATCGGTGTCAAGCATTTGATTCCGAAGCCTCTGGAGGCAGATGTTTTGCTGGCTTCTCTGGAGTTGGTATCTAAATTTGCCTAATTCGTTTGCAAACAAGTGTTGACGTAATGAGGTATTGTGTCATATACTTGATATGTGAATATGAAAAGGAACAGGAGCAGAAAATGGTTACATCAAGAATAGTGGCCACGGGGGCGGGTATTCCGAGTCAGGTGATTACCAATGATGATCTGGCACAGATTATGGATACCAGTGATGAGTGGATCAGACAGAGAACGGGGATTGGAGAAAGACATATTTCGGGGGGCGAAGATTTATCGTATTACACGACGAAAGCCGCCAGACAGATTATAGAGAGAGCCGGGATCGCACCGGAGGATATTGATCTTATTGTTGTTGCGACCGTTACGGCGGATTATTGCACACCGAGTGCTGCGTGTATGGTACAAAAGGAGATCGGAGCAGTTAATGCAGTAGCATTTGATGTGACGGCAGCCTGCTCGGGATTCTTGTATGGTGTGAGTGTTGCGGATAAGTTTATCCGCTGTGGTGTGTATAAGAACGCGCTGGTGATCGGAGGAGAGATATTATCCAAGATCGTTGACTGGCAGGACCGCTCGACATGTGTGTTATTTGGAGATGGCGCAGCAGGCGTGCTGCTGGAGCGTTCTGAATCACAGCAGGGTATTCTGATGGAAGAGCTTGGAGCAAAGGGTGAGGATTATGCTGTTCTTACAGCACGGCGTCTGGCACCGGCCAATGCTTTTAACGAGATAGAGCCGCAGGCAGAATGTGGTCATGTCACGATGGATGGAAGAGCTGTGTTTAAGTTTGCAACCAAGAAGATCGTGTCAAGCATCGAGAACGTGCTTGAAAAGTCCGGTGTATCAAAGGATGAGATTACATATTTTATCACGCATCAGGCAAATGCAAGGATCGTTGAGGTGGCAGCAAAGAAGTTAAAGCTTCCGATGGATCGCTTTTATACTAATATTGAGCATTATGGCAATACTTCCGCAGCAAGTATTCCGATCGCGCTCAATGAAATGAATGAAAAGGGACTTCTTCATGAGGGGGACAAGTTGATCCTCTGCGGCTTCGGAGGAGGCTTGACATGGGGAACACTGCTGATACAATGGTAGGATGAGCATGTGTATTACTGTGATATCACAGTCAATATAAAACAAAATTAACTAATTTCTTTAGGAGGAACTGAAAATGGTATTTGAGAAGATCAGAGAAATCATTGCTTCACAGCTTGGAAAGGATGAAGAGGAGATCACATTGGATACAAATGTAAAGGATGATCTTGACGCTGATTCTTTGGATGTTTTCCAGATCATCAATGATATTGAAGACGAGTTTGAAGTATCAATTGAAGATCCGGAATCTATTGTTACCGTAAAAGATATCGTAGACTTTGTTGAGAACAACAAATAAGACGATTATCGCCAGCAAGCAGATGAAACGGACAGTGAAGACCGTAAAGTTGAGAACCTCGTCCAACGGGGTTCTCATCATTTTGTTATCGGATCGCACTGTCTTTTAAAGCGTGGAGGAATTTTCATGAAAACTGTATTTATGTTTAGTGGACAGGGTGCACAGTATGCAGGTATGGGAAAGGAACTGTACCAGAATTACAGTGTGGCTAAGGATATATTTGATCGGGCAGATGCCGTATTGGGATATTCGATTAAGGATATTTGTTTTCAGGATGAACAGAAATTAGGAGAGACAGAGTATGCACAGCCTGCAATTTTAACAATGAGTATTGCGGCATTCAAAGTGCTTGAGGAGCAGGGCGTCCGTGCGGATATGACAGCCGGATTAAGCCTTGGCGAATATTCCGCTTATGTTGCCAGCGGAGCGATGGACTTCGAGGAGGCTGTTGCACTGGTGCAGAAGCGTGGCAGATTTATGACGGAGGCAGTGCCTTCCGGTGAGGGAGCAATGTATGCGATCATCGGATTGGACCAGGATCTGGTCGAGGAGGCATGTGAGGAGGCAACGGCTCTTGGAAAGGGACTGGCGGTCCCTGCCAATTACAATGCGCCGGGTCAGATCGTAATCGCCGGTAAGACAGAGGCGGTTGCAGAGGCAGCAAGGCTTGCCAAGGAAAAGGGGGCAAAGCTTGCCGTTAAGCTGAAGGTGAGCGGTCCTTTCCATACAAGCCTGTTACAGTCGGCCTCTGACCGTTTAAAGCCGGAGCTTGAGAAAATGCATATCAGCGATATGAAGATACCGGTTTATACCAATGTGAATGCACAGGTGGTGCCATCAAAGGATGACATCATTCCGATTTTGACAAAGCAGATCTGCTGTCCGGTAAGATGGGCAGATATCATCCGCAACATGAATGAGCAGGGGGCGGATACTTTTATTGAGTTAGGACCGGGAAAAGCATTGACCGGTTTTGTGAAGAGAACACTCAAGGGAGTGAATATCATGAATGTAGAGGATTTATCCTCTCTGGACAAAACAATCAAAAAGCTTCATGAGATCGTGTAGATCCTGGAAGATGTGATTTAGGAGGAATTATGTTAAAAGAAAAAAACGTCATTGTGACAGGAGCAGCCAAGGGCATCGGCAAGGCGATCGCTCTGGCATTTGCCGAAGAGGGATGTAATATCGTATTGAATTATCACAGTCATCTGGATGAGGAGACCGTGAAGGAGATCGAGGCGTTTGGTGTGATCTGCAAGCCGGTACAGGGTGATGTCAGTGATTTTGCATTTGCGGCTGACATGATCAAAACGGTCAAGAAGGAGCTTGGCAGTGTGGATGTGCTTGTCAATAATGCAGGTATTACGAAGGATATGCTTTTGATGAGGATGACTGAGGAGCAGTTTGACGATGTGATCAATACCAACCTGAAGGGAACTTTTAATATGATCCGCCATGCGAGCAGTGTAATGCTCAAGCAGAGAAGCGGAGCAATCATTAACATGGCATCTGTAGTCGGCATCAACGGCAATATCGGACAGGCAAATTATGCGGCGTCCAAGGCGGGTATCATTGGTCTGACCAAATCTACCGCAAAGGAGCTGGCGTCAAGAGGAGTCACCTGTAATGCGATCGCTCCGGGTTTTGTTGAAACAGATATGACAGCAGTGTTGAAGGAGGATGTGCAGGAGGCAATCTTAAATGCAATTCCGCTTAAGAGAGCCGGAAAGGTTGAGGATATTGCCAGAGCAGCAGTGTTCCTTGCAGAGAATAATTATATTACCGGTCAGGTGCTTAATGTTGATGGCGGAATGGTAATGTAGCGAACAGACAGTTGCAGAGACTGAGAGAAATGAGGGTAAGAAATATGGCTAGAAGAGTTGTTGTAACAGGAATGGGTGCGGTGACACCTCTCGGAAGCACAGTGGATACTTTCTGGGATAATATCCGGAAGGGCAAGTGCGGAATCAAGATGATCACAAAGTTTGACACGGAAGAGTTCAAGGTAAAGATTGCAGGAGAGGTAGAGGGGTTTGATCCGGAGCTTTACATGACAAAGAAGGATGTCAAGAGAAACGATCTGTTTTCAGTGTATGCGCTTGGTGCAGCAGTGCAGGCATTTGAGGACAGTGGTCTTGATATGGAAAAGGAAGATGCGGACAGAGTCGGTGTTATTGTAGGCTCCGGTGTCGGTGGACTGATGACCATGGAGGAGCAGGTTACCAAGATGAACGACAGGGGACCGGCAAGGGTTTCTCCGTTGTTTATCACGATGACGATCGGCAATATGGCAGCAGGAAATATTGCGATCCGTTATGGTGCAAAGGGAATCTGCGAGAACGTGGTGACTGCATGTGCGACCGGAACAAATGCGATCGGTGATGCATTCCGTCAGATCAAGGATGGACGTCAGGATGTCATGTTTGCGGGCGGTGCTGAGGCAGCCATCTGCCGTATCGGTATTGCAGGATTTACGAATCTGACAGCATTATCCAAGAATCCGGATCCAAAGGATGCGTGTAAGCCGTTTGACAAGGACAGAGACGGTTTCGTTATGTCTGAGGGGGCAGGTGTACTGATCCTGGAGGAGTTAGAGCATGCAAAAGCGCGTGGTGCAAAGATCTATGGCGAGATCGTTGGCTATGGTTCCAATGCAGATGCATACCATATCACAACACCACTGCCGGATGGCTCCGGTGCTGCAAGGGCAATGGAGCTTGCTATGGAGGAAGCCGGAATTACACCGGAGCAGGTATCCTATATCAATGCACATGGAACAAGTACACATGCCAATGAGATAGGTGAGACAGCAGCGATCAAGCTTGCAATGGGAGATGCGGCATATAAGGTGCCGGTAAGCTCGACCAAGTCTATGACAGGTCATCTGTTGGGAGCAGCCGGTGCGATCGAGGCGATTATCTGTGTTAAGGCAATACAGGATAATTTCCTGCCGGCAACGATCAATTACAAGACACCGGATCCGGAATGTGATCTGGACATCATCCCGAATGAGGGTCGTCAGGTGGATAACGTGGAGTATGTATTATCAAATTCTCTCGGTTTTGGCGGACACAACGCCGTGCTGTGTTTTAAGAAGTGGAAGGCTGAGTAGGAATTATTTATGGATATATCTGCCGGAGGGCAGATTGGAAAGGAAGGAAGCATGCGTTACGAAGAGATTAAGCAGTTGATCGATCTGTTTGAGGAAACAGATCTGGCAGAAATGGAACTGACGAGAGAGAATGACGGACTTCGTCTGGTGCGTGGAAATGGCGGCAAGGCAGCAAGCCAGCAGGTGTTACCGGTACAGCCGGAGATCCCGGAGGCTCCATCACTTTCAGATCTGCAGGACATTGTTGCGTCCGTACAGAATGGGGCAAGAGAGGCAATGGCAGGCGGTTCTGCACCGGCTGTTGAGGCACAGGAGGAAGGCAGTGTTGTTACAGCACCGATCGTTGGAACCTTCTATGCAAAGCCGGCACAGGACAAGGATCCGTTTGTAAAGGTTGGAGATACCGTTGCGGAGGGAGATACACTCTGCATTATTGAGGCAATGAAGTTTATGAATGAGGTTCCAAGTACGGTCGGAGGTACAATCAAAGAAGTTCTGGTTCAGGATGGTGATTTCGTAGAATTTGGACAGCCGTTATTCAGAATCGGATAAAGAGAGGAGACCGAAATGGATTATTTAATGGACATTAAACAGATCATGGAGATCATTCCGCATCGTCAGCCGTTTCTGTTAGTAGACCGCATTTTAGATATGGTACCGGGAGAGAGTGTAACAGCGCTCAAGAACGTATCGATGAACGAGCCGTTTTTTGCGGGTCATTTTCCGGGAGAACCGGTTATGCCCGGAGTGCTGATCGTTGAGGCGATGGCACAGGCCGGTGCGGTGGCAATTCTTTCTCAGGAGCAGTTTAAGGGTAAGACCGCATATTTTGGTGGTATCAAGAATGCAAAATTTAAGCAGAAGGTAGTGCCTGGAGATACCCTTCGTATGGAGGTTTCTATTGTAAAGCTTAAGAAAAATGCCGGAATCGGTCAGGGAACAGCCTATGTGGATGGAAAGGTTGCTGCACAGGCAGAATTTATCTTTATGATCGGCTGATCATAAAAGGGATGGAGGAGCGCATGTTTGACAAAATATTAATTGCGAACCGTGGTGAAATAGCTGTTCGTATTATACGGGCCTGTCGTGAGATGGGAATTAGAACGGTTGCTGTATTTTCGGAGGCAGACAGAGATGCTCTGCATACACAGATGGCAGATGAAGCTGTCTGCATCGGTGGTGCGAAGGTGGCTGAGAGTTATCTGAATATGCAGAACATAATCAGTGTGGCTGTAGAGAAGAAGATTCAGGCAATTCATCCGGGCTTTGGTTTTCTGTCCGAGAACAGTACATTTGCATCAATGTGTGAGGTATGCAACATCAAATTCATTGGACCAAGTCCGTCCGTGATCGATGCAATGGGCAACAAAGCAAACGCAAGAGAAATGATGATCAAGGCCGGAGTTCCGGTAATACCGGGCAGCGACGGCGTTATTGAGAGTCTTGATAAAGCATATGAGGTGGCAGACCGGCTTGGTTATCCGGTGATGGTCAAAGCATCAGCCGGTGGCGGCGGAAAGGGCATTCGTATTGTGCGCAGCCGTGATGAGCTGGAGAATGCATATGAATCTGCCAAATCAGAAGCAATGGCGGGCTTCGGCGATGATGCTGTCTATATGGAGAAGCTTATCGAGAATGCCAGACATATTGAGGTGCAGGTGTTAGGAGATCAGCAGGGCAATGTGGTTCATTTGGGAGAGAGAGACTGTTCTCTGCAGAGAAAGAATCAGAAGGTTCTGGAGGAGTCACCGTCTCCGGCACTGACACAGGAGAAACGCGAGGAAATGTGTGCGGCTGCAGTCAGAGCAGCAAAGGCTGCCGGTTATCAGAGTGCAGGCACGATCGAGTTTCTTTATGACAGATCCGGGAAATTTTATTTCATGGAAATGAACACAAGAGTGCAGGTGGAGCATCCGGTTACGGAGATGGTAACGGGCGTTGATATTATCAAGGAACAGATCCGGATCGCTGCCGGTGAGTCGCTTTCTATGACGCAGGATGATATTCATATCAGTGGACATGCGATCGAGTGCCGTATCAATGCAGAGAATCCGGACAGAAACTTTGCACCATGCCCGGGCAAGATCCGATCCTTGTTGCTGCCGGCAGGAGGTCTTGGACTTCGTGTGGATGCGGCAGTATTTCAGGATTATGTGATCCCGCCATACTATGATTCTATGATCGCAAAGGTGATCGTGCACGGCAGGGACCGCGAGGAGGCAATTGCCAAAATGCGCAGAGCTCTCTATGAATTTGTTATTGATGGCATAGATACAAACATTGATTTTCAGGGGATGATACTGAGCCATCCCGATTATATTGCCGGGGAGTTTGATACCTCATTTATCGAGGAGAAGATTTTGAAATAATTTTCGTAGGATTTGAACTGAATCCAAGAAGTTCTGCTTATATTATGAAAGCATGACATTTCATCTGTACATAAAATGGGACAGACAGAAAGGATGGATCTTGTGAATTTATTCAGCAAAAGGAAAAAATATTTTTCTCTGGAACCACAGACAGACAGGAAAAAATCAGATAAAAAGAAAAAAGAACAGGGGCCGTCGATACCAAATGGTATGTGGATCAAGTGTAATACTTGTAAGATGATCATTTACAAGAAGGAGATCACGGAGTATAAGCTTTGCCCGAGCTGTGGTGCACATTTTCGTATGACACCGGCAGAGCGTATTGCGGTTACCTGTGATGAAGGTTCCTTTCAGGAGTTCGATGCGGATATGATCCCGGAGAATCCGATGGAGTATCCGGATTATGATCGGATCGTAGGAAAGGCACAGGACAAAACCGGACTTCGGGAGGCCGTTGTTACCGGTCGTTGTCGGATTGAAGGCAACGATGCGGTAATTGCTATTATGGACAGTCATTTTATGATGGGAAGCATGGGTTCCGTTGTTGGTGAGAAGATCACTAGAGCAGTGGAGTATGCGACCAGAGAAAAGCTTCCGGTCATTATCTTCACCACATCCGGTGGAGCCAGAATGCAGGAGGGAATCATTTCGCTGATGCAGATGGCGAAGGTGTCCGAGGCACTGGGACGCCACGATGCAGCAGGGCTGTTATATATCACCGTATTGACGGATCCGACAACGGGTGGTGTTACAGCAAGCTTTGCAATGTTAGGCGATATTATTTTGTCAGAGCCTAAAGCACTGATCGGTTTTGCCGGTCAGCGTGTGATCCAGGGAACGATCCACCAGAAGCTGCCGGAGGGATTTCAGAGAGCAGAATTTCAGCAGGATCATGGTTTTGTAGACAGAATTGTTCACCGTGAGGAGCTTCGCGGCGAGCTTGGAAAGATTTTGAAGCTTCATCAGACGGGAAAGCGAGGGAATGGAAATGAATGAGAGTATGAGATCCGTGACCATTGCCCGCCAGATCGACCGGCCAAGCACGAAGCAATTTATTGAAGAGATTTTTGATGATTTCATGGAGTTTCACGGAGATCGTTTATTTGGAGATGATGGTGCAGTGATTGGTGGAATCGCCAGTCTGAAGGGGCAACCGGTTACCGTCATCGGAATCCAGAAGGGACATACCTTAGAGGAAAATGTCAACTGCAATTTCGGACAGCCAAATCCGGAGGGATACCGTAAGGCACTTCGTCTGATGAAACAGGCGGAGAAGTTTAAACGCCCGGTGATCACGTTTATCAACACAGCCGGTGCATTTCCGGGTGTCGGTGCAGAGGAGCGCGGACAGGGAGAAGCAATTGCGAGAAACCTTATGGAGATGTCCCGTTTAAAGACGCCGATCATCAGCATCTTTATCGGTGAAGGAGGCAGTGGCGGTGCGCTGGCACTTGCCGTGGCAGATCAGGTGTGGATGTTAGAGCATGCTGTATATTCCATCTTATCGCCGGAGGGATTTTCCAGTATTTTGTGGAAGGATCCGACCAGAGTCGCGGAGGCTGCAGAGAAAATGAAAATGACAGCGAAAGACCTGTTAGAGAATCATGTTGCGGACAGAATGTTTGCGGAGCCGGAGGATGGCCTTGAAAATCATCTGACCGATGTGACAGCAGAACTTCAAAAAACGCTACTTGAAGAAATTCCGGGACTTCTTGCGATGGATCCGGATGAGCTTACGCAGAAGAGATACGAGCGTTTCCGTCAGTTCGGAAGCTTTGTCGAATAGAATTTTACCGAATAGGATGGTATTAAATAAAATTATATAGAATAAAATGACAAAAGGACGGGCATATGACTGACATAAGCTCGTCCTTATTTAGAATATAGGAAAAATTGTACTATTTCATGCGGATGCCGTCATCACCGATGGTGATATAGCCCTCCTTCATCAGACGTCCGATCGCACGCTTGAACGCATTCTTACTCATATGGAAATGTGCTTTGATCTCCTCCGGCGCGCTCTTGTCGTGATATGGAAGAAAACCATCGGCATCCTCCAGACGATGCAGGATAAATTCGGCATCCTCTTCCATTTGCTCCGGAATCTTTTTCTTGACACTGAGTGACAATCTGCCGTCCTCCAGAACCTGTGAGACACGTGCATAGACCGGCTGATTGATACGATATTTCTCAAATACTTCCTTCTTCGGGATCAGAGCGGAATATTTGTCATCTACGGCAACAAAGACACCGAAATTGTCGCTGATCTCATAGACGCGTCCAAACACCTCGTCATCCTTCTGATAGTCCGAATCGTTTCGCAGGCGGTCATAGACATGCATGGATGCGCAGAGACGCTCACTCTTATCAAGATACATGGTCACAAGAACCGCATCCCCCGGCTCTACCTTGTAAAGCTGCTGCTTGAAGGGAAGAAGAAGGTCTTTGGAAAGTCCCATTTCCAGAAAAGCACCGATCTTCGTTACTTCCTTGACCTTTAAGCGGGCAACGCCGCCAAGTTCCAGCTCCGGCTCCCATGTGGTCGCAATCGGGCGGTCCTCCGAATCGCGGTAAACAAATACCGTCAAAGCGTCCTTAAGCTGGGTTCCCTTTGGAACCTGCGCCTTTGGCAGAAGAATCTTATCCGTATCCTCACCGCCCGGCGTATTAAGATAGACTCCGAAGTCTGTGGTTTTCACTACGATCAGTTCCTGTGTTTTTCCAAGTTGTATTTTTTCAGACATAATAATCCTCGTTTCGTTTTTGATGATTTACCCGGACTTTCACACTGATAATGGAAAGTTCCCTTATAACCTTGATAATCATACCATAAGTAGAAAAAATGGGAAAGAGGAAGATAATAAAATCAGAACAAAAAGACAGCTTAGATATTGGAAGCTAAGCTGTCCGAAATGATTTTTGGTTATTTTACGATCTTTCTATTTTTACTTTTTTGACCATGTGTAAGGTGTGGTTTGAATCCTAAATGGAAACGTGTTATACTTTGAAACGGAAGCGACCCGGCAGGGTTGGCTGAACAGATCCGTATGGATAAGAAATTTGGGGTCCCATGACGACAGAAGGTTGTGGGCGGAATGGAGGATAAGATGAAGAACGTAATCAGTACAGATAAGGCGCCGGCAGCAATCGGACCATATTCACAGGCAATCGAGGTAAATGGTCTTGTGTACACATCAGGAGTGATTCCTGTAAATCCTGCAACCGGAGAGATTGTTGGTTCAACAGCAGCAGAGCAGGCGGATCAGGCAATCGGCAATCTGAAAAATCTTGTCGAGGCAGCAGGAAGCTCTATGGACAAGGTGATCAAAACAGTGGTATTCATCAAGAACATGGATGATTTCGGAAAGATCAACGAAGTATACGGAAAGTATTTTCCGGAGCCATATCCGGCACGCTCCTGCGTAGAGGTAGCACGCCTGCCGAAGGATGTGTTGATTGAGATCGAGGCAATTGCAGCAAAATAATTCATTTAAGCTTCAATACAAACAGACTCCTGAGGGTGTCGGAAATGATACGATTTTCCGGCATCCTTTTTTGTTCCGGTATAGGAAAATGCTCGTAACGTGGTGGAATGCCAACGAGAATTGCGAAGCAATTCTTGGAGGGCAAAACGCTGGTTTTGCCCTTTTGTCCCTGTATATATGAGGAGAGCGGGAAGCTTAATGTGGATAAGAATAATGAATTGTCAGACAATTTGTGGATAAAAAAGACAATTTGTTTTCGAAAAAAATGATTGACAATGGATATATTGTACATATTGCACAAACAAACGAGTTTATATTAGTAGAAATGTCAAAGATAAGAGATAAATGTGAATAGTTATCCACATTTTGTGGAAGAAAAATATGTGGAAAAATGGAGTTATTCACGAAGTTATCCACATTGTCCACAATTTTTACCCATTTTTTACACAAAAAAATAGTTGTCAACAAGAAAATTTGTTTTGTGAAAAAGGATAAAAATATAAAAAACAGAAAAATATCTTGACAGACAAATTGTGTGACAATTAAACGATGATCCCCTTTAATATTCAAACTTCTCTTCTGGAAAGTATGTACATGCCGGTCATATTTCTTATGATCAGGATATATCATTATGATTTTTGCCATTGAAGTTTAACTGTTCTGGAAGGCTGTGTTTGAAAATTGACGCAGATCGTTAGGTTTTCTGAAAAATCTTTGCTTTGCAATGTTTCGATGAAATACGTGTCCGGACGACTGAGCCTCCTGGGTGGGCTCAGTTATTTCAGCGGGCACGCTCCCGCTACACTGCGCTACGCAGCACTACATAGCACCTTAAACAACAAGGCGCAAGTAGTGGCGAGCGCAAGTGCCCTTTGAAACATCCGAATCCCACCCTGAGGCGAGTACGGGAAGACACGTTCATCACACATCGAAACAGCAAAGCATTTAGATTTTTCGAAAACCGTAGAACGACAAGACAATTTTCAAACACAGCCTTCCAGAGCTTTAAAATATTGAAAAGGCAAAAATCATATTCAAAATTGTTCGTCATAAGAAATATGATCGGCATCGGCGATACGTTATTGAGAGAGAAGTTTGAATATGCTTTTGTGCAATTTGTTCATTTTTGCTTGCAAATTGCGGGGTAGTGTAGTATAATATAACCATTCTAAACAGTAAAGGAGTTGGGGACTTATGCAGTATATTATCAGTGGTAAGAACATCGACGTAACAGAAGGATTGAAGGCTGCCGTTCAGGACAAGCTCGGCAAGCTGGAGAGATATTTCACACCAGAGACAGAAGTTCATGTGACCCTGAGTGTAGAGAAGGAGAGACAGAAGATAGAGATTACCATCCCAATGAAAGGCAATATCGTCAGAGCAGAGCAGGTCAGCGATGATATGTATGTATCTATTGATCTTGTAGAAGAGATTATTGAGCGTCAGCTCCGTAAATATAAGAACAAGATTGTCGATCAGCAGCAGTCAGCAGTCAGCCTGAGCAAGGCATTTGTAGAAGAGGATATTGAGGATGACGAGGAGATCAAGATCATCCGCTCCAAGAGATTTGCCATGAAGCCGATGGAGGCTGAGGAGGCATGTCTGCAGATGGAGCTTCTCGGACACAGTTTCTATGTATTCCGCAACGCTTCTACCGATGAGGTGAATGTTGTATATAAGAGAAAAGGTAATACATATGGTCTGATCGAGCCGGAGTTCTAGACGATGGTGATATAAGAAAGGTATTATACAGTGGGGTGTATGATATACAGACGGGTATCCGGGAAGGATACCCGTTTTTTCGTGGCTGCAGAATGCTTCAGCGCCGTGTCGTAAAATAAAAGTTGCTTATAAATGTGAAAAATGCTATACTTGAGTGTAATTTCGGAATTATCTGAAATTATATTTTCCTGCGATCAGGAGCAGGTATTGGAAAGGTAAGGTTATAATATGAGCTTATTTACAAAGATTTTTGGCACTCATAGCCAGCACGAGTTGAAACGAATTACACCGATTGTAGATAAAATCGAAGCGTTAGCTCCTGAATATGAGGCGCTGAGCGATGAAGAACTGCAGGCAAAGACTCCGGAGTTTAAGGAGAGACTGGCGAATGGCGAGACACTGGATGACATTCTGGTTGAGGCATTTGCGACAGTCAGAGAGGCTGCAACGCGTGTTTTAAATATGAGACATTATCGTGTACAGTTGATCGGTGGTGTGATCCTCCATCAGGGGCGTATCACAGAGATGCGTACCGGTGAAGGTAAGACACTGGTATCAACACTTCCGGCATATCTGAATGCACTGGAGGGCAAGGGTGTTCATATTGTCACGGTCAATGATTATCTCGCAAAGCGTGATGCGGAGTGGATGGGAAAGGTACATGAGTTCCTTGGTCTCACGGTCGGTGTGATCTTAAACTCCATGGATAATGATGAGAGACGTGACGCATACAACTGCGATATCACATATGCGACGAACAACGAGCTTGGTTTTGATTATCTTCGTGATAACATGGTTGTTTATAAGAAGGATCTTGTACAGAGAGAGCTTCATTATGCGATTATCGATGAGGTCGATTCCGTATTGATCGATGAGGCTCGTACGCCGTTGATCATTTCCGGACAGAGCGGAAAGTCCACAAAGCTTTATGAAGCATGTGATATTTTTGTGAAGCAGCTGACCAGAGGTACCCGCAAGGAGCTTTCCAAGATGGATATCCTGATGGCAGAGGATGAGCAGGAGACCGGTGATTACGTTGTTGATGAGAAGGAGAAGAATGCGAACCTCACAGAAGAGGGTGTCCGCAAGGCGGAGCGTTTCTTTGGTGTTGATAACCTGGCAGATCCGGACAATCTGGAGCTGCAGCACAATATCAACCTTGCACTGCGTGCACATTCTCTGATGGCAAGAGATAAGGACTATGTAGTAAAGGATGATGAGGTACTAATCGTCGATGAGTTTACCGGACGTATTATGCCGGGACGTCGTTTCTCTGATGGTCTGCATCAGGCAATTGAGGCGAAGGAGCATGTGAAGGTGAAGCGTGAAAGTAAGACGCTCGCTACGATCACATTCCAGAACTTCTTTAATAAATATGAGAAGAAGTCCGGTATGACCGGTACTGCATTGACAGAGGAGAAGGAGTTCCGTGATATTTACGGTATGGACGTTATTGAGGTTCCAACCAATCTTCCGATTGCCCGTATTGACTATGATGATGCGGTTTATAAGACCAAGAAGGATAAATTCAATGCAGTTGTTGCTGATATTGTACAGGCACATGAGAAGGGACAGCCTGTTCTGGTGGGTACGATCACGATCGATACCTCAGAGATGCTCAGTCAGATGCTTCAGAAGAAGGGAATCCCGCACAAGGTATTAAATGCGAAGTTCCATGAGCTCGAGGCAGAGATTATCGCCGATGCCGGACAGATGGGCGCTGTAACGATCGCAACAAACATGGCAGGTCGTGGTACAGATATTAAGCTTGGCGAGGGTGTAAAGGAGCTCGGTGGCCTTAAGATCATCGGTACAGAGCGTCATGAGTCCCGCCGTATTGATAACCAGCTTCGTGGTCGTGCAGGTCGTCAGGGAGATCCGGGTGAGTCCCGTTTCTATATTTCTCTTGAGGATGATCTGATGCGTCTGTTCGGTTCCGATCGTATCAAGGGGCTGTTTGATGCAATGCCGGACGGTGAGCAGGTAGAACATAAAATGCTTTCCAGTGCGATCGAGAGCGCACAGAAGAAGATCGAGGGTAACAACTTCGGTATTCGTAAGAATCTGTTAGAGTTTGATCAGGTCAATAATGAGCAGAGAGAAGTCATCTACAAGGAGCGCCGTATGGTTCTGGATGGCGAGAATATGCGTGATACGATCCTGAGCATGTTAAAGGAGCAGGTGGAGAAGCTTGTCAGCCATGTGATCGGTGAAGAACAGAGTGCAGAGGACTGGGATATCGATGAGCTGAATAATGTGCTTCTGCCGGTTGTTCCGCTTAAGAGAATTGAGCTGACAGAGGAGCAGAAGAAGCATGGTACAAAGGCTGAGCTGATCGAACAGCTTCAGGAAGAGGCTGTTAAGGTATATGAGGCGAAGGAGGCTGAGTTCCCTGAGCCGGAGCAGTTCAGAGAGGTAGAGCGTGTTATCCTGTTAAAGGTTATTGACCGCAAGTGGATGGATCATATTGATGATATGGATCAGCTTCGTCAGGGTATCGGTCTCCAGGCATATGGACAGAGAGATCCTGTTGTTGAGTATAAGTTTGCCGGTTTTGATATGTTCGATGCGATGATTGATTCTATTGCAGAGGAGACGATCAAGGTTCTGACTCATATCAAGATTGAGCAGAAGGTTGAGAGAGAACAGGTTGCTAAGGCGACAGGAACCAATAAGGATGAGTCTGTTGCGAAGGCTCCGAAGAAGAGAACAAGTAAGAAGATCCAGCCAAATGATCCGTGTCCGTGTGGAAGCGGTAAGAAGTATAAACAGTGTTGTGGCAGAAAATATTAATGACACAGCGATAAGGATAGAGAGATAATATGATGCAGGGGCAAATGACTTTTGCCTCCAATATCATAATATTTTAAAGGGAAAGAAAGAGGTGAATAAGATGGTTGAGTTTGATGCGATCAAACAGTCCCTGGCAAATTATGCCCAGCCATTGTTAGAGATGGGGGATTCACTTTGACCTGGCTAACAAAAAAGACCGGGTTGAAGAGCTGGATAAGACAATGGAAGAACCGGGATTTTGGGATAATCCCGAGAAGTCTACAGCGATAGTACAGGAAAGTAAGCATCTGAAGGATGTGATCGAGCGCTACGAGAAGCTCTGTGCAGACAGGGAAGACATGCTGATGCTTATTGAGATCGCAGAGGAGGAGAACGATACGGATATGGTTCCGGAGGTGCAGGAGAGCTATGATGAATTCTGCAAGGAATACGAAGCCATCCGTATTGAGACGCTTCTGTGCGGAGAATACGACAAGGATAATGCCATCCTGACGCTTCATGCAGGTGCCGGCGGCACCGAGAGCTGCGACTGGGCGAGCATGCTGTGCCGTATGTATCAGCGATGGGCTGAGAAAAGAGGCTTTCAGGTTGAGATGCTCGATTTTCTGGATGGTGACGAGGCAGGTTACAAGTCTGTTACTTTGCAGATCAATGGTGAGAATGCTTACGGTTATTTGAAATCGGAGCATGGCGTTCACAGATTGGTCCGTATCTCGCCGTTTAATGCGGCAGGAAAGCGTCAGACCTCATTCGTGTCCTGCGATGTTATGCCGGATATTGAGGAGGATCTTGACATTGAGATCGCAGACGATGATATCCGTATCGACACATACCGCTCCAGCGGTGCCGGCGGACAGCATATTAATAAGACGTCATCGGCAATCCGTATCACGCATTATCCGACCGGTATCGTGGTACAGTGTCAGAATGAGCGCTCCCAGCATATGAACAAGGATAAAGCAATGCAGATGCTGAAAGCAAAGCTGTTTATCTTAAAGCAGCAGGAGCAGCAGGAAAAGGCAAACGGTATCCGCGGCGAGTCAAAAGAGATCGGCTGGGGAAGCCAGATCCGCTCATATGTAATGCAGCCATATACAATGGTAAAGGATCACAGAACGAACGAAGAAATATCCAATGTGCAGGGTGTGATGGACGGTAATATTGATCCGTTTATCAATGCATATCTTGCATGGATCACAAAAACAAATCACTAAGACAAATGGATGGAGGACGATCATGGTAAAAGTAGGAGTATTAGGTTATGGAACAGTAGGCTCTGGAGTAGTGGAGATCCTTGATAAGAATAAGGACATCATTGCAAAGAGAGTTGGCAAGGATGTCTCAGTAAAGTATGTACTGGATCTGCGCGACTTCCCGGGAGACCCGGTTGAAAAGGTACTGGTACATGATTTTGAGATCATTGCAAATGACCCGGAGATTTCTATTGTTGTAGAAACCATGGGAGGAGTTCACCCTGCCTATGAATTTGTCAGAAAATGTCTGGAGAACGGCAAGAGCGTATGTACCTCCAATAAAGCACTGGTGGCAGCATATGGTCCGGAGCTTTTAGCGCTGGCAGAGGAAAAGAACATCAACTTCCTCTTTGAGGCAAGTGTAGGCGGTGGTATTCCGATCATCCGCCCATTAAAGACATCCCTTGCACCGGATGAGATCCTCGAGATCTCCGGTATCTTAAACGGAACAACGAACTATATTCTGACAGAGATGACAGAGAAGGGCTCGGATTTTGATTCCGTATTGAAGGATGCACAGGACAAGGGATATGCTGAGAAGGATCCGACAGCTGATGTGGAGGGATATGATGCATGTCGTAAGATTGCGATCCTTACCTCTCTGGCATATGGTAAGCAGCTCGATTTCGAGGATATTTATACAGAGGGTATCACAAAGATCACAGACCGTGATATCGCATATGCAAAGAAGATGGGAGCAAAGGTAAAGATTTTTGGCTCCAGCAAGAAGGTTGGCGATAAGGTCAGTGCAATGGTTGCTCCACAGCTTATTTATCCGGAGCATCCGCTTTACAGCGTAGACGGCGTATTTAATGCGATCCTTGTAAAAGGAAATATGGTCGGAGATGTTATGTTCTATGGTCAGGGAGCAGGAAAGCTTGCAACTGCAAGTGCTGTTGTCTCTGATGTCATGGATGCGGCAAAGCATGCAGGTGTCAATATCATTACACTTTGGGATGCAGAGAAGCTTGATCTGGTGGCAGCAGAGGATGCAAGAAATGTATTCTTTGTCCGTGTCAGCGGTATCAAAGCACAGAAGTCTGACAAGGTGAAGGAACTGTTTGGCAATGTCAAGATGGTTGATGCAGGATATGATGATGAGTTTGCGTTTGTTACGGAAGAGATGAGCGAGGGCGAGTACCAGAAGGCTGCAGAGCAGCTGGAGGGTGTCATTAACAAGATCCGTGTTGATCAGACCGGTCTTGCATAACAGACCTGCCTGCAGGAATTTGGAGGCTGCATAACAGTGCAGCAATCTGCGGTGTCTACAGGGGATTTCCCTGAAATTAGCACTGTTACATATGTTGTCGCGTAAAACAGGATAGAGAGTATGGAAAGCGACTGGAATCAGTCGCTTTCTTTCATGGAGATTAAAATGAATATTCAGAAAAAGATTGCAGAAGAATTAAAGATTAAGGAGTGGCAGGTTGAAGCGGTCATTAAATTGATCGATGAAGGCAATACGATTCCGTTTATTGCCCGTTACCGTAAGGAGGCACACGGTTCGCTGGATGATGAGCAGCTTCGAAATCTCTCCGAACGACTGACGTATCTGCGCAATCTCGAGGAGAAGAAGCAGCAGGTACTGGCAAGTATTGAGGAACAGGGAAAGCTCACAGAGGAGTTGAAAAAACAGATTCTGGAAGCACAGACACAGGTTGTTGTGGATGATCTGTATCGTCCGTACCGCCCGAAGAGAAGAACGAGAGCAACAATCGCCAAAGAGAAGGGGCTTGATGGTCTTGCACAGATCATTATGGCACAGGAGACAGTGAAAAGTCTGGAAGAGGAAGCACAGATGTATCTTTCGGAGGAGAAGGGCGTTGATAGTGTAAAGGATGCTATTGACGGTGCGCGGGATATTATTGCGGAGCAGATTTCCGATGAGGCGGATTATCGTATATATATCCGTAAGCTCACCATGGAGGAAGGTGTGATCACATCCACCGCAAAGGACGAGAAAGAGCAGTCTGTTTATGAAATGTATTATGAGTTTCAGGAGCAGGTCAGCAAGATCGCAGGACACCGTGTGCTTGCGTTAAACCGGGGCGAGAAAGAAAAGATCCTTGTTGTAAAGCTGATCGCGCCGGAAGAGCGGATTCTGCAGTATCTTCACAAGAAGGTGATCGCCGGAGACAATGCGAATACCGAAGCAGTACTTGAGGAAGCGGTGGAGGACAGCTACAAGCGCCTGATCGCACCGGCGATCGAGAGAGAAGTGCGCAATGAACTGACAGAGAAGGCTGAGGATGGAGCAATCCGTGTCTTTGGAAAAAATCTGGAGCAGCTTTTAATGGCTCCGCCGATCGCCGGCAAAACAGTGCTTGGATGGGATCCGGCATTTCGTACCGGCTGTAAGCTGGCGGTTGTGGATCCGACCGGAAAGGTATTGGATACTACGGTTATCTATCCGACAGCACCACAGAACAAGGTCGATGAAGCGAAGCGGGTTGTCAAAAAGCTGATTGACAAGTATGATATTTCCCTGATCTCCGTCGGAAACGGAACGGCATCCAGAGAATCCGAGCAGATCATTGCCGAGATGCTAAAGGAAATTAAGAAACCGGTACAGTATGTGATCGTCAATGAGGCGGGGGCATCGGTTTATTCTGCAAGTAAGCTGGCAACGGAGGAGTTCCCGAACTTTGATGTAGGACAACGATCCGCCACATCCATTGCAAGAAGAATCCAGGATCCGCTGGCAGAGCTTGTGAAGATCGATCCGCAGTCGATCGGTGTAGGACAGTATCAGCATGACATGAATCAGAAAAAGCTGTCGGAGACGCTTACCGGTGTTGTGGAGGATTGTGTGAATAAAGTAGGAGTAGATCTGAACACGGCATCCGCTTCCCTGTTGGAATATATATCAGGTATTTCCAAGACGATTGCGAAAAATATTGTCACATACCGCGAGGAAAACGGTCGTTTTACGAATCGGAAGCAGCTGCTTAAGGTGGCAAAGCTTGGTCCGAAGGCGTTTGAACAGTGTGCGGGCTTTATGCGTATCCCGGATGGAGACAATCCGTTGGATGCAACGAGTGTGCATCCGGAGTCTTATCAGGCAGCAGGACAGCTTCTGGAGAAGTTAGATATGACGATGGAAGAGGTCAAAAAACTGCAGGGTGAGATTGCCAAAGCCAACACAGGAAAGCGTGGCGTGGCTCCAAAAACAAAGAAAAAGAAAGAATTTGTTGTCCGTAATACCGGTTCTGCATTTGGTGCCGCATTTGCAAAGGCGTTTGGCGAGAGCCGGCCGGAGTTTGCTGAGGAAAAGCCTGCAGAGAATAATAAGAAAGCCGGCGTAAAGGGAATTGCCGGTCGTATCCATGACAAAAAGAAAATGGCACAGGAGCTTGGAATAGGCGAGATCACGCTGGAGGATATTGTGAAGGAATTGGAAAAACCGGCAAGAGATCCGCGTGATGAAATGCCAAAACCGATCCTTCGCACAGATGTTCTTGAAATGAAGGATTTGAAGGAGGGGATGATCCTGAAAGGAACCGTGCGCAATGTAATTGATTTCGGTGCTTTTGTGGATATCGGCGTGCATCAGGACGGTCTTGTTCATATTTCCCAGTTGTCGGACAAAGGCTTTGTGAAGCACCCGTTGGATGTTGTCAGTGTCGGAGATATTGTTGATGTCAAGGTGATGAGTGTGGATCTGAAAAAACAGAGAATCCAGCTGACTATGAAACTTTAAACAGAAAATGACTAATTTTTTGCTTTTTACTGAGGGAATATGTTATAATCACTTGGAAGGAGGAGTGCGGTGTGTTTTGAAGGATCCGAAGTGATCTTTTCATAAAAATGACACAATTGCACGATAATATCAGTGGGAATATTTGGAAGACGCATTGACATTAAAAATGCGACAAAGACAACCTACAGCGATGAAGATTTAAGAAAGCTGGATCTGAATTACCGCAATAAATTTCAGATCGACCGTGAAAAGCGGATATACACTCCGTTTCGAAAGGAGATGCCGAGAGCGTGGCAGAGTCAGGTTCGTGATATGGCATTTGAGCAGATTCTGGATGACCGCATTTTCAGTTTTCGTCACCTGCTTGTGATCCCGAATCCCTATGGTGCATCGGTACAGACAGCCATGCTTCTGTTCAATACACCGAAGGAATACAGGGTGCGTTATCGTATCCTCGGCAAGACGGAGGGGACGGATTTTGTTGGCGAGACCCGCATGACGACGAGACATCGTGTCCCGATCATGGGACTTTATAAAGGATATACCAATAAACTGATCCTGGAACTGATCGACAGTGCAGGAGAGGTGTACCAGCGAAGAGATTTAAGGATTTACACAAGAGATATTCCGCTCGGACAGCAGAATATCGTGACAAAGGTAGAGCATTCAGAGTCTTCCTGCTTTCCATTCATTCTTGTAAACGGATTCCGGTTTAAACCGGTGGTATTTGACCAGAATGGAGAGGTACGCTATTCGCTGCAGATCAAGACGGATCAGACGGGTATGATCCCATTAGAAAACGGCAGATTTCTTTATGTGGATGCCACTGTGAACTGTATGGCGGCGGACGGAAGCATCAGAGCCTGCCGGTATCATGAGATGGATTACATGGGCAGAGTGTATCAGACCTATGTGCTGGATTATCCGGTTGGACGGTATGCGGCGCAGAATGGGGATTCCCTGTTCCTGCTGACGGCGTCAGAGAAAGGCTATGCCGATGACTGCATTATCGAACTGGACAGGAATACCGGACAGATCCGAAAGAAGTGTCTGCTTCAGGATCTGCTGGGAGATAAGTATCGTATCGAGGGCAACTGGATTGTTGCGAGCGGTATGCAGTATGTGCAGGGACAGCTGATCTTAACAATGAGACGGTATCATACGGTATTGTCGATCGACTGGGAGAAGCAGTCCGTCAACTGGGCACTGGCTCCGGAGTCGATCTGGAGAGGCACTGTGCTTGTGGACAAGCTTTTGAAGTCTGTGGATCGGGAGAAGATGGATGGCTATATGCCGGAAAGCCCGGATATTCAGGTACAGGAGGATGGAAGCTTAAAACTCCGCCTGTACTGTATACAGAATAAGGGAAATGTTCCCGCAGAGGGAGCGGAATCAGATGATGATTCACGGATTGACTTTTATAATATCGATCCGGTCCGAAAGAGTTTTCAGAAGGAACGTAGCATTGCTGTGGTGAAGAGCCAGAGGGATGCAGGATGTTTTTACCGGCAGGAGAGTGACAGAATATTATCTCTGTCAGGAATGCTGATGAGACGTTCCGACAATCTGAAGGCATGTATCGAGGAACTGGATGGTCAGACCGGAAGGATGATCAACAGACTGCGCCTGTGTAAGCGCTACCGGAGTGCATGGGAGTTTAAGCCGGATATAGAGGCTTATTCTGTGCCGCTGGAGCATGATCTGGATGCCGTAAAGGGAACCATTGCACCGCCGGCTTTGTATAAGTCTGTGAATGGGGAGACCCTGCCGGAGGCTGTTGCAGAGAAGCTCAAGAAGAGATATTTTGGGAATATCCGGGTGAGCGATACGCTGTTTTTGTTTGCTTTTTGTCCGGGAACAGTCCAGAATGTTTATCTGATCGGCGAAACGCAGTCGTATGTTCAGTGCTTTGAGGGGCTGGAGACCAGACCGCGCAAGGAAAGCTTCTGCATGGCGTTAGACCAGCTGGAGCTTGGTGAATATCAGGTATATGTAGAATTTGATAATCAGATCTACCATCTGAAAAATGAGATCAGAGTGGAAAGATCACAACAAGAATAATATATGGAGGAAAACAATGAATCAATTATCACATTTGGAAGAGCTGGAGGCTGAGGCGATTTACATTATGCGTGAAGTTGTAGCTGAGTGTGAAAAGCCGGTTATGTTGTATTCGATTGGAAAGGATAGTTCGGTAATGCTTCATCTTGCATTGAAGGCATTTTATCCGGAGAAGCCGCCTTTCCCATTTCTTCATGTGGATACCACATGGAAATTCCACGAAATGATCGAGTTCCGTGATAAAATGGCAAAGAAATACGGATTGGATATGATTGTATATACCAATCAGGAAGGTGTAAAGCAGGGAATTAATCCATTTGATCATGGTTCTGCATATACAGATATCATGAAGACGCAGGCACTGAAGCAGGCACTGGACAAGTATGAATTTACAGCAGCATTCGGTGGTGGCAGACGTGATGAAGAGAAATCCCGTGCCAAGGAGCGTATCTTCTCATTCCGTAATTCCGCACATGCATGGGATCCGAAGAACCAGCGTCCGGAGATGTGGAAGTTATACAATACAAAGCTGTTCAAGGGTGAAGAGGTGCGAGTATTTCCTCTTTCCAACTGGACAGAGAAGGACATCTGGCAGTATATCCGTCAGGAGAATATCGAGATTCCATCCCTTTATTTTGCCAAGGAGCGTCCGGTTGTTTATCGTGATGGCAACATCATTATGGTGGACGACGACAGAATGCGTCTGAAGGAAGGCGAGAAGCCGGTTATGAAGAAGGTTCGTTTCCGTACATTAGGATGTTATCCGCTGACCGGTGGTGTAGAATCTGATGCAGAGACACTGGATGAGATCATTGAGGAGACATTGAGTGCAGTATCTTCCGAGAGAACCAGCCGTGTTATTGATAATGAGGCGGCAGGCAGCATGGAAAGAAGAAAGAGAGAGGGGTATTTCTAAGATGCAGAGTTTACTGAAATTTATTACATGTGGTAGTGTAGACGACGGAAAGTCCACACTGATCGGACATATGCTTTATGATGCTAAGCTGATCTTCGCGGATCAGGAAAAGGCATTGGAGCTTGATAGTAAAGTGGGAAGTACCGGTGGTGCAATTGATTACTCCTTACTGCTTGACGGACTGATGGCAGAGCGTGAGCAGGGAATCACGATCGATGTTGCATATCGTTATTTTACGACAGAAAAGAGAAGCTTTATCGTAGCAGATACACCGGGTCATGAGGAGTATACCCGTAACATGGCGGTTGGTGCATCCTTCGCAGATCTGGCGGTTATCCTTGTGGACGCTTCCAAGGGCGTTCTGGTTCAGACAAGACGCCATACGCGTATCTGCGCACTGATGGGTATCAAGCATGTTGTTTATGCGGTCAATAAGATGGATCTTATTGATTACGATGAGAATGAGTTTAAGAATATTGTAAAGCAGATCAAGATCATGACCGGAGAGTATGATTTCGAAACAATGCATATTATTCCGGTATCTGCAACAGTTGGTGATAATATTACGACGGAGTCTGCAAAGACACCTTGGTACAAGGGTGGTACTCTTCAGAATTATCTGGAGACGATCGATGTTACCGATCACTCCGACGAGACAGGTTTCGTTATGCCGGTACAGCGTGTAAGCCGTCCGGACCGCACTTTCCGTGGTTTTCAGGGACAGGTTGAGGTTGGCGAGATCCACGTCGGAGATGAGATCACCTCTCTGCCAAGTGGTGAGACAGCTCAGGTAAAGAGCATCCTTAATACAAATAAGGAGGTTGACAATGCCTCCAAGGGTCAGGCAGTAACGATCCAGCTTGATACAGAAATCGATGTATCCAGAGGCTGTATGCTCTGTAAGGATGTGAATCTGCATACCAATAAGATGTTTACATCCACTCTTCTGTGGATGGATGATAATAAGCTTGTAGCAGGAAAGAACTATTTCCTGAAGCTTGGAACCAAGATGGTGCCTGCTGTTGTTATGAATATCAAGTATAAGGTTGATGTCAATGAAGGTACCCATGTTCAGACAGATAAGCTCTATAAGAACGAGATTGCCTGCTGTGACATTGCCTGCTCTGACACGATCGTATTCGATGAGTTCAAGCATCATAAGGAACTTGGCGGTTTCGTTCTGATCGATCGTATCACCAATATGACATCTGCATGTGGTGTCGTTGAGCATCCGCTTCGCCGTGATGACAACCTGACATGGCATAATATGGACATCACAAGAGATCTTCGTGCACAGCAGAAGGGACAGGAGCCAAAGACAATCTGGATGACAGGTCTGTCCGGAGCCGGAAAGTCTACTCTGATCAATGAGGTAGAGAAGAGACTCTTTGCGCAGGGCAAGCATACAATGCTTCTGGATGGAGACAATGTTCGTATGGGACTGAACAAGAACCTTGGTTTCAAGGAGCAGGATCGTATCGAGAACATCCGTCGTGTGGCTGAGGTTGCCAAGCTGATGAATGATGCCGGCTTGATCACACTGACATCCTTTATTTCCCCATTTGCAAGCGACCGCCGCAGTGCAAGAGATATCATCGGTAATGACAATTTCATCGAGATCTACATCAGCACACCTCTTGAGGAGTGTGAGAGAAGAGATGTCAAGGGTCTTTATAAGAGAGCCCGCAGCGGTGAGATTCCAAACTTCTCAGGTATTTCCAGTCCTTATGAGGCACCGGAGAATCCGGAGATCACGATTGATACAACCGGTATGACGGTTGAGGAATCTGTAGATTACCTGATGGAAGAGCTGAAGAAGTATCTGTAATCCGGGGGATTTTAATGAATCGACGATAAAAATTAAAAACAGGTTGCAATATTCATAGTAATGTAGTATGATTACTATGAAAACAATAAAAGAGGGTTTGGCTGTTCCGGCAGCCAAACCTCTTTGTAGTTAAGAATATATATGATAAATAATATATTTTATAATGAATCATATTGAAAATGATATAAACGGAGGATAAATATATGGATTTGGAAAAAGAGCTTGCTGTGGCAAAGGAAGCTGCGGTACAGGCAGGTTATGCAATCATGGATGTCTATGAGAATGCCGAGGATATGCAGATTACTTATAAGGATGGAGATATGCCGCTTACAGCAGCGGACAAGGCATCAAACCGTATTATTGTGGATGCGCTTAAGAAAGCATTTCCGGACTATGCAATCCTTTCCGAGGAGGAGAAGGATGATCTGTCCCGCCTGGAGAACGATTACTGCTTCGTGGTAGATCCATTGGACGGAACCAAGGAGTTTATCAAGAGAAATGGTCAGTTTACGGTTAATATTGCACTGTCTTACCGGCATCATTCCATTATGGGTGTGATCTATGTACCTGTGACAGGTGAGCTATATTATGCGGCACAGGGTCAGGGCGCATTTCTTGACACGAAGGATAAAAAGGGGGAGAAGCTTCAGGTATCCGACTGTACGGATATGAAAGAGCTGCGTATGGTGATGAGCAGCTCCCATGGCTGTGAGCAGATGGATCAGCTTCTGGAGAAGTATCAGATCAGTAATTTTGTGAAGATGGGAAGCTCCTTAAAGGGCTGTGTTGTGGCAAAAGGCGATGCGGAGGTGTATTACCGTTTTAATCCGACGATGGAGTGGGATACGGCAGCGATGCAGTGTATCGTGGAGGAAGCCGGAGCTGTCTTTCGTCAGATGGATGATACCCCGATGCTTTACAACCGCGAGGACAGTCTGAATGCAAAGGGCTTTTACATTATCAACTCCATGAAGAATAAGCTGGAGCTTGACGCAAAGTAAGCTTATCAAAAGATATTTAAGGTACAAAGCCTATATGGAATACAAAACGAAACGGAGGAAGAGATACCATGAAAACTGAAAAAAAGAAAAAAGATTTTAAGAGTGAATTTGGTATGATGCTTGCGCTTTTAAAAATCGGATTTATCGGTTTTGGCGGCGGAAGTGCTCTGATTCCGGTTATCGAAAAAGAAGTGGTTGAGGAGAGGAAGCTTGTCACGGAGGAAGAGTTTAATAAGGATGTATTAGTGGCAAGCATCACACCCGGAGCGCTGCCGATGGAGATTTCCACCGGACTTGGCAAGCGGGCATATGGTGTCGGCGGAATGATAGTATCTGCACTGATGCTTGCATTTCCGGGAGCACTGATCACGGTGGCAATGCTTGTCGCGATGTCACGTCTTCATTCAAGTGTACTGACACAGATAGAGATCCTCTCGATAGGTATCTCCGCATTTATTGCATGTCTGCTTACCGAATATTCCAGAAAGACTTTGGCAGAGGCGCGGGCAGAGAGTAAGGGGCGCTGGAAGCGTGCGGTTGTAATCCTGGTGGGCGTATTTTTGCTGACCTGCGGGAAAGCAGTGTATGGAATCCTGGGATTCGAAGGAACGCCGATCGTACATCTGTCAACGTTGCAGGTGCTCGGCGTGTCGATGTTTGGTATTTTGTACACACACTGCAAGTTTACCCGGAAGAATCTGACAGTTTCCGGTGTGCTGATCCTGGGATATATTGCATGTATAAGCTTTGATCTGCCGTACGAGACTTATATTTATAACGGACTTCGGGCAGTGATGGTGATTCTGGCAGTCTGGGGACTGGTTCGCAGCATTTTGGATGATGGACAGAAAAAGAAAATTTCTCCGAAAAGGATGCTTCAGGAGGAGATGGCATGGATCCTGTTTTTTGCGGTGCTTTCTGTACCGGCACTGTTATATGGCGGACATGTTCTGGAATTTCTGGGACAGGGCTTTCTTTCCTCCATCCTTTCCTTTGGAGGCGGTGATGCGTATCTGTCTGTTGCGGACGGTATGTTTGTCAATTCCGGAATTGTTGAGAAGGCTGACTTTTATGGTCATCTGGTACCGTTAGTCAATCTTCTTCCGGGATCTATTTTGTGTAAGACCTTGTCCGGCATTGGTTATCTGCTGGGATTTGAGATGAGCAGCGGAAGCATTCCGGCAGGCTGCCTTGTGGCACTGGCCGGATTTGCATGCAGTGTTATGGCGTCCGGCGGAGTATTCTGTCTGGTATCCCATATTTATGAATGCTTTGAATCGCTTAGCGTATTCCGGCTGCTGAGCCGCTGGATCCGTCCGATCATTGCAGGTACCCTGCTGACAGTTATGCTGTCCCTTTTCTCACAGAATATCAGTACCGGGGCAAAGCTTGGCTGCCCGGCATGGATCGCTCTCGGTATCTCTGCGTTGATCTATGGGATGAACCTGATCCTGCTGTATGTTCTCCGCAAGAAAAACGGTATGCTGATCCTGTGTTCCATCGTGGCAACACTCGTTCTTGGTAACGTGGCAATCCTTTTGTTTTAAGCCTGTAAGAAAAATAAATAAAAAAAATTAAAAAAAGGGCTTGCATTTTTTGAAAAGCTAATATATAATATCTCAAGTACGGAACAGAGATGTGAAGTACGAGAGATAATTTGTGCGCGTAGCTCAGCTGGATAGAGCGTCTGACTACGGATCAGAAGGCCGGGAGTTCGAATCTTCTCGCGCACGCTATGAATCCTTGCAGCGGGTATTCGCAGCAAGGATTTTTTCAATGTAAAGAACTTGTTGTTTTGATATTGTATAATGCTTTTTGACTCCGGCATGATAATATGGAAGTCAAAAGCTTTTTGTTTGCAGTGATCTGGATGGAAGGAATGAAAATATGATTCAATATGAAAAATTACAGGAGATTGCCGGGGCAGAGCATGTTCACAGGGATGAGCCAATGTCATCACATACAACATTCCGTATCGGCGGACCGGCAGACTATTATGTGGAGACCGGAGATGAGCAGACACTTGCCGGCCTTGTCTGTGCATGCCGGCGGACGGATACTCCGTTTTTTATTCTTGGCAATGGCAGTAATCTTCTGGTGGCAGATGAGGGCTACCGTGGTGTTATGATCTCTCTGCGGGGCTTCGATGAAATTTCCTTTGTAGAAGAAAAGACATCGGACGGTAAGACGCTCATGAAAGCCGGAAGTGGCGTACTTCTTTCCAAAGCAGCGATGCAGGCGGCCGGAAAGGGGTTGACAGGATTTGAATTTGCAGGTGGGATTCCCGGGACGCTCGGTGGTGCAGTAACGATGAATGCAGGTGCCTATGGAGGGGAGATCAAGGACGTGATCGTGTCTGCCCGGGTGATGGATATGGAAGGACAGATCAGAGAACTCTCTGCGCAGGAGTTGGATCTTTCATACCGCCATAGCGTGATCCAGGAACAGGAGCTGATCGTGCTGTCTGCCGGTTTTGCTTTTAAGGATGGCGATACAGAGCAGATTCAGGAGAAGATGCGTGAACTCAATGCACAGCGAAGAGAAAAGCAGCCGTTGGAGTACGGAAGTGCGGGAAGTACATTTAAAAGACCGGAAGGCTATTTTGCCGGAAAGCTGATCCAGGATGCCGGATTGAAAGGTTACCGTTGCGGTGATGTCATGGTTTCCGAGAAGCACAGCGGCTTTGTGGTGAATGTCGGAAAGGGAACCTGCCATGACGCGATGCAGGTGATCGAATATGTGCAGAAAGCCGTCTATGAGCAGTTTGGAGTAGAACTGGAGCTTGAAGTAAAGAGACTTGGATAATATGATGCAGGGGTCAAAGGCAGAGAGTAATCCGTGGAATAAGTATAATACGATCAGATTTGTACCGGAACAGGTGTGAGCCGGCGAACCGGATACAGATTGGGAAAGAGAAGGATAACGATGCGATTTGTGATAGTGACGGGAATGTCCGGTGCCGGTAGAAATTCCGTAATGAAAATGTTAGAGGATATGGGGTACTTTTGTGTGGACAATCTTCCGGTTCGTCTGATCCCGCGTATGACGGGAATGATGCTTGAGGAGAACAGTCTGGACAAGGTGGCGATCGGTATTGATATCCGTAATCAGCAGGGGCTTTCAGAGCTGGATGATACACTGGATGAGATGCTTATAGCAGGGATCCGTTATGAAATCCTGTTTCTGGAAGCAGACAGCTCCGTGTTGATCAAGCGGTATAAGGAGACGAGACGTAACCATCCGCTGGCACTGCAGGGGCGTGTGGACAAGGCGATCGAGGCGGAGAGAGAAGAGCTTGCGCCGCTCAAGAAGAGAGCGGATTATATTTTAGATACCAGTCATATGCTGGTGCGCGATCTCAAGCAGGAGATTGATAAGATATTCCTTGGCAAGGAAGAATACGAGAGCTTTTTTGTGACAATCCTGTCGTTTGGCTTCAAATATGGCATTCCGGAGGATTCCGATCTTGTGTTTGATGTGCGATTCCTGCCGAATCCATATTATATACCGGATCTTAAGCCACAGACAGGCAATGACCGTCCGGTGTATGATTACGTCATGTCGTCGCCACAGGCGGTTACCTTTGAAAAGCAGCTTTTTGAGATGGTGGAGTTTTTGATCCCCAATTACATTCTCGAGGGCAAGAATCAGCTTGTTATCAGCATTGGCTGTACCGGAGGAAAGCACCGCTCCGTGACGATCGTCAATGCATTGGCAAAGCACATGAAGCAGCTTCCGTACAGTATTAAGGTGGAGCACCGTGATATCGAGAAGGACAGGAAGCAGGGAAAGTGAGAAGGGTTTGCTGAAATGAGAAAGGATATGTCATTTTCCGGCAAGGTAAAGCAGGAGCTTTTAAAACAGCTTCCGGCAGCAAGACATTGTCAGATTGCTGAGCTTGCAGCGCTGTTTGATCTGAATGGAAGGATACGCCGCCGGGATGATGGGGGCGAATATCTGGAAATACGGACAGAAAACTTGACAGTCGCTCGAAAATCTTATATGTTATTAGTTAGTGTATTTCATAATCCGGTTGATGTTCGTGTCAGAAACCATAATATTCACGGCGAGGTCCGGGAGTATTATATTGATGTCACCGGGCAGCAGGCGATTATATCTATACTGAAAGCATTGAAATTGATGAATGAACAGGGAGTAGTTACAGGGGATTGTCTGGGACAGCAGCATCGTCTCATTCAAAATGCCTGTTGTAAGCGTGCCTTTTTGAGGGGGGCGTTTCTGTCTGTCGGTTCATTGTCGGATCCGGAGAAAGCATACCATCTTGAGTTTGCAGTTCTCTCGGAGGGGTTTGCTTCTTTTATTAAGGAGATTCTGGCGTTTTTTGAATTGGAAGCCAAGATCGTCAAACGGAAAAGGTATTTTGTGGTATACATAAAGGAAGGATCACAGATCGTTGATTTTTTGAATGTCGTGGAGGCACATGTGGCGCTGATGGACTTTGAAAATATACGGATTGTGAAGGAGGTTCGCAACTCTGTGAATCGTCAGGTCAACTGCGAGACGGCGAATATTGGGAAAACCGTTGCTGCAGCGGCGAAGCAGATTGAGGATATCAGGTATATAGAATGTAATATGGGGTTACGAAAGCTTGCAAAGGGATTGCGGGAAACGGCAGAGCTGCGTCTGGAATATCCGGATGCTTCGTTACAGGAGCTGGGAGAGATGCTTCAGCCACCGATCGGGAAATCGGGAGTCAATCACCGGCTGCGCAAATTGGGAAATATTGCAGATGAATTGCGGGAGCAAAATTAATGTTCTTGTTCAAAAAGGAGGAAATGTAACCATGATTACAAAAAAAATTAAAATTCAGATTCAGAGTGGTCTGGAGGCAAGACCGGTTGCTGTTCTTGTTCAGGTAGCAAGCCAGTATTCCAGCAGCATTTATGTTGAGGTAGAGGACAAGAAGGTCAATGCCAAGAGTATCATGGGAATGATGACACTCGGACTCGCAGCAGGTGAGGAAGTTGTTGTTTCTGCCAATGGAGATGACGAGCAGAATGCGATGGACGACATTGTTAAGTATCTGAGCACATCACAGGCATAATTGTAGAACATAGTAAGCCGTTTGATCTTGTATCAGACGGCTTTTTGGCTTTATAAGGAAGGATTTGGGATTATGGGATTTGCACACTTGCATCTGCATACAGAGTATTCTCTGTTAGATGGCTCCTGTAAGATCGGCGAGCTGATGAGCCGGGCGAAGGAACTTGGCATGGAGAATATCGCCATTACCGACCATGGCAATATGTATGGGGTGATTGATTTCTACCGGGCGGCGAAAAAGGAAGGAATCAATCCGGTGATCGGCTGTGAGGTTTATGTGGCACCGGGGTCGCGCTTTGATCGGGAGAATGTCCGGGGGGAGGATCGATATAACCATCTGGTGCTTCTGGCAGAGAATGATCTTGGGTATGCCAATCTGATGAAGATTGTCTCTATCGGGTTTACGGAGGGGTTTTATTATAAGCCGCGAGTGGATGCGGAGGTGCTCGAGAAATATCATGAGGGCATCATTGCACTCAGTGCCTGTCTGGCGGGCGTTGTTGCGTCGAATCTGCGTCAGGGCTTTTATGAGGAAGCCAAGAAGGAAGCACTGCGTCTGTCGGAGATCTTCGGACCGGATCATTTCTATCTTGAGCTTCAGGATCATGGTATTGATGCGCAGAAGATCGTTAATCAGGGGCTTTTGCGCATGAGTCAGGAGACGGGGCTGGAGCTTGTTGCGACTAACGATGTGCATTATATCCGTGCCGAGGATGCGGAGCCGCATGATATTTTGCTTTGTATCCAGACACAGCATAAGGTACAGGACGAGGATCGTATGAGATACGAGGGTGGTCAGTTTTACCTTAAATCCGAGGAGGAGATGAGGGCGCTTTTCCCATATGCGCTGCAGGCGGTGGAGAATACCGGAAAGATCGCCGGGCGCTGTCATGTAGAGATTGAATTTGGAAAATATAAGCTGCCGAAATTTGATGTGCCGGAGGGATACACATCATGGGAGTATTTGAAGCATCTTTGTTATGAAGGAATCAAGAGGCGCTATGAGGATGTGACTCCGGAGATTCAGGAGAGATTGGATTACGAGTTAAATACCATTAAGAATATGGGATTTGTGGATTATTTCCTGATCGTGTGGGATTTCATCCACTATTCGCGAGAGCAGGGAATCGTGGTAGGACCGGGACGTGGCTCTGCTGCCGGAAGTATTGTGGCATACAGTCTGGAGATCACGAATATCGATCCGCTGGCGTTTGATCTCCTGTTTGAGCGTTTCTTAAACCCGGAGCGTGTGACCATGCCCGATATCGACGTGGATTTTTGTTATGAGAGACGGCAGGAGGTCATCGATTATGTAACCCGCAAATACGGCAGAGATCATGTGGCGCAGATCGTCACCTTTGGTACGATGGCGGCAAGAGGAGTGATCCGTGATGTCGGCAGGGTTCTTGATATGCCGTATTCCTATGTGGATACGATCGCCAAGTCTATTCCGATGGAGAAGGATATTACGATCGCTAAGGCAATTGCAAATATACCGGATCTTCGTCAGCTCTATGAGACGGATGAGCAGACAAAGTATCTGCTCGACATGGCCCAGAAGCTGGAGGGGCTTCCGAGGCATACCTCGATCCATGCGGCAGGTGTTGTGATCGCACCGGAGCCGGTGGATCATTTTGTACCGTTATCCAAGGGCTCAGAGGGCAATGTTACAACGCAGTACACGATGACAACGTTGGAGGAGCTTGGTCTTCTGAAAATGGATTTCCTTGGTCTTCGTACGCTGACGGTTGTGCAGAATGCCGCCGGAATGTGTGGCATGAGCGATGAGGATATGCTGCATCTGGATCTGGAGGATGAGAATGTATGGAAGCTGATCTCGAGCGGACGCACCGAGGGAATCTTCCAGCTTGAGAGCTCCGGGATGAAGCAGTTCATGAAGGAGCTGCAGCCGGAAAGCATGGCGGAAATTGTCGCCGGTATCTCCCTGTACCGTCCGGGTCCGATGGACTTTATTCCGCAGTATCTGGAGGGAAGAAGCAACCGGGAGAGCATTCATTATGACTGTCCGCAGCTTGAGCCGATCCTGGCAACCACCTACGGCTGCATCGTTTATCAGGAGCAGGTTATGGAGATTGTCCGTAGTCTCGCCGGCTACAGTTATGGACGAAGTGATCTGGTGCGTCGAGCCATGTCCAAAAAGAAAGCAACGGTCATGGAGGCGGAACGCCAGAACTTTGTGTACGGTAATGAGGAAGAGGGCGTAAAGGGATGTATCGCCAATGGCATTCCGGAGGAAGTTGCTAATAAGATCTATGATGAAATGATCAGCTTTGCCGCATACGCATTTAATAAATCCCATGCGGCTGCATATGGAATGGTCACTTTCCAGACAGCATGGTTGAAATGCTATCATCCGGTAGAGTTTATGGCATCTTTGCTGACCTCCGTTAAGGAAAATACAGGAAAGATTGTCGAGTATGTGATGGAGTGCCGGCGGATGGAAATTGAGATCCTGCCGCCGGATGTCAATGAAGGCTACAGTTATTTTTCTGTATCCAACGGTAAAATACGCTATGCGCTTTCGGCAATCAAGGGAATTGGCTCCGGCGTGATCAACAATATTGTGCAGGAGCGTGAGCGTGGTGGTCCGTTCAGCTCCATGCAGGATTTCATGAAGCGTCTGACCAGCAAGGAGGTCAATAAGAGCAGTCTGGAAAGTTTTATTAAGGCAGGTGCATTTGATGGCATGGAGGGCAACCGGAGACAGAAGCTTCAGGTTTACCAGAGCATGTTAAGCAGTGTGAATCGTGAGAAAAAGGATTCGATGTCCGGTCAGCTGTCTTTGTTTGATATGGGAGATGAAGATCTGGAGCATGCAAATGAGGTGACGTACCCGAATCTTGAGGAGTTTGAAAAGGAAGACCTTCTTGCTTATGAGAAGGAAGTGCTTGGCATCTATATCAGCGGTCATCCGCTTGAGGAATATGTTTCTCTGATCCGGCAGAATTCCACCTGTACCTCCAGGGATTTCGTACGGCAGAGCGAGGAGGAAACCGGTCAGGAGCCGGAGAGGATCGAACATCAGCAAAATGTTGTGATCGGTGGAATGATCACGGCAAGAACCGTCAAGACGACAAAGACCAATAAGCTGATGGCATATCTGACGCTGGAGGATATGTACGGTGCTGTAGAGGTTTTGATGTTCCCTGACATTTACAGCAAGAAAAAGGAGCTGTGTCAGGAAGATACCAAGGTGTTTATCAGAGGACGCGCTGACATGGGCGGCGACCGTGACGGCAAGATCATTGCAAGGGATATCATTCCATTTTCCATGATTCCATGCGAGCTGTGGCTTCGTTTTAAAAATAAAGAAGATTTTGAACAGAAGGAACCACAGCTATATGAGAAATTATCTCCATATGACGGAACGGATCAGATCATTGTTTATCTGGAGGAGGAGAGGCAGATGAAGAAGCTTCCGCCGGGACGCAATGTCAACGCAAGACAGGTCATCCGCGAAAATGTACTGGAAGATTTTGTGGAAAGTGCATTGAAGGAGAGAAAGTTGTAGGATCATTGGTTTCTGCTTGAAAAAAAAACGAGAATGACGTACAATAGAGGGTACGATGAATAGGTTGGAAATGATTCGTTAAAGATAAAATAAAAGGGAATGCAGATCATATTATTCTGGAGATGCATTTCCGGTTATGTGAAACGGAGGACAAGATGAGTAGTGCAGTAAAGACGATTGGTGTATTGACAAGTGGTGGGGATGCGCCCGGAATGAATGCAGCCATTCGCGCAGTTGTGCGTACCGGTATTGCAAACGGCGTAAAGGTAATGGGAATCAAGAGAGGATATGCGGGTCTTCTGGATGAGGAAATCGTGGAGATGGATACGCTGTCCGTATCCAATATCATTCAGCTTGGCGGTACGATTCTTTATACCGCACGCTGTAAGGAGTTCCGTGAAAAGGAGTATCAGGAGAAGGCAGCAGAGATCTGCCGCAAGCACGGGATTGACGGCATCGTTGTAATCGGTGGAGACGGATCCTTTCAGGGAGCCAGCAAGCTTGCTGAGTTAGGCATCAACACCGTCGGCGTTCCGGGAACGATCGATCTGGATATCGCATGTACCGAGTATACCATTGGTTTTGATACGGCGATCAACACTGCGATGGAGGCGATGGACAAGCTCCGTGATACCTCAGAGTCACATGAACGCTGCAGTATTGTGGAGGTTATGGGACGTACCGCAGGACACATCGCACTGTGGACAGGTATTGCCAGCGGTGCAGAGTATATTCTGACGACAGAGGAATATGATGGAAATATACAGAAGATTATTGAGAAGATACAGCAGCGCCACAAGATTGGCAAGAAGAATCATGTAATTGTTAATGCCGAGGGTGTTGGCAATTCCTATGAGATGGCAAAGATCATTGAGGCAGCTACAGGTGTTGAGACACGAGCAACCGTCCTGGGTCATATCCAGCGTGGCGGTAATCCAACCTGTAAGGATCGTGTATATGCATCTGCAATGGGTGCAAAGGCAGTGGAGCTTCTCTGTGAGGGTAAGACAAACCGTGTCGTAGGTTATACGAACGGAGAGTTTGTAGATTATGATATTCAGGCAGCACTGGCGATGGAGAAGGGACTGGATCCATATCTGTTCCATATCACCAGAAAGCTGACCACGTATTAAAGTAGAGGAAAGGAAGGTAGCTAGACATGAAAAAATTACTCAAGGGTGTTATGGGTATCACATCGATTGCCGTGATGGCAGCAGGTGCATACTATCTGACCAAGAAGCTGATCGGTGAGCCGGACGAAGAGCTGGATGACGAGTATGATGATTTCGACTTTGACGACGAAGACGATGAGCTTGATGAGGAATCCAGAAAATACGTAACACTGGATTTTGAAGACGACGAGAATGAGGGTGGCGAGGAAGCTCCGGAAGATGAATCCGAGGAGTAATCCGCGCGATTGGGTATACTAAAACGTATGTCATAAGCATAGATTACCTACAGGTAGATTGATCTGGAGGTAACCTATGCTTAATTATTTATGGGGATTTATGATACTGGCAGGGCTGGGGGCAGGGATTGTCACCGGTCAGGTTGAGGCGGTGAGCAATGCATCGATTGACAGTGCCGGTGAGGCGGTAAATATGGCGGTGACAATGCTTGGAATTATGTCCATGTGGACAGGACTGATCGAGGTCGCAAGGCAGGCGGGACTTCTGGATCGTATGACAAGAGGACTGCGTCCGGTTCTAAGCTTTTTGTTTCCACGGATTCCCCAAGAACACCGCGTGAATGAGTATCTGACTGCCAATATCCTTGCCAATATTCTGGGACTTGGCTGGGCGGCAACTCCCATGGGCTTAAAGGCGATGGCAGAGCTTGCCCCGTTAGAAAGACAGAGGCTTGCCGAAAGAAAGCGGCAGGAAACCGGGGAGCAGGCTGATCCTAATAAGATTACATTGACAAGAGCCAGTGATGAGATGTGTACATTTCTGGTTTTAAATATTTCCTCGCTGCAGGTGATCCCGGTGAGTGTGATCGCCTACCGGGCGCAGTATGGTGCGGTTAATCCCGCAGCCATTGTGGTACCGGGACTGATCGCTACGACAGTCAGCACAGCGGCTGCTGTGGTCTTTTGCAGAATCATGAGCCGGCGGGGAGAGAGTTCTTAAGAGTTAGACACAATAAGAGAAAGGATGACAGATTATGAAGAAACAAACGAAAACAGGGTTCAGGCGGACTACAGGTAAGCTGACGGCATGGCTGTTGACGGGAGCACTGCTTCTGTCAAGCGGTGTATGTCCGGATGTATCAGCAGCAGGAAAAGTAATGATCAAAAATATGCCGGCGGTGAAGTACATGCCTGCGGGAAGCAGCTTTTTGGTCAAAGCAAATCAGAAGAATGCGAAGCTTTCTTTTACATCCTCTAAGAAAAAGATTGCATCCGTTGACAAAAGCGGTCTGATCCTTGCAAAGAAAAAGGGAACGACAAAGCTGAAGGTAAGCAGTGGAAAGAAATCTGCCAAAGTAACGATCAAAGTAGTTCCGTCAAAGGGCTTTACCATGTCAAAGAAAGCGGGCGTATATCAGGAAAGTGTCACAACCACGTTAAAGGCACAAAAAGGGTATCAGGTTTATTATACGACCTCTGACAAATTTGCTCAAAAGACAAAGGTAAAAGCTGGCACTTCTAAGAAGTTTACCTTTACCAAAACGACAACTCTGAAGGTGTATCCGGTACGCACCAATCAGAAAATGACAACGACAAAGCTTAATAAAACAGCAGGTACGAACAGAAACAGAGGCGATTACTGCTATCAGATCAAGGCAGCCGGGGCAACGAATGTACCGACCGGAACAGCAGTCAGTGCACCGACAGCAATCGTGGCATCGCCGCTTCCGACAACAGTACCGGCAACGACACCGACAGCTCCGGTAACATCGGACAAACCGGCAGTGTCACAGACACCGGATGCGACCACAACACCGTTTGTAACGAATCCTCCGGTTGAAACCGATCCGGTGGTCACAACGCCGGAGCCGATTGATTCCAAGGAGCCGGTGGTTACAGATATTCCGGAGACCTCTGACACACCGGATGCGACGGATAATCCTGCACACAGCAGCGAACCGACAGAGAAGCCGGTCAATATTTTGCAGCCGGGTGAGGAAGGATATTGTGGAGATGCGGCAGATGGTTACGTTATAGCTTACAAGGGAACATTTGAGGAGAGTGACAGTAACGTTTCTATTGACAATGCCGTGCAAATCACGCTTCCTAAGACAGCAGCCAAACAGGAATTTAAGGACAGTGACGGCAATGTTGTTGCCTCCTTGTCAAAGAAAAACAAGTTGTCGATCACGAAACCGGGAACTTATCTGATCAACTCGGAGGGATCAGCATCCGGTGATGCGGTTGCGGCAACGATAGAAGTTTCCTATGATGCAGATGCCGCTGCGGCAGCATCACAGGAGCTGCATATGATTCTGGATGGGGTTCGTCTGGCATCCGCTCCGTCAAAGACGGATAATGGTGTCATCACGATCAAAAACGGAGATACCGATATATCCAAAGCAATTATTACCGTGCTGGGAGAGAATGTGATTGAGGATCAGGGAGCGGCAGACTTAAATCTTGATGATCATACCGCAGGTATCATGAGTAAGAAAAATGTACCTCTGACGTTGAACGGCTCCGGCAGCCTGCAGATCAGCTCGGAGAACGGCAATGGCATTCAGTGTAAGAACTTCCTGAAGCTTCAGGATGCGACGATTAAAGTGACAACCGGAAATGCAGAGGACGCATCTGTCGGCAATAATGGTATTTCCGGCAAAACAGGTCTTTTCGTGAAAAATGCCGATCTGACCATAGATGCGGCAGGGGATGCATTAAAGACAACACTTGATGCGGCGGATATTGAAGCAGATCCAGCATTGGCAGAGCTTGGTAATATGAGTATAGACGGCGGTAAATATCAGCTTACCGCTCGGAACGGAGACGGTATCAGCGCCTTCCGTACGTTGTATCTGAACCCTGATGAAATGACAGTAACTGCACAGAATAAGGCGGGAAAGGATCTGACAGCAGCAGGAAGCTGTAAGGCGGTTAAAGCGGGAACTACCCTTTACGTTTCACCTGACAGTGGCAGTATCACAGCGGACAATTCACAGACTGCCGGCAATGGTGAACTGACGGCAGATGATGCGTTATGCAGCGATGGTTATATCTGCATTAACGGAGGTGGGGATCTTACCATCAAACCCGGTAAATCGGCACTTCGTGCAGGAAAAGGAATTCTGTTTAACGGTCATTTGGAGAATACTTTGAATGTGGAGGATTATAAAAGCTTGTTTTAAGGAATGACAGGAATATTTTCCGGAAAATTTCATAGGATAAATGCGAGAAACAGTGGCATAAGATGCAGAAAATGTGTTTGAGATGCCGGAGCGAGTCCTATGAAAAAGAAATTGATCTGGATCAGTATATGTTTGGTGCCGGCAGTGCTTCTGTTCTGCCCGGCAGTGGTCAATCAGGGATCGAAGGATGGACTGCTGCTGTGGTTTACGGTGGTGCTGCCGGCACTTTTTCCGTTTATGGTATTCTCCGGGACGATGATGAAGACCGGAGCTGCAGGAGAGATCGGACATCTTCTTTATCCGTTTTTACATCGTCTGCTTGGTCTGTCAGAAAATGGCTGCTATGCCATGGCGGTTGGATTTCTGTCGGGCTATCCGCTGGGCGCAAAAACGGCGGCGGATCTTCTTCTGGATGAGAAAATTTCTTATGAAGAGGCACAATATGTGACCGGTTTTTGCAATAATGCCAGTCCGATGTTTCTGCTGGAGTATATCGGTGTGTACTGTATGGGGCTTACAAAGCCATGGGTTGTGCTGGTTGTTGTGTATGGTACTGCCGTATTAAATGCATTTCTTTTTTTGCGGAAAAAGGTGTCTTCCGGTTATCAAAACAGGCAAAATGTGGTAAAATACTGTTATCAGGAGGATCGTGTGTCGGTGATGGATGCACTGGATCAGTCAATCCTTAATTCTTTCGTTACTGTGACGAAGGTGGGCGGTTATATAATATTGTTTTCGATTCTGGCAGAGTTTGTGGAAAAGATCGTGCCCTGCCATGAATTTGCAAAGCTGATCGGTCTTGGCGTGATCGAGATCACCACCGGAGGAGAGTATCTGAAGGCGTATCCGATGGCGGAACCGGTCAAATGGATCATCGCCTGCGGAATCGCGGCGTTTGGAGGTCTGTCGAGTGTGGCGCAGACATACAGTGTGCTGCAGGGGAGCGGGATTAAGATAGACGGATATCTGAAAGCAAAGCTTCTTCATACTCTGCTTTCAGTGTTGGCCGCGGCGGGAGTTGTCTTAGCCGGGGACTGGGGAAGGTAAAGGATTTGCGGCGGGAGCTGTATTAGTTGGGATTGGGTAAGACAATGGATTTGTGGGTTATTGGAGAAGGTGATATATCTGTGGCGTGGAGTATATGCCGGCGTTTACAGATACGCGGGATCACCGAAAAGCACAAGGAGCCGGCGGCGTATGCCGTGCCGGACAGAATGGAGGGAATATGCCTGCATTTGCAGCACATGAGATATTTGGAGAGGAAGCACTGCAAGAGACAAAGGGAAAGCTGAACGAGGTTGTGGCAAAGCATCCGGAGGTGTTCCGGCTGGGCTGCCAGGGACCGGATCTGTTTTTCTTTAATCCGTTTATGAAGCTGGTGCATCGTAAGGTGGATCTGGGAAGCAGACTTCATACCTCGCAGATCAACCGGTTTTTTGAGGTATTTCTGGATGAACTTCTGAAGCTTTCCAACAAGCAGGGACTGGAGATCGGAATCAGTTATTTTTTGGGCTTTGTGTCCCATTATACGCTGGATACAGAGCTTCATCCGTATATTTATGCCAGATCCGGCTACAGGGATGGCGTAAAGGACGCCGGAGCAAGATCGTTTCCGGCGCATCAGCGGCTGGAGGCGGTGATCGATCAGAAGATACTGATGGTAAAAAAGGGAATTATGCCGTCGGGTTATTATCCGGAGAAGCGGATCCGTGTTTCGGAGGCAGAGCTTAGTGTGATCGCACGTCTGATGAGCAGGACACTGCAGAGAATCTATCATCTGATGATATTCGATGAAAATATCAAGGCATCCTATCGCTGTATGCGTGGTGTGATCCGTCATGTTTATGATCACAGCGGAAGGAAACGGCAGCATGTCCGCCGGTTTGAGGCTGTGGTGCTCGGAAGACCGGTGATCGCCAATATGATGGTGGCAGACCGGATGCCGGACCGGAGAGATGCCATGAATACTTTGGGTAGAAGGTGGACAAGTCCATGGAATCCGAAGGAGCATTTTGACAAGAGTGTATGGGAAATGTATGATATTGCCATGGAGCGGTATCAGGATTACTATACAAGGCTGGAACCGCTTCTGGCGGGTCTGCTGCGGAGAATCCGGTTTGTGGAGCAGAAGAAGAGCCGTGCCGGAAGCATAGAGCAGTTTATCAGAGAGCAGATTGCAAAGGTAGCAGCCGGTTTGGAAAACAGAGATTACCATTCCGGTAAAAATAAATAGAAGGGCTGGTGACTTTCATGGAACGTATTAACGCATGGAAAACCTATGAAAACAAAGACAAAAAGGAACTGGAGCAGTTAAATCAGGACTATATCGAATTTCTCTCTGTCGGCAAGACAGAGCGGGAATGTGTAAAGGAGACGATCCGTCAGGCTGAGCAGAATGGCTATCAGCCTCTGGAAGAGGTTCTGAAGAAGGGGGAAAAGCTCCAAAAGGGCGACAAAGTATATGCGGCATATATGAATAAGACGATCGCATTATTCCAGATCGGTGAGAAACCGTTGGAGGAAGGCATGAACATTCTGGGAGCACATATTGATTCTCCTCGTATGGATGTAAAGCAGAATCCGTTATATGAGTCAGAGGATATGGCATATCTTGATACTCATTACTATGGCGGTATCAAGAAATATCAGTGGGTGACACTGCCGTTAGCAATTCACGGTGTTATTGTGAAGAAGGATGGAACCTCAGTGGATGTGAGCATCGGTGAGAAAACGGAGGATCCGGTATTTTGCGTGACCGATCTGCTGATCCATCTGGCAGGAGCACAGATGGAGAAGAAGGCGGCAAAGGTGATCGAGGGCGAGAAGTTAGATATTCTTGTCGGAAGTATGCCTTTGAAGGACGAGGAGAAGGATGCTGTCAAGGCCGGTGTTCTTGCAATCTTAAAGGAAAACTACGGCATGGAGGAAGATGACTTCATGTCTGCTGAGTTAGAGGTTGTTCCGGCAGGAAGAGCAAGAGAAATGGGTTTTGACCGCAGCATGATCATGTCTTACGGACAGGATGACAGAGTTTGTGCGTATACCTCTCTGGCAGCTATGTTAGAGGCAAAGGATGTAGACAAGACAGCCTGCTGTCTTCTGGTAGATAAGGAGGAGATCGGCAGTGTCGGTGCAACCGGTATGCAGTCTCATTTCTTTGAAAATGTTGTGGCAGAGCTGTTAAATCTGCAGGGAGATTACAGTGATCTTAAGCTGAGAAGATGCATGGCAGCAAGCCGTATGCTTTCTTCTGATGTTAACGCTGCGTATGACCCGCTGTTTGCAGATGCTTTTGAGAAGAGAAGTGCCTCCTTTATGGGACGGGGCGTTGTATTCAGTAAATTCACCGGCTCCCGTGGTAAGTCCGGTTCCAATGATGCTAATGCGGAATATCTGGCAGCGCTTCGCCGGATCATGGATGACAATGGCGTTAATTACCAGATGGCTGAGCTTGGAAAGGTAGATATCGGCGGTGGAGGTACGATCGCTTATATTCTTTCCCTGTACGGCATGGAGGTTATTGACAGCGGTGTAGCGGTTCTCAACATGCATGCACCTTGGGAGGTGACAAGCAAGGCGGATGTTTACGAGGCATATAAGTGTTACAAGGCATTTTTGAAGGATGCGTAAGGGTTTGCGGAAGCAGCTTTCAGAGAAATGGATTTCAGTGGGCAAAACGAAGGTTTTGCCCATTTTAACATCCGCAGAACAGATAATATCCAAGGAGCAGACAGAGGACGATAATGCAGAACGCAAGAAAGCCGCTGCCGATCCAGAGCATGAGCAACATGCCGATCGCGATCCAGAATAAGATAAAACCTAGCATTCGTTTCACAGGGTACCTCCATTTTGAAAGAATCCTCACAAGAAAAGGTTTCTTTTTTGAAAAGAATAGGGTATACTATAGAATATGTTATTATGCTGTGAATTTGAACATTTTTCTGGAATCATCGAAAGATGACCGGATCAGATAGAATTGATAAAGAATGGAGGATGGACTATGAAGGGTAAAATGAGTAATGAGATGGGAGATATTGTCATTGACCGTGAGGTTCTTGCCAAGTATGCCGGATCAGCAGCAACAGAGTGCTTCGGTATTGTCGGTATGGCATCTGTCAATGTCAAGGACGGTGTGACGAAGCTTCTGAAAAGAGAGAATGTCAGCCGTGGTGTGAATGTAACGGTGGTTGACAACAAGATCCATATTGAGCTTCATGTAATTGTTGCGTATGGCGTGAGCATCCGTGCAGTTGCCCAGAATATTCTGGAAAACGTTCGCTGCCGTGTAGAGACATATACGGGTATGGAAGTTGATAGTATCAGTGTTGCAGTCGAGGGCGTAAGAATTGTCGATGACTGATACGGACTTTTATGTCAGAAGGAAATAATCTCTAGGAGGAAGAAAAAGTGAGTGTTGAGAGAATAGATGCGTTGATGATGAAAAAGTGCTTTCTGGCAGGTGCCAAGGCGCTGGAGTCAAGAAAGGATTACATTAATGAGTTAAATGTATTTCCGGTACCGGACGGTGACACGGGCACAAACATGACCATGACGATCATGGCGGCGGTTCGTGAGATCAATAAGCTGCAGGACGTTACGGTTGACAGCCTGTGTAAGGCAATGTCCAGCGGCTCCCTGCGTGGTGCGAGGGGTAACTCCGGCGTTATCATGTCCCAGATCTTCCGTGGCTTCACGAAGGAGTTAAAGGGACTGGAGTATCTTGAGGTGACCGATCTTGGCAACAGTATCCAGCATGCAGCGGATACTGCTTATAAGGCGGTTATGAAGCCGAAGGAGGGTACGATCCTTACCGTGATCAAGGCGGGTGCGGAGAGATCCGTTGAGCTTCTGATGGAGGGAGAAAGCCATGATATGGTTTCCTTTGCCGAGGAAGTGAGCGCATACATGGAGGATACATTAAAGCGTACACCGGATATGCTCCCTGTCCTGAAGCAGGCAGGTGTGGTAGATTCCGGCGGAGAGGGACTGATGACCTTTGTGCGTGGTGCACTGGCAGCACTGCAGGGCAAGGAAGTAGACCTTGATCTGACGGGTGTGGATGCAAAGGCATCACCGGCAGTGACGACAGGAACCTCTGAGGATGCGGCAGATATTAAGTTTGGTTATTGTACCGAATTTATCATAATGCTTGAGAGAGATCAGGATAAGGTGGAGAAGGAGCTGAAGGCATATCTTCAGGATATCGGTGACTGCGTTGTCGTTGTTGCGGATGACGAGATCGTCAAGGTGCATGTTCATACCAATCATCCGGGTCTTGCCTTTGAGAAGGCACTCACATTTGGTTCTCTGACCAGCATGAAGATTGACAACATGCGTGAGGAGCATCAGGAGAAGCTGATCCGCGATGCGGAGACAGTTGCAAAGCAGCAGGCGGAGGCAGAAGCTGAGGAGCCGAAGGAGCATAAGGCAGACGGCTTTGTTGTTGTTTCTGCGGGAGAAGGTCTGAGTGATATTTTTAAGGATCTCGGTGCAGATGAAGTGATCGAGGGCGGTCAGACCATGAACCCGAGCACGGATGATATTCTGCAGGCAGTGGAGAAGGTGGATGCAGATCATGTCTATGTTCTGCCGAACAATGGTAATATCATTCTGGCAGCAGAGCAGGCGAGAGATCTGACAGAGGACAAAGAGGTCATCGTGATCCCATCGACCAATATTCCACAGGGAATTGCGGCAATGATCAATTTCATGCCGGGTCAGCCTGTCGATGAGAACACGGCACAGATGACGGAGGAGATGAAGAATGTCAAGTCCGGTCAGGTGACTTATGCGGTTCGTGATACGCAGATGGATGGCAAGGATATCAAGCAGGGCGATTATATGGGCATTGCAGATAAGAAGATCGTTGCCGTTGAAAAGGGGCTGCAGGAGGTTACACTGGAGCTGGTAAAGGGCATGCTAGACGATGAGAGCGAGTTAGTCAGCCTTTACTATGGAGCCGATGTGACGGAGAAGGACGCAGAGGCTGTTGCTGATCTGATCCTGAAGGATCATGACGATCTGGAGGTTGAGGTTCAGTATGGTGGACAGCCGGTATATTCATACTTTGTATCAGTAGAGTAGTTGCTCAGAAATGAGGATTTATATGCAGTTATCCGACAGTATTCGTGAGATTAAAGGGATCGGAGAGAAGAGCGAGAAGCTTTTTGCCAAACTGGGCATCAGTACGGTGGAAGGGCTTCTCTTCTTTTATCCCAGAGAATATGAGATTGTAGAAAATATCCGTCCGATCGATCAGGTGCAGGAGGGACATATCGTGGTGGTCTGCGGTACACTTGCCGCAAAGCCGCGGATGCAGTATGCCCGCAATCTGAAGATTGTCAGTACATTTTTAAAGGACAGCACCGGTCAGATCGAAGTGACCTGGTTTAATATGCCGTTTATCCTGCGTACGCTCCATATGGGGACGCGTTATATCATGCGGGGACGGGTGATCAATAAGAACGGCAGATACCGTCTGCAGCAGCCAAAGCTTTTGAGTGAGGAGGAGTATCACAAGCTGCTTTCCAAGCTGCAGCCGGTCTATCCGCTGACGGCGGGGCTTACCAATCATGCCGTCAGCAAGGCGGTGGCAAATGCCTTGAAGGAGACAGATCTGACCGGAGATTATCTCCCGCTTGAAATGCGCAAAAAGTACCGGCTTGTTCTGCGTAAGCAGGCGGTTCAGGCAATTCATTTTCCGAAGGACAAGGAGGAATATATTCAGGCAAGACGAAGGATCGTGTTTGAGGAGTTTTTCTTTTTTGCGCTGGCACTTCATCAGATGAAGCAGGGAAAACATCAGAAGGAATCTCCTTATGTGATGGAGCAGTTTGACATGCCGGCAAAGCTTACGGAAAGCCTGCCGTTTAAACTGACGGACGGTCAGGAGCATGCCTGGGAGGATATCCGGAAGGATCTGGCATCCGGCATTGTCATGAACCGGCTGGTGCAGGGAGATGTCGGTTCCGGTAAGACGATCGTGGCAGTGCTTGCACTGCTTGCCTGCGTGGAAAATGGTCATCAGGGTGCGATCATGGTGCCGACGGAGGTGCTTGCCGAGCAGCATTTTAAGACATTTCAGGAATATCTGGAGCCGTTTCATGTCCGCGTGGACCTGCTGGTTGGCTCCATGACAGCGGCACAGAAACGACGTACTTATGAAGCAATTGAAATGGGAATGTCAGATATTGTCATCGGAACGCATGCGCTGATCCAGGACAAGGTGCATTATAAGGATCTGGCACTTGTTGTCACGGATGAGCAGCATCGTTTTGGCGTCCGGCAGAGAGAGGCATTCTCGGAGAAGGGGCTGGAGCCGCATATGCTTGTCATGAGTGCAACGCCGATTCCGAGAACTTTGGCGATCATTCTTTACGGGGATTTGGATATTTCCGTCATCGATGTGATGCCATCTGACCGTCTGCCGATCAAGAACTGCGTTGTGGGGACGGCGTACCGTCCGAAGGCGTACGAATTTATTCAGGCGCAGGTGCGGCAGGGGCATCAGGTATACATTATCTGCCCGATGGTCGAGGAAAGTGACAATATGGAAGCGGAAAATGTCACGGATTATACGGATACGCTGAAAGCAACGCTGGCGCCGTCCATCCGTGTGGAATGTCTTCACGGCAAAATGAAAGCCGGAGCCAAAAATGATATTATGGAGCGATTTGCGGATGGTCAGATCGATGTACTTGTTTCAACAACGGTAATTGAGGTCGGGATCAACGTTCCGAATGCCACGGTCATGATGGTAGAGAATGCAGAGCGGTTCGGCCTGGCACAGCTTCATCAGCTCAGAGGTCGTGTCGGTCGTGGAAGTGCGCAGTCCTATTGTATATTCATGGCAGGCAACAGTTCGCAGGAAACAATGGAGCGGCTGGGAATTCTCGGAGGGTCCAACGACGGCTTCTATGTGGCAGAGCAGGATCTGAAGCTGCGTGGTCCGGGAGATCTGTTCGGAATCCGGCAGAGTGGAGAGCTCAATTTTGCATTGGCTGATATTTATCAGGATGCATCGATCCTGAGGGATGCCAACGAAGCGGCAGCTGCATATACCAAGGATGATATTTTAAATATGTGCAAGAAATACGAGGGACTTCGCCAGAGGATCATGGCGTATACCGATGATATTTTCCTGTAAAATATATGTTCTTATCGAAAAGGATACGGTATATTACGGTGACAGGTGTTGCCCGCAAATAGATATGGGAAGAGCTTCTGCGGGGAAGAAATCTTGCGGGATGAACCTGCATATGGTAACATAAAAAGACAGGAATCGTTTACAGAATGAAAAGGATATGGGGATAAAAACATGGTTGTAGATTTAAAAGAAAGCAGAGAAAAGATTGACAGGATCGATAAGGAGATCACCAGACTGTTTGAGGAGCGTATGGAGGTGGCAAATGATGTTGCTGCCTACAAGAGAAGCACCGGCAAAAAGGTCTATGATCCGGAAAGAGAGCAGCAGAAGCTGGAAACACTGCGCAGCTATGCCAGCACGGAATTTAATGAGACAGCTGTAGAAGATCTGTTCCGCCAGATCATGTCTATCAGCAGAAAATATCAGTATCAGACATTGGGACCGGGCGCGGCAACTATCCCGTTTGAGCAGGTGGATCATCTGGATGTCAATGAGGACACACATGTCGTATATTTTGGGGAGCGAGGTGCATTCTCCGAGCAGGCGATGTCAGAGTATTTTGGCGATAAGATCACTGCATTTAATAAGACAACCTTTCGGGATGTGATCGAAACCGTAGCAAACGGTGAGGCAAAATACGGCGTTGTGCCGATTGAAAATACTTCTACCGGAAGTATTACCGATATTTATGACCTGCTGGTGGAGCATGATATTACGATCGTGGCAGAGCATGTGGTCAAGGTGGAGCAGGCACTGCTTGGCGTGAAGGGCGCTGCGACAGAGGACATTAAAGAAGTCTATTCCCATCCGCAGGGACTTTTGCAGTGTGCTCCGTTTTTGGAGGAGCATGATATTCAGGGAATCGAGTATGCCAGCACGGCAGGCGCGGCAAAGAAGATTGCCGAGGAGAAGGACAAGACACATGGTGCTATTGCAAGCACCAGAGCGGCTGAGGTCTTTGGTCTTGATGTTTTACAGGAACGTATCAATTACCAGAGTACGAACTTTACCCGGTTTATCATTATTTCCAATCAGAAGGTATTCTTAAAGGATGCCAATAAGATCAGTGTTGCTTTCGAAGTGAAGCATGTGCCGGGTGCGCTTTATAACATGCTTGCCAATTTCTATTACAATGAAATGAACCTGACGAAGATTGAATCAAGACCACTTCACGGAAAGAAATGGGAATATCGTTTCTTCGTTGATCTTGAGGGAAATTTGAATGAATCCTCCGTAGAAAATGCACTGGCAACCATGCATGAATGTGCCAGCAATCTGAAAGTATTAGGTAACTTTGAAACAAAATAATGTGATGGAGACTGACATGAAAAAAGGACAGATCGTAGAAGGAATTGTAGAGCACGTGGACTTCCCAAACAAGGGAGTTGTGCTGATCGAAGAGACCAATGAAGCAGGAGAGCGTGAGACGCACCGTGTTGAGGTAAAGGGCGTGATCCCGGGGCAGAAGGTGCGTGTATCGATCAAGAAAGCAAGAAAAGGAAAAGCAAAGGGAATCCTGCGGGAGGTAACAGAGCGCTCCGCGATTGAAACGGCAAAACCGGAGTGTCCGCATTTTGGGACATGTGGTGGTTGCAGTTATCAGACAATTCCATATGACAAACAGCTTGAATTAAAGAAAAATCAGGTGCTTGATCTGCTGCATCCGGTATGTGACGGAATATCTGATTTTGTTTTTGATGGAATTTTATCCAGCCCGAAGCAGTGGGAATACCGCAATAAAATGGAATTTTCCTTTGGCGATGAGGTGAAGGACGGACCATTAACGCTTGGTCTCCACAAAAAGGGCAGCTTTTACGATATCATTCATGTCAATGGATGCCGTATCGTGCATCCAGACTTCCGTCTTATTCTGGATACGGTTCGTGATTACTGTGCTGACAATCAGATCCCATATTACCGCAAAAACAGCCATGAGGGTGTTCTACGCCATCTGCTTGTGCGCCGCTCCGAATCAACAGGAGAGCTTTTAGTAGCCCTCGTCACCTCCTCCCAGTATGAGGACGTCGTGATGGAGGAGCATCTGAACAAACTCTCAGAGCTTCTTCAGAAGCAGTCTCTGGAAGGAACCCTGACCGGATTTCTCCATATCATCAATGACAGTCTCGGCGATGTCGTCAAAAGTGACGAAACGCATATCATTTACGGAAAAGACTGGTTCATGGAAACCGTTCTCGGGCTCCAGTTCAGGATCACACCATTTTCCTTTTTCCAGACGAATACAAAGGGCGCCGAGGTTCTCTATCAGCGTGCCAGAGATTATGTACTGACAGGTGCGGCAAATGCACATACACCTGCTGATACTTCTGCGGATACTTTCGCGGACAAGGCGGCTCAGACGGAAGATCCGGGAAAAACTCCGTCGAACGCTCTGAACAATGCTCTGTCCGGAAAAACGGTCTTTGATCTGTACAGCGGAACAGGAACGATTGCCCAGATTATTGCCCCGGTAGCAGGTCATGTGATCGGCGTGGAGATCGTCGAGGAGGCTGTGGAGGCAGCAAGGGAAAATGCGGCACTTAACGGACTTTCAAACTGTGACTTCATTGCCGGAGATGTCTTAAAGGTCATCGACGAGATCGAGGAAAAGCCGGATTATATTGTACTGGATCCGCCGCGTGACGGAATCCATCCGAAGGCACTCAAGAAGATCATCGACTACGGTGTGCCGGAGATCGTATATATCTCATGTAAGCCGACGAGTCTGGCGAGAGATCTGGTGGTGCTGCAGGAGAGCGGATACCGGGTGGAGCGGGTGAGCTGCGTGGATTTATTTTGCTCGACGGTGCATGTGGAGACGGTTGTACTTCTTTCCCACAAAAAACCTGACAGCGTAATCAATGTAAAAGTAGAGTTTGGCGAGGGTGAGGGCAAAATTCCTCTTGATAATATTGAAAAGAGAGCAGAAAGTTATAAGCCAAAAGAGCGAGTAACCTACAAGATGATTAAGGAGTATATAGAAGCAAAACACGGCTTCAAGGTACATACCGCATATATCGCAGAAGTAAAACGAGATTTAGGTTTGCCAATGTATGATGCTCCTAATGCGGTAGAGGAATTGAAACAACCGAGGAAACACCCAACACCAGAAAAGGTAGAAGCGATAAAAGATGCCTTGAAACATTTTGAAGTTATCTAATCGTGCGGGCGTATCATTAGAAATAGTGGTACGCCTATTTTTTTATCCTGATTTGCAGATTTGTTCTTTCTCTCACTTCTGGATATAATGAAGCCAAGAAAGGACGGTGGCAATTATGAGAGATAAAATCTATCACGCATATTTGGATAGCCACGAAAGGCAGATAGTTATACATAGCCTTGTGGAGCTGAAAAATAAACTCATACAGCAAGGCAGATATACAGACTGCGTTGACGAGCTGATATTCAAAGTCGCCAACGCCCCTGTTAAGAGAATGAAAATTGAATATGTCTAAGGCACATTACACCGAGCCGCTTATTCTTATTGATTTTAATTTTAAGAGTAAGCGGCTCTTTTGCGTTCTCTGATATGGTTACATAGCCGCCTTGACAAAGCGGCTAAATAAATGCGAAAGGAGGACGCACCTATGTCAAATTGCAAAGTGATTGCTCTGACTAATCAGAAAGGCGGTGTCGGAAAAACAACAACGGCGGTCAATCTGGGTGTGGGTCTGGCAAAACAGGGCAAGAAAGTCCTGCTCATTGATGCCGATGCACAGGCTAATCTCACAATGGCTCTGGGTTACAACAGACCTGATGATATTCCAATAACCCTCTCTACCGTAATGCAAAGCATCATAGACGATAAATCTTTTGATGCTTCTGGAGGTATCCTGCACCACGGCGAGGGCATTGACCTGCTCCCGTCCAACATTGAGCTGTCAGGCTTTGAAGTCAGGCTTATCAACGCGATGAGCCGTGAGCGTGTTCTGAAAACCTATGTGAATGAGGTCAGGAAGAATTACGATTATGTGCTTATCGACTGTATGCCCTCTCTCGGAATGATAACTATCAATGCTCTGGCGGCGGCTGACAGCGTGATTATCCCGACACAGCCCCATTATCTTTCTGCCAAAGGTTTAGAGCTTTTGCTTCGCTCGGTGTCAATGGTCAAGCGGCAAATCAACCCCAAGCTGCGGATAGACGGTATCCTTATGACAATGGTAATGCCACGCACCAACATTTCTAAGGAGATTACCGCAACCGTTAAGAGTGCCTATGGGCAGAGGATTAAGGTGTTTGATACGGAAATCCCTCATTCTATCCGTGCGGTGGAAGCTACCGCAGAGGGCAAGAGCATTTTTGCCTATGACAAAAGCGGCAAGGTAGCTGCAGCTTATGAACAGTTTGGAAAGGAGGTGGCAGATATTGGCGAGAAGCAGAGAAAGCAAAATCGAGCTGACTGCATACGATGACCTTTTCCAAACAGACGAGAGCCGTGAAGAAGCAAAGTTAAGTAAAATCAGGGATATACCGATTGCAGAGATTGACGAATTTCCAGACCACCCATTTAAGGTTTTGATGGACGAGGATATGGAACAGCTTGTCGATAGTATCAGGCGAAACGGTGTTATGACCCCTGCTACCGTGCGGCTCAAAGAGGACGGACGGTATGAGCTTATCAGCGGTCACAGGCGTAAAAAAGCGTGTGAGCTTGCAGGGCTTGATACGCTCAAATGTGAGGTTAAGGAGCTGACCCTTGATGAAGCCATTATTGTAATGGTGGAAAGTAACTTGCAGAGGTCAACGATATTGCCGAGTGAGAAAGCCTTTGCCTATAAAATGCGGCTTGAAGCTATGAACAGGCAGGGGCAACGAACAGATTTAACTTCTCGACCAGTGGGCGAGAAGTTATTTAGCGTTGATAAAATGAGCAAAGATGTTTCTGATAGTAGTCGGCAAATTCATCGCTTTATCCGTCTGACCGAGCTTGTTCCTGAAATCCTGCAAATGGTGGACGACAGACAGATTGCTTTTCGCCCTGCGGTGGAAATCTCCTATCTGTCCGAGGAACAGCAGTACACCCTGCTTGAAGCGATGCAGTATAACGATGCTACCCCGTCACTTGCACAGGCTATCAAAATGAAAAAGTTTATGCAAGACGGAAAGCTGACGGACGAGGTTATCCAGAGCATTATGGAAGAAGAAAAGCCAAACCAAAAGGAAAAGCCCGCCTTCCGTGATGAAAGGATAACCAAGCTCATTCCAAAGAATGTCCCCAGAGGGCAGGAAACAGATTTTGTTGTTAAGGCGTTGGAGTTTTACAACCGCCACCTGCAACGAAGCAAGGCTCACGAAAGGTAAGCCACACACCGAGGGAGGGGTCTGTCTATGTGGAGGATAGCCATTTTTTCGGTTTCCCCCTCTCCACACCTCACCCCCTTAATTACTACCAAAACTATCCGAGAAAAGAAAAACTATGAGCTGTCCGATACAGGGCAGCTTTTTCGGTTAGTAAGGGAAATTTTCAATATTAACATTATCAGGAGGTAAGCGATGAAAATTCGTGGATTATTCAAAAAGGCTGCGGCTACTCTTATGGCTGCGGTCACGGCATTGTCGATTTTGCCTGCAACGACGGCGTTTGCAGCGGGTGACATTGGTACGATTTCCTTTAGCCACACCTACGACAGCAGCGGCAATGCTATGAGGTACAATTCGAGTGCCACCTTTGACGGTCATACCGCAGGCGGCACGGGAAACTATAAGTACCGTATGTTTGTGGACGGAGAAAACGCCTTTTGTATTCAGCCGGGTGTACCGCTGAATACGGGTAACACATTGAAAAAGGCATCTTCGGACACTTGGAACGCCCTTTCTGCCAATCAGAAAAAGGCAGTCGGGCTTGCCCTGCTCTACGGGTATCAGGGCAACCGCAGTAACCTTACAGGAAGCGATGATGAGAAGTGGGTTGCGACACAGACCCTTGTATGGGAGTTTGTCACGGGCTGCCGTGAAGCCACAGGCTCATTTAGCAAGACAAGCGACAAGGTTTACAGCCTGCACTTTGGCTCTAACTATGCCAACAGCGGAGCAAAGGCGGCATACGACCAGATTGTTTCGCTGATGAGCGAGCATCATACCATTCCGAGCTTTATGTCGGGCAGTAAAAACGGCATCACAAAGGAGCTTGCCTATAAGGACGGCAAATATACGCTGACCTTTACGGACAGCAACGGCGTTCTTTCCGATTATGCCTTTTCAAGCTCTGACAGTAAGGTAAGCGTGTCGAAATCTGGCAACAAGCTGACTATCAGCTCTGCCAAAGCCTTTGACGGTACGGTACGCATTACCGCAACAAGAAACAATATGCCGATAGTCAGCAGCAGTGCAAAGCTGATTGCCTACGGTGACCCGAACTTGCAGGACTTGGTAACAGGCGTTGAAAATGCCGATACCGTAGCCGCCTATATCAATGTGGAAACCCCGACAGGCACGATTGCCCTGAAAAAGACTTCCGAGGACGGCATTGTAGAGGGCATCCAGTTTACCATTAAGGGCAAGGACTTCAACCAGACAGTTAAGACCGACAAGAACGGTAATATTACCGTAGCAGGTTTAGTGCCTGACATCTATACCATTACGGAACAGGCGATTGATAAATATGAGCCGCAGCAGACCCAGACCGTTACCCTTATCGGCGGCAAGACCACAACCGTCACTTTCAGTAATGTCTTAAAGCGTGGAAGCCTTGAAGTGGTTAAAACTTCCGAGGATAATCTGGTGGAGAGCGTGAAATTCCACCTTTACGGAACTTCCCTTAGCGGTTATTCCGTTGATGAATATGCCGTAACCAATGCAAAGGGCGTTGCAAAGTTTGAAAATGTCCTTATCAGCGGCAACACCCCTTACACCTTAGAGGAAGTAGATACCGCAATCCGCTATGTCGTTCCTGCTTCCCAGACCGCACCGATTGAATGGAACAAGGTCACAAACCGCAGTTTCCACAACATTCTCAAAAAATTCAATGTGACGGTCACAAAGACCGATGCAGAAACAGGCAAGCCGCAGGGCGACGCTTCCCTTGCAGGTGCGGTGTATGGCATTTACAAGGGCGAAGAACTCATTGACACTTATACCACCGATGCAAACGGTCAGTTTACGACCAAGTATTATATTTGTGACAATGACTGGACTATCCGAGAAATCAGCCCGTCCGAGGGCTATCTGCTCGACACCACCATTCATAAGGTCGGTGCAGAGCCAGAGCTTTATACCGTAGAACTGAACAGCACGGAAAACGCCGTGAATGAACAGGTCATTAAGGGTAACATCTCCATTATCAAGCACACCGACAACGGCGAAACACAGATTGAAACACCTGAAGAAGGGGCTGTTTTTGAGGTTTATCTGAAAGCCGCAGGCAGCTATGAAGCAGCAAAGGAAACCGAGCGTGATACGCTCACCTGCGATGAAAACGGCTTTGCCCAGAGTAAGGATATGCCATACGGCATTTATACCGTGAAGCAGACCTCTGGTTGGGAGGGTCGTGAGCTGATGAAGCCTTTTGATGTATTTATCAATCAGGACGGTCAGACCTACCGCTATCTTATCAACAACGCAAACTTTGAGAGTTATATCAAGATTGTCAAGAAAGATGCGGAAACAGGCAAGACAATCCCGTATGCAGGTGCAGGCTTCCAGATTTATGACCCAAGCGGCAGCCTTGTATCTATGACTTTCACTTACCCCGAAGTGACAACGATTGATACTTTCTACACCACCGCAGACGGCGACCTTATCACACCGCAGACTTTGGAATACGGCAAGGGTTATTCTCTGGTTGAGGTGCAAGCCCCTTATGGTTATGTGCTGAACTCCGAGCCTGTCTATTTTGATGTGGTGCAGGAAAATTCAGAAGAAGAAAGCGGCATTACCGTTATCGAAGTGGTACGCTCCAATATGGCACAGAAAGGCACAGTTACCGTAACTAAATCTGGCGAGGTGTTCAGCACCGTTGCAGGCGACAAAGGCTTGTATCAGCCTATCTTCTCTGTCGGCAATCTGGAGGGTGCGGTCTATGAGATTACCGCCGCCGAGGATATTTATACTCTGGACGGAACGCTCAGAGCTTCTAAGGGCGAGGTTGTGGATACTATTACCACAGGCAAAGACGGTACGGCAAAATCCAAGGAGCTGTATCTTGGAAAGTACGAGGTCAAAGAGGTTACTGCTCCGTTCGGTTTCGTACTGAATGAGGAAATCCACGCCGTTGAGCTTGTGTATGCAGGTCAGGAAATCGCCGTAACGGAAACTGCCACAGGTTTTGTGAACGAGCGTCAGCGTGTGGAAATCGACCTTGTGAAAGCCCTTGAAATTGACAAGGATTACGGCGTGGGCGAAAACGGCGAGTTTGCCGATGTAACCTTTGGCTTGTATGCAGCCGAGGAACTGACTGCCGTAGACGGAAAGACTATCCCTGCTGACGGTCTGATTGAGGTCATCTTCCTTAATGAGAATGGTCACGGCAAAGCAATCAGCGACCTGCCGATTGGCAGCTACTATGTGCAGGAAATCAAGACCAATGCGGCTTATCTTACGAGCGATACCAAATATCCTGTAAACTTTAAGTATGCAGGTCAGGAAACCGCTACTGTCCACATCACGGCAAACGAGGGCAACGCCATTGAAAACAAGCTGATTTACGGCTCTGTAAGCGGTAAGAAGTCTGATGAGGACGGAAAAGCTCTTGGCGGTGCTGTTATCGGCATCTTTAAGGTGGGTACAACCGAGTTTACAAAGGAAAATGCGATTAAGACTACCACATCGGCTGATGACGGTAGTTTTTCTTTTGCAAAAGTACCGTATGGAACTTGGGCAATCCGTGAAATCGAAAGCCCGAAAGGTTTTGTACTCTCCGAGGAAGAAATCCCTGTTACTATCGGCAAGGTGGACGAGGTTGTGGAAATCGAGCTTGTCAACTTCTATATCACAGGCAAAATTGAGCTGACTAAGGTGGACGAGGATTACCCTGAAAACAAGCTGACAGGTGCGGTCTTTGAAGTCTATGCCGATAAGAACGGCGACGGAAAGCTCGACAAAGACGATGAGCTGCTCGGAACAATGGGCGAAGTGGAAAAAGGCGTTTACCAGATGGGCGACCTCAGATATGGAAAATACCTTGTCCGTGAAAAGACAGCCCCAGAGGGCTTTGTACTTGACGAGGGCGTGTATGGCGTATCCATTGAGGAAAACGGCAAGACCTATGCCGTAGAGAACAAAGCAGGCGTTGGCTTTATCAACACTGCACAGAAAGGCTCTCTGAAAATCGTTAAGACTTCCTCTAATGGAAAACTGGAGGGCTTCTCTTTCAGGGTAACAGGCACGGACTATGACCAGACCTTTAAGACCGACAAAAACGGCGAAATCTTCATTGAGGGCTTGCGTATTGGCGAGTACACCGTTTCCGAGGTCAGCGACAATGCTTCCGCAGGCTATATTCTCCCTGCCGACAAGCAGGCAACAGTAAAGGTCGGAGCAACCACGATTGTCCAGATGCACAACGAACTTCGTGACACACCGAAAACAGGCGATGACTTCAATCCTGCCTTGTGGGTAAGCCTTGCGGCAGTATCCCTTATCGGTGCAGGCGTTCTCGGCATTGTTGGCTTTAAGGGCAGAAAAAAGAAAAAGGAGGACTAAGGAATGGACGCAAAGACTATCATTGCCATCGTGCTTGTCGTCTTTATCGGCGGTGCGGCACTCTGGCTCAATATCCGTCACAGAAAGAATAAGTGACCCATAAAATGCAGGAACGGGGGCGGCTGAAATATGCCGCCCTCTTTCCATATATGGAGGTATCCAATGCGGAACTTAAAGACCGTTGAAAAGAAAGTCAGGGCTATTCTGGAAAAGAACGAAGATGCCCGAAATGACGATATGGTGCTGTACCTTGCCCTTTGTAATGTGTGCCTGAAAGATGCGGGGGCAATCCCCCTTGCGGAAATAATGACACAGTATAAATATCTCGGTCTGCCGAGCTTTGAAAGTGTCAGCAGGACACGCCGCAAATTGCAGGCGAAGCACCCAGAACTGTCAGGCAACGCCCGTATGCAGCGGCTTCGGGCAACAGGCGAAAAGGCATATCGGAAGTATGCCAAAGAATGAGAGGTGTCTATGGACGAAGAAAAACGCTCCAATGGGGGCTATGAAATCATAGAGAGCTGTACTATCGGGAGTAACGAGCTTGTCATCGGTCATAACCCTAATGCCCCTAACCCTTATGTGTGTTGGTACTGTAAGGGCGGCGATAACTATTTCTGGGGCTACTACTGCAATGATATTTCTGCCGCACGGGAGAAGCTGAATGAACGGTATCAAACGGAGTGCCGTATGCCGTACAATCAAGCTGCCCCGAAGCAGAAAAATGGTGATGACCGTGAGCGATAAGCAAAAGAAATATGACTGTACGACCTGTCCTTATCCCCGATATAAGGACGGGTCAGTTATTTTCTGCGATGTCTGTATCCGCAAGATTTTAGACGAGCAGAAAGCGAAAAAAGAACGAAAGGAGCAGCCGAATGAGTGAAGAAAAAAGAATGCTCGGTAATTATGAAGTGACCCAAAGCATCTATGTTGGGGATAAAGAGGTTGTGCTTGCCGTGGATAAAAAGGAACAGTATCCCTTTTTAGTCTGCTACTGCGACTACCACAATCCGCTGTCAGCAGCGTGGGCAACTGAGGGCGTTGCTTCCGATGATTATCTGGAAGCAATGGAGATTTTCACGGAACGGGTACAATCTCAGATTGACCGCACCAGAGCCGAGCTGTCAAAGTTTCCTTTTGATAAAGCCGTGTTCACAAAGGAGCATTGTATTCCTGACGACCATAAAAGCAATATCGTTGGCAAGGTCGTCGTTCTCAATGCCGAGCCGAAACGGTATGAATATCAGCACCCTGCCTATCAGCTTATCTTGGCAGAGGGCGGCAACGGTGCAACAGGCGGCAGAGGTCAGGCGGTGTTTGGTACTTGCCTTGCCACGGGCGAAAGAGCCAGATGGGAAAGGTACGATGTGCTTGGGGAAATCAAGCCCGAATGTATGCCCGATTGGGCAAAAGAAGCCCTTGCCAAAGTCAAGGGGCAGGAAAAAGCCCCGAAGCACAAGGATTTAGAACGATAGGAGGACTGACAAATGGCAGTAAACCAGAAAGCGGTCAAGGTCTTAAACAAGATTTTGGAAGCAGGTTTTACCGATGAAAAAGCCATTGCCGCTATGACAATGGACGATATTCTCTCAATGCAGGGTATTACGGTTGCGGATATTTCCCTTATCAATGACCTGCAAAAAAGTATCAAGGCAAACAAGGTCATTTCCTTTTTGGCGGCGATGCGAATGAATGACCCAAAATAAATCTATAAGGAGGTGAAAACCTAATGGCTGCGAAGTATCAGCTAATCACAGAGCTGTATCGGCGTACAGGTGTTGCCGTTGCGAAAAATCCGCAGGCGTGGCAGGGATTTTTAGCTGCCGCCTGCCGCAACTATAAATGCCGCTTTGACGAACAGCTCCTAATCTATGCCCAACGCCCTGATGCCGTTGCCGTGGCACAGCTTGAAACTTGGAACAAACAGTTTCGGCGGTGGGTCAATAAGGACAGCAAAGGCATAGCGGTCTTTAACCCGAAAGGTCGCAGGAACACGCTGAAATATTACTTTGATGTGTCAGATACGCACGAAGGGTATTATGGCAGCCGCCCCGTTCCGATATGGCAGATGAATGAGCAATACGAGCAGGCTGTTATGGAAAGGCTCTCGGATAGGTTTGGAGAGGTGGAAGGCTCTGATCTTGCTTCTGTCTTAATGGAAACGGCAAAGAACGCTGTTGAGGACAATCTTCCAGATTATTTTTCACAGTTAAAGGACTGCACAAAGGACAGCTTTTTAGAAGAACTGGACGATTTCAATGTAGAGGTCATATATAAGCGGCTGGCAGCAAACAGCGTTGCTTTTATGCTGATCAGCCGCTGCGGTCTGGACACGGGCGAGTTTTTTGACCGTGAGGATTTTCAGGATATTATCAATTTTAATACCCCTGCCACCATTAACGCCCTCGGTATTGCAACGAGCGATATTGCGGAAATGGCACTCAGGGAAATCTCCCTGACTATCCGAGATGTGCAAATGGCAGAGAAAACCCAAAATCGCACCTTTGTACCGAAACCGCAGGCTCGGTATGATATAGGCAGAGAACAACCCGAAAGGAGCAAATACAATGAACGAAATCACTTACACCAAACAGGGCGATTATCTTATTCCCGACCTGACATTAGCGACAGAGCCAGAGCTTCCGCTTGGCAGATACGCTTTGATGCACAGGGATTATCTGGAGCAGCACAAGAGAGTGACATACCTCAACCTGCTGACAACGGGCAGGCTGAACGAACATCTGCACCAGACAGAACAGACAGCACTACAACGGTTGGAGCTTCTGACGAAGCAGCTACAAGCCGAACAGGGCGTGACCGAGGAACTGAAAGCGAAAGCCCCGATGCAGTGGGTCGGACTGATGAACAATATTCGCAGTCAGGCGGAGGAAGTGATACTGACAGAGCTGATTTACAATTAGACAGGTCATACCCCGCCGAGGAAAGCATCGCCAATGAAACAGAGGTCAGGGCTAATCTCCCTACCGTAGAGGAACAGATTGAAATGATAGCTGAAGCAGAGGACGAAAAATCCTCTGCTTTTGCTATTTCTCAGGAGGATATTGACTCTGTTCTTTTATTAGGAAGCGGTTTTCAAAACGGCAAGTACCGCATTTACCGTCAATTCCAGAAACAAGAGGACAGCAAAAATAATATCACTTTTCTCAAAAATGAGTATGGTATCGGCGGCGGTACGCACTACTTCCCAGACGGAACGCAAGGCGGTCAGTCCCACGATGGCAAAGGTATCCACATTGAAAAGCATGGCTCATACACCAATCCAGACCTTATCCTCTCTTGGAGTAAGATGGAAAAGCGGCTGCGTGAGCTGATAAAGAATAACCGCTATCTGAATGAAAAAGAGAAAGACCACTATCCCGAATATCTAAAGAGCGTGGAAGCTCCGCAGTATGAAATCGACACGCAGGAGAAAGTGAACAGGCAGAGATTTATTGATGCCCACCGTGACCTGCCCCCTGCTGATAAACGGGATACGCTCTCTTTGCGGCTGTCCGATTTTATCCGTGACTTGGACGGTTACGAAAAAAGTCTGCTTGAAAATGTAAACAGAAACGACCTTGCCGATGTGACCGCTGAGCAGATGGAACAGCATTTATCTGACCCTGCCACCGTTCAGCAGCTCATTGACTTTCTTGCTCTGGTACAGGGTAAGACTTCTGATATTTACAGCCGCAGCAATGCGTGGCGTTTTTCGCAGGAGCTTCTGGAGCTATATCCGCTTCGCTATCTCTACCATGAGGACGATGTGGTATATATCGGTGCCGATAAATACGAGGTTGTGGCATTCGATGAAAATGCCGTTTCTCTGCGTAATCCAGAGTTTCCACTGTTCGGCAAGGAACTTAGTCGGGCAGACTTTGAGGAAAAGCTAAAGGAAAACCCTGCCAACGACCACTTAAAGGTCGTTGTGACCGAGAAACAGAAAACGGAAATACCGCCTGAACAAAAGCCAGACGGCATCCAGTTTTCTATCGGATTTTCGGAACACCCTGCCTTTTATGACAGGCAGTTTAATGACCGCTACACCGATTTGAGCTTTGCCCTTGGTAATTATCTGCTCGGCGTTCTGGACGAAAAGCAGCACCGTGAGCGTGAGGGCGATGATAATGTCGGTTGGTATCACAAGACGGATTTTGATATAACCGTTACTATTGGCGGCGAGGACTTCCACTATGATGGACGGTTTGATATTGGCGACGGCGAGGGCGATTTAATTGCCCATATCAAGAACTTTTATGAATATTCCCTTTCCCCAGACTGCCCGTTTATCCCAGAGTGGAAAAAGCAGGGCGAGGACTATTACCGTGAGAAGATGGAAAGTTTGCGTTGGGGGCGTGATGTGTTTATTCCGTATCTGGAGCAGCACAAAGACCTGACCCCAGAGGACAGAAAGCTCTTTGACGAGATAATGTCCTTTGAAAAGGAATGGTTTGTCCCTGCCGAGGAAACACGCTCAGTTACAGACAGGGAAATTGATATTCTGCGAGATGTGCTTTCGCAGATGAAAATGGACGATATTGGTCTGTCCGATGAAAACGGTGTTATTGTTGCGAGAGACGAAGAAAATCGGTGGCAAGGCACGGAGTTTTACCATTTTCTGATTGATGAAGCGATGAACTTTGATGAAAACGGCGAGTTGGTCGGAATGGTTATGGATGCGGATACTCTGTCAGACTTTAAGGAGCTTGCGAAAGAAAAAGGCATACCTGTTGCTTCTAACCGTGCAGTACCCCATTACACCGTAGAGCAGACTTCCGATGCCTTTGCAGACCCGTTTATCATACGGGATAACAGCATACCAGAGGGACAAGACGGACAGTATTATGATGTAGGCGGTATTTATCAGACCTTTGAAACTGAGGAAGAAGCACAGGAATATGCAGACACCTTAAATAGTGCCGAAAATAATGTCAATCTGTTCGCCCAGAAAGATGCAGAGCGAAGCAGACAAGAACAGGATACTTCTGACCTTATCGGCAAGGAAATCGTCATAGACAACCGCCGCTATCTCATTGAAAGCGTTGGGAAAGTCAGCGATGATGTGTCAATGCGTGACATCACTTTTAAGGACAGCGTAGGTTTCCCTATTAACCGAGTGGAGAAAATCGGCTATATCCGAAGTCTTTTGGAGCAGGAACAGCCAGAGCTACCGCCCGAAGAAAAAGCTGAGAAGTCTGCCGTTCCCTCTGCTTTACGACACAACTACCGCATTACCGAGGATACTTTAGGCGTTGGCGGTGCAAAAGAAAAGTTCCATAACAATATGGCGGCAATCAACCTTTTGCACGAACTGGAGCTTGAAAACCGTCTTGCCACGCCCGAAGAACAAGAAACCCTTTCAAAATATGTTGGTTGGGGCGGTCTGTCAATGGCGTTTGACGAGAATAACGCAGCGTGGGCAAACGAGTTTCAGGAGCTTTACGCAAGCCTGTCGCCAGAGGAATACCGTGCGGCGATGGAGTCCACTTTGACGGCGTTCTATACGCCGCCCGTTGTGATTAAGGGAATGTATGAAGCCCTTGACCGTCTGGGATTTTCAGAGGGCAGCATTTTAGAGCCGTCCTGCGGCACGGGCAATTTCTTTGGTCTGCTTCCCGACAGTATGGCAGGCAGCAAGCTCCACGGCGTGGAAATCGACGAACTCACAGGCAGAATTGCAGGGCAGCTTTATCAAAAAGCGAACATTGCCGTACAGGGCTTTGAGGAAACGAAGCTGCCAGACGACCACTTTGATGTGGTTATCGGCAATGTACCTTTCGGAGATTTTAAGGTCAATGACAGCCGCTACAATGCCCAGAAATTCCTTATCCACGACTATTTCTTTGCAAAGGCTCTCGATAAGGTGCGAACAGGCGGCGTGGTGGCATTCATTACTTCTAAAGGTACAATGGATAAGGCAAGCCCAGAGGTGCGGAAGTATATCGCCCAGAGAGCTGAGCTACTCGGAGCAATCAGGCTTCCCGATAACACTTTCCGAGCAAACGCAGGCACGGAGGTCACAAGCGATATTCTCTTTTTACAGAAGCGTGACCGCATTACGGATATAGAGCCTGACTGGGTACACCTCGATACCGATGAGAACGGCATCACAATGAACAGCTATTTTGTGCAGCACCCAGAGATGATTTTGGGTGAAATGAAAATGGAAAGCACCCGCTTTGGAATGGATAGTGCCTGCAAAGCCTATCAGGATATTCCTTTGTCAGAGCTTTTGCACAACGCTGTCCAGAACATTCAGGGAGAAATACCAGAGTATATGGGTGAGATTGACGAAATCTCCGATGAGCAGGACGAGGTTATCCCTGCTGACCCCAATGTGCGGAATTTCTCTTTTGCATTGGTGGACGGCAAAGTTTATTTCCGTGAGAATGACATTATGACCCCTGCGGCGGCATCTATGACTGCCGAAAACCGTATCAAAGGGTTAATCGAAATCCGTGACTGTGTGAGAAAGCTCATTGAGTATCAGACCGAGGACTACCCAGAGGAAATGATACAGACCGAGCAGGAAAACCTAAACCGCTTGTATGATGCTTTTTCCAAAAAGTACGGGCTTATCAACAGACGAGGAAATTATCTTGCCTTTGCTTCAGACGAGAGCTACTTCCTTTTATGCTCTCTGGAGGTGCTTGACGATGAGGGAAACTTCAAGCGGAAAGCGGATATGTTTACGAAACGGACGATAAAGCCCCACCGTGAAATCACTTCCGTGGAAATGGCGAGCGAAGCCCTTGCCCTGTCTATCGGGGAGAAAGCCCGCGTTGATTTACCCTTTATGGAACAGCTCACGGGTAAGACACAGGAAGAATTGATTGCCGATTTACAGGGCGTTATCTTCCGTATCCCCGCCGCCGAGCCTGCAAGGTATGTGACTGCCGATGAGTATTTATCAGGGAATGTACGGGCGAAACTCTTAACTGCCGAAGCCGCAGCAAAGAATGACCCAGAGCTTGCGGTCAATGTGGAAGCCTTAAAGCAAGTCATACCGAAAGACCTGTCTGCGGCTGAAATCTCTGTCCGTCTGGGTACGACTTGGATACCGCAGGAGGATATTCAGCGGTTTGTGGTGGAGTTACTAACCCCGTCAAGCTATGCAATGGGCAGGCTAAAGGTACGCTACACCCCAATGAATGGCGACTGGTTTATTGAGAACAAAAGCTCCGATATTGGAAATGTAAAGGCGGACAGCACCTACGGTACAAAGAGGGCTTCCGCCTATCGTATTATTGAGGACACCCTAAACCTGCGTGACACCCGTATCTTTGACTATGTGTATGACGAACACGGCAACAAAAAAGCGGTGTTCAACGCAAAGGAAACCACGGCGGCACAGGCAAAGCAGGAAGTTATCAAGCAGGCGTTTCAGGACTGGATATGGAAAGACCCAGAACGGCGAAACCGCCTTGTGCGGTACTACAACGATACCTTTAATTCAGTACGCCCCCGTGAGTATGACGGCAGCCATATCACTTTTGGCGGTATCAGCCCAGAGATTACCCTAAGATCCCATCAGGTCAACGCCATCGCCCATATTCTTTACGGCGGGAATACGCTCCTTGCCCACAAGGTAGGGGCAGGAAAAACCTTTGAAATGGTAGCCGCCGCACAGGAAAGCAAGCGGCTCGGACTATGTAATAAAGCAATGTTCGTTGTGCCAAATCATCTGGTCGGTCAGTGGGCTTCCGAGTACCTGCGGCTCTATCCGAGTGCCAATATCCTTGTGACAAGGAAGCAGGATTTTGAAACGGGCAACCGCAAGAAGTTCTGCTCCCGTATCGCTACGGGCGATTATGATGCGGTCATTATTGGGCATAGCCAGTTTGAAAAAATCCCGATGAGCATTGAACGACAGAGGGAACAGCTTCAAAGGCAGCTCGATGATATTGAGCGTGGTATTGACGACGTGCAGGCAAGCAGGGGCGAACAGTTCACGGTCAAGCAGCTTATGAAAACCCGAAAAGGGATTAAAGCGAAGCTCGACAAGCTCAACGATACCAAGCGTAAGGATACGGTCATTGACTTTGAACAGCTCGGCATTGACAGACTTTTTATTGACGAGAGCCATTTTTACAAGAATTTGTACCTCTATACCAAGATGCGGAATGTGGGCGGCATCGCCCAGACCGAAGCCCAGAAAAGTTCTGACCTCTTTATGAAGTGCCGCTATCTGGACGAAATCACAGGAAACCGTGGCACAATATTCGCAACAGGTACGCCTATTTCAAATTCAATGGTGGAGCTGTACTCTGTTCAGCGGTACTTGCAGTATGACACGCTGATGCAGAACGGCTTGCAGCACTTTGACAGTTGGGCTTCCACCTTTGGTGAAACGGTTACGGCTCTGGAACTTGCCCCAGAAGGTACGAATTATAGAGCTAAGACGAGATTTGCAAAGTTCTTTAATCTCCCAGAGCTGCTGATGATGTTCCGTGAGGTGGCGGATATTCAGACCGCTGATATGTTAAAGCTCCCCGTACCAAAGGTCAATTATCACAATATCAAGACCAAGCCGAGTGAAATCCAGACCGATATGGTGGCAGGGCTTGCAAAGAGAGCTGAAAAAGTGCGGGCAAGGCTTGTCGAGCCGAACATCGACAATATGCTCAAAATCACGAATGACGGGCGTAAACTTGCCCTCGACCAGAGAATGATTGACCCGATGCTGCCCGATGACCCAAACAGCAAGGTCAACGCCTGTATCGACAATATGTACCGTATCTGGGAGGAACACGCCGACACAAAGGCTACTCAGCTTATTTTCTGCGACCTGTCCACCCCGAAGAATGACGGCACATTCAATGTCTATGATGATATTCGGGAGAAGCTGATTGCCCGTGGCGTTCCTGCCGAGCAGGTGCGGTTTATCCACGAAGCCACCACCGATGCACAGAAAAAAGAGCTGTTCGGCAAAGTTAGAAGCGGAGAAGTGCGTGTATTGTTAGGCTCTACACCGAAAATGGGAGCAGGCACGAATGTCCAAGACAGACTTATCGCCATTCACAATCTCGACTGTCCGTGGCGACCCTCTGACCTTGAGCAGCGGCAAGGGCGTATCGAACGGCAGGGAAATATGTTCCCAGAGGTTGAGGTTTACCGCTATGTAACCGAGCAGACATTTGATGCCTACCTCTATCAGTTGGTGGAGAGCAAGCAGAAATTTATCAGCCAGATAATGACGAGTAAAAGCCCTGTCCGTTCTGCCGAAGATGTGGACGAGGTAGCTCTTTCCTTTGCGGAGGTCAAGATGCTTGCCACAGGCGACGAGCGTTTTAAGGAAAAAATGGATTTAGACATTCAGGTTTCCAAACTTAAAGTGCTGAAACAAAGCTACCTTTCCGAACATTATGACCTTGAGGACAGGATACTCAAATACTTTCCACAGACAGTTAAGGAATATGAACAGCGTATTGTCTGCTATGAAGTCGATACAGCCCTTGCCGAGCAGAACAAGCCGCAGGGCGAGGAAAAGTTTTGTGCGATGACCCTGCGAGGGATTAAGTACACCGAAAAAGCTGCCGCAGGCGAAATGCTCCTTGCAATCTGCAAGGAATATCCGCTGTCTACACCTACCGAAATCGGCAGTTACCGTGGCTTTAAAATGGAAGTTTTCTATGATACGGTCAATGCCCACTATTGTCTTAACCTTTGCGGAAAGGCAAAGTACAAGGTAGATTTAGGCTTTGACCCTCTGGGAAACCTGACCCGAATTGAAAACGAGCTTGCAAAGCTCCCTGCCAGATTGGAAGCTGCCAAGACTAAAAGAACGGAAACTATCGCACAGTTTGAAACCGCAAAAGTTGAGGTACAAAAGCCTTTTGCCTTTGAAGGTGAGCTGAAAGAGAAATCGGAACGGCTGAACGCTCTTAACATTGAGCTTAACCTTGACAAAAAAGACCCTGCTGTGCTTGATGCCGAGCCAGAGCAAAGCGAGGAACAGCCCGAAAGAAAATGTGAAAATCGGGAGCGATAAAGTCATTTGCAGATTTGTATTGCCCCACTTTGGGCAGTATAATAAAGGCAGATAGTTACAAGTCGGAGGTGTGAATGATGTCTGGAGAGTTCAGATTTGAAACCTTTGTAGATACCCACAGCAATATTTTCAACGAATATCTAAGTTCTGTTGTTGCCAATCTCTCTAAAGAGAATGAGGAATACAAAGCCATTCAGGATAAGATTGAGAGTTTGTATCAGCAGTATCCGAAAGTGTTGGGTGTGTTTGATACCGAACAAGTGGCGGAGCTTACCAAAGAAGAATGTGCAGCTCTGATTAGGATAATGGAGCTGAAAAATCAGCTTGCGGATATAGAATTGCAGTCAATTTACTTCCGTGGTTGTTATGACAGCGTTGGGTATCTCAAAAAAGCAGGAATTTTATAACCGAGAAAAGGCGGCATTGGCGTAAAGCTGATGCCGTTCTTACATAGCCGAAAGGTAGAAAAATTCATACTCAAGTAGTATAATAAAATAATACAAAGTACGACTATAATTTTGAATGGAGAATATATAATGAAATGTATCTATTGTAATTCAGAAGTAGAACTTACTTCATCGGATATAATCACATACGCTATTACAGGTGCAAAGCTAACCAAGTCCTTTGTCTGTAAAACACATAATGCCTTTACAAATGATAATTATGAGAAAAAATATGTAGCCGATTTGGATTTCTTTAGAAACCATTTGGGACTTACAACACGTGATGGAAAACCAATTCAGTATAAAGCGGATATATCAATAGACGGAACAGAAATGCATAATGTCAAAATCAGTAATAGAGCCTCTTTGTATGCTCCCAAAGATGTTGTTGCAGGTGTGGACGATAATGGGCATAAAATCTTGATGGCACCTATGGAGCGAATAAATAAAATAAGCAAAGGAAAAGCAACAGCAGTCGATATTAGTGATGTAACTTTGCATAAGACCATTACAGCAGATAGCTTTCTCGGTTTCTATGCAGTTCATAGTGTTGCTAAAATGGCATACGAATGGTATTGCTATATAAACAACATAGAAGAATATAAAACAGAATATAAAGACATTGTAGATTATATTTTAGGAAATACAGACGGAGATTTTGTTGATATCATATTAGAAAGAAACTATTATTTTGCTATTGACCAATTATCAGAGGTAGGAACTAACGCATTTTTTCAATATGATGATATTGATGGGTATAGGTATGTTGTATTTGACTTTTGGAAAACAATCGCATATAGAGTGAGAATTTGTAAATCTCCCAATGGTGTAATACCTGAAATAAAGTCATTCTTTTTTGAATTATATTTATATCATATAGACGGAAGCAAAACTAAGACCGCATTTGGTGCATATCCTCTTGATGGCAAAACAAAGCCAGCATTTATTACAATAAAACCTGAAGATATGAAAATTGATTTATGGCGTGAATTTATGAAGCGTATTGAAAAGATAATGTCAACTATGGTTTTGTCAATCTATACCTTGAAAAAAGAAGTTGATTTGATTTCGTTAAAATTAAAAAAGTATGATGAGGGCAAAATAGATGTGGCTCAATTATTAGGTTTCGAAGAAAACAATATTGTAACTGTAATTGAAATTATATCCTTATTACACGCTAACAAGGATAAATATGATAAGACGAAATCGTTCAATTCAAATTTACCTATTATCCTAAATTTGAGAGGAGATACCATAGGTAGGACAATAGAGGACAAGGAGAAATTTATAAAAACATTAGTTGAACGAGATAAAAGCAAGACATTGTCTGAATATATCTGGCAAGGTATTTTCACATTCCAAGAGATTTATGGATATGAAATGAAGTTAATAAACCAAGAATAATTACAATATTACATAGCCGAGAGGTTTTCTTAATCGAAAGCCCCTCGGCTTCTTCTATTTCAGGAGGTGATTTTATTGAATGAGAAGTAACCGACCCTATGTGAAACTTGACCCTGCCGTGATTGAGCAGGCACGGCAGATGGACTTACTTTCCTACTTGCAGAGGTATGAGCCAAGCAACCTAAAGCGTGTGGCAGGTAATGTCTATTGCACGAAAGAACACGACAGCTTGAAGATTTCCAATGGTAAGTGGTACTGGTGGTCGAGAGGTTTTGGCGGTGTTTCTGCCCTTGATTATCTCATTAAGGTCAGAGAGTATAGCTTTGTGGAAGCCGTGGAAATGCTCACAGGTATTACGGCAGACTGGAAGCCGCCGCCTGTTTCCGTACCCAAAGACGAGCCAAAGGTATTGCTCCTGCCACCGAAAAATCGTGATTGTAACCGAGTGACCGACTACCTTTTCGGGCGTGGGATTGACCTTTCTATCATACAGGACTGCATTGCAGACGGTACGATTTTTGAAAGTGTCAAGTACCACAATGCCGTTTTTGTCGGTAAGGACGAAAGCGGAACGCCAAAGTATGCCGCTTACCGCAGCACGATAGGTAGCTCCTTTAAGGGCGACGCATCAGGCAGCGACAAGCGGTATTCGTTCCGACTTCTGGCAAGAGAGCCGACTAATACGGTGCACTTATTTGAAGCCGCCATTGATTTATTGTCCTACGCCACTTATCTAAAGTGTGAGGGTAAGGACTATAAATCGGAAAATCTGCTCTCTCTTTCGGGTGTGTATCAGCCTAAGAAAGAGATAAAAGACAGCAAAATCCCCATAGCACTAACAACATTTTTGAACGCCAATCCCCATATTAAGACTATCATTCTGCATCTGGATAACGACAAGACAGGCAGGATTTGTACTGCCACCTTAAAAGAATTGTTGCAGAAAGACTACCAAATCGTTGATGATCCTCCGCCTGTCGGCAAGGATTTCAACGATTTTTTGTTGTCCTATCTGGGGATTGCAAGACCGACTGTAAGCCGTGAAAGGAGTGATGCCCGTTGATTGTCTGCTGATATTGCCTCAAGAAACCAGCCCAACCACAACAGATTTTAAGAATGAAAGCGAGGATTTAACCATTGAAAAAGTATGATGTAACCCTGACAGGACACTATGAAAAGAGCATTACTGTTTATGCGGAAAGCCCCGAACAGGCGGCGGAAAAGGTAAGGATTATTCTTTGTGATACCGACCTTATCGACTTTTCTGACGATGATTTTGATTACGGAGAAGCCGATATTCAGGAAGCCGATGAGGAAAGAACGGCAGAAAACAGAGCCGATGATGAGGACGAGGACGAATGTCTGAAGCACGAGGAATGTTCGGACTGTCCGTACTTCTGCCCGATGTGTGGAGAGTGCCGTCTGGAGGACGAGGACTAAGTAATGTCTTACCAAGCACTGAATTTGATTATCCAAAAGTCTTTGGATACCAAATTCGCTTGTTAGGGGGCTGCCCCTAATACCCCGATATGAGAAAGGAGTTTTTAAGAATGAGTGAGTTTCTGTTTTTTACCATCGGCACAATGCTCGGCGGTCTGGTCGGTGTTGTGCTGATGTGCTGCTTGCAGATTAACAGGCTCTCCAAAAAGGAGGGATTGGAAAATGAGAAAGCGAAGCGTCCAGATACTTTTCCGTCTTAACGAGGAAGAAGCCGAGTATCTTTATGAGCTTGTGCGAAAATCGGGTCGCTCAAAAGAAGCGTTCCTTAGAGAAATGGTAAAGGGCTATCAGCTCTGCGAAAAACCCGACCCCGAATTTTACAGGATAATGCGTGAGCTGTCTGCCATCGGCAACCGTATCAATCAGCTTGCCGCCAAAGCAAACGCCCTGAACTTTATCGACACGCCGATGCTCCGTGAGGAAGCAAGGAAGTGGCACGATTTTCAGCTTGATGTCCGTAAAAAGTATCTGCTTCCCCGAAAGGTATCTTAATGGCGGTGTGTGAAATCTGGGATGTAAAAGGCAGGCTCGACCACCCGATAGACTATGCCGAAAACCCAGAAAAGACCGCCAACCCCAAATACACCGAAGCCGACTTGCAGGCGTTGGTCGATGTAATGGAGTATGCCACCAACAAGGACAAGACGGAAAAGCGGTTTTTCGTCACAGGGGTCAACTGCGATACTGCCACCGCCAGAGATGAAATGATGATTGCCAAAGCTGAGTGGAACGATGAAAGCGAGATTGTCTGCTATCACGGTTTCCAGAGCTTTAAGCACGGCGAGGTCACGCCAGAGGTTGCCCACGAGGTCGGCGTAAAACTTGCCGAAAAGATGTGGGGCGACAGGTTTCAGGTCATCGTTGCCACCCACTTAAATACCGAGTGCCTGCATAACCACTTTGTCGTAAACTCTGTTTCCTTTTTGGACGGGAAGCACTACCACGATAATAAAGCCAACCTGCGGCTGCTCCGTCAACGCTCCGATGAGCTTTGCAGGGAGTATGCTTTGTCTGTCATTGAACACCCAAGCGGAAAAAAGAAACCCTATGCTTTGTATCAGGCTGAAAAGAACGGTATGCCCACAAGGGATAATGTGGCTCTGCAGGCGGTGGACGAAGCTATCAGCAAATCGTTTACGCTCAAAGACTTTGACCGCCAGATGGCAGAGATGGGCTACCGTGTGAGCTTTGACCCCAACCGCAAATACTGGACGATAATCGGCAAAGGTTGGGAACGCCCAAAGCGATTATATAAGCTCGGAGAGGATTACACCAACGAGAGGATTACGGAGCGTATCAGGGAAAATTCCTATGCCGTAAAATTTTCCAGATTTGCCGAGCCGCAAAAAACCGTACAGGTTTTCCGTGTGAAAGGCTCACTCAAAAATGCGAAAAAAATCGGCGGCTTGCGTGGGCTGTATCTCCACTACTGTTACAGGCTCGGTATCCTGCCAAAAAGCAGAAAACAGAATTATGCAAGGCTTCATTATCTTTTGAAAGATGACCTGATGAAGATGGAAGCCATATCACAGGAAACAAGGCTGCTCTGCCGCAATCGGATTGATACGGTGGAACAGCTCTTGTCATATAAAGGCTCTCTGGAAACGGAAATGTCGGAGCTTACCGAACAGCGAAAGGAACTGTATTCCAAATCCCGCAAATCAGGCGGCGAAGAAAAAGAAGCGGTCAAGGCTCGGCTTACGGAAATTACGGAGAGAATGAAATTCTTACGGAAGGAGGTCAGACTATGCGGGGGCATCGAAGCCCGTAACAATACCCTCAAAGAAAAGCTAACAACCATACGGGCAGATGAACAGCAAGGAAAGGAGCTGATGACGAATGAACACAGGCGGCGAAGCGGCAGAACAAATCGTCCGAATGAGCTTGGAGGGCTTTGAGGTCGCTGCCAAAATTACAGGTGCAGGTGCGAAGAATATCGCAATCCTTTTGTATTCCATTCTCAAAGAAGAACAGAAAACAAAGGGCAAGGCAAGGCTTACGAATATGCTCCGTTCTGGCAAGGAGTTAAAGGTATTTACCGTAAGGAACAGCGACCTGAAGAAGTTTACGCAGGAAGCAAAAAAGTACGGCGTTCTTTATTGTGTCCTTGCAGACCGTAAAAACAAAGACCCCAATGCGGAGGTCGATGTGATTGCCCGTGCGGAGGACGCATCGAAAATCAGCCGCATTGCGGAACGCTTCAAACTGGCATCGGAAGCAACGGCTTCTGTTGTGACCGATGTGGAGAAAGCCAAAGACGAAAAGGCAGGTCAGCCAGAGCCAGACATCGGCGTACAGGACAAGGCAGAGAAAGACAAGCTCTTAGATGCCCTGATGGGTACGCCAATCCAAAAGGAGGAAAATGCCCCAAACCCCTCGGTGGCAAAGACCGAAAAATCCCCTCTGTCCGAGCCTACCTCAGAGCAGCCAAAGAAATCCGCAGAGGGGGCTACTATGGCTAAGGAGAAACCTTCGGTCAAAGAGGAACTGCGGAAAATCAAGGAGAGCCGAAAAGAGCAGGAAGCAGATACTTCTTCTGCCCTGGACAAAAGCTCCGCTTCTGACAGGGCGAAGAAGCCGCCCGCAGGCAAGACGGAGCATAAACAGCCCCAGAAGCGGAAAAGAAAACCAAAATCCAAAGAAACGAGGTAAACAGTATGAGCATTTATGATGTATTCAGCGGCGGCAGCAAGCCCTTTGATAAAGCGGAATGGGCTGCCCAGAAGCAGGCACAGCGGCAGGAAGCCTATGAGCTGATTGACAACACCTGCTCCGAGATGATGGCAGACGGCGAGAGCTTCCGCCAGTATCTTGATGTGCAGGGGCGTTTTGACCGCTACTCGGTGGCGAACGCCGTTTTAGTATCGGCACAGATGCCCGATGCGACACAGCTCAAAGATTATAACGCTTGGAAGCAGAGCCGTGTCTATGTGAACAAGGACGCACAGAAAATCGTTATCCTTGAGCCAAGCAAGGAGTACACCCGTGATGACGGCACGAAAGCGGTAGGCTACAACGCAAAGGTGGTCTATGACATTTCCGAAACATCGGCAAAGGACAGGCAGCAGGCACAAGAGCCGAAAACGATGCGTGAGCTTGTATCGGCTATGATTGATGCAAGCCCCGTTCCCTTTGTTCCCGTTGCCGACCTTGAAATCCCTGCCTACTATGACAGTAAACAGCAGACGATTTTCATTAAGACAGGGCTTACGGAGGAACAGCTCTTTGTGAGTATGGCAAAGGAAGTGTCGGCGGCGGTTTTCGATTTCAAGCATAACGAGAGCCGTGATGCTTCCGATTTCAAATCCTTCTGCGTTGCCTATATGGTCAGCACCCGTTACGGCGTGGACACCAGAGGTTTCAGTTTTGACAGGCTTCCGAGGGAGTTTTCGGAAATGGACACGCAGGTATTCAAAGGCGAGCTTGGCTCGATGCGTGATGTTCTGGGCGAAATCCAGAGCGATATGTTTAAGAGCCTTGAAAAGAACAAGCCGCCGAAGAACAAAGAGCAGGAACGCTAATCGGAGGTGCAGCCTATGAAAGAAGAACGATACCACATCGCACTTGACAAGTACGACAAGAATATCGTTATCAATGCTTTGAACACCTTGCGTACACGGCAGTTGCAGGAGGAACGCCCCACCGACCCTGTTGATGAGCTGATTGACAAGGTGGCGAACGCCCCGACAAAAAAGGTCAGGGTCATTCCGTGCAGGTGCAATGAGGAACGATAACGACCAAAAGACGGGCTTAATCCTTTCTATCTGCGGCATCGTTCCTGTTGTATGGCTTTCACTGCTGACAGCACCCTATGTCAGCGGCGGCATCGTGGAGATAGTCAGCGGCTTATCCGTAGCAGTAAATAACCCGTTTTCCATAACGGTGTGTGAGGACAGCGTAAAGACTGTCCTTATTTTTTTGCTTGCCTACGCTATGGGCATCGGCATCTATTTCTCCACACGCAGGAACTACCGCAGGCGGGAGGAACACGGCTCGGCAAAATGGGGCAATACAGGTACTCTCAACAAGAAGTACCGAGATAAAAACCCGTTCGAGAACAAACTGCTCACGCAAAATGTGCGTATCGGCTTGGACGGAAAGAAGCACCGCCGAAACTTGAATATTTTGGTCTGCGGCGGTTCTGGTGCAGGTAAGACAAGGTTTTTTTGCAAGCCCAACGCTATGCAATGCAACACCTCTTTCGTGGTGCTTGACCCAAAGGGCGAAATCGTCCGTGACATTGGCGGTCTGCTCGAAAAGAAAGGTTATGAGGTGCGTGTCCTTGACCTTATCAATATGCACCGCAGCCATTGTTACAACCCCTTTGTGTATCTTCGGAACGACAACGATGTGCAAAGGCTTGTGACCAATCTCTTTAAGGCGACCACCCCGAAAGGAAGCCAGTCGCAAGACCCGTTCTGGGATACGGCGGCGAGTATGCTGCTTCTGGCATTGGTATTCTATCTCAAATATGAAGCACCGCCAGAGGAACAAAACTTCCCGATGGTTATGGAGCTTTTACGGGCAGGCGAAGTGCGTGAGGACGATGACAGCTATATAAGCCCTCTTGACGAACTCTTTGACCGTCTGGAGATGGTAAACCCAGAGCATATCGCCCTCAAGTATTACAGGGATTATCATTCAGGCTCGGCTAAGACCTTAAAGAGTATCCAGATAACCCTTGCCGCAAGGCTTGAAAAATTCAATCTGGAGAGCCTTGCAGGGCTTACTGCCACCGATGAGCTTGACCTGCCAAGTCTGGGGGAAAAGAAAGTCGCTTTATTCGCCCTGATACCAGACAACGATACGAGCTTTAACTTTCTTGTGTCGATTTTATACACGCAGCTCTTTCAGCAATTATTTTATCTGGCAGACCACAAGTACGGCGGCAGCCTGCCCGTGCATTGCCATTTTATTATGGACGAGTTTGCCAATGTTTCCCTGCCAGACGATTTTGACAAGATACTGTCGGTTATGCGTTCCCGTGGCGTGTCGGTCAGTATCATCCTGCAAAATCTGGCACAGCTCAAAGCCCTGTTTGAAAAGCAATGGGAAAGCATCGTGGGCAACTGCGATGAGTTTTTGTATCTGGGCGGCAACGAGCAAAGCACCCATAAGTATGTGTCCGAGCTTTTAGGTAAGGAAACCATTGATACCAACACCTACGGGAAAAGCTCTGGACGAAGTGGGAACTATTCGACCAACTACCAGATGTCAGGGCGTGAGCTGATGACCCCAGATGAAGTGCGTATGCTTGATAACCGCTACGCACTTCTTTTTGTGCGTGGCGAGCGACCCGTTATGGATTTTAAGTATGACATCTTAAAGCACCCCAATGTAAAACTGACTGCTGACGGAGGTCAGCCGCCCTATGTTCACGGCGAGCCGACACAGGCGGTTGCGACCCTTGTGTTTGACAGCGAAATACCTGATAACGCCGTAAGCGTTATGCCTGTCAGCACTTCCTATGAACTTCTGTCCGATGAGGACTTAGAAGAAATATTCAACATCTAAAGGAGGATTTATCTATGAAATTTTTTAACAAGAAGGACACCCAGAAGAAAGTAACCACAAAGCTGCCCATGACGGGCAAGGTCAGAACGGGTTTCCGCCGCTACTGCGTGGCGGTGCTTGCCCTCACGATGGTGCTTGGCACATCTATGACCGCCTTTGCTGCCAATGACCCCATTCAGGTCGTCAACAACCTTTCCGATTTTATCTTCGGTCTGGTAAGGGCTGTCGGTATGATTATGCTCGGCTTCGGTATCGTGCAGGTGGTCTTATCCCTCAAATCCCACGACCCGTCCCAGAGAGCGAACGGCTTTCTGACCCTTGCAGGTGGCGTAGTCATTACCTTTGCAAAGGAGATTTTGACCCTCATCACAGGCTAATTCCCCATATCCAGAGGACAAAAGACAGAGCATATCGGGCAGATCACTTCGTGGGCTGCCCGATATGCCCAATTTTAACAAGGAGGTGGTCGAATGTCTGATAACTGGGTCGTACAGAACTTGGAGAACGCCCTGAATACTTGGAATGAGAAGTTGGCTGAAATATGGCAGCTCGTTACCCAATCCCCAGAGCAATTCAAGGGCGGTACGATATGGAATGTGATTGTAAATATCCACGGTGCGTTGCAGGCTATCGGGCTTGCCCTGCTCGTGCTGTTTTTCGTCGTAGGCGTGATGCGTACCTGCGGTAACTTTGCAGAAGTGAAGAAACCCGAACACGCATTGAAGCTTTTTATCCGATTTGCCCTTGCCAAAGGTGCGGTCACTTATGGTCTGGAGCTGATGATGGCTCTGTTTAAGATTGTGCAGGGCGTTATCTCTACCATAATGAACGCCGCAGGCTTTGGAACGGCAACACAGACCGTCTTGCCCTCGGAAATCGTGACCGCCGTTGAGGACTGCGGCTTTTTCGAGAGTATCCCATTGTGGGCGGTCACGCTCATCGGCGGTCTGTTCATTACGGTACTCAGTTTCATTATGATAATGTCGGTGTACGGCAGATTTTTCAAACTCTACCTTTATACCGCTATCGCCCCTGTTCCTCTTTCTGCCTTTGCAGGAGAGCCGAGCCAGAGCGTCGGCAAGAGCTTTATCAAGTCTTATGCTGCCGTGTGTTTGGAGGGTGCAATCATAGTGCTTGCCTGCATCATCTTTTCGCTCTTTGCAGCGACACCGCCTGCGGTCAATCCCGATGCGGCGGCGGTCACAATGGTATGGAGCTATGTCGGGGAGCTTGTATTCAATATGCTCGTCTTGGTCGGTGCGGTCAAAATGGCAGACCGTGTTGTCCGTGAAATGATGGGCTTGTAAGGGAGGTGCTATTTTGGAAGTCAAGATAAATAAAGAAATCCGTAACTACACGGAGAGTATGTTTTTCGGACTGTCACTCAGGCAGTTCATTTTTTCTGTCCTTGCCTGCGGCGTGGCGGTTGGCTTATTCTTTCTGCTTCGCCCGCACTTTGGAACGGAAACGCTCAGTTGGGTGTGCATCTTAGGTGCGTTCCCCTTTGCGGCTATGGGCTTTATCAAGTACAACGGTATGACCGCCGAGCAGTTTGTCTGGGCGTGGATAAAGTCAGAGTTTCTGATGCCGAAAAAGATTGTATTTTTGCCTGACAATCTCTATTACAAAGCGTTGAAGCCGACCATTGAAGCCCACGAAAAGGGCTTGCCTGCCGTGCCAAAGAAGCAAAGGGCAAAAGCACAGAAGAAACCAAAGAAAGCAAAAAAGCGTAAGGAGGTAGACGATGTTAAAAACGCTTAGAAATCTGTTCAAGCAGGACAAGGAAAAATTTGTTGTGCCGAAATCGGTGCAGAGCGTTATCCCGATAAAGACTATCTGGGCAGACGGTATTTTCCTTGTCGGCAGCAACAAGTACGCAAAGACCTTTAAGTTTGAGGATATAAACTATACCGTGGCAAGCCGTGAGGACAAGGAAGCAATGTTCCTTGAATATTCGGAGCTTCTCAACGCTCTCGACAGCGGTGCGACCACGAAAATCACAATCAATAACCGCAGGCTCAACAAAGCGGATTTTGAGCAGACCATTCTTATTCCTATGTCCGATGACGGTCTGGATAAGTACCGCACGGAATACAACAAGATGCTGCTTGATAAGGCAACGGGGGCTAATTCTATTGTGCAGGACAAATATGTGACGGTATCGGTCTGCAAAAAGAACATTGAGGAAGCACGGAACTACTTTGCCCGTGTGGGTACTGACCTTATCGCCCATTTCTCCAGACTCGGCTCGAAATGCACGGAGCTTGAAGCGGAAGAAAAGCTCCGTATCTTTCACGACTTCTACCGCACAGGAGAGGAAACGGCGTTCCGTTTTGATATGTCACAGACGATGCGGAAAGGTCACGATTTTAAGGACTTCATCTGCCCCGATACCTTTGAGTTTGAAAAGGACTACTTCCGTATGGGCGACAGATACGGGCGTGTGATTTTTCTCAGGGAATACGCCGCTTATATCAAGGACAGTATGGTGGCGGAGCTTTGTGAGCTGAACCGTAATATGATGCTCTCGGTTGATGTTATACCCGTTCCCACGGACGAAGCCGTGCGTGAGGTGGAAAACCGACTGCTCGGCGTGGAAACCAATATCACGAACTGGCAGAGGAAGCAAAACCAGAACAACAACTTTTCGGCGGTCATTCCCTATGACCTTGAACAGCAGCGAAAGGAAAGCAAGGAGTTTCTGGACGATTTGACGACCCGTGACCAGAGAATGATGTTCGCCGTGCTGACAATGGTGCATACCGCCGATACCAAAGAGCGGCTTGACAATGATACGGAAGCCCTGCTCACGACAGCCAGAAAACATCTCTGCCAGTTCGCCGTGCTGAAATATCAGCAGATGGACGGGCTGAACACGGCTCTGCCTTTTGGCGTAAGGAAGATTGATGCCCTGCGTACCCTGACAACGGAGAGCCTTGCGGTGTTCATTCCGTTCCGTGTGCAGGAAATCTACCATAAGGACGGCGTGTATTATGGACAGAATGTTATCAGCAAAAATATGATTATCGCCAACCGCCGCCATTTACTGAATGGTAATTCTTTTATCCTCGGTGTGTCTGGTGCAGGTAAATCCTTTACGGCAAAGGAGGAAATGACGAATATCATTCTGACCGACCCCAACGCCGATGTTATCATTATAGACCCAGAGCGTGAGTATTCGCCGCTTGTAAAGGCAATGCAGGGCGAGGTCGTCCACATCTCGGCAACGAGTGAAAACCATATCAACGCTATGGATATGAACTCTGATTACGGTGACGGTGCAAACCCTGTCATCTTAAAATCAGAGTTTATTTTATCCCTTTGTGAGCAGCTCATCGGCGGGGCAAGTCTGGGGGCAAAGCAGAAATCCATCATTGACCGATGCACGGCAAGTGTGTACCGCTACTATCAGCAGGGCAACTATCAGGGAACGCCGCCGACCTTACAGGACTTCCGTGAGGAACTTCTGAAACAGGATGAGCCAGAAGCAAAGGAAATCGCCCTTGCCATCGAGCTGTTTACAGACGGCTCTCTGAATACCTTTGCCAAGCATACCAATGTGGACACCCACAGCCGTCTTATCTGCTATGACATTCTGGATTTGGGCAAGCAGTTACAGCCTATCGGTATGC